>Ga0315899_10007447_pt1 | contig 11747 bp, 8 predicted proteins | sample LakEriMetagenome_2_FD_203518 | JGI IMG/M metagenome (GOLD analysis project Ga0315899, IMG submission 203518) | Freshwater fungal communities from buoy surface, Lake Erie, Ohio, United States - Buoy 4 MA112 | ecosystem: Environmental > Aquatic > Freshwater > Lake | place: USA: Lake Erie, Ohio... | reverse complement strand
CGAAGCAGCAGGGGCGGTCGGGGCTAGGACTTGCTGCTCAACGAGAAATTATTGGGAGATTTATAGGAGAAGATAAGCGTCTAATTGGCGAATATGAGGAGATAGAGAGCGGGAGGAAGGATAAAAGAGAGATCCTTTGGAACGCAATCACTCACGCCAAAAGGGAGAAGGCGAAACTTCTTATCGCACGATTGGATCGCTTCTCCCGTCGAGTGAGTTTTATCGCCAATCTGATGGAAGAAGGGATTGGTCTCACAGTCGCCGAAATGCCGACCGCCACTGACTTCCAACTCCATATCTTTGCCGCCCTCGCACAAGAAGAGAGAAGACTGATCTCCGAGCGAACCAAAGCAGCACTTCAACAAGCGAAGAAGCGGGGAGTAGAATTAGGCAAGAACGGGAGGGTCTTGGCGGAGAGAAATAGGGAAGAGAAGGAGCGTTTTAGGGAATATCTTTTAGAAAAGATCCCTAACGCTTCAATGATGACCCTCTCAGAGATCGCTCGGCGTTTAAAGGAAAGCGGTCAATTGACGAGGAGGGGAGTGGGGTTTTCGTTAAATAGCGTCGAACGATATTTCAATAACCCTATATATGGACAAATTTAGTCCTTTGACGGCAAAGGATGATCGATATAGTTTGATTACGGGTTTATTTTTATAAATCCTCGAAGATCAGGGAACCAACCTTCAGGGACTCGTTTAACCACGGGTCCCTTTTTTTCTTTTGACTTTATCATAGAATCAATCAATCAATTGATGGTCGATTTGATAAACCTTCTATATTCATAAAGTTTGGGCGCATCCCCTTTTGCGCCCATTCTTTTATTTTGACCTCTAAATATTATTCAATAATAATTATCAAATAAACTTCCTCCAGAAGTTTATGGGTATGGGCGTGTCCCCTCAGACACGCCCATACTTTTTTGAATTTTATATATTTTTTGAAATCAAATTAATCCGTATTCAAATATTCATTTCGATCAAATTGTTCGTCCATAATAGTAATCTCAAAAAACCTTATTTGACAAAAATGAGAATCAGGTTGATCCTTTTAACGCTCTTAATGAGCGTTAGGGTCCAGTTAAACTCCCATCTTTCGAGACTAGGCACGGTCCCCTCCGTGCCTTTTTTAGTTATTTCAATGAGATAGTCGAATAAACTTCGAACCGTTTTGACTCATTATCTGATTTTGTTATCTTTATGTTGCGATTTCGGCGATTTGCCGATTTCCTATCTGGTCATCAACTTCGCCGATATGCCCTTCGTGGCATATCGGTTTTTTTATTGGTTACCTTTCACCCAATCAATGAACTCATAGACATTCATCGGTTCTGGTCCAACAAACATCATTTCTAGTAGTGTCAGAAGAATGATGAGTGCGATGAAAGTTATGTAAAATCGTGATGACAAAATTTTACCCTCCAAAGCTATGAAGGTTCCTCGCCATTTCCGCTGAGAGGGGAAGATGGCGGGCATAGAAGCGTTCGATTTGGTCAACCGATGTTCCTGCGTTCTTCGCAAGATTGAAGATGTTGACCTTCCCTTCGCTTAAGATGATCCTCATACAGATGGCGGTGTGGCGTAGGGAATAGATTGAGTGTTTTAGTCCTGTGTATGGATCGGTGTGTATATTTGCCCGTTCCATCAGTAATTTGAACTGCCGCTGAATGATCTTTCCCGCTGTGATCCTGTTTGTGTAAGTGGGCAGGAATATGAAATCTTCGGGTTTATGGTCGGGGTATCTTGCCTTTATCCGCTCATAGACCGAGACGGCGGCGGGCATCGTATTAGAGACCCGATAACCCGTCTTCCCGTCTCTGATGGTCAGAATAAGACGTCTCGGATTATCAGCGACTGTGACGTCTTGGTGGCGGATAGCATAAAGTTCCGACGTGATGGGACGGACGAAGGAGTGGGTTACAAAGAGGATAAGGTCATAGAGTTCATCGGTCACTTGAATCCCTCTGACCTCGACCATCATATCCGCCATATCGATAGAGGTCTGTTTGACCTTCTCATAGACATCGTCTTCTTTGGATACGAGAGGATAGAACCTGAAGAACGGTCTCGGATTATCCCTTTGGCGGGAGCGGGGAGTATCGGGCAGGTTATTAATCACCGCCTCTTCTCGGGCGATCTTCAATACATTGCGGAAGGTTGAGAGGATGGCGTTCTTTGTCGAAGAAGAGAGCGAACTTCTCTGCGTGTCGAGGAAATTCATATATTCCCTAAAATCCCTCGTCGTTATGTCTCTGACGTCTCGGGTACCGAATTGTTTTAAAAGTCCCCAATCCTTATTTTGGACACACCACGTCATCGCTTTGGTCCATCCGATATTCCGCTCCCCCTTCCTTGCCATCTCCTCACCCTGCTTGATGAGTTTTAAAGCGTAGGTACGGAAGGTAAATTCCCGCTCGACCTGTTTCTCTTGTTTTAGAAGTGTAAGGGCGATGTCCTTCGCTATCTCCCTCGCCTGTGTGACCAAAGCGGTTCCCGTCGTTTTGACGAAATACCTCTTCCTCTCACTATCCCACACCCGAACCATCCAATTCGGCGATTGGGACACCTGATAAATCGCCACACCCTTATAAAGGCGGATGGATTTGAGGGAGGAATTTTGTGTGTCTGACATCAATCAGACCTCATCGATTAAAATTAGAAAGATCTAATAGAAATAATCTACTTGCCTAAAAATTAAACAGAATTTTTGAAAATACAAATAATTCTTGTCAAATCACTTTTCGGCAGTTCTCCTTTAATAACAATAAAGAGAATCTGGTGATGTCGACAACGGACGATAATGAAAATGAAACCGATCCCATCAAATTACAATTTAAGAAATTTGAAAATATAGAAACAAAACTCACTGTCGAAGCAGGATCAACAATGATCACCATACGTGATCTTTTAAAACTCAATGTTGGATCAGTCGTTGAACTCGACACACTTGCGGGCGAGCATCTTAAAATTAAAGTAAATGGTGTTGCGATCGCTTTAGGCGAAGTCGTCGTTATGGGCGAAACGCTCGGTGTACGCTTTAATGGTATTATCTCGCCCGAAAAGTAGCGAAAATTTAAATAAAATTAAATGTTATCTGTTAATCGCTTTAACGCTTCAATCTGCGACTGAAGCATTCTAGCATTTCCATTATAGATTTGCTGAGCAGCGATCATTGCCATCAATTCATTTGTGATATCAACATTCGCCTGTTCAAGTGTGCCTGCCATAACATTGCCGCCGCCACCCTCGCCAGCATTTGAAATTTTAGCGGTGCCGCTCGCCCCCGTTTGAGCGAAGGCGACATTGCCAAGCGGTTTCAAACCAGCATCTGAAGCAAAAGTTGCAATAGATATACGATAAAGATCAACGCTCGGACCTGCGCCGTAAGTTGCCGATACCACGCCTTTATTATTGATAGAAACTGCTTGAAGAGGTTGATTGGTAATAGGATCAGCAGAGGGTATACGAACCGCTTTATTCGTTTTGCCTGTCTTAATGTCTGTACCCATCAATTTGAAACCTGATGGATTTACAACATATCCATCCTTATCAACGCCAAAGTTCCCAGCACGTGAATATACGAGCTGAGGTACGACTTCAGGCTTAGGTGGCGTATCAGTGAACGCGATATTCGATAAACCCCAATGATCGTACGGGGCTCCGCTGGATTGAAGTTGTTGGAACTTGATCATAGTCGATTTGGTTCTAGCATCAGCGGGTAATGTAATACTTTGATTTGACCAGATATCTAATGTGGTGTCGCTATAATCAAACGTCTTTAAATTTTTGTAAGTTACACCGTTATCTGTCGAATAAAGGACAGATAAACCCTCTGGTGAATTATTAGGAAAGTCGCCTCCATTTGATCCATTGCCTCGGATTAAATCAAATGTGATTGAGTCTTTCAGCGAAAGATCAACGGGATTATAAGTTAAATTTCGCTCCCCTGCATCACCATCTGTTCCAAATATAATATAATTATCTTTAACATTGAAGCCGTCATTTGCAGCTGAGCCACTTCCCTTGTTTGTTTGAAAGACATTACGAGAAGAGCCATTGAGCGTACTAAACGTCCAATTCCTTATAATTCCAGTAGTAGAATCACTAGATAAAGGTTCACTTATATCCGCATTTTCAAAAGTAATATTTGTGAGCCCCCAATGATCATATTTGGCGCCACTGGACATTGCTTGCCGAAATCTGATGATAGTTGAAGCCGTACGGGCGGCGTTTGGTAGATTGATTGATTTATTACTCCAGTTGTCTAAACTGGTATCAGAAACTGAATAATGTGTAATAGGAAAAAAAGTCACACCATCGAGCGAATATTCAAGTGATAAGCCTTCACCAACATTTGGTGTTTCTCCGCCATTTAAGCCATTACCCTTTATTATATCAAACGAAATTGAATTTTTTGAACGAAGGTCTAGTGAATCATACATAAAAACGCGGGCGCCCTCAGAACCGTCTCCTCCGAATGAAATATAATTTGATTTTCCAGTAAAACCGTCATCTTCTTTCAGACCAGTACCAAAAGATTTACCATAGACGTTTTTTGATTTCCCTGATGAAGTTCCGTTGTTCCAACTATCAAAAGAACTTGATTCAGAATTACTCGAAATTGGCTCGTTTGGGATTAAATCCAAATTTGAAATTCCCCAAAGATTATATTGGGGAGTGGAGCTAATTTCCTGTTTTAGCTTAATTATTGTATTTTTTGTTCTCGCTTCGTCAGGAATATTGATAGTAACACCATACCAATTATTAAATACGGCATTTGAATTTGAAAGCGTTGTCAGCTCACTTGAATTTTGTGTATTAATTTCTTTGAAAGTATTTCCGCCATCGATTGAATAAAAAACACCGAATTCGTCACCACTGGCATTTGGACTTGATCCACCATTCAAATTGTTACCACGGATGGCATCAAATGTAAGCTGTCCAACGGCGGTTAAATCCAGCGGCTGGAACTGAACAGATCTATTTTGCGTATCGCTATACGAGACACCATTTGGATCTCCAAATGCAATGTATGGATTACGTCCAGTGAAACCGTCTTTTGAATTATCGATAATATAATTGTTTCCGTCATTCAGCTCTCCATCAACACCACCAGCTAATCCAACCGTTTTAAGGATAACATTACTGGTTGATGCTAATGAAAAAGCACTCTTCCAATCCCATGCTGGTCTATTATCGCTCGCTGAGAGATCAGGTACAGTGAGAGATACACTCTTTGTTAGTGTTTGCTGACCATTTGCATTAGAATCTGATTGATATGTTTGGTAAAGGCTTCGTTCAGCTGCGGTATTTTTACCATTAACGGTTAACGAATACCCCCAATCCCAATTAGAAAATCCATTATAGAAATCTATTTTGATATCACTACCCGTGCTTTTGATAAGTTTGCTAATATCAATTTCATTATAAAGGTTGCCGTAGCTGGGGTCGGATGGATTCGTTGTCCTGTGGGTGAACTCTTTCTTGCCATCTATAAAGATATCGAAGCCATCGTCGACACCTTCGTAAGCCCCGTTGTTTTTGATATTAAACAATCGCAATTTTACTGATGGTTCATATGTCACGGGGTTATTGCTGATTTGTTTTAAGGATTGCCCATTTTCTACTGGGATAGAAGGAGGTAGCGGTGGTGGAAGCTTCTTAGACGAAACGTTTAACCCCAGACCATTGAATGGTGGAATAACGATTGGCATTTGTGGCACAAGCGGTTCAGTTGGCAAATTAGTGCCGAGAACAAAATAGCCCTGACCATCAATGGCGAGATCTGTGACATTAGATGTGGATTTGAGAGCGCCTTGCGTGGTGTCTCTGCTTACAGATTGTGTCGTAATCCCCATCCCAATTGAGGTCTTTGGGTTTGAGGCAGGATCGTTGGAAAAAATGTCACCGAAATTAGTATAGGACCGCTTAAACCCGACGGTTGAAGCGTTGGCAAGGTTATTTGAAAGAACATTGAGTTCTTTCTGAACGGCATTTAGTCCAGTCTGTGTCACCGAAATCATCGGTTCGATCCCAAAATGGTTAATCGATCAAACCGCTGGCGAGGCAAATAATATGCCAAATAATGGAAAATTTTGAGAAAATGTCTTAAAAATCGACCCTAACTGTAAATAATATAAAAGTTAGACAGTTAAGTTCGACAGTACCTACTAAACCATTGAAATCATTGATGTCACCGATAAATGGCATGCAAGAGGTCGGCGGTTCGATCCCGCCTGGCTCCACCATTTTCTCGATGATATCAATAAGTTAGAGAGACACACCTTCGAAATGGGTGTCTAACGAAAAGTTATAACGAGTTATAACGGCGGTTTCCCATCGATGTTCGCTGTGGTGTCCGCCTTTGTGGGCGCATAGGGGATCTCATACCCATTCAACACCTAAACCGCTTGTTGTCCGCGGTGGGTCATATTGTCTCGGGTGCGGGAGTGTTGATTAGGAGCGATTATCTAAAACATTCGCCCGATTAGTCCTGAAGTCAGAACCCAAAAATTTTCATAGCGGCACTCTAAGTGAATACTGAAATCTATTTGAAGTGTATGCGGATCCAGATGACGAATAGATATATTCGAATTGAGTTCGGAGAGATTTCTTTGTGTTGACCATAATGCCAATCCCACCAAGATATGCTTGATAAGGCAGATAGGTCTGGGTGAGTGTGTACGTCGTCGTTAAATCATCTGAATAAGAAACTATTTGAGTCGCATCCGTGTAGAATGAACTCTGCAATCCAAATCTAAAGGTTGGTGATATTACACCCCAAGGCACTTCGACATCATATTGTCCTCTGACGCCCAATGTAACATTCTGAGTCAGATATTTCGCCGATTGATAATTGAGAGTCCAATTCGTTGAACCGTTCTCAGTAAATTCATTCAAAATAACTTGAGAAAAATTATAAGAACCGTAGGGGACAATCTTCAGATTTTCAAAGTGCTGCTCGACACTCGCTATTATTCCACCAAATAACATCCATCCAGGACGGCGCCCCGTCATAAATGATGTCGAATTGCTATCATAGCGAGTTGTGTCAAAGTTGAACGTTCCCGCTCCAATAAATCCGTCAAAATATACATTTCTAGTTGGATTATATGATGCATAGGACGAAAGAAGCCAAGTTCGTCCCGAATTCTTACTTCCATCTGTGTTGATATCGGTATGATCATCGCTGAATCCCAGCGAGACGCCCGCCTTAACATCTTGAGAGATGAGCGTGTCAATTCCAACGCTTGCACCACTTAAGCGGAAGCGATTATTCGACGATGTCCCTGAAAACGTCTCGCTACCATAAATCAACGAACCCGATGTCCAAATATGAACATCAGGTATTAAATTTATGGGTTGAGAATTTTTGTAAGATGACTTTACCCTTGGTATTTTATCGGGAGGTTCGTCAGAATTTTTATCTTGATAGTAATCAGGGAACAATCTTACAAATTCCAATTGGTCATTAAGATCGTCCAGTGGATCACGATATTGACTTACTGAGCTTGTTGAATTTTTTGGAAAAGAAAGATGAAATCCATTTATAAATCCATCGGGCTCATCATGATGAAGCGCTTCAAGCCGACTCTCTAAAGTTGCAATTTGTGTTTGAGTTACCTGAATAGGTATTGTGAAATGAGCACTTATTATTCCTCTAACATTAGCATCGTTTGTCGGATTTGAACGTGTGTAAGGCGTGACCGTTTCACTGCCACTATTACTTGTCGCATAGTTTGAATCGCCATTATACGTAGCGGTAATAGAATGCGATGAAACTGATAGTGATGAGGTAGTAAAGGTTGCAACACCAGAGCTGAGATTTGATGTTCCAAGTGTTGTGCCGCTATCTTTAAACGTCACCGTTCCCGTTGCTGCTGAGGGTGAGACGGTTGCGGTAAATGTGACACTTTGACCACTTAATGGATTATTGGAAGTTGTAGTGAGTGTCGTCGTTGTTGAAATTAGTGCAGCAGAAACAGTAATACTCACAGTACTGGAAGTCGATGCTATCGAATCATTGGCATCTTTAACCGAGAAGACAACATTTGCCGTCGAATAGGTGGTAGTCGGTGTTCCCGAAACAACCCCTGTCGAAGCGTTTAGAGTTAAACCCGATGGTAATGTTCCCGTGCTCACAAAATAAGTTAACGGAGCAGTTCCACCCGTTCCCGTAAGAGGCGTGAAATTAGTTATGGCAGTTCCAACTCGAAACGATTGAGCGGTTGTATCTGCTGTTCCTGTGACCACATCACTTACCGTGAGCGAGAAAGTATTACTTGCAACTAAATTATTCGCATCGGTTACGGTCACTGTGTAGGAGGTCGCCGAACTTGTGACTGTTGGCGTTCCTGTGATTGCCCCTGTTGAGGAATTAAGACTAAGACCTGATGGCAGGGAGGGAGAGACCGAATAGGTGAGCGGTGAGGTACCTCCTGAACCTGTGACAGGTGTGAAGGAGGTTGCAGCGGTGTTCTTCGTTAGCGTCTTCGAGGCAATGGATTGGGTGGCTGACGGTGAACTTACCGACCTAATTACAAAATAACTAAAATACGCCCCATTGGCGGCACTAAAAACGAGTTCGGTAAGTGAATTATCTCTATTTAAAACAATTGTATAAGGTCCCCTGACTGCATATCGCCCGTAATCACTATTAGTTTTAAAACCCGGTGATATAGAAATATTATTTTGTGCCCATCCATTTATTCCATCACTACCGTATTCTTCATACTGACAGTTTTGGGTAGATAAAATAATTGTATCGCCCAAAGCGATATATATATTTTTGATTGTGCTATTGTTTGTTGTTCCGCAACTAAACGTTGTAGTTAAAGTTGTCGAACCAGCAGAAGAGATAAAGCAAAATGCAAAGATAAAATTAATTAGACCAAAAATACAAAATTTTAAAAAATAACAGGATTTCACGAGGTATTACGTCGCCAAAAATTCTATTTCAATAAAAGTAAAAAAATATAGTTAACTAGACGTTAATAAAACACAAATTAATACTGATGATAAGTAAATTATTGCACCATCCGTTGCCTTAATTTCAAAGAGTTCCGAGAATCCACATAGAGAAACCAGACGGAGGTCTCTATGTCGCTCGATAAAACTCTCAATCTTTCTAATGCCAAGAAGCCACAGATTGTTGACCAAGCAGATGCTCGTCGGCGCCGTTTGATACGGCGAATTGAGAACCAATTAGTGATCCTTCAAGCGGTCAAAAATGGGGATCTTCCTGCGAAACCCTATAAGCGCCTGTCACGTTGGTGGTGGTCACAGGATGGGAAATATTATGTGTTTCTCCAATATGCCCGTCATCCTGTTGAACTCGCAAAAGGTAAGTTCTCGGCGGAGTGTCAGAATTTGGATGCGGTTGAGGTAGCGTTCAAAGCGCTGTCAAAGGAAGTTGAGAACGGGAAGTTTGACGTTTTGATTGCCGAGAACTCAGCGAAGATCAGACGGCGCTTTGAGGTGAAGAAGGCAGCGTAGAGATTTAAATTTAGGGATAGGTGGAGATAGCTCTGCCTATCCTTCCGCCTTCTCGTAATTCGCTAACCGCCATTCAGCGATTTCGATTTCAGTATCGGTGAATAGTCCGCTGTCTTTGAATTCCAATACAACCGCTTCGAGTGTGTAGGAGGATAGACCTGCCTTTATTAGTTTTTCAAATTCTTCTGATGTTCGCTCTTTTGTAATCAAATAACGTTTTGCCGCTCTGACACCACCTTCAGAATTTATAAGACTTGTCAAAGTTGGTCGATTAAGTCCAATAGCTCGGAAAGAAAAATAAATAACATCCTTTAATCTCTCCCCAAACTTTATTGGTTTGAGGCGGTGTTCAAAATTAGTTACGTTCATTCGTAATCTTTAACTCAATAATTATTGGCGAATCATCTGCCAAATCCAATATCCCAACGTTCGCCTCAATCAAAGTGGCGTATGGGTGTGGGGAGGGGACTTTGATTGAACCCTCATTTTCAACCCGCATTTTTTGAAATTGAATGGAAATTGGAGGGGGAAGGGACTGTCAATAAATCCCTTCAAATCACTTATTGGGGACCCAAAGTCAGAGAGACTTGACCCCAAAGATACTGCGACAATCCGTCGCACCCCCACCCTTCAATCAAAGATATGTCGCCACACCCATATGCCACTTTGATTGAACCTATTCAGACCCCTATTTGGGATTGGGGAGTTTATTTCAAAAAATCTGACTTAAATTTGGACCCCACCCCCACTCGTAGAGGGTAGATAATAGAAAGTGTATTTTTATATAAAGATAAAAGACGGTTCTATTATCTAAATTTTTTGAAAAAAACGGGGTCAGATTTTTTCAAAAAAATCCATAAAAGTTGTATATGGGTGTGGAGAGTAAACATTTATGGATTTTGCGGTTGAAGGTAAGGTTTCAAAGATCTCACTTTTCCAAAATGATGATGTGGAAGGATTTTGTGAGATTGTTATGTGACACAATCTCTTTGGCTGCCCTTTGGTCAATATTTTGATAGATAACCGCTCTACCTATCTTCATTTTTTGAAGTGCCGTCTGTAACTCGCTCTTTGATTTGACAGTCTGACTCTCAATGATCATTTCGAACCGATATTAATTCGATGAGGTGGTTGTTGGGATATTGGATTGCCGCATTCTCAATCACAAGATTGTCTGATTGGGTGATTTGAGCCGTCTTTGAAATATTGATGAGTTCAAATCTTACCTTGTTTGAGAACCTATATTCTGTCACTTCAAACGGAAGGTCATTGATCGAAAGACCTTCATTGAATTCCATTTCTCTTGTCAGTTCATCCTTCCACACCGTTCCATAAAAGAGGATCGCTTTGTTTTTGATGGGAATTCTCTTTAACCCGTAATAGACATTATCGAGTTCACCAATTTTATGGATGTCATTTTCGTAGAGGACATCCGTATTCATTTTGAACCCTCTATAAGTCTTGTGTTTGGTGGACTTGAGGATTGTTTGAATATCGGAGGATGTTGGTGGATTATTGGTTAGGTTGGTGATTGTGTCACTGTCAATCTCGGCGACTTTGAACTCGGCGAAGTCGCCTATAAATTTTATGGATATCATAGATCCTCCTCGCTGAAACCATCGGAGAAGAAGGAAATCGGGTCATTGAGATTAGTTCTTAATTTATACCCATTAAATTTCATTTGTTTCGGTTTGTTATGAGTCTCGGTCTGTAATTTCTGTTGTTTGAGATTCGATAAGTCATTTTTGAGGTTTTGAGTTGACTCGATTTGATGACGGATGATGGGGGACTGTTCGTTGATATAGTCACGCATCAAATTGATAAGCGCTGATGTTCTTGTTTGATTGTTAAAGGAGCAGATGGAATCGAATGTTTCCATCAAGTCCTTTGATACGATGAAATTGATAAGGTTATGGGATTTCATTAAGTCGGTGGTCCTTAGATAGGGATAGGAAATATCCAAAATATTGTTTCGGTAATTTGAAATTTGGTAATTTTGATATGAGATTTGGTTATTGGTGATTATTAATTTTTGTAATTTTGATATGAATTTTGGTTAAGTTTTACGAATAAAGATGGAAGTTTAAATCCATCCTTTGTCTTCAGATATTTAGGGTGATAGGAATGATGAGATAAGGACGGTCTCGTCAACAGTCTCATTGTCTTCTGACATTTTCCCAATCGATCGATAATGCGTAGTCAGGTTTTGTAGAAAATTTGGTGATGTAATTGGTCCAACCATCATTATGGATC
>Ga0315899_10007446_pt1 | contig 11750 bp, 11 predicted proteins | sample LakEriMetagenome_2_FD_203518 | JGI IMG/M metagenome (GOLD analysis project Ga0315899, IMG submission 203518) | Freshwater fungal communities from buoy surface, Lake Erie, Ohio, United States - Buoy 4 MA112 | ecosystem: Environmental > Aquatic > Freshwater > Lake | place: USA: Lake Erie, Ohio... | reverse complement strand
CGCATGTGCTTCAACCCTAGTCCGGTGAGGAGAGTACCGAGCCCAAACAGGTATATAGCGGTAGCTAAATTTTGTTTCTGTAAGAACAATAAAAGGTTGATTGATTGACCAATAATGCCCAAAGATTTGAGCACACGCGAATACTGTCTAAAGATTTGCCCAGTCGAGCGTTGAGACAAAGTCTTGACAGCAGCATTGCGAGTTCGTGCACGAACTCGCCCACGAATACAACACAGTGTGCTGGTCAGTGTCTAAAGATTTGACCAGTCGAGAGTTGAGACAGAGTTAGAGATTTGACCAGTCGAGAGTTGAGACAGAGTTAGACTCGGAAGTCTTCACAGAAAGGGGGGGCGGGGGGCGGGGCCATCTACTTGTGTACCACCATGCACCATCTACTTGCGTACCACCATGCGTGTACAGGAGTACTCATAAATCTTTGTCTTTCTCTGCTCCCTTTGGTGCTCTCTCTCGCACCCTCGCGCAGGCAGCGTCACACAGATATGAACGAGAAAGCATCAACCATTCTTCTGCCGCCCCCTCCAGAAGGGTTTGCAGAATGAGATTTGAAACCTACTTTGAGGAGCACGAGCGCTGCACGTGCCACTGCTCTCGGTTCCAACACTCCACAGAGAAGTCCAAGTCTTTGGTTGGGCGGCCCAAGAGGGTACAACTGAGGTGGCCTGTAATATGGCCCTTGCCAGGAGGCGGCGTGCAGCCCCAAGCAAGGAGACTCTGGATGCCCAATTGATAGGAGGAGGACCAAGATGACGACGAGAGAGCCTTTCCCCACCTGTCCCTTGTGACATCTCTCCCCTTCCCCAAAACGCCCCAAAATTCAACGATTTCTTACCGTTTTCATCAGAACCAAAGAATAATTTATTAAACATCTCTAACCTTTCTCGTGCGGATACCCCCTTCTACTCGCCTACTCGCCTACGTGATGCAATCAAGGCTCTAGAACAGTTGAGAGCCACATTTTTTTCAAAAAATTTATTTTACAAAATATTTTTTTTCATTTCACGTCTAGAGCCACAATTTACCCTGCCGAATGTCCTGGTTGTGGCCGTCGTCGCTCGCGCGCCCCCTGTACGCGGGCTGGTCTCCTTGCCTTCTATCCATCAAACCCCGCCTTTGTCGCAGCTTGCCAGCGCAACATTCAAAGCTCCAGTTGAAAAGACGCAGGTCGCCCGTGACAAGGGCCGTGTGCTCGTCTCCGCACGCCACCATTCTCACCCCCGGCTGGAGGCACCAGCCTCCACTCACCATAGTAGGCACCGCCTCATCCTCCGCCTTTCCGTGCCCCAGCTGGCCGACACTTCCTCTTCCAAAGGTCCACACCACGGTGTGCCCTTCCCCCCCAACTCCTCTCTCCCTCTTCTTCCCAGCTCTGTCGTAATCCACAGATCCAAAGTCTTTCGCGCGCCTGAGCTCCACCTGAGGCCCCGCGGCCGCTGCGTACGGCCCGCAGCCGTCCACAAAGGAGGGCCGCGCTTGCGCTGAGCTCACCTCTGTGATGACGGCCGTATGACTCCCACCACAGCAGACAAAGGCAGCAGGGGCGCCGGCCATTGCGTGTGCCGAAGCCCGCCGCGGCTCCAGGAGGTCGCCTGACTCGGGACACGCGCATTGTCCGTAACGGTTCCATCCCCATAGCCACAGGGCTCCACCCTCCGTCACTGCCGCCGAGTGCGCGCCGCCGCAGGACACCATGGTGGCTCTCTCTCCTCCCAGTGCCTCCCTCGGCATCTGCGTCGGGGAGAGCCGTCGCTCAGAATCGCCCAGGCCGAGCCGGCCCTTGGCGCCGGCGCCCCACATCCACATACCGCCGCCCTCGGTGATGACGCCCGTGTGCGAGTGCCCGCAGCTGATCATGAGCGCACACAAGCCCCCCAGCCGTTGGGGCCCTATTTCTACTGGCACTCTTGAAGAAACACGCTGTTCGTGACCCAGCTGACCATCCTCTCCAAGTCCCCACGTCCACACCCCTCCTCTGTCCGTGACCACCGCAGTGTGACACGCGCCGCAAGCAACCATGGCGATGCTGCTCCGTCCCAACGCCTGTGCGCTCAAGATTGTCGGCACATTCAGCCTTTCTACGTGACCTAAGCCCAGCTGCCCTTCGTGTCCGCGTCCCCACAGCCATAGGCTCCCGTCGCGCGTGACAGCAGCCGTGTGGGCCTGTCCACAATCCACCATCGACACCTTCTTGCCGCCCAGCCCTGAACCCTCGGCCGGGGCTGGACTAGAAAAGTCTGGGATTTCTAGCTTCGACACATCTTTCTTGGGCGACTCCTGCGGTGGCGCCACGGGTCCAGCGTGCGACAGGTGCACACGCGTAGGCTGCCGCCGTGACTCCCAGTTATACTGTCCAAGCTGTCCCTCTTGCCCAGCACCCCACGTCCACACACACCCATCGTCTGTGACGGCAGCCGTGTGCGCGTAACCACACGACACATGCACAGCACGAGAACTGCAGATGCGTTGGTCTATAATGCCCAGCGGCCACGCGCCTCCGACACGGTTTGGGTTCCTATCTTGCAGTTTATCGAGCGTAACCCTGCTATCAAACCAGTCGGCTCGCACTCGCGGTATCAGGTCGCTCACAGCCTTGGGAGGCCCTGCATGTCCAAGAGCATGCCACTGCGGGTTGTCTGCTTCTTCGCCTTCCTCGTCCTCCTGTGGTGTCTTGCCTGCAACATTCACACGCCCACCCGCACATAAGGCATTGCAGAGCTCAGGCACATGCACAACACATGCCCAACCCATCATGCACTCACCGACGGGCGTCGGCACGAGCGCCCGGTCGAGCAGGCCTGTCCCGAGCTGTCCCTTAATGCCCGAGCCCCTGTCGGCCCGCAGGCCACCAGCCCTCGCGGTCAGCAAAGCGGGTGGAGGCAAAATAGGTGCAACCGTGTGCGACTGCTACGGCGGGACGCGCGGGTACCGCACCACGTCAACACCACACCCCCTGGAGGGTGCTTTGCCCCTGGGGACATCATTATTTTCGAAAGTTCGTGTACACGTACACGAACACCGCAACGGACCCGGCAACATGGACCTCTTCAAGAGGAAGGCCAAGGATGCCGCAGCCATGGGCGACGGCCACAAGCGTGATCAGCGGACCCATGCCACCATCGGTGCAATGGAGCGCGGTGCTGTCGAGGCAATGGTACGTCGCATGCTCAGACGCCGCGAGAGCGATAGCCGCCATCACGTTATAACGTGAACCGCGATCATCTTTCTTTCTCTCTCTTTCTGTGTGTGCGCATGTGCGTGTTTGCGGGCAGATGAAGAGCGGAAACCCGCCCGGCGCCGCCGGGGAAGGGCGCATGGAGAGCCCTGCGCGTGCCCTGCCCTCCCTTCCATCGGCGCTGAAAAGGGGGGGGGGGACGCACACCAGCGGTTCTGCGCTCGCTTCGGCAATGCCAACTTCGGCTATGCCATCCAGCTCAAACCCGGCGCTACAAACAGGTTGGCCGCCCTAACGTCTGGGATTGCCGCCCTTACCTCCGGGATTGACCTTCTTTCGAAGGCCGATGATGGACCTGATCTCACGTTGGCGTGCAGGGATGCCAGTAAATGAGGAGAAGAAAACCAAGCCCGGCAGCTCTTTGCGCGTGCTGTGGAAGCGGGATAAGGCGACCCGGGCCAACTTTGCATGGTGGGACAGTGAGGATGGAATACGCGGAGGGAAAATGTTGCGCTGCGCCGTGCTGGAAGCTGACCGACGCGCCATAAAAGAATTCGACCTGTTCCCTAGCGGCGACCAGTCTGCTCAGCTCATATGTGTCGTCACCGCATCAGAGCAGACGATAGAGGTCCCATACGTCACCTATTCGTTTCTCAGGTACCGCCAAAAACCCAGGAGAGAAAGAGAGCCTGCCATGCACTTGGATTTCTCTAACATGCTTGCGGTATGTCCTCTGTCAGCGCCGATGAGGTGGGACCCCCTGGCATGCTTTTTGTAGCGCTGCAGGGCGTCCAGTTTCCAGTCGATGCAGTTTGGGTGAAGCCTGCTCTTGTGAAGCAGCTCGAGCGCAAACAGGTCTCTTCGTCTTTCTTTTTACCTCGTTTGGCTGCTTCTTGGTCAGCTCATATCGCATATGCCTGTTGTGGAAGCGCAGGTTGAGAAGCAGCGGCAAAAAGACGAACTTGAACTCATCAAGACCGAGGAACAGATCCGGGAAATCAAAGTCGCCGCAGATCAGCGCGACGCCTTGGAGCGGTGAGACACGTGACCTCAAAGACCAATCGTGCGCAATCGTTGCTTTTTGGCGCTGCCCAACAAAGACCACTTCTGTCAGGTTTCGACCACGTAAGTCATTCAGTTCGCTGACCTGGTGGTGTGCGCACACATCAACAGGAGACAGATTCTGGAAGCAAAACTAAAGCAACTGCTGAATTCTGCTCGAGAAAGTAAAAAAGTATCTGAAGCCGACGACCAAACACGACCCGCGTCAGGCTTCTCGGTGTTCCACCACCTCGACTTAAGCTTCTTTTGTGACTTTTCTTGTGAAAAGCCTCCGGCCGATCGCGCCCCGGGCCTCACGCAGCCCAGTCCCGCGTGACAGTGCTGCCTGTGTGCCGCCGGCCCGGGGGCTTCCCTTGAAAATATCCCATGCATTTTGCACCTTGTTAGCTTCCAGGGTAGCAAGTTGCAAGGAAACAGGGCAGCATGGGTGGTATTACTATAGACCTACATCTTTTGCACACATTTCCACGCAAAATGATTTACATCTGCGCGGGATTCAATTAACTTGACGTTTGTTTGTCTTCGGAATCGTGTTTTGCTACAGGACGAGTATGCAGTTTGGAAGCAGTTGACAACCACAGGGCTTCCTCCGCCCCCGCAGAAGCACAGCATTACTACCCTGTACGAGTTTGCGATTGAGATGCAGCTGACCAAGACCAAGCAGCAAAATAACTCAGCGGGTGGAGATACAAGCATGGATGACGAACCAGATGCTTCCTTACGAGGTCTGGTGTCGACGCTGGAAGTTTGGTCTCCTAGGTGAGTCTGTGACTGCGTGTGTGCGAGCGCTCGCGCGTGTGTGCAGGCGCGCGACAGGGTTATGAGCATTGGTCATGGTCACCCAGTTTCACGGAGCGCTGGAACATCTATCTGTCCGCCAGAAATAGCGTAGCCGATAGTAGCATGAAGCTTGAGACCCTTGGTGAGTATGTCGATCATTTTCATCCGCCACGCTCCTGTATGTCCTTGTCCATTGAAAACATTTTTGCAAGGGACCAAACGATGATCACATAGTACAGCACAGTAGTAAGGACCGTTTTTTAAAACACAAATTTAAAAATCTTTTTCCAAAGCCTTCACAAAAAAAAATCCTTTTCCTGGAAATTCAGCACAGTAGTAATGGGCCGTTTTTCAAAAAAAATCCCATGTAAGGATTTCACAAACAAAAAAAAAATCTTTTTCCGGCGAAGTAAAACACAGCGTAATTTTCCCCTTTTTTTTGTGTACTTCATAAGCTTCATAAACCTTTGCTCCCCCCTTGTAAGAATCGAATCTACCCTAAAGACTTCGTCTTCATAAAACCTTTTGGTTTTAAACCGTTATCAACTTTTTCAAACCCACCCACCCACCCACCACGAAATTGCAGCGAGATTTCAAGAATGCGCACGTTTGGTAGGCAGCTGACAGATAGAATACCCGCGTCAGGATTTGTGCCGCTTAGGTGGAAGCGCACGCACGTGTTTGACCCGGACATTGCTCCAAGTGTTAGAGATTCACCGGGCCTTTGCTACGATGGGAAGGGCGGGCTTTTATTATTTGGAGGAAAAACTAAGGGCGGGGACTATAAGACGTACTTCAACGACCTGTGGCGATTTGACTACGGCAAGAATAGGTGGCACATGTATACTGAGGCTGCAAAGGTGTATGACGGAACAAAGTGGGATATGAGCGTGGGTCTCCGGGGCAAACAGCCAACATCGCGTAGCTCGAATACTATGATTGTGCGTCGCGAAGGCGATCGAGGATCTGAGGAGGACCTTTTGTATATAGCTGGTGGCTCTGATCGACAAGGAAAGTGCACGGACGTCCGAAAACTGGTGCTTGAGCCACAATCACCTGATTACTTGCGTTGGAACGAGCTACTAGGCGGCAGTAGGAAAGTCGCCGTAGAAGGTGACATCGCAGTGCAAGGAGACCCACCCAAGCGTGGCTTTTGCTGCAAGGTACTGAGGACGCAGAATGCAATATTCGCCCCACAATTTGGCAACGATGAAATTCTACAGCTCGATCTCTTTGGAAAAGAATGGGGGTCGCTCAAGTTCGATAATTTGGTTGCATGGCGCACATCCAAATTGTTTTGCTTTGATTTTCAGGTGATGACACGCTTTCTTAGCATCGACTTCATTGGCAACAGCGATGATGGTTATCCTGGTGTCGAAACGGGCGAGGCGTGGAACGTCTTTAAAAATGCAGATGCCAACGATAATCGCGAAAATGGTGCATCAAAGCAGTGGCTGCTGTGCCCCTCACAAGTAATGCGGTTCAAAAGCCTTAGTTCCTTCGGCGACAAGCCCGGAACCTTGTCCGCACACTCACTCAGCGGAGGCCTTCTCTACAGGGGTCACAGGGGTCGCCCGCCTCACACCAGGATCCACTGTTTCGGGGGCTGTCGCTTGGGCGGCAAAGCACTGCTGCCACCCTTGCCACCGGAATGGAAAACGCCTCAAATTGTTGGCCGCGATCACCAGCCGCACGTGGGCATGCGGGTGAAGGCCAATCCTGCCTTCTGGGAGCGCATTGCTCAGAAGCATCGACAAGAGGAGCTTCTGAAAGAGCAGGCTTTCAAGCGCACAACGTCGTTGGCGCGCACAAACTCATTCGGCTCGCTTCAATCCCATGGCACCAAGGTGAGTGATGTTCCGGACGTCAATTCGGATGTCTTGGGTCTCATAATGGAGATCAACGAGGATGAGGAGGTGATGGATGATTTCGGCAGATGTATCCTCAAAAAAAGGGCTCACCCGTTCGTGATGGTTCGATTCGATGGACGCAGTGAAGACTTGCACTGCTTATGTGGGCAGGACGGAGTGTATGACCTGGTTGAATACGTAGATTACAGCCTGTATACTCCATCTGGGGGCATGAAAACCAATGAGTTGTGGGCAATCGACATCAAGGAGTCTAGTCAGTTGACAGCACTCATAGGCCGCATCAGCGAAGTCAAGAAATTGCGTGGCTTCACCGATCAATTTTCTCTTGTTCAGGTGCTCGGAAGGCGGATCAATATCAAAACAGAGGGTCCGAAGAGAACCTTCAAAAAAGAAAGGAGGGGTGCCGTAGTTCGCGGTGTGGCTTGAGTCCAGTGGATACCGTAGTACATATTAAGTTTGTAACACAAGAAAAAATACCACATCTCTGATCATAAGGTGCTGCGCGTGCCACATCGCTGATAACAAGGTGCTGCGCGTGCTGGTTTGATCTGTGGTTAGACCAGCCCCAGTGCCTGCAAGTGTCCTAAGGATCATCTCTGTTTCCCCCCACAACCGCGCTGAGCAGAAGTTATGGTGTCAAATTTAACAGTCAAAAGCTGCGTGTGACCCACACTTTGACGGCAGCGTGGGCACATTCTGCCCCTGGCCAAATCCGACCTGACTTGGTCAACGCCAACCAGCAGTGGCCCACTGCCTCTGCGCTGTTGACTTGGGAGCCCGATCCTCTGGCTGTCCATCGAGAGAGAGAGAAAACTTTATTGACAATCAAAATAGATAACTGAAGGTCGGTAAGTACAACGGTAAGTACAACGCCTCTTGCGAGTGACACCGCCCCTGGGCGCTCGCGGCCCAGCATATGGCGGCGTGTACCATACCCCCATTCTCCGTTTGGCCTTGTGGCACGCCTTGCGGCAACACACAAGAGGGCCAATACCGTCTCCGGTCCGCCCCGATCACCGTGTCACACGCCGACCCGCTTTCTCTCTATGTGTTCATTACCGCAGTGCCTATTACAAAGCTGTTCGCGTTCAGGGTGAGTGTTCGGGATCCCAAACCGATTCCCTGACCCCCTTGTACAACGGGCGGGCCGGGATCATCACTTTCTGACACATTCCGATATTCGCCGGGCCTCCTTGGAGGGAAAGGGACGTCGCACTTAGGGTGAGAAAAGGGTGACATGCAATGCCAGGGGAAAAAAGTGGATCGAACCCCACCCGGCTCATGTGTTCCCCACGGCGGAACGCCTGCGGCGCGTCTGTGCCCTGTGTGTGTGTGTGTTTATTACTGCAGTACCTATTACAAAGCTGTTCGCGTGGGGGGGGGATAGTGGAGGAAATGTGCTACGACAGACGACGAGCCGAGGCCATCCCCTCTCGGGGCGACGCGCTCTTCTCAGAGCAGGGGCCTGGCATCGTCGTCGTCGTGTCGTGTACCAAATTGCCTCTGCCAGGAATTCATCTGTGCCAGCAATGTAGCTGCAGGTCACAGTCGCCGGGGCAGCCTCCGGGTGAGTGATAAACTACTACAAGCCCAGTCAGCCACTGCCGGTATTTACCACCCCATGCCTGCCGCCGCTGGTCAACGAGAAGACGGGCATACACCGGCACTGCCGGTATTTACCACCCCATGCCTGCCGCCGCTGGTCAACGAGAAGACGGGCATACACACATGCCATAGGGCCCCGCAACACACACACATGCACACGCACAGGGGGAATGCCGCCCGCAAGCCTTGTGCACGATCAGGAGCGCCGGGTTGGGGAAGTCGGAGACGCGCTCGCTGCAGGTGGGGCGGAAGGAGGAGATGAAGGAGAGGGGCCGGGTGGAAGAGAAGGCGAGGGAGAGGGATATCACATCATTTGCGGTGCTTTGATTTTTTTGATGCTTCGTCGGACGCTATTCTGCTCGAAGAAAGGAGGCCCCGTATGAGGGGCGGGAGGAGAGCGGCAGAGGGAACGGGAGGGGCTGAAGTGGCAACTGCTGCGAGTATTAACAGCACGAGGCGAAGTGAGAAAGTCGGAGTGCTGAAGGAGGCATAACCGAAGGTTCAGAGGCTGAGAGACCCGAGAACGTTCGAGCACACGTTTACACACAAACACGTACACATCATGCACACAACCACGCGGCCCCGGCTGGCGTATCCACTGCGGTGTAGAGGTTACTGAATCGAGTACCAATAAACAACACACACTCCCTCCACCCATTAATTTGTGGCCGCAGAGTCACTGTACAGCAGCAATAAGAGAAACCAGTAAAATGTAAAGCAGTCTTGGGAGTTTTGAGATGCAGGCACAACTACATGCCTCAATGGTATTGTATGACGTGACACCAAAGAGGACGGCACGTTGCCTCATGACAAGAAGAGTCCCTTGACTTGGAGTCGACATGGTCAATACACGTCTGCACTACGAGTGGACTGGTGCTGCTCATTGATGCCCTCCGCTACAGCCGAGCTGCGGCCTGTGAAAACACACGAATGCGCGCATGCACAAACGAAACAGACAAGGCGGTCGCAAATAGACAGCCATGCTCAGTAGCAACAGGTGCACACATGAGAAGCGTACGCTTCTCTGCTGGAGCGGATGATATCTTGGAGCCACAAAACTACAGCCGAGGCGGGGAGAGCGCCAGGGCAGCCCAGGTGGCACACTCCTCAGAACAGACCGCGCATGCGCAGGACTGTCTCCGAGACACATCTTGCCCGTTTTGGCTCCACCCCGCACAACGGAGATTGCAGCGGAGGGATTTGACTAGGGCGCCACTGCCGTGCGCGCACAAGCGTATGATTTGTACGTGCGTGTGCTTATGACGTGTACATGATTGTGATACATATCAGTACACGTGTACATGGCTGTGATACTCTCGACGTCATGACCGTGTACATGACTTCCATACTCTCTCGGGAGCTCCCCCTCCATACATCTGTCATGCCCCCTCATGTATGTATGCATCTTGCATGCACACATCATTCTTCTTCACACACACACGCACACACACACACACACAGCGACCAGCGAACATGCATGCATGCACATGAACGCATGCCCGCAAAATCCCGCTGGCACAAGGGAGGGTGATACAGGAGCCACACAACCACAGCCAAGTACCCAGCAGCAACAGGAGCACACATGAGCACGATGCTGGAGCGGATGATATCTTGGAGCCACAAAACTACAGCCGAGGCGGAGAGAGCGCCAGGGCAGCCCAGGTGGCACACTCCTCAGAACAGACCGCGCATGCGCAGGCCTGTCTCCGAGACACATCTTGCCCGTTTTGGCTCCACCCCGCACAACGGAGATTGCAGCGGAGGGATTTGACTAGGGCGCAACCCACGAACAAGTGCATCGAGGCCCGTGGACACTCGCTCGGCCGCGCGCCAACACACACACTTGATTTTGCACTCGCTGTTGCTCTTGCTCTCACTTCATCTCCATCGCGCTCTCACGATAGCTTCTCTTCCTCTCCCTCTCTCTCTTTATCTCAATGGACCACACGCGTGTGCACATACGTACACGCGAAACATATACATGACACACAATAAACTAAACTAACTACTAACTAAACCCTACACACGCACACGGGAAACATACACATGACATACACACGAGGAAACAAAACGCACCATATATGCACACGTAGGCGATGGGTCCGTCAGCACCACCCGCCGTCCGCTTCACTTCCTCCTCCGTGTGCAACGATGTCTACATGAGGAAGTATACACACACACACACACACACACACACAAACATGACTTTGTATATATGTATGTATTGTATATATATGAGCATATGTGTACACACAACACACGTGTGTACACGCACACATCAAGGACCTTTTCATCATCAAACTTGACCCACACACACACACACACACACACACACACACACGCACGCACACGCGCACACACTTGTGCTTGCGCGCACACATATCAACACACGTATCAAGGACCTTTTCATCATCGAACTTGATCCACATAGGCTGCGGTGCACCCCTGGCGGTCAAACGTTCGCGGATGCCTGTCTTAACCCAGGCTATGTAGTGCCCGGCGTCTGCGTACCTCCCCTGTATACATAGTGTCACATCATCATACATAGTGTCACATCATCATACATAGTGTCACATCATCATACATATTAACCCAGGCTACGCAGTGCCCGGCGTCTACGTAGCTCCCCTGATGCCACACGTTGTATTCGAATTACATGTCCTGACCCCAGTAACCCTAAAGTCTGAATCCTGGAGCCTCAAGTGTGCATGCGCATGTGTGTGTGTGTGTGTGTGTGAACATATGTGTGAGTGCGTGAACATGTGTGTTTCAAGTGCCCGCGTCCACGGTTTAGGGTTTAGGTTTCAGAGGTCAGATTACCACATACCTTCCCTGATTTCACACATTTGTATGCGCACTACATACTTGAAGTGTGTGTGTGTGTGTGTGTGTGTGTGTGTGTGAGTGTGCGTGCGTGTTGCACGAATGACGCACACACACTCCGAGGTAGACTGTTTGGAGCGTGATGCTGGGGCGCAACTTTAAGGTTTAGGTATATGGTTTAGATTACCTGGTGCGTGATGATAGGGCGCAACTTTAGGGGTTAGGGTCTAGGTGTAGGGTTTAGGTGTAGGGTTTAGATTGCCCGATGCGTGATGATGGGGCGCAACTTCTACACTCACAGTGTGTGTGTGTCTACACACACACACACACACACACACACGCACACACACACACACACACACACTCTCTCTCTCACACGCACACACACACACACTCACTCACAGTGTGTGTGTGTGTTG
>Ga0315899_10007445_pt1 | contig 11750 bp, 10 predicted proteins | sample LakEriMetagenome_2_FD_203518 | JGI IMG/M metagenome (GOLD analysis project Ga0315899, IMG submission 203518) | Freshwater fungal communities from buoy surface, Lake Erie, Ohio, United States - Buoy 4 MA112 | ecosystem: Environmental > Aquatic > Freshwater > Lake | place: USA: Lake Erie, Ohio... | reverse complement strand
GCACCGACGCCGCATGGTAGCGCGCCAGCAGTGCCCCGGCCTCACCCAGCCCGGCCGACACGATGTCGAACATCGTGCCGGTGAGCGTGCGCGGCACATCCTGTTCGAGGCGCGCGATGGTCACGCCTCCCTGCCGCACCACGAGGCCGCTGTCGGGGAGCAGCGTACCGTCGAGGACCTGCATGAAAGTGCTCTTGCCGGCGCCATTGCGCCCCAGCACGCACACCCGTTCGCCCCGCTCGATGGCGAAGTTGGCACCATCGAGTACCGGCGGGCCGCCGAATGCCACGCGCACCTCCTGCAGCGACACCAGCGCCATCAGCGCACGCCCTCGAGCGTCACCAGCGCACTCTCCCGCCCCACGCGATCCACGGTGGAGACCACCACGCGCGACGGCGCACGCCGCGAGGAATCGCTCACCACCAGCTGCGTGAAGGACGACGGCAGGACCCGGTGACTCCATACCCCATCATGCAGCGTGCGTACGGTGATCCACCGCGCTCGCTTGCCCGGGGTGACCAGCAATACGATCTCGCGCGACGATGGATCACGCCGCAGGCGCGCCACGGGCGCGGTCGGTCGTACGGCCCCCAGCCACGGCGATGCCGGCACGAGTGCGTCCTGCTGGAACAACTCATTCGTGAGCCGGTCGGCGAGCGTCGCCGGCACCAGCGACTTCATGCTGAAGAAGACATCGCCGGTGGCTCCCTGCCCCCGCGCCGTGGTGGCGCGCGTGGCGCGGACCTGATTGTTCAACTCGTCGGGCGCCCACTCCGGTCCGCCGTTGGCGGCGCGGCTCGAGTTGTGCCCGGGCCAGATGTGCCGCCCCTTGAGATTCTCACCGATCCACCAGTCGAGCAGCACCGGGTAGCTCTGCGCGGGGCGCGCGATGGGCCAGTAGAGCTGCGGCGTGAAGTAGTCCACCCACCCCTCGTGGAGCCACTTGCGCGAATCGCCAGCGAGCTTTTCGTACGCGTCGAACCCCTGCACGCTTTGCGGATAGCCGGGGCGCCAGATGCCGAAGGGGCTGATCCCCACCTTCACCCATGGCTTGATCGCCTTGGTGCGCTCGTACACCTGCTGCACATAGCGATCCACGTTGTTGCGACGCCAATCGGACACGCCGAGCTGACCACCACGTGCCCGATAACGTGCGTACGACCCGCTGTCGGGGAACGGCACCTCCACCTTATTGCTGTCCGCCTCGGGGTACGGGTAGAAGTAGTCATCCACGTGGATGCCGTCCACGTCGTACCGCTTCACCACGTCGAGCGCGACCTGCACCGAATGCGCCAGCACCCCCGGCTCGCCGGGATCCATCCACAGGTAGTTGCCGTAGCGCTTCACCCACTGCGGCTTCGTGTTGGCCATGTGGGTGGACGCATTGGGGCCTTTCATGGTGGGGTGGCGGGCTCGATAGGGATTGAGCCACGCATGCAGTTCGAGCCCGCGGGCATGCGCCTCGCGCACCGCGAAGGCGAGCGGATCGTAGTAGGGCTCGGGAGCACGCCCTTCCACACCCGTCAGGTACGACGACCACGGCTCGAACGGAGAGTGGTACAACGCGTCGCCCGCGGGACGCACCTGCAGCAGCACTGCATTCAGGCGCAGGGCGCGCGCGCGGTCGAGGAGCGCGATGAGCTCCGCCTGCTGCTGCCAGCTGCTTAGCCCCGGCTTCGAGGGCCAGTCGATGTTGGCCACACTCGCCACCCATACGCCGCGGAACTCACGGGGAATGGCGGGCGCCTTGGCAGACGGCGCGCCTTGAGCGACGGCGCTCGTGGCACCGGTCGCCGGTATGGCGGTGGCGACCGTGGAGGCGAGCAGCAGCTCAGCCCACCGCGGGCGGGCGAAGGGTTTCCACCATGATTTCGGGTCAGCACGCATGGACGAAGATTAGCGACGGCGCGAGTATTGGGGATGAGCCTTCCCTTCCCCGAGTACGATACGCTGGACGGCCTGGCCTTAGCCGATCTGGTCCGCCGCGGCGAAGTCTCCGCCACCGAAGTGACGGAAGCCGCCCTCGCCCGTGTGGCGGCGCGCAACCCCGCTATCAATGCCGTGGTCCGCCCGCTCGACACGCTGGCGCGCGAGATGGCTCGACGGGCCCCGGTGGATGCGCCCTTCGCCGGGGTGCCGATGCTCATCAAGGACCTGCAGGCTACGATCGCCGGCGTGCCCACCAGCCACGGTACACGCGCGCTGCAGCAGGTCATCCCGCCGCACGACTCGGAGCTGGTGGCGCGCTACCGGCGCGCGGGCGCGGTGTTCGTGGGCAAGTCCAATACGCCGGAGTTTGGCCTCACGCCGTTCACCGAGAGCGAAGCCCTCGGGCCGGCGCGCAATCCATGGGACACCACACGCACCCCCGGCGGCTCGAGCGGTGGCAGTGGGGCCGCGGTGGCCGCCCGCATCGTGCCGATCGGCCACGGTGGCGACGGCGGCGGCTCGCTGCGTATTCCCGCCTCCTGCAACGGGGTGTTCGGCCTCAAGCCCACCCGCGGGCGCGTGCCCACGGGCCCGGACCTGGGTGATGCGTGGCGTGGCTTCGCGCAGGAACATGTGCTGACGCGCAGCGTGCGCGATTCGGCTGCCATGCTCGACGTGACCGCCGGCGAGGACGCTGGCCCCCCGGTGGCCTGCCCGGCGCAGGCACGTCCGTATCTCGAGGAAGTCACGCGCGAGCCCGGCGCGCTGCGCATTGCCATATCGAGCACGCCGTTCTTCGGCAGCACGGTGCACGCGGATTGCGTGGACGCGCTGAACGACACGGCGGCGCTGCTCGCATCGCTGGGGCACCACGTGGAGCGCGCAGAACCGGTCGTGGACGGCCAGCGGTTGGCGCGCGCCTTCCTCACCGTGGTGGCGGCAGAGTGCCGCGCCGACATCGAGTGGATGGGACGCCAGCTGCGTCGTGCCCCGCGCTCCGACGACGTGGAAGTGGCCACGTGGGCACTGGGGCTCGTGGGCGCCGCCTACAAGGCGAGTGACTACGCAACGGCCGTGCGCGACCTGCAGCTGGCCGGCCGCAGTTGCGGTGCCTTCTTCACGAAGTACGACGTGCTCGTCACCCCCACACTCGGCACCCCGCCCTTCGCCATCGGGGCGCTGCAGCCAACGCTCAGCGAGCGACTGGCGCTCTCGCTCCTGGGCCGACTCGGGCTTGGTGGTGTGCTCAAGGCCGGAGGGCTGCTTGATCAGACCGCGCGTGAAGTGTTCGGCTTCATTCCCTTTACGCCGCTCTTCAACGTGACCGGTCAGCCCGCCATGTCGGTGCCGTTGCACTGGAACGCGGCCGGACTCCCGATCGGTACGCAGTTCGTTGCCCGCTTCGGTGATGAGGCCACGTTGTTCCGCGTGGCCGGTCAGCTGGAACGCGCCCGCCCGTGGGCGCAGCGCATTCCACCGATGCGTACCGTTTGAGCGTTACTTCCTGAACGTCGCGTTCACCAGCTTGGCCACACCGCTCAGTGTGGTCTGCGCCGCATTGAGCCCCAGCCGGAAGTCCGCGTCGTTGAAGGTGGCGAAGAGGTCCGTGGGCTGGTGCCAGTGTGGATCCCACCCGCTCCCCACCTGCGTGCCGCGCTCGTTCTCACGCAGTGAGATCGCCGGAATGAGGTCCTGGAAGGGGCCGGAGTCGGTGTTGGTCATGTGCGGCCCGACCTGCGCGGGGTAGTCGGTCGCATACTTCGCGTTCATGCCGTGCAGGAACCAGGCGAGATCGGCCGACGGCTTCGCCATCGTCGAGTTGGACTGAAACTCGATGTTCACGTCGGCCTCGGGGCGCTGTGCCTTGCGCATCGTGCCGTCGGGGCTGGGCATGCCGTGATCAAAGAGCATCATGTCGTGCTGGATCATGCCGAGCCATTTGGGTTCCGGGTACTTGCCCGACCCCTTGGGCTCCTCGATTCCCTGCAACTTGGCCCGCTGCTCCACGTAGGCGCGCGCGCCGTTGAGCCCCGTCTCCTCATTGTTCCACAGCACGAAGCGAATGGAGCGCTCCGTCTGCACTGCCGGGTCGCTGAAGATGCGCGCCAGCTCCATGACGATCGCCGTGCCCGACGCGTCATCATTGGCCGCTTCACCCCAGCCGATGCCGTCCATGTGCGCGCCGACGATATACATCTCGTCGGGGCGGGTGGTGCCAACCTTGGTGCAGTACACTTCCTGCCGTTCGCCGGGCATGCTCGGCTCCGCATTGAGCGCACGCAGCCGCGCGTCGGGCTGCCGCAGCGAATCGTTGTTCACGCCGGTGCGGGTACGCAGGCCACGCGCCCGTCCACCGCCGGCCGCCATCTGCACCCCCTGCGGACGCGCCGGCGCGTTGCCAGCCCCCGCCGGGCGCGGGGTCGGCGCGGGCGGGTTGAACTGATACGTGAGCCGCTCGGTGTTGGTACAGCCATAGCTCTGAAGCTGCGCCTCGATCCAATCGATCGCGTCGCGATTGCGCTTGGTACCCTGCCGGCGATCCCCGAAGGCGGTCAGCCCCTTGATGGTCGCCTTGTAGCGTTCCAGATCGAGGCGCGACACCATCACTGCAATAGGATCAGCGCTATCCACCACAAGGCGCGGCGTAGGCAGCACATTGCCCTGGGCCCCTGCGGTGGCGGCAGCCCCCGAGAGAAGCACCGGGAGCATGAGAGACGCAAGAAGTCTGCGGATCATCGGTAGACCGCCGTGGCAGGAAGTGGACAGCGCCGTCGGCGCGCGGTCAGCGCTTCGACAGGAGCTGCGTGAGGGCACCGCGATAGCCGAATTCCCACCCGGCGCCGTAGCGGATGTCCGCCACGCGCCAGGTGCGGTCGGCCCGTACCACCACCACCGTGTCGTTCCACGAGACGGGGGGCTTCTGCTCGGTGTTGGAGAAGTTGACGAGCACAAAAGCGCTGTCGCCCCGCGTGGTGGTGTTCTTTATCACGTACTGGGTCTGCCCCTCGAAGAGCCCGCTGAACGGATCTCCCTCGGAGAAGGGCGCTGGGCCACGGGCACCGGCAGCCACGACCGAATCACGATACACGTACGCCGCGCGCAACTGCGCCGCGAGTGATGGCGTGAGATACGGCTCCAAAGCGAGGAGCGCACGCGGCTCGGGGATGGAGCGCACGCCGCTCACTTCGAGCATCACGTAGAACTGCACCACTGTGTCCGACGCCGAGACCGGGCCACGTGGACCGCACGCTGCCGCGGTCAGGGAGAGGCCCGCCATACTGACCAGCGCAGCCAGCCGACCGCGGAACCTGCGCATCATACCGGAACGGTTCGATGGGAAGAGGCGTTGGCGAGCTCCTGCTCGCGCATCCGCCCGCCGAGCCATGCCCAGAGCATGACCAGCAGCAGCGATACGCCATGATACCACACCGGCGCCGTGTGCCACATGACGATTGCCCCGGCAATGTTGAAGATCAAACCGAGTATGCCGAGAATGACGGCGTGCCGCATGGGGCGCGAGGGGGCCATGCGGGCCGCGAGGTAGCAGCCGGCCGTCGCGTACAGCCCCACATAGGCGATGGTGAGCACCAGCAGCGGGACGCTGCTCGTACTACCGTCGGCCTCATACAATGAGGGCATGGCGGACTTGAGCGCCACATCGGTTCCAAAGCTGAGCAGTGCGATCAGCACGAAACCGGTGGCGATGGCGAGGAGGCTCCGAGCCATGTGGGGTAGGTGATCGAGGAGGGGAGTCGTCCGAAGCTGTCGCCGGGATCAGCCGGCCGCAACCGTCAGCCCCGGTTCGATCACGGCCCGTCGGCGCAGTTCGCGCCGCAGCAGCCAGAGCGTGAATCCTGCCTGCACCGTCATGGTGATCACCGACAACACCCAGACATGACGCAACTGGAATCCCGGACGTTGAGCCAGCCACAGCGCCGGCACGGCAAAGGTGACGAGGCGCGACGCACTGCTGACGAGTGACGGCACGGTGTTCCCCAGCGCCTGAAACATCCCGCTGCAGGTGAAGATCAGCCCCGACGCCACGAAGTTCCACGAGATGGTGCGCAGGAAGTCGGTGGCCACCATCAGCACCCCGGCCTCGTTGGTGAACCCCTGGACAAGCCACTCGGGCCGCCACTGGCATGCCAGGGTGATCAGCGCCATGAGGCCACTGCCCATGAGCGCCGCCCACCGGAAGGTATCGCGCACCCGCTGCGGCTGCCCCGCCCCCATGTTCTGCCCCGCCAGCGGCGCCGCCGAAAAGGCCACGGCCATGGCCGGAAGAAAGATCGACTGCATCACGCGGGAGCCGATGCCATAGCCGGCCTGCGCCGACGAGCCGAAGTCGCGGATCACGTAGTACACCACCGCGGTGAACAGGAACATCAGCGCAAACTCGGCGCCGGGCGGCACGCCGATGCGCAGCATGCGCGCCAGCACGTCACCACGGGCGCGTAACAGGTCCCGCCTGAAGCCCACGTAGTGCTCGAGGCGCAGGAAGTACACGAACATCAGTGCCACCGCCACCGCGATCGCCAGCGAGCTCGCGAGTCCCGCCCCTGCCACCCCCAGCGGCTTGCCGGTGCCCCACCCCGCGATCAGCACCGGCGCGAGCACGATGTTCATCACCACGGTCACGATCTGCACCAGCATGGTGGGTTTCACGATCCCGGTACCGCGCAGCGCCGCCCCCATGGAGACGAGCGCGAACTGCAACCCCAACCCCGGCAGATACCAGCGCAGATACGAGAGCCCCGCTTCACGTGCGGCGGCATCGGCGCTCACGGTGTGCATGTAGGGGCCGGCCAGCAGGGCCCCACCGATCAGGGTGACGAGTGCGCACACGAAGGCCCACACCACACTCTGGTTGAACACGAGATTCGCGTCGTCGCGATCCTTGCGCCCTACCGCGTTGGCGATGAGGGGCATCGTGCCCACCCCCAGCACCTGCGTGAGCGCCATGACGATGAATTGGACGTTGCCCGCCGCACTCACCCCCGCCACCGCCGCATCGCCAAGCCGCGTGACGAACCAGAGATCCACCAGGTAGTACATCGTCTGAAAGATCATCCCGAGCGCCATGGGCAGAGCGAGGCGGGCAAGGTGCTTCGGGATGGAGCCGGTCGTGAGGTCGCGCATCGCACAACGATGCACTCCGGAACCGCGCGGCGTAACTTTCACCCATGCGCCTACGTTCATTCCTTCCTGCAGCCACGCTCGCCGCCCTCCCCCTGCTGGGGTGCCAGACCGAGTCCGCCGAGCAGCCCATCATCGGTCTTATCACCAAGACCGAGACCAACCCGTTTTTCGTGAAGATGAAGGAAGGTGCCGAGCAGGCGGCTACCGCCAGCGGGGCCACCCTGCTCGCCGGCGCCGGCCGCAGCGACGGCGACAACGCCGGCCAGGTGGCGGCCATCGAGAACCAGCTCGCGACAGGGGCCAAGGTCATCCTGCTCACCGCCAGCGATGCGAAGGCGATCGTTCCCACGGTGAAGAGAGCACGGGAGAACGGCGCCCTCGTGATCGCGCTCGATAGCCCCACCGACCCGGTCGATGCCACCGACGGCTTCTTCGGCACCGACAATTACAAGGCGGGTGAGCTGATCGGGGCATACGCCAAGGCGCGGCTGGCGGGCGCGGCGGCGCGCATCGTGACGATCGATCTCATTCCCGGCCATCCCACCGGCGCGCAGCGCCACAATGGCTTTCTGCAGGGCATGGGGCTCGCGTCCAACGACCGCACCAGCAACGAGCTCGCGCTGCCCGCCGACGTGGTATGCCATGGCGACAGCGTGGGCGATCAGGCCAAGGCGCAGACGGTGATGGAAAACTGCCTGCAGAGCGCGCCGAACGTGAACGTGGTGTACGCCATCAACGAGCCCAGCGCGGCCGGTGCGTACAATGCGCTCCAGAAGGCCGGTCGTGAGCAGGATGTGTTCATCGTCACCGTCGACGGCGGATGCCGCGGTGTGGCCGATGTGGCCGCCGGTAAGTTCGCCGCGACGGCCCAGCAGTATCCGCTCCGCATGGCGGAACTCGGGGTGCAGGCCGCCCTCGAGTTCATCCGCAGCGGCAAGAAGCCGAGCGGCTTCACTGACACGGGGGTGGCGCTGGTGTCCGGGCAGCCGGTCGCGGGCGTACAGAGCCTCTCCGTCGACGAAGGCACCGCCCGCTGCTGGGGCACCAAGTGACCGTACAGCAGCAGGCGCGTCGGCTCGCGACCTTCGGGCCCTTCATCGCCCTGCTGCTGGCCTGTCTCTTCTTTGCGGCACAGTCCCCGCGCTTCCTCACCCCCGAGAACTTCTCCCTCATCACACAGCAGGTGATGGTGGTGGGCGTCTTGGCCATCGGGCAGACGCTCGTGATTCTCACTGCCGGTATCGACCTGTCGTGCGGCATGGTCATGGCACTCGGCAGCATGGCGATGACGCTGCTTGCCTCGCGCGCAGGATTCGCTCCCGCCATGGCAGTGGCCACCGGACTTGGGGTGACCACACTGGCCGGCGTGGTGAACGGCCTACTGGTCACGCGCATCAGACTGCCACCGTTCATCGTGACGCTGGGCACGATGAACATCGCCTTCGCGCTCACGCAGATCATCTCGAAAGCGCAGAGCGTCACCGACCTGCCGCCGCTGCTCACTGCACTCGGTAACACGCTTCGCGTAGGCGTTACGCCCGTGGCCTACGGGGCACTGCTCATGGTGGTGCTGTACACACTCGCGTGGTGGCTGCTGCGTGAAACGGCCGGCGGCCGGCACGTGTACGCTGTGGGCAACAACCGCGAAGCGGCGCGACTCTCGGGGATTAATACGGAACGGGTACTGCTCGCCGTGTACGCGCTGGCGGGGCTCTGCTACGGGGTGGCCGCGCTGCTCTCGGTCGCGCGTACCGGCGTGGGAGATCCGCAGGCCGGGCAGACGGAGAACCTCGACACGGTCACCGCCGTGGTACTGGGTGGCACGAGTCTCTTTGGTGGGCGCGGGGTGATCACCGGCTCGCTGATCGGCGCCCTGATTGTGGGCGTGTTCCGCAATGGCCTTACGCTCATGGGCGTGTCGTCGGTGTATCAGATCCTCGTCACGGGGGTGCTGGTCATCCTCGCCGTGGCCACCGACCAGTGGTCGCGGAGGGCGTCATGAGCGTGGCGCCCAATGCGCCGGTGGTACTGCGGGCCCGCGACCTGCGTAAGCAGTACGGCCAGGTCGTGGCGCTCGACGGTGCCGATTTCGATGTGCGCGCCGGTGAGATCCTCGCCGTGATCGGCGACAACGGCGCGGGTAAGTCGTCGCTCATCAAGGCACTGTCGGGCGCACTCGTCCCAGACAGCGGCACGATCGAGCTCGACGGCAAGCGCGTGGACTTCACATCGCCTGCCGATGCGCGTGCGGCGGGGATCGAAACGGTGTACCAAGACCTCGCGCTCGCGCCGGCCATGAGCATCACCGACAACCTGTTCCTGGGGCGCGAACTCCGTCGCCCCGGTGCGCTGGGCACGCTGCTCCGCTGGATCGACCGCCCACGCATGCAGCAGCAGGCCGCAGAATCGCTCGCAGCGCTTGGCGTGAACGTGCGCTCCATCACGCAGGCGGTGGAGACGCTCTCCGGCGGTCAACGTCAGGGCATCGCCGTGGCCCGCAGCGCCGCCTTCGCGCGCCACGTGGTCATCCTCGATGAACCCACCGCCGCCCTCGGCGTACGCGAAAGCGGCATGGTGCTCGACCTCATCCAGCGCGTGCGCGCTCGCGGGCTGTCGGTGGTGCTGATCAGCCACAACATGCCGCACGTATTCCAGCTGGCGGATCGCCTCCACATTCAGCGGCTCGGCCGGCGCGTGGCACTCGCGGATACGGCCTCGATCACCATGGCCGATGCGGTGGCGATCATGACCGGCGGGGCGTAGCGGCACCCGCCCCAGTTGCCGACCCGTTGCCGGCGCCCCAACTTCGCTGAAGCCTCAGGAAGTCCCCCCACCTCCCGCCCTGCCCATGCGCCGCCTCGCCTATCTCGCCGCGCTCTGCGCGGCGTCCGTTTCTGCACTGGACGCCCAGTCGTCGCCCACCATGCCCCCGGTGAACGACAAGCCCAACCCCTACACCACCGTGGAGGGGTGGGCCAAGCTTCCCGACGGCCGCACCTGGGGCTCCACAAGTGCCGTAGCCATCGACAAAGACGGCAAGCACATCTGGGTGGCCGAGCGGTGCAGCGTGAATAACTGTGCCAGCTCAACACTTGCCCCGGTCCTCAAGTTCGACCAGAGCGGCAAGCTGGTGGCCTCATTCGGCGCCGGGATGATTCTCTCGCCGCACGGTATCCACGTGGACCGCGACGGCAACATCTGGGTGGTGGATTGCGCCTGCACGCTGGGCGCCACGCAGGCGCCTGCCGGCAAGGGGCACCAGATCCACAAGTTCAGCCCCACCGGCTCGTATCTCATGTCGCTGGGCAAGCCCGGTGGCGGGCGTGACACGGCATTCTTCTGGCAGCCCAACGCGATCGTCACTGCGAGCAACGGCGACATCTATGTGGCCGAGGGGCACTCGTCGCGTGCTGGCGCGAATGCGCGCGTGCTCGTGTTCGACAAGAACGGCACCCTCAAGAAGAGTTGGGGCACCTGGGGCAAGGGCGAAGGGCAGCTTGACCAGCCGCACGCGCTGGCGTTCGACAGCAAGGGGCGCCTCTTCATCGGCGACCGCGGGAACGATCGCATTCTCATCGTGGACAAGGATTTCAAGATCCTCGACACGTGGTATCAGTTCAGCCGCCCCAGCGGCATCTGGATCGACAAGAGCGACAACATCTACGTGGCCGATTCCGAAAGCGGCTCCGTGAACCCGCCGCACGGCGCCTGGACCCGCGGCATTCGCATCGGTAGCGCGAAGACCGGCGAAGTGACGGCGTTCATCCCCGACCCCGAAACGAAGCCCGCCAACACCAGCAGCGCCGAAGGGGTCGCTGTCGATGCGGCGGGCAATATCTACGGCGCCGAAGTGGGGCAGAAGGCGTTCAAGCGGTACGAGCGCAAGAAGTAAGATGAAATGAGCGCGCGTGCATGGCCGGGGAGTTTTCAGTGGTCAGTGGAAGTGGTCAGTGTTCAGTTGAACTGACGACTGATGACGTCCACTGCACACTGAAGACTCCTCAGCCCCGCACGCGACCGACCCCGCTTTACTTCTGCAGCTTCATCGCGACCAGGCTCGTGTTCTCCTCGGCGCCCGTCGCGAACACGATGTACTGCTGCCCCTTGTGCAGGAACGTCATCGGTACGGCGGTGGTCTTCGCGGGGATCTGCACGGCGGCCACCTGCTTGCCGGTGTTCTTGTCGAGCGCATACAGCTTGGGCGGCTCACCCGGCAGACCGCCGCTGCGGCCGGTGCCGTAAATCACGAGCGTCTTGGTGGTGATCGCCTGCGCCTGCCCACGGCCCGGGAGCGGCGGCAGCGTGACGCCCGCAAAGAGCGGATCACGGCTCGTCTGCTTGAGGAATCCCGCGTTGGGCGCCCACCAGGCCTTGTCGCCGGTCTTGAGGTCGTAGGCGGTGATGCCACCGTACTCCTTCGGCTTGGCGATCGAGATGCCGCCGATCATGGAGCCCGACGCGCGGCCGCCAAAGCCCACGTTCTCGGGCTTCTTGTACCCTTCCGGCGTGGGCAGCGCGCCCAGCAGGCCGCAGTTGCTGGCCGGCGAGCTGTAGGCGAACTCACTGCACGGATCGTTGAGCAGCGTGGTGGTGCTGAGCCCCGTGATGCTCGCCACGAAGATCTTCCCGGTCTCCGGGTCGATCGTGGCGCCACCGTCGATGTTCACACCGCCACTCGCGCC
>Ga0315899_10007444_pt1 | contig 11751 bp, 8 predicted proteins | sample LakEriMetagenome_2_FD_203518 | JGI IMG/M metagenome (GOLD analysis project Ga0315899, IMG submission 203518) | Freshwater fungal communities from buoy surface, Lake Erie, Ohio, United States - Buoy 4 MA112 | ecosystem: Environmental > Aquatic > Freshwater > Lake | place: USA: Lake Erie, Ohio... | reverse complement strand
CAGTGGCTAGCTGCTGCAAAGCGATCTGAGCGCGGTGAATCTCCCAATTGCTGGAGAGGAATCCTGAGTCTTTGTTGCTATCTGAATAACCAAGCATCACCTCCTGCAACGGCAGCTGACTTTCCGACCTCAGTAACTCCCTGTAGAAGGGCTCTTGAAAGAGGCGACCCATCACAGCTGGCGCTCGTTGCAGATCCTCCACGGTTTCGAACAGTGGGATCACCAGCAGCTGGGATCGTTTCTCGACTGGATCCACCAGCCCAGCCTCCTTCGCCAGCAGCAATACCTCGAGCAGATCAGAAACCGTGTGACTCATCGAGATCACATAGGTGCGGCAGATGCGCGAGCCAAACTCTTGTTGGAGTCTTTGCAACATCTGAAACACGGCAAAGGTTTCGGCCGTTGGCCCACTCCAGGACGCGGCCGCTGGCAGCAGAGGGCGTCGTGTTTGCAATTCGGCCAACAGCCACTCCACCCGCTCCGCTTCCTCCATTTCGCCGTAGGGAATAGGGAGTTGTAAGTAGCGGGTGAGTTCGTCGATGGCGTCGCTGTGGCGTGTGCTTTCCTGGCGAATATCCATGCTGGCCAGGCAGAAAGCAAAAATATGCACTTGGCTCAGCAAGGCTGTAAGGCTCTCGCAATGAAGCCCGGTGGCCTGCAAGCTATTGCGAATCAGCTCGAGATCGTTGCGGAATTCCTCTTCTGAGGCGTAATGGAGCTCCTGCGGGGTTTGCGTTTGAGCTAGACCGCCAGCCATACGGCTTTGAGGACTTGGAGGTTCGCTTGGAGGGGATTCCCAACCGGCCTCCGCGAGCTGGTGATTCCGCTTCTCGGACAGATGGAGGCGTTCCAGCACATAGCTTAGTTTTAAACGGTAAGGTTCCAGGCGGTAGCGAGCAGCCCGCTCTTCGTAGACCTCAGGAAAGCGCAAACGATCCATCTCCAAGGATTCCAATAGCGCGGGGGTGGGCCGACTCCATTGCGTGGAGATGCTGAGCTGATCGCGCAATTCGGTCACGGCTTTGACGTAACGGTCAAGCATCATTTGGCGCTGATAACAGGCCGCGCGCCATGTGATCTCTGGGGTAACAGATGGGTTGCCATCTCGGTCAGCACCAACCCAAGATCCAAAGGTGCAGAAGGCTTCACGAGGAGGATCAACATCGGGATAACTTGCTTTCAGAGCGGATCGGATGCGCTGTTGCAGCTGGGGCAAGGCATCAAACAAGACTTGCTGAAAATAGTGGAGGGCAAATTCAACCTCATCCAGTACAGAAGGCTTAAATTGATGCAGCTCGTCCGTGCGCCACCACAAGCGGATTTCTTCTTCGAGTTGTTGGCGCAAGAGGGCTTGATCATCTACATTCGTGGATTCTTCCAGTTTATCGATCAGCGATGCTACTCTTCTCTGCTTATGGCGCACGGTGTGGCGAACAATTTCTGTTGGATGGGCTGTAAAGACCAAGCGTATATCTAGCTCTCGCAGAAGGGTTTCTAGGCTGGTTGGTGGGACATTGAGGGCGCGCAAACGCTCAAAAAGCTGGCGAAAGGTCTCAGGCTCACTCTGGTTTGCCAGGGGGGGTACGAAGGGGTCCCACTGACCCAAAGCGCCGCCCTGCCGCAAACTTTCAACGTAGGTGTTCTCCTCAATGTGTTGCTCAATAATATTAATGAGTTGAAAATAGAGAGAAAACGCCCGTGCGGCTGCGATGCCATCGGCCAGATCCATCTCACGAATCACCTTGTCAATGCCCTCAACATTGACGCCTGCGCTGCTGGGTTGACTGCGACTCCCATCCTCTTGAGGGTCAAACCGGCCACTTAGCTCTTTTAAACGGATCAGCCGCTCCACCTGGCCTGGGGGACATTCGCTGTGAAGAACCGAGAGCCACAGATCTTCTACCAGCTCAAGCCGCTCGACCAGCAGCCGTGTCGTACGTAAGGGCACTTCCGGTGCCTGGCGTTGAACTGAGGCGGGCTGCTCCCGCATAGGTGGTGTGGCGGAGGCTGCAGCCATGATCATCCCAAAGAGTGGGCGTGGTCTGTGGCGAACTGTGCCCAAAGGGAGGCATCTCTGGCTTCCATGGCCATGGCTTCCGTAGCAAGGATGCGATCGATGGGTTCTCCAGCCCGGTAACGCTCCAACCAGCGTATCGATTCGCTCCCCATGTTCAGCACAGCGTTCAATGGCTCAAGGGTGGCCCGAAGGGCCAGGGTTTGCGCGATTGGGGCCATGGCGGTCAGCTCCTGCTGCAACCACTCCCTGGCCTTGATCGGCTCGCCAGTGCGCCAGTGACAAAGCGTCGCGTCCAAGCCGCTCTGGGCGGCTGCCCTGTCGTTCTGATCGGCCAGGCTGGCCAGCTCAGTCGGGCTGAGAGTGCTGGCCATCAGGGGGTCATGGCTTTGGGGCGCACCCATCAGCTGAAGCAGCCTCAGTTCAGCCCACGCTGTGACGGCCAGCAACAAGCGGGGGTCGCTGATCAGATCGCAGATACGAATCTCCAGACGGTTGAGAGACTCTGGACGACGATCCCCGTTGGGTCGCACGGAGGTCCACAGATGACGAACATTCAACATGCTGCCCTTGGCCAGTTGCTCGCGCATCCAGATCACATAATGGCTGTGGTCGAGAAAAAGGGGCACCTGTGGGGGTGTCAAAGGAAATTGCAACCATCGTTGTGATTGCGCCCCAGTCGCTTGGCCGTCCAGAAAAGGTGAGCTGGCGCTGAGGGCCAACAACAGAGCCCCTTCACAGCGGAGAAGCCGCAGGCCTGCAAAGAGGGGATCCATGGCCTCCATGCCTAGGTTGATGTGCACGCTCGCGGTGACAACTCTGGTGCCGTAAAGCTGCTCAATGGAGCTGTGGTATGGGTTATCAGGATCGGAGCGCACGAAACGGCTGCTGTCTCCCAAGCTCAAGGTGCTGCCGGGAAGAAGGGTGAGATCCCGCGGGGCCAACCAGCTCCTGAGTTGTTGGCGGGGGGCAAGCAGATAGCCCAATTGCCGGTGATAGTCGGCATCTGGCGGTGTGGTGTACTCCAAGTTTCGGTTGTCCGGTTCGGTCACGAAACCTTCCAGAGCGCATGCGGCCTCTGCCGCACAGCCCTCCACCGTGCCATCCCTCCTCCCGGTGAACATCTCCACCTCAAAGCCTTTGGTGAGCAGCGGGCCGCTCATGGATCCTGAGAATGGGGCCACTGAAGGCAGGCCAGAGCCTTGAGCATGCCACGGGCCTTGTTGAGGGTTTCCTGGTATTCCATTTCAGGCTGAGAATCTGCGACAATCCCAGCACCGGCTTGCACCAACACTCGCCAGGTCCCCTGAGGCTCAGGGAGCACGACCATGGAACGGATGGTGATGGCTGTGTTCAAGGCGCCGTTCAGATCCACAGCCCCATAAACACCAGCGTAGGGACCTCGAGCATCGGGCTCAAGATCGTGGATTAATTGCATGGCACGGATTTTCGGTGCTCCGCTCACCGTCCCTGCAGGGAAACAGGCCATGAGCAGATCCCAAACATCATGGTTGGCTTCCAGTTCCCCTTCCACCTGACTGACAATATGCATGACGTGGGAGTAGCGCTCAATCACCATCAATTCGGTGACCTTCACCGTGCCAGGTCGGCAGACCCGGCCCAGATCGTTGCGGCCCAGATCGACCAACATGACATGTTCAGCCCTCTCTTTTGGATCGGCAAGCAGCTCGGATTCCAGCTTCCCATCCTCATCCGCATCGGCACCTCGAGGCCGGGTGCCTGCGATCGGTCGGACAGAAGCGCGGATGCGGCCCTCTGACTGGGGCTCCGCTTTCACCATGACCTCCGGGCTGGAGCCGATGAGGTACCAGTCGCTGAAATTGAAAAACGCCATGTAGGGCGATGGATTCACCATTCGCAGGCTTCGGTAGAGATCAAAGGGATCTCGCGAAACTCTGGTTTCCAGCCGCTGGCTGAGCACCAGCTGAAACACATCTCCTGCCGCAATGTGGTCCCTTCCCCGTTGCACGACCCGCTCAAAGTCCTGCTGTTGCCAGTTGCTACGGCTCTTCAGCCCCTGGCTGGGGTCGGCTGCACTGACCTCGTGCCAGTCCAAAGGAGCGATCCCTGGGGGCAGGGGCTCATGCATCTGGGCTTCGAGCAGGGAAATCCTGGCTGCAGCATGGTTCCAGGCCTGCTCTGGTTCAGCCCCCGCACTGAGATCGGCATAGGCGACAGCGGTGATCTGACGTTTCACCTGGTCGAACACCAGAAGACTGTCTGCAAGCATCCAGCAGCCATCTGGCGGAGCCCCTGGTGGTGGGTGATGCACAGGCACCGTGGGTTCGATCCAGTGGATCAGCTCATATCCCCAGCAACCAAACAACTGCCCAACCGGGGGCAGGTGAGGCACGGGGGCCGGCCGGATGGGGGCCAAACATTGACGGAGCAACAGGAAGGGGTTGCCGGCCAATTCATCTAGCCGACCGTCTCGCCACTGGCGCTCTGCGTGTTCGCCACGGCAGGTGAGGGTCCAGAGAGGGTCACTCACCACAAAGCTCCAGCGGCCGAGCTGCTCGCCTCCCTCCACTGACTCCAACAGCACCCCCCGGTTTCCACCAGCACCCACCTTGAGCCAGGTGGTGAGGGGTGTTTCCAGATCTGCGGGCCAGCATTTCCATAGGGGGATGAATGTGCATCCCTCGTGCACCTTGGCGAGATAGGCGGAGCGATCTGCTTTCAGATCAAGGCCTGGCATGGGCATGCAGCATCACGGGGCTGGCAAAAACTGGCAAAAAAAACGGCGGGAGTCGTCCCCGCCGCCTTCATTCACGACATGGGGATCAGTTGAAGGTTAGGAGTCGTAGGGGTTCTTTCCTGTGAACTTCAGGTTGGAAGGATTTTGATTTTCTCCAATTCGCCGGGGGTTGTGGCCAACGATCGGACGGCCTTCATTAACTTTTTCAGGAAAAACACCATCCTTGGGATGAAGGAATTCCACGTCCCCTCCAGGATAAATTCGGTAGACCTTGTAATCTTCGATCTTGGGCTTGAATTTGGTGCGGAGCTGGGTACCGAGGGCCAGGCACTGCTCCTTCCGGGCGAAATACATGATGTTTTCCCCGGCATTCATTTCTGCAGCGCCGCCGGTGGGCAACTCAAAAATCTGAGCTGAGGGGCTCGTCCAGGTGATGGCGTATTTCTCTTCGGTTTCAGCGGCATTCAGTAGGCCGCCTGTGCTGCCGATGTATTTCGGAAGTTGACCGTTGAGGGCCGTTGCTGGCATGGCTCTGCTGTCCGTTACAGGCGGAAGCTAGCACCGTGCTTTTGGCTGAATGAACACTGCGGCATCACTCTTCACACCCCGTCAACAAACTGCCCCTATCCCCCTCGCTCCGCCAGGGGGAAGAACACCGTGAGACTTGAGCCCCCCCGTTCTGTGAAGCGTCCCCCAAGGCGATGGAAGAGGAGTTGGGTGGCCTGTCGACTCAGGTTCAGGCTTCCAGTGGTGGGATTCCAGCTGAGCACCGGGCCAACTTGGGCACTCTCCTTGTGGGCCTCCGCTGTGGGGTGAGCTCTGCGGGGGGTGGGATCATCACTGCTGAGCTGCAGTTTTAAGCGTTGTCCGGCGGGGTGGAGCCGCAACCACACATGGCTTCCTGCAGGGAGAGTGCGGCAGAAGCGATCCATCAGCCCCCCCAACATCGTTTCCAACCGCACCGGATCACTGAGCACAGGCGGAAGATCCTCCGCCATGGAGAGTGTGAGCTTCAGGTCGCGACGGCTCAGCTGTCGCTGCCAAAGTCCTTCCAGATCGTGCAGCAACGCACTGAGATCCGTGCGCGCCAACTCACTGGCTGCCAGGGGTTGGCCCCGTCCAGGTTGTCGCTGGAGTTCGGCCGCCAGAAAAATCAGCCCGAAGCGATCGATCTGCTCGGTGCACTCCCCATCGATTTGCTCCAGCCGCTGACGCACGACGGAAGGCAGATCGGTGCGGCGCAGCAGGGAGCGGATCAGCGTGCGGATGGTGGCCAGTGGTGTGCGCACCTCATGGGTGAGCGCCTCAAGGAGAGCCAGCTCTGCGGCCACATCCTCTTTCGAGGCCGTCGAACTTGCCCCGGAGGCTGGTTCCACGGGCTGCAAGGTGACGCTCGGAGCAATGGCAGCGACACGTTCTGCGAGGAGGGGCCAGAACCGCGTCCCTAAAGCGGGATCATTGTGGAGCGGGCCGAGAGCCTTTAGCCGCTGCCTGAAGCGAACCGCCGCCGCTGGGTCATCCTCGCTCAGGCGCTCGTCTAGTCCTTGGAGCGCCCGAGTGATCACAGAGGCCTCAAAGCGCACAACCAGTCGGCGGGCCAAGGGGGGACCATCCAGCAGCAGTGCCACTTGCAAGCGTGGCGTAATCAACACCAACAGGGGGTCGTTGCCATCTTCCTGACGCAGGGGAAGCCGTTGGAATCCCCCATGGGCTTTCATTTCGGCGGGCTCCTCTCCACCGGCCGGGAGCAGGGGTTGGTTTTGGGGCAGCACTTCCTGAAGTCCTGCTGGGATCCAGATCCAACCGCCAAGGTGGAGAAGCAGCTCTGGTTCGTAGAGCGCCGGGAGGGGCGAGGCCAACCAAACCCCCTGGAGAGGGGTGGTGTCTTTGAGGAGCAGATCCTCTTGGAGGGTGGCAAGGGCTGCCCACCATAGGCGGCGCACACAATCTTCATCGCAGCGGCCTTGCGGAACTCCACTGCAGAGCTGGTGCCTGAGGCTGGCGAAGTTCACCTCCAGCGCTGGCTGAGGCGGCTTCGACGGCTCACAGAGGCACAGAAGCCGATAGAAAGGAAATTCACGAGCATCGCCGAGCGTCCATAGCTCAGCCATGGCAGGGGGATCCCGGTGACCGGACCGAGGCCAATGGTCATGCAGATGTTCACCACCACTTGAAACATCAGCATCGCGCCCACCCCCACCACAACGAGGGATTCCACGTCCGTGCGGGCGTGCATGGCGATGTTCAACAACCGCCAGCAGAGCACCACATACGCTGCCACGATCAAGGTGGTGCCGACAAAGCCCATTTCCTCTCCCAGGGCACTGAAGATGAAATCGGTGTGCTGCTCAGGGATGAAACGCAACTTGGTGAGCTGGCCATGCATTAATCCCGTTCCCCAGAGCCCGCCCGAACCAATTCCCACCTTGCTTTGGAGAAGGTGATAGCCGCCACCGAGGGCATCTTTGGCGGGATCAAGAAAGAGCACGAGGCGCTCCCGTTGGTAATCCTTCAGTCCGTGATTCCAGAGTTGGGGGGTGATGGCAGCAAAGAGGACTTGCACAGCCGTCACCACCCCGAGGCCGATCCGCCTCCAAGGCAGGGACTGCCAGGCGAGCAGGGCGGTTAAGGGAATCCAAATGGCCAGGCCCCAGGGGGCAACCCCGGAGAGGATGGCCGAGATCAGGGGGGACAACAGCAGCAGCAACCATGTGGCTGGCAAACCTGCCCAGAAGAGCATCACCAGCAGAATGGCCCCAAAAACCAGGGAAGTGCCCAGATCGGGTTGCACAAACACCAAGGCCCAGGGAATACTGATCAGGGCCATGGGTCTGATTAGATCCACAGGCCTCTCCACCGGATAGCGCGCCAACATTCCCGCAAGCAACAAAATGGCAGATACCTTGGCAAATTCCGAGGGCTGCACATGAAAACCAGCGATGTTGATCCAACGCTGGGCACCCAGGGCAGAGGTGCCAACAAATCGCACTGCCAAGAGGCTCAAGTTGGTGAGCATGTAGAGAGGCCATTGCACCAGCTGCAGCCGATCCAGGGGGAGCCTGGCCGCGAAGAGGGCAAGCACAATGCCGACAGCCGCCGTAATCCAGTGTTGATACCAATCGGCGTAATCGGCTTGCCGTTGGGTGCTGGCGATCAGGATTCCCGCCAAGAAACAGAGCACGAGCGGAACCCCCCAAAGGATCCAGTCGATGGAGTCGACTTTGAGCCTCAGCTGGCGGGAGGGGGTCCGGCTGCTGGTCCGGCGATGCTCAGCGAGAGCCACCATGGGGGTTAAACCGTCGCTCCATTGAGCAACAGGCGATGACTAAGCGTTTCGGCCAGAGCCTCGAAAGCCTGGGCCGTCGCCGATGAGCTATGAGCAAGCACAATCGGACGGCCCTCATCCCCACCTTCCCGCACGAGGAGTTCCATCGGCAGTTGGGCCAGGAGGGGAACACCAGCTTCATCCGCTAACCGAGCGCCTCCACCACTGCCGAAGAGGGCGTAACGCCGATCCGGCAAATCGGGGGGGAGAAACCAGCTCATGTTTTCCACAATGCCCAGCACGGGCACGCCCATCTGCACAAACATCGCTAACCCCCGCCGGGCATCCTGAAGAGAGACCTGTTGGGGCGTGGTGACGACGATGCCGCCACCGATTGGCACAGCCTGGGCCAGGCTGAGCTGGGCGTCGCCCGTGCCGGGTGGAAGGTCAACCACAAGCACATCCCGCTCTCCCCACTCCACCTGGTAGAGAAATTGCCTGATGATGCCGTTCAGCATCGGCCCACGCCAGATCACTGGCTGGTTGTCTTCGATCAGCAGGCCCATTGACACCATGGCCAGTCCGCAGGTCTCAATCGGTTGCAACACCTGATCGGAGCCGCTGCCGCGCACCTCTGGCACCCTGCCTGAGACACCAAGCATCGTGGGAGCATTCGGACCATAGATATCGGCATCGAGCAGACCCACTCGCAGGCCTTTCCGAGCCAAAGCACAGGCTAAATTGACAGCTACGGTGCTTTTGCCAACACCGCCTTTCCCGCTGCTCACTGCAATCACCTGCCGCACACCAGGAATGGCCTGGCGAGTGGGCACTCCGGCGCCTGGAGCGGAGCCATGGCCTGCCGCCCCGATGGGCCCTGAAGAGGGGGGGGGGGCCAGCTCGATCTGTACGTCCTCAATCCCAGCGACCGCCAGAAGTGCCCCCCGCGCTTCCGCAACGATGCGGTCCCGTTGGCCACCAGCAAAGTTGGGGAGTGCCAACCGGAAGATCGCGCGCGTTCCCTGTACCCGAACGCTATTAATCCAGCCAAGCTCCAATAACGACCGATCCGTGCCTGCATCTCTAAGGGGCTTCAGGGCCTCGATCGCCTGATGCTCAATCTCGCTCAGGGATGGCCCCGGATCGGTGCTAGACGAAGACATGGGCGAAACAATCCTTGCCGGCCGTTGGTCGGGATCCTAGAGACCAGCTGGGGTGACAGAGCCTCTCGATGGGTTGTGGATCACCCCAATGGACTGGGAAGGTTGGGGAATCTCCAATCACTCCCCTCGATGGCCACCTCCTTCCCCAACGAGACGCCCCCGGCTGCGTCCAGGCGTCGGGCAAGGGATCTGCTGACGGGGCTTCAGGATTCGATCTGTGCTGGGCTGGAAGCACTGGATGGAGAGAAACGATTTCTGGAGGAAACCTGGGAGCGTCCGGAAGGCGGGGGGGGTCGCTCGCGGGTGATGAAGGCCGGCCGGGTGTTTGAGCAGGGCGGCGTGAATTTCTCAGAGGTCCAGGGAGAGGAACTTCCCCCCGCGATTTTGAATCAGCGCCCCGAGGCCAAGGGGCACCCCTGGTTTGCGATTGGGACGTCCATGGTGCTGCACCCCCGCAGCCCCTGGGTGCCCACCGTGCATCTCAACTACCGCTACTTCGAGGCAGGACCTGTGTGGTGGTTTGGGGGAGGAGCGGATCTCACGCCCTATTACCCCTTCCTGGAGGATGCCAAACACTTTCATGGCACCCTCAAGGCCGCCTGTGGGGCGGTTGATCCGGCCTACCACTCGGTCTTCAAACTCTGGTGTGATGAGTATTTCTACCTCAAGCACCGCGGCGAGACTCGAGGAGTCGGCGGCATTTTCTATGACTATCAAGACACCAGCGGCGTGCTCTACAAGGGGCCAGATCCTGAGGGGCCAGCAGCTGTGGCCTCACGGGCCGTTGGCCCGATCCAGCAAAACTGGGAGAAATTGTTTCGTCTCGCCCAATCGTGTGGAGAAGCTTTTCTGCCGAGCTACATCCCGATTGTGGAACGTCGGCAATCCCTTCCTTGGGGGGAGAAAGAGCGTCAGTTTCAGCTCTATCGGCGCGGGCGTTATGTGGAATTCAATTTGGTCTTTGACAGGGGCACGATCTTCGGATTGCAAACCAATGGCCGAACCGAGTCGATCTTGATGTCGTTGCCTCCGTTGGCGCGCTGGGAATATGCCTATGTCCCAGAAACCGGGAGTAGGGAGGCGTTGCTCACAGAAGTGTTCACTCGCCCACAAAACTGGCTGGAAGACGCGTCACTGGAGAGCCGTTGCGCAGCGTTGCAGGCGGTGAACTGACCTGGGCCGCAGGCCTGACGTCAGACCTGCGGCCCAGGCCGATCTCCAGCGCCTGGACGACCCGTTGGGCGAGGAGTTGCACAGTTCGCTGGCGAGTTCGTGGATCGCGTAGCGAAGCCTCCAATCTTCCTTCCAGCTTGCCAAGTTCAAGAATGGCTACACCTCGCTTGGGTCCACCGAGACGATCACGAAAATTCATCGGATAAGCCCCGAATTCCTGGGCCAGGCTCTCGTCAATGCGGCTGAAGGGCCTGTGGAGTGGGGGAATCAGACCGGAGCCCACTCCAGAAGAACCATAGGCATCGAAGTGAATCTCAAAGGCATAGCCATCGGAGAGGGCGTGTTGCCGCCCCACACTCCAATTTGTTCCTGGATGGTCTGGATCAAGGATCGTGCGCACAGGGGGCTTGTAGAAGTCGATCCGCAATCCACGTGCCCGTCCCAGGGTGGCCACAGCATGGGCGAGAACAAGATTCCAGTAGTGCTCGTCTGTGATGCCCTGCATCATCGGGGCGGCGCCGAGCACACCCACGGCCTCTCCGCTGGTGCCGGAGCCGGCAATCCCCTGGGAATCGGCGTGGCCAGCCATCACCAGGATTGGGGTGTTGGGATCAACCGTACGAAGCCCAATCCAATCCTTTTGCATCCGGCTGCGCACACCCGTCAGGGGATCCACAGCCCCTGGACTTCGAGACGCGAGAACATTTTGTCCGGAGGACGCATAGGTTGTTCCTTGGGTGCGGACCTGTTGAGCTCCAGCAGGGGCGGAAGCCAGGAAAGGGCTGGACAACGCCAAGCTGAATGTGGGAGCCAGGGTGGCCAAAACCAACCCTCGACCTTGTCTGGACAGGAAAGAGAGCATGGATCGATGGGTCAGATGGGTGAACTCAGCAGGCGGCCGTCACTGGCCAGCCCAAGGGAGGGCCCCAATTCCTTCTCCATGGCGATGAGTTCGTCTCGATGGGCCCGCAAACGAAGGGTGCTCCCTCCACCGGCAGACTCATTGATGAGCCGGAGTTCAAGGCTCTCTGGGCGAGAGGCCCGCCGCCAGTAAATCCGCCCTGCCAACGGCCCGAGGAGGGCCAGGGCGAGAACCCACCAGCCCACCGCAGGAAAGAGCTGGTGGAGCACAAGGCCGAGGCTGACGGCCCCGAGGCTCGCCAGGCAAGTGAGCAGCACTGCCAGGGCAAGACTCGCCTGCACTTGACCCGAAAAGGAGAGCACTTGCCGCTGTGGATCCTTTGCGGTGGGATGCCATCCCCTCTGCTTCAGCCAGGCCACCAACCCTTCAAGCACTTCCAGGGCGGGACGGGGTGATTGCACATCCACCACCGTTGTGCGGTCTTTGCTGGCGGCGCGCAGGAAAAACACCAGCCCAATCGCAAGCAACAAGGTGAGCAGCAGGGTGGAGCCTAGA
>Ga0315899_10007443_pt1 | contig 11751 bp, 8 predicted proteins | sample LakEriMetagenome_2_FD_203518 | JGI IMG/M metagenome (GOLD analysis project Ga0315899, IMG submission 203518) | Freshwater fungal communities from buoy surface, Lake Erie, Ohio, United States - Buoy 4 MA112 | ecosystem: Environmental > Aquatic > Freshwater > Lake | place: USA: Lake Erie, Ohio... | reverse complement strand
TGCACTTGTTGAGCGTCGTCTCGAGTCAATCGATCTCGCGCTGCGACCAGTTGTTGCCGCTGCTGGGTATTCGAAAGGGCTGCAGCGGCATGACGTGCCAGTTCAATAAGCTCGTCTTGATCATTGGCATCGAATCTTCCATCGGCATGGTTGATGACTTCGAAGACACCGATGGCTTTTCCTTTTTGATCGAGAAGCGGGACTGCCAATAACGAGTCCGTTCGATAGCCGCTACTAGTGTCGACTCGACGATCCACTTCATCGCGAGGATCCGATCGATCCCAACGGCGAGGTTCGAGCGATTTGAAAACGGCTCCTGCGACCCCCTTATCGTCAGCAATTCTAAGCGGTTTGTTTTCGATTCCGAGCGCTGGGTGCCCAACGAGCTCGCGTGTCGCGCGATCCCAAAGGAAAATACTGGCTCTATCGCACTTAAGAAGCCTGGTTGCGGCTTGCGCAATATCCTGTAAAAGTCGGTCCAGATCTTGATGAGAGTGCCAGTCGGCAGCAACGCTTAAGATCTGGTTCAGACGAATAACGTCTCTCGATTTTTGTTGCAATCGCTGCCACAAATCGATGGAATAAGCAAGCTGCTCAAGGCCTTCGAGGAAAGTCTGTTGAGAACTGGCTGCTCCCGTCTGGGACGCATGGGATATACAGAGAACTAGATCCACATGCGATTGGCTCGGAATGTGAACATAGGTCCAGATTGATCTTTCGATCATTTTTTGCGAGTCGAGGCATTCGGTCGCGCAGTTCCAGTCCGGAGGTTCGGGACGGGAGTCTCCGATGTGCAAAATCTTTTTCCAAGCACCTTTTGCGCCTTGGAGTAAAACCAGGCAAGCGTCGCCTATCTCACGCCGCCATCGTTGCATCGGTTCGTTTAGAAGTTGATCTAGCGAACGAGATGTCTCCAGCTTTCTAAAAAGCCCTTCGACAAGTACGCTCATGCTGGATTACTCTTCCGATTCAACAGGTTCCGGTAGCATAAAGCTCAAAACGGCTGCTACCAGCGCATATGCACCTGCGACACACGCACCCACAATTGCAATTTTGGCGGGGCTAGGTGGCGTCGATGCAGAGAGGGTCAATGTTAACCAGGCAGCGAACGTACCAATCACTCGCCCACCTATGTTGGCGGCGAAGCTTTCGCCGGTGCCTCTCAAGTGAACCGGGAAAACCAATGGGATATAGTTACCCCAGAAACTAAACTGCGCGACGACTAATGCTCCGCAGAGGAAAATACCGAGCTTGACCATGGTTAAAGAATCGGATTCCAGGTTCTGTGAGACCCACCAAAAGTAAAACGGGACCACGAGCAAGGCTGGCCAGTTAAACAGTCGGAATAGATTTCGTCGTGAGATCGCCATTAATGCGATAAAGGCAAATATCACACGCCCAACCAATCCGCCCCATTCCTGCATTTGTGAAACCTTTGCTGTTTCACGATCTTTCGTGTTGGCGGCCATTGCTTTGACCTGTCCTTCGTTCAGTTCCTTACCCGATGCTTTTGCTGCTGCAACAGCCTCTGCAGCCACTGCATCGATTTTCGCGTGGCCACCTTTAGGAGCGGACAAGATTTGCGGTAACTGTTGGATAGCTCCAAATGCGATTCCATAAGATCCAGCAAACATCAAAGTCGTAATGATGGTGGTTTTAGCAAGTTTCGGACTAAACAATTCCAAGATGCTCGGGCGGCGCAAGGTGCCGGCTTTGCGTTTTGCCGCCCATGCTGGTGATTCTGGCAAGAAGGGGCGAATAATGATAAGAGGGATAGCAGGTACAACGCCCGAGATGAGCGTATATCGCCATGCTTCATGTAGACCATAGATAGCGGGTAGCCACTGCTTTTCTGCTCCGTATGCGCAAAGTTCATTGGCACCGGCGACCATAATGCCGCCCAGCGATGAGAAGGCTTGTGTGAAACCAAGAACCTTTTCACGTTGTTTCGGATCGGTAAACAATTCGGCGAGCCAAGCCACAGCTGCCACGAACTCAACGCAAACACCAATGAAAACCAAGCATCTACAGAAAAGTAATTGCCAAAGGTTGGTTGTAAATCCAGCTGCACATGCTGCGAATGCGTAGAGCAAAATGCTGTATGTTAGAACCCTCCGACGACCAAAGTAATCGGTCAGATATCCGCCGACGAGACCGAAAACGCCACCGGTTAGGGCGGGTATAAAGAACAATGTGCGAGCCCAGCTAATGTATTCAGGAGTCCCAGGGGCAAAGCCGCCGAGTTTGAGTACAGCGGATTTGACGATTAACGGTAACATTAAGAGTTCGTAAATATCAAATGCAAAGCCAATCGATGCAACGATACATACAAGCCAGATAATCGTTTTGCTCAGCGGCTGAGTCGGAGTTGTCGAGGACTGCGGGGATGACATGGATATCTCGATTTTGTGGGAAGCGTCATAGGCGGTCTGCTGAATTGTCGTAATACTTTACACACGGTTCGCGAAACCGCGAACCACGGTCCTTCGCTTTTTGGTTCGTCAAACGGGATTTCTGTGTCGAAAATTATCTTAGTTACTGGTTACGGAGGCTTTTTGGGAGGTGCTATTTGTCGCAAACTCGCAGAACAGGGGTACGTTGTTCGTGGGGTTGCGCGAGGGGATTATCCAGAACTGAAATCCCGCGGGGTGGAATGTTTCAAGGGATCGATCGCGGATAGAGATTGTTGTAAAGCGGTTTGCACTGGCGTTTCTGGGATTATTCACACCGCTGCATTGGCCGGTGTATGGGGGAAGCGAGAGTGGTTTGAAGAGACTAATGTCTTGGCCACAGATCACTTGATTCGCGAGGCTACCGTTCAGTCCATCGGAGCGTTCGTCTACACCAGTTCGCCATCGGTTACTTTTGACGGGTCACCCCAAGTCAATCTCGACGAATCGGCCCCTTACCCAACCACTTGGTTGTGCGACTATCCGAGAACCAAAGCTATCGCGGAAAAGAATGTATTGCAGGCCGATTCGAGCCGAATGGCTACATGTGCCTTGCGGCCGCATTTGATCTGGGGTGTAGGAGATCCCCATTTGATTCCGAGGGTTATCGAACGTTGCCAACAAGGTCGCTTAATGCGGGTCGGCGATGGAAAAAATTTGATCGATACCGTACATGTCGATGCCGCGGCCGAGGCGCACGTTCTGGCGTTGAATCGTATGCTGGATCGAGACACAAACGCGTCCGGTCGGCCTTACTTCATTACCGACGGGCAGCCGATGGAATGTTGGAAGTGGATCACTGACATTCTCTCGTTTGCCAATCTTCAGCCACCGAAGAAGTCGATTTCGCTGGCAAATGCATATCGAATTGGTGCGGCGTTGGAATTCGTTTATCGTTTCGCACGCCTGCAATCGGAACCTCCGATGACAAGATTTGTCGCCAAGCAGTTGGGGGTGGCTCACTATTTCAACATCGAGTCAGCCAAATCGAGGCTTGGCTATCAACCTCCGCAGAATCGCCAAGCGATTGTGGAAAGCATGCGTGGAACATTGTAAATCCGACTTGTAGTCCGTTTTCCTAGCGTTTCGAGACATTTCGAAGATTAGAAAACAGCTCCTAGAGTTGGCCGCAAGTTCGGTCTTAGGCCTCGGTTTAACCTCTCTTCTGGCTTTTAGCGCTGACTATGCACTAGGATTTTGAGCCGATTCGCCTAAAATTCGCCCCATCATGGCAAGAGATCTAAAATCGATACGAAACATTGGAATTATCGCCCACATCGACGCGGGGAAAACCACCGTAACAGAGCAAATGCTCTACATGAGTGGGACAAAACACAAGGCTGGCGCGGTCGATTCCGGGACAACCGAGACGGACGATGACCCGGAAGAACAGCAGCGGGGCATTACGATTTTTGCGGCATGCGTGACTTTTCGTTGGAAGGAATGCTCCGTTAACTTGCTCGATACCCCTGGTCACGTTGACTTTACCGCTGAGGTGGAACGCTGCTTGCGAGTTTTGGATGGAGCCGTAGTCGTCTTTTCAGCACGCGAAGGAGTTGAGGCTCAAAGCGAAACGGTTTGGCGCCAAGCGAACAAATACAATGTTCCTAGGATCGTCTTTATCAACAAGCTTGATCGCGAAGGGGCTGATTTCTACAGAGTGTTAGAGGAGATTGGTCCTCGTTTGGCAGCCGATCCCGTTGCAATTCAAATTCCAGTCGGTCAAGGCCCCGCGCACACGAGCGATCCATTCCGAGCAGTAATCGATCTGATCGACATGAAGATGCTCACCTTTAGTAAGGAAGACTTTGGACGCACGGTCAACGTCGAGGAAATTCCAAAAGAATTGGTAGAAGACGCACTCGGCTGGCGAAACGAGATGCTGGAGAAGCTTTACTCGCACAGTGGCGAGATGATGGAATTGGCTATGGAGGAAAAAGAAATCCCAGCCAGCATGATTCGTGAAGCGTTGCGAAAAGCGTGTATTGAGATGAAGCTGCAACCGGTCCTTTGCGGCTCAGCATTGCATGGTGCTGGGGTTCAGCCGCTTCTCGATGGAGTTGCCCACTATTTGCCTTGCCCATTGGATCGGCCTGCTGTTGTCGGATGTGATCCGAAGAAAAAAGATAAAGCGTTGCAGAGAAGTCCCGATCCAAAAGAGCCGTTTTGTGGTCTTGTTTTTAAAATCTTGCCGGCCAAAACAGGGGATATGTTTTGGATCCGCGTTTACTCCGGCAGGCTTGAATCCAACTCCCGGGTCTTTAATCCCAATCGAGACAAAAAGGAGAACGTTGCGCAGCTTTGGCAGATTCATGCGTCGAAGAAAGATCGCCAAGGTCAAATCGATGCACTGGAATGCGGTGATATCGCGTGTGCCATCGGCCCTAAAGACTCAATCACCGGTGACACACTATGTGACACCCGGGACATGATCGAATTGCCGTCCATTCAATTCGCGCAGTCCGTTATTTCGATGGCGATCGAGCCCGAGAACACGACGGAACGCAAAAAGCTGGCTGAAGTGCTCGACATGCTCAAGCGACAGGATCCGACCTTTCATGCCAGCGATAGTGCGGAATCAGGTCAAACGCTGATTAGCGGCATGGGTGAATTGCACCTCGAAGTGATCAAGAACCGATTGGTCCGCGATTTCAAGCTGGCAGTCAAGTTCTACAAGCCTCGTGTTAGTTATCGAGAGACTATTGGTTCCACGGTGGAAGTGTTAGGGCAATGCAACCGCCTGGTTAATGGCCAACAACTCTTTGCAAGACTCAAGGTGCGCTTCGAACCGCTTGAAGATCGGTCTGCCAAAGTCATCGTTCTTGATCGTACCCCAGTGGATCAGATGCTCCCAGAAGGATTGCGACAAGCTGCACTTGAGGAACTACGCAATCGAGCCGAAGGGGGCGGTGTCATCGGCTCTTTCCCTTTGACAGGCATGCGAATAAGCATTTTAGGGGGCGAGATCGCAGAAGTGGGCTCGGATGAAATTGCCTTTAAGATCGCCGCTAATGATGCCTTTGATGAAGGACTCAAAGAGGGCACACCAACTTTGCTCGAACCTGTCATGAAGATGGATATCACGACCCCACCTGATTACCTTGGGGAGATTGTCGGTGACATTCAGCAGCGACGCGGACTTATCGAAAGAACGGAATCGCGAGGAGCGGTGACGAGCGTATGGGCACTAGCACCTCTGAAAGAACTGTTCGGTTATTCGAGTGCGATTCGCTCTCTAAGCCAAGGCAGAGCGGGGTGTTCCATGGAACCGCACGGTTATCAAGTCGCGCCAAAGGAAGACGCCGAAGCGTTTGCGATGTAGTCGCATCGTAGTCCAATTCTTATTACCAAAACAAAAATACAAGCAAGTAAATTAGTCTCGAATGAATGTACTAGTCATCGGAAGCGGCGGCCGTGAACACGCCTTGGCCTGGAAAATTAGTCAGAGCCCACGTATTAAGCGATTGTGGGTGGCGCCAGGTAATGCGGGAACCGCGCTAGACGCAGAAAACGTGCCCATAGCCGCGGATGATATTAAAGGGTTGGTTTCTTTTGCAAAGAAAGAAAAAGTCGACTTGGTTGTCGTCGGCCCCGAAGTTCCATTGACCCTCGGAATTGTTGATGCGATGGCAGCGGAGAAAATCCGTGCCTTTGGACCAAGTCGGGCGGCTGCACAACTCGAAGGTAGCAAGGCTTTTTGCAAACTTACTTTGCGACAAGCTGACGTGCCAACGGCTGACTACCAAGTATTTCGTGATGCCGACAGCGCGATGCGATACATAAAGGCTCGATATCCTAACGAAAATGACAAAGCGCCCGTCGTGGTCAAGGCCGACGGTTTGGCCAGTGGCAAGGGGGTTATTGTTTGTTCGCGAAGATCGGATGCACTTGAAGCAATTGATCGTGTTGCTAGAAAAAATGAGTTCGGAAAAGCGGGCTCGCAGCTCATTATAGAGGATCGACTCGAAGGGCCTGAGGCAAGTGTGTTGGTAATTACGGACGGCAAAACGATTTTGACTTTGCCGCCCGCGCAAGACCATAAGGCAGCCTATGACGGCGACAAAGGTCCCAATACGGGAGGCATGGGAGCTTATTCGCCGACCCCTGTTGTGACGGATGAGTTGATGGAGACGATCGAAGACAAAATTTTGGTTCCTACCATCCACACCATGAAGCGGAATCGAAAACCATTCAAAGGGGTACTTTATGCAGGCTTGATGTTAACGCAAGTCGGCCCAAAGGTTCTCGAATACAACGTGCGATTCGGCGACCCGGAGTGCCAGCCCATTTTGATGCGTCTCAAAAGCGATTTGCTCGACATATTGGAAGCAACCGTGGATGGAAAGCTCGATGAAATCGAGCCGCCTGTTTGGGATCCGAGACCTGCAATATGCGTTGTTATGGCCAGCCAAGGTTACCCAGGCGAACATGAGAACGGTAAGGAAATCACCGGGCTCGAAGAAGCCGCCGGAATCGAAGACGTCAAAGTGTTCCACGCTGGAACAAAATTGGTTAACGGTAAAGTCCTAACCAATGGTGGACGGGTCCTTGGGGTTACAGCGCTGGGGTCTAGCTTGGCCAATGCAAAACTAAATGCTTACACGGCGGTTAAAGCTATACGTTGGCCCGGAGCGTGGTGTCGTAAGGATATTAGTGACAAGGCAGCGTCATATGTCGCCGCATCGACAGAAGCGTAAGTCAAGCTGGGAATTCTCCTCGCGAGTGCAAATCCCGACGCAAAATCGAGTATGATGGACTGATAACAATTCGATTGGCAAATGCCAGTCGAGTTGGTTGCATTGGTCTATTCCTACCATCTAACCCTCTCAACGACCATGTTGTCTTTCATTGGAAAAGGTTCCGCACATACCTGCAATGGAGTCGTGCGACGAGATTTTTTGCAAATTGGAGCCCTTGGTGCTATTGGTTTAGGGCTCCCTCAATTGTTGGCCGCTGAAGATTCTGGCCAGATTGCGGCGAATAAAAGTAAACGCTCTGTCATCATGATTTTCAATCTGGGTGCTCCCAGTCAATTAGACACATTTGACATGAAGCCTGATGCACCGGTTGAAATTCGAGGTCCGTTCAAGCCGATCCCAACATCCGCACCTGGTATTCAAATTTCTGAATTGTTTCCAGAACATGCCAAGCTGGCGGATAAGTTTTCGTTAGTTCGATCTTGTTTTCATCGCGGAGCAGCCGTGCACGATGCAGGTTGGCAGATCATGCAAACCGGCCGTCAATTTTCGGGTGGTGTCAACACACCACACGTGGGGTCAGCTGCGAGCTATTTATTAGGACGACGAAATGATTTACCGCCTCATATCGTTCTGCCTGAGACGATGGGGCGAGGGGGTGGAAATTTACCGAACGGACAGGCTGGCGGATTTCTTGGAAAATCGCAAGATCCTTTCGCGCTTATGGCAGATCCGTCTAAGCCTGACTTCAAAGTGCCGGACTTGATCCCTCCTGAAACGATTGGCACAGCGCGAATAGATCGGCGTCGGCGGATGCGAGAAGTGGTCGAAAGCACGATGAAGAAATTTGAAGCCAGCGAGTCGGCTCGCATCATGGACGAGAACTTTCAGTCCGCTTATCGGTTGATGACCAGTACTCAAGCCCGAGATGCGTTTGATTTGAGCAAAGAGCCCGTTGAGGTTCGCGAGCGGTACGGAATGAATCGGTTCGGGCAGTGTTGTTTGCTTGCGAGGCGATTAATTGAGGCGGGAGTGCGATTCGTTACGGTCAATACGTTCTTGACGGTGTTTGATGACGTGAGCTGGGATATTCATGGTAGCAAACCATTTACATCGATCGAGGGTATGAAACAACAAGTTGCCCCGATGTATGATCAAGGTTATTCCGCGTTGATTCAAGATCTGTCGCAGCGAGGAATGCTTGAGGATACCCTTGTTTGTAATCTGGCTGAGTTTGGTCGGACACCCAAGGTGAATCCAGCGGGAGGGCGCGACCATTGGCCACAATGTTTCACGGTGTATTTTGCCGGCGGTGGTGTTCAAGGAGGCAGGATCGTCGGCGCAAGCGATCCGATTGGAGCTGTTCCAGCTGACCGGCCTACCGAGCCGCCGGAAATCGTTGCTACGATTCTTCATTCGTTAGGACTAGACCTCGAGGCCCATCTTCCCGGTCCCGCAGGACGCCCATTCCCCCTCGTCGACTTCGGCTACCGCGAAATCCGCGAATTGTTCTAAGCCAAAGAAGAACAATTGCCCTCAATTATTCATGTACCCCGTTCGGGATCTAAAGCCTGGATCTGCACCGGATCTACCCCTGGCCGCACATTGGATTTTGAATAGAAACGGCGCCCGACGTTCCAGAACAATTGAGGCAATTGTTCTACATTCGCTCAACATTTGGGGCAATTGTTCTACTGTGGTTACGCAGATCCCTGCGGATCCGAGTTTTAGTGTCCTTCGCATCGCACAAGATTGATACAGCTGTCGTCAATTTGAATCGCTAGTGAGAGAGGCATTTTGTTCTCGAGTCTCAAGGGATTTGATTTCCGGCCAAAATGCCTGGATTCTCTAAAGTTCGTGATTTGCACAATCATTGGCACGAGTTTTGTTGTTACTAGATTCCTGTGATCACAAACGGAATCGACCCAGTGACACGGGCAATTGCAGAAGGGCTGCAGGTTGCCTAAAAGTGTTCGATTAGGAAACATGAGGCCGAAAAATGAAACGACTTAAGACAAAGCTAGCTTTGGGGCTGTTGGCAGGTGTGGCAATCGTCGGGTTGACTGCTGGCTCGGCAGAGGCTCAATCGCATCGAGGAGGCAGGTATTGCCCTCCCAATGTTGCCTATCGTCCGATCGTGGTAGTTCCTAGTTACGGAACGACTCTAAGTGTGAATCGCGTGGCGCCTTTCGGATACGGCGTGAACTATGGTTATTCGTCGTTCTATCCCTCCGTTCCAATTTACAGCAACTACGGAGTTGGTTACGGCGTTGGCCATGGAGTCGGCTACGGAGTCGGCTACGGCGTTGGTGTTCCTCGAGGAGTTTCCTGGGGAGGCGGTGGCGTGCCTAGGGGGGCATCTTGGGGGGGAGGAGGATTTCCTCCTGGAGCATCCTGGGGTGGTGGAAGCGGGTATTCCCTTTATCTAGGGCGATAGTTCGAAGTTGGCTTCCATGGGGCTGCGACAGCGGTCTGCGGTTGCGCGGCGTTGAGCCAAAAGGGATAAAACAAAAACCTGCGGTTTATCAAAAACCGCAGGTTTTTTGTTTTGTCATTTCGCAAATTGTTTGGAGTGGCAAGAGCCACACTCTCTGGTCAAGAAATACACAAAAGTGTTAGGCAGCGTGTCTGCCCTCTTCGGTGGTTGCCGTTTCTGAGGCAACCCGGTATTGCATCAGAAATGCGTCTTCGGGGGTGTCTTCGTAAAAGGATCGCAAGACGCTGGTTGCCCGGAAACCGAGTTGCCGGAAGAAGAGTTGTGCATCAAGATTGGTTTCACGAACCTCGAGTACGATTCGATTGCGACGTTGGTAAGCCAGTTTCGAGACAAGCTTGTCAATCATGGATTGCCCGATGCCTTGCCGGCGGTAGTCGGGGTGGACTGCAAACGACAAAATATGGATTCGGTTTTTATGAAGCTCGTAGATCATGAAGCCTGCGACGTCTTCGTTGCGTTCTGCAACCATGCCGATGCAGTCTCGTTGTCTTAAGCATCGGATGAACTCGTCCTCCGTCCACGGGAACTCAAAGCTAGCATTCTCGATATTCAGGACGAACGGTAGATCGCGACGAATCATCCAGCGGATATGGCAGGCTTGATTTGAGTTGATGCTCGGCATCTGAGGAAACCCTCTAAGTTTGCGTAGTTCGAGGCCGCTTCCATGCGCCTCTGGCACGCTCACGGTACCAAATTCTTCACATTGAAACCAAGCCGAATTCTTTGATGAGACGAGCACTTTTTCAATAAAGTTTGATTCGTGCTCGCCGTTGGACACTTGGTATTTGCGAATGCACTCATTGCGCGGTTTTTGTGCACAGATCGAAAAAACCCCTCTTGTGGTGTATTGCACAAGATTTAGGCATGCTGGCTAAAGCGTCGTAAGTTATTGCTGGCATTAGGCTTGCGAAGACCCTATTGCCAGCAATTGCAATATGGGAGGTCTAGGCGACTGATGCCAGGGTCACGTCGTCAACATAACGAAAACAACGGTTCGCATGAATGCGGATCAGCCAGAAGAAAAGGGAGATTAAGGATGAATTTTGGAGAATCGCCGACGGATCCATGGACGACCAATCACGTTATGAGCCCTATTGTCGGGCCAGCGACCAACAACTCGGAGCCTGCAACGGCAGCTTCCGTAACGCAGGCGAATGCTAGCAAACCTGTTGATGAGGCTGGTGCGAAGCTTGCTGAAGAAATGAAAGTCTTCAATGCGCTTGCTTGTAGCCTACGTGAAAAACTGGTTACGACTGGTAGTTTGTCGGATCGAGGGGCGTCCGTGGTCTCGATTGCGGCGGAATTGTTCGGCGTCGCTCCAACTTGGACGGCCTTTTATCGAGAGGTTCTTGGTTCTGATGGGCTTATGAGAACTGCGGTCTGTGATGACGATGAGTATTCAGAGTTCGAATGCTGCGATGACCACAACAAGCTTCTGGAAATGCTGACCGCCCTTCGCTCCAGGGATCTACCTGAAAATGATCCACACGAAGCTCAAAGGATGATCACTGTTCGGATTCCAAAGAGTCTTCATGATTCCATTTGCAACGAAGCGAATCGATTGGCGGTGAGTGTAAACAAGCTTTGCATTTCTCGACTGCTGCAAAAAGTTGATCGGAACATGATTCCTACATCGGCACAAAAACGCCGCGGTCGCCGTCCTGGGAGCGCTGCGGGCAAAAAACTATCTGCACGGACTGAAGCCGAAACTGTAATTGCGGAGTACCGCCCTCTAAAGGACTAGTGTTAGTGCCTCTGGGGGGGGGCTTTCAAATGAAGACCTGGAACCGATCGGGCGATCTTTGCTAGCTATCTTATTTCGGGTAGCTAGCTCGGGGGTTAAATTGGACGGGTGCTTTGGTTTGCCCCGCGGAGACGCGTAAGCCGGGTTCTGTTGCTGTTTGCTGCAATCATTTATCTAGCAAACTGATTGCTCAGTTTGTCGAGCGGCCTACCCGAGTGGGGTAGTGCCGAGCAAGCACCGGGACAGCGAGCTGTCCCACACTCTGTTTAGCCTTGCACCGGGTGGGGTTTACCTAGCAGCAGGTGTCGCCACCCGCTCTGGTGGGCTCTTACTCCACCGTTTCACCCTTACTAGATTTCTCTA
>Ga0315899_10007442_pt1 | contig 11752 bp, 7 predicted proteins | sample LakEriMetagenome_2_FD_203518 | JGI IMG/M metagenome (GOLD analysis project Ga0315899, IMG submission 203518) | Freshwater fungal communities from buoy surface, Lake Erie, Ohio, United States - Buoy 4 MA112 | ecosystem: Environmental > Aquatic > Freshwater > Lake | place: USA: Lake Erie, Ohio... | reverse complement strand
TGCTAGCCCTCTCGGGGTGCCAGAGCGCCAGACCCCCTGGCACGTTGATTGTGGCCACCAAAAGCCGCATTGAGTCTCTTGATCCAGCCAAGGCCTCCCGCATCGGCGAGCAGCAATTGCTCAGTGCTCTTGGTGATCCCCTTTATGCCATCGCTTCCAATGGACGCCTGGAGCCCCGCCTGGCTTCCGCCCTCCCAGTGGTGAGTGCGGATGGCCTGACGGCCCGCATTCCCCTGCGCCGCGGCGTGCGCTTTCACGACGGCACCCCGTTTGATGCGGCGGCGATGGTGTTTTCCCTGAACCGTTTCCTGAAGTTCGGCACACTCAGCTATCAGCTCAGCGACAGGGTGAATGCTGTGCGGGCAGTCGACTCCCATGCGATTGAACTGCAACTCAAGCGGCCCTTTGCTCCCTTGCCGCAGCTGCTCAGCTCCATCGTGCTCACTCCGGTGTCGCCCACCGCCTATCGGGCATACAGGGACAAGGCCCTGCCGGAGCGCTTTGTAGGAACGGGGCCCTATCAACTGGAGTTCTTTGGTGGCCAGCAGTTGCGCCTGGCCCCCTTTCCCAACTACTGGGGACCGGCCCCTGCCAACCGAGGCTTGATGCTGGTGAGCTACAGCAACTCCACGGCCCTCTTCGGTGCTCTGCGTAGTGGCGAGGTGGATGTGCTGCTCTCCAACAGCCTGGATCTCGATCATCAACGGGCCCTGCACCGTCTGGCCGAAGCCGGCCGCCTCAAGGAAGCCGTTGGGCCGCCGTTGGAGATCGGCTTTCTCTCGCTGCTCACCAGCGCCCCACCCCTGAACGATCTCCGCGTTCGGCAGGCCCTGGCCCACAGCATTGATCGGGACCTGATCCAGGAGCGAGTGAGCGTTGGCATGCGGCCGCCCTTGCGCTCCCTCGTGCCGCCGGTGCTTCCCGGTGCGGATCCCACAGCCTGGCCCGCTTACGACCCGGCCCGTGCTCGCGCCCTCTTTCGGGAGGCAGGCTTCTGCCAAGGCAGGGTCCTCAACCTGCCCCTCACCTTCCGCTCCGACATCCCCAGCGATCGGCTGTTTGCCCTCACCTGGCAGGCCCAGCTGCGCCGGGATCTGTCCGATTGCCTCAGTCTCGATCCTGGTGGCATGGAATCCACCACCGCCTATTCCCAGCTCGACAAGGGGGCTTTCACCATGATCCTGCTCGACTGGATGGGGGATTATCCCGATGCGGAGAACTACCTCACCCCCATGCTTGGTTGCAGCAAGGCCGAGGGCCAGCGATGTGTGGAGGGCGGCAGCGTGCTCAGCGGTAGCTTCTGGAGCGCCCCTGGCTTGGAATCCGAACTTCTACGCAGTAGCGAGGTGACGGGGCCGGAACGTCTGGCCCTGTTGAAGCGCGTCCAGCGCCGCGCTGGGCAGGGGGTGCCCTATCTGCCCCTCTGGGTGGTGAATCCCGTGGCCTGGGCCCAACCGCACGTGAGCACCCCGCGTTTTGATGGATCGGGCCGGGTGGTGCTCAGCGCCCTGGGCTCTCCAGGAGGGAAGCCATGAGCCGGCGCCGTGCCCTACTCAGCTATGTGGCGGCTCGCTTGGCTTTGGTGCCTCTGATGCTCTGGCTGATTGCTTCGCTGGTGTTTTTGCTGCTGCGGGTGGCCCCCGGCGATCCCATCGATGCTCTGCTCGGCAGCCGGGCACCGGAGGCGGCCCGGGCTGCTCTGCGACAACAACTGGGCCTCGATCAACCCCTGCTTGCCCAATACGGCAGTTTTCTCGGCCGTCTGTTGCGGGGTGATCTGGGGACATCCCTGAGCAGCCAGGAACCAGTGACAACCATCATCGGCCGCAGCTTGCCCGCCAGCCTGGAGCTGGGGGTGGTGGCACTACTGCTGGCGGCTCTCCTGGGCTTGGCGGTGGGCTTCAGTGGCATCGCTCGCCCTGAGGGGAAGGTGGATCTGGCCGGCCGGCTGTTCGGAATTGGCACCTATGCCTTGCCCCCCTTCTGGGCGGCGATGGTGATGCAGCTGGTGTTTGCCGTTGCCCTCGGCTGGTTGCCGGTGGGAGGCCGCTTCCCTCCCACCCTCCTTCCCCCGAGTGGCTCGGGCTTCTACATCTTCGACAGCTTGCGCGCTGGCAGTTGGTCCCAACTGTGGGGCACCTTGCGCCATCTCGTTCTCCCCGCCACCACCCTGGGCCTACTACTGAGCGGCATTTTCACCAACGCCCTGCGCCTCAACCTGCGGCGGGCCCTCGCTTCCGATTACGTTGAAGCGGCTCGCGGCCGTGGGCTCAGCGAGCGCCGTGTGGTGCTACACCACGCCTTGCCCAATGCCCTGCTGCCCGTGCTCACCATCGCGGGCATCACCGTGGCCTCCCTCATTGGCGGGGCTCTGCTGATTGAGGTCACCTTCTCTTGGCCGGGCATCGCCTTTCGGCTTCAGGAGGCCATTTCCCAGCGGGATTACCCGGTGGTGCAGGCCATTGTGGTGGTGGTGGCCGCCCTGGTGGTGCTGATCAGCGTGGCGGTTGATGTCTTGGTGGCTCTGTTGGATCCCCGGATTCGCTTCTAAGTCTTTCGGGGCTTCTGCCCCCCTCGTTTCCCTTAAGGTTTCAGGCGCCGTTGCCAGGCCGCAGCTGCTGGCCCGTCCATCACATATGCCCTCACGCCCTCCACCTTCCAACGCTGTGGGGGCAGCCCCTGGCCCGGTGGGGGTTCAATTGACTGCAGAAACGCCCGGGTGAGGCGCAGCAGGAGGGCTTGCACCGCCAGAGGTTCCGCCCCCACCAGCTCGCTCCCCAGCTGCAACAGGGCCTGCTCCCGCACGCTCACCCGCACCGGCGAAAAGTGGCTGCCCCCATCCACCATGACCAGGCGGCTGCGGGCGTGGCCCACCGGCAGGAAGAGATCCAGCTGTTCGGCGATGGGGGGGGTGATCAGATCCAGGCTCCCCCCTACGATCAGCACAGGCACGCGCAGGCTTTTGAGCCCTTGTTGCGGCCAGAGCAAACTGCCAAAGCTGTTGAACACCACCACACCCCGCAACCCTGCCGGGGGGACTGCCGCCACCGGTAGGGCGGCACTCGGCATTTGGCATTGCAGCAGCAAGGAGGGGTTGGTGACGGGGAGGCGATTCAGGGAGCGGTGACAGCGGCGCTCCAGACCCGCCTCCGGCGGGAGGCTGGTGCCCAGCAGCGCCGCCACTCCTCCCAAGGAATGGCCGATGAGCACCACCCCATCAGGCTTGTGGCTCAGGGGCAACCGACCCTGCTCCTGGGCATGCAGCACCGCTTGCAAATCCGCCAGCCGCTGGAGGAGCGTCTCCGCTCCAGGGGGTGCGCGAAGGCCCTCCAGCGTGGCCTTCACGGCTGCCGCATCGCTGCCCGGGTGTTGGAGCACCACCGTGGGCCAGCCCTTCTCCGCCAGGGCAGCGGCCAGCCATTCCATCTGGTCGGCTGTGCCGCCTAATCCGGGCATGACGAGTAGCCAAGGTCGGCCTGCCCTGAGGGGACTGGCCGCCGGGGGGTTCCAGATGGTTACGGGCAGGGGCTCCTGGCGGCCTGGCACCGTCAATGTCATCCTCAGCGGCTTTGCGCCGCCGCCGGGGCCCCTGCTGTCTGGGGCTTCCTGCTCCGGTCGCACCACGCGAACGGGCAGTTGGGGCAACCGTCTCAGTTGGCGCAGGGCCTGGCGCTGGCGCTCGAGCTGCAGCCGCCACTGTTGAGCCAGCCCCAAAAGGCCATCGAGCTGGAGCTGCAGGCGGGGCTCTGGAAGGGCCAGGAGCAACTCCAACATCGAGACCTCCCGCCGCTCTTCCAACAGCCGCCGCAAGGTCATTTGCAGGAGGGGGGTGCTGCTCTTGCCCGTGGGGGTTGTGAGCAGATTGCCCACCTCCGCCAGGAGCTGGCTGCCCGCCCAGCTGTCCAAGAGTTGGCGGCCAAAACCCTGATCCCGCAGCAGGGGGGCGCGCAACAGCCTGCGAAGATCCTCTTGGCTGTTCTGATCAAGAAGGCTCAACCAAACCCCCACATCGGAGCTGGCCTCGGCAAGGACTCGTCCGTCGCGGCGCCCCTTCTGACCGCTCCAGGCTTCCAGCTGCGCCAGAGAGATGGGCACTCGCAGGCTATCCAGCTGGATCTCCAGCACTTCCGCAGCCGCCAAGGGAGTGCCAGCCACTGGGGCCAGCGCCACCAGCAGACTGGCGGCAAAGGCGGACCACCGGTGAGAGCGGCTTGAAACGGACACCAGCAGAGAGAGGCTCAGGCGCTTGGATCTCCCAGTTTCCCCTGCCGCTGAGGGAGGTGGCGATCCTCAGGCTGATTTCGGCCATCGGCGCCGGCGCCGTTCTTTATCTCACGCCGATGGTGTTCCACCGGGAGGCCTTTACCGCTGCCGCTGTGGGAGAGGGGTTGGCTCTGGCGGCCCTGGTCGGCGCCGGGGGGCGCTTCTTGAGCGGTGTCCTGCTCGATCGGGGGCTGTCCTGTTCCTGGCCCATTGGACTGGGGCTGGTGGCTTCCCTGCTCGGAGACGGCGTTCTCCTGCAAGCCACCGCCGAGGGCACCTTTCGTTTGGGCCAGGCCCTGCTTGGCCTGGCGATGGGCCTCTATTGGCCAGCCATTGAGTTGGCCGTGCCCCTCACGTGTGCCCCGCTGCCCTCGGCTCGTGCGTTTGCCCTGGCCCGAACCGCCGATGCGCTCGGCATTGCGACTGGCTCCTTGGTCGGCGCGTTGTTGGCTGCCCGCGGCTGGCTGCGGGGCATCTATGCCCTCGACATCAGCGGCCTCACCCTGATGGCGTTGTTGCTCTGGCGTGCGCCCCTGCCCAGCCAGCCGCGCCGCATCGAGCCAGGTGGCAGCGCAGCTCCATCACTGGCTGGTGCACCCTGGATCCTGCCTCTGCTGCCCCTTCTGGGCGTGGTGGTGCTCGCCACCGCGGTGCCAGCGTTGATGCAAAGTGCCCTCCCTCTTGATCTGGTGCGGGGAGGGCTTCGTCGACCTCCTCTGCAGGAGAGCCTGGGGGCCTTGACGATTGGTCTTCAGCTTGGGTTGCTCCTGCTTCTGCAGTGGCCCCTGGGGCGCGCACTGGCCCGACGTCCGGTGGCTTTTGGCCTGGCATGCAGCCTGATCGCTTTCGCTTCCGGCACCCTGTTGCTAGCCGCCGCTGTCTTGGTGCCCTGGGGGGGATGGCTGATGTTGGCGGCCCAGCTCCCCCTGGCGATTGGCGCCGCTGCTTTTCTGCCTACGGCCACCGAAGCCGTGGTGGAACTCACGCCCGAGCCTCATCGGGGTTTGGCGCTGGCCTGCTTCTCCCAGTGTTTTGCTCTGAGTGGTCTCACGGCACCCCTGCTTGGAGGATGGCTGCTTGATCGCCAAGGCCATGGTGCAGGGTTGTGGCTTGGCACATCTGCGGCACTTCTCTTGGGCCTGCCGCTGGTCCTGCGGCTGGCCCAACAACAGTCGTTTCGCCCACCGGATTGCCCGGCGAACTCCCCTTAGGGCGTTTGCTCTTTGGTTGAGGGGGTGTCCCCCTCAGCGCGGCTGGCGCTCCAGGCTTCATGGGGGAGGGGTTCGGTGCCGTATTCCCAATCGTCGTAGTCGGGGTCGTTGCGGATCTGCCGGTGAATCCGCTTCTGGGCTTCGAAATCGTGGTGGGCGCCTGCCTCCGGTGAGGGTGCTTCGGGATGGAGGGAGGCCTCGGGGTTGGTAGAGGCCGGCTTGCTGGAATCGGTGCGGTCCATGGCTGAGCCCCTTGGGAGGTTGTTCAGACTGACTCCATTCTCCCTGAGGGGGCTCTGGATCGGCTCTCGTCGGGCCTGGAATGCGGCCACGGCAGTGGGAATTGTGGGATACACACGCTCAGCCCCGACCACGGACAGCACCCCGGACCGCTTGAGTTGGGCGTAAAGCTCCTGTTTGACACGGGTCAGAGCCAGCCGCACCTTGCGCGCTTCCAGCTCCGATTGCAGTGCGAGCAACATCTCAGCGGCCGTGCTGTCGATCTCCACGATGGCCTCGGCATTGAGCACCAGCCACTCCGCTGGTGGGTTCGCTTCAGAGAGGGCCGCCAGGGCCCGGCGGCGAAAGTCTTCCGCATTGGCAAAGCAAAGGGGTGCGTCGTAGCGGAAGAGCACCAGCCCAGAGATGGTGCGCCCCCCCTCCCAATCGCTCACATCATGAAAGCCCGCCAGGCCAGGCACCTCCCCCATCACGGCGGCATGGGGTCGCACCAGCCGGCCGAAGAGCGCCACCACCGAAAGCCCCACCGCCAGGGCGACGCCCGAGAGCAGACCGGTGAGCAGCACGCCGGCCAGGGTGCCGAGGGCAAGCAGGCACTCGCTGGGCCGAAACCACCAGAGGCGAAGAAATGCCCCAGGATCAATCAGACGCAGGGCCGCAAACACCACAATTGCGGCCAGCACGGGCCTTGGGAACTGGCTCAGCAACGGGCGAAGGCCGATCAGAACCAACACGGTGCACGCTGCGGCCACCAGGGCGTAGCGCTGGCTGCGGCACCCCGCCGCATCGGCCAGGGCGGTTCGGGTGTTGCTGCTGCTCACGGGGAAGCCCTGAAACAGCGCACTTGCCACATTCACCGCCGCTAGAGCGAGCAATTCTTGGTTGGCCTCCAGACGTTGGGTGCTGCGGTGCGCAAAGCCCCGCCCTGTGAGCACCATGTCGGAGTAGCCCACCAGGGCAATGCCCAGGGCGCCTGCAAGCAGGGGCTTTAACTCTTGCAAGTTTCCGATGGCGAGGGGAAACCGGGGCCAGGGGAGCCCCGCGGGGATGGCGCCGATCAAGGCGACCCCTTGCTGCTCCAGGTGCAGAAGGGGCACGGCCCCCGTGGCCAGCAACACAGCCACCAGGGGGCCCGGCCAGCCAGGCGCCCAGCGCCCCAGGGCCAACATCAGGGCCAGGGCCGCCAAGGCCAACCCCAGCGTGGGTCCATGAACGCTTCCTTGCACCATCAGCCGTTGCTGCACCGCCTCCATCAGCGTGTCGGCCCGTAGCCCGGTGCCCGTCAGGGCATGGAGCTGGCCGCACACCATCAGCACCGCCACCCCCGTCATGTAGCCCACCAGGATGGGTTTCGACAGCAGATCCGCTAAAAAACCAAGCCGCAAGGAGGCGCCAAGGGCACACAGGCCCCCCACAAGCAGCGCCAGAAGGCTGGCTGTGGCGGCGTAGCGATCGGAGTCGCCCGCTGCCAGGGGGGCCACCACGGCCGCTGTCATCAGTGCGGTGCTCGTCTCCGGCCCCACCGAGAGCTGGGGAGAGGTGCCCAGCAAGGGGTAGAGCAACATGGCTGCCAACATCGCCCAGAGGCCCGCCACCGGTGGCAGACCTGCCAGTTCGCCATACGCCAGGCACTGGGGCACCAAGTAGGCCGCCACCGTCAATCCAGCGAGCAGGTCGCCCCGTTTCAAGGGACTCACACGTTGAAGAGAAACTCCATCACATCGCCTTCGGCGACAACATAGTCCTTGCCTTCACTGCGCAGCCAGCCCCGGTTGCGGGCTTCCACCAGGGAGCCTGCCTCGAGGAGTTGGCTGCAGCCGATCGTCTGGGCCCGGATGAAGCCCCGTTCGAAGTCGGTGTGGATCACACCAGCGGCCTGGGGCGCGGTCATGCCGGCGCGAATCGTCCAGGCGCGGGTTTCCTTTTCGCCGGTGGTGAAGTAGGTGCGCAGCCCGAGAAGGTCGTAGGTGGCCCTGATCAGACCCTTGAGCCCCCCCTCGCTCACGCCGAGGCCCTCCAGAAACTCCAGCCGCTCCTCCTCGGGGAGAGCGACCAGCTCGGCCTCCACCTGGGCAGAGATGGCCACCGCAGCCGCTCCCTCCCGCTCGGCCAGCGCTCCAACCGCCTCCGTGAAGGCGTTCCCCCCCGCCAGATCGTCTTCGCTCACATTGGTGGCGTAGATGATCGGCTTGGCGGTGAGCAGCCCGAGGGGCTTCACCAAGGCGGCCTCCTCCTCGCTGAGGGAGACGTTTCTGGCGGCACCCCCGGCTTCCAACACGTCCTGCACCCGAGCGAGTGCTGCCTCTTCCAGTTGGGCCTCTTTGCTAGTGCGCAGCTGCTTCTTGAGGCGCTCGCGCCGTTTTTCGATCTGGGCGAGATCAGCGAGCCCCAGCTCCAGGTTGATCACCTCCGCATCGCGCACGGGGTCGACCGATCCAGAAACATGGATCACCTCCCCATCTTCAAAACAGCGCACCACGTGCACGATGGCATCCACCTCTCGGATGTTGGCCAGAAACTTGTTGCCCAAGCCCTCCCCTTGACTGGCCCCTTTCACCAACCCGGCAATGTCCACGAATTCCACCCGGGTGGGAATGATCTCGCGGGAGCGGGAGAGATCGCTGAGTTGCTGCAACCGGCCATCGGGCACGGCCACGATCCCTGTATTGGGCTCAATGGTGCAGAAGGGGAAGTTGGCCGCCTGGGCCTGGGCATTGGCCACGAGGGCGTTGAAAAGGGTGGACTTGCCAACGTTGGGCAAGCCGACGATTCCGGCTTTGAGCATGATCGGGAATCTAGGCGCCGCAGATCCTCCCTTCAGCCGCGAGACTGGTAGGACATCCGGCTTATCCATGTCAGCACCGCGTCCGATTCGCGCCCTCGAGCCGGTGGCTCCTCCCCCCGTCGTGGTGCCCTCCCCGCCCCGTGCCCTGCCCCTGCGGCCTCCCCGTTCGAGGCGGCCCCTATGGATTGGCCTGGCTGCCCTGTTGGCTCTGCTCATCGGTCTGGGGCTGTGGCAGCGCCAACGCACGGCCGGCCGAGAGAACATCGCCCCCTTCACCGTGCTATCACGCAGCGGCAGCCTGCCCGGGGTGGTGACAGCCAATGGCGAGCTGGATGCGGTGGAGCGGGTCAATGTCAGCCCCAAGAGGCAGGGGCAGCTGATGAAGCTTCTGGTGCAGGAGGGTGAGCAGGTGGTGGAAGGCCAGCCGATTGCCTTGATGGATGCGGGAGATCTGCGGGATCGGCTCGAGGAACTCCAGGCCAACGCGCTCTCCGCTCAGGCCGAGCTGGAGCGCAGCCGCAGTGAATTGGCCCGCAACCTCCCCCTTTACCGCCAAGGAGCGATCAGCCTCAATGACCTGCAGCGTTATCAGGCTGATTACGAGGTGAAGCGAATGGCGGTGGCCGCAGCGCAGCAGCGGATCCAGCAACGGCAGGTGGAGCGCAGCGAGCTGATCGTTCGTGCGCCTTTCGCGGGGGTGATCTCCCAACGGTTCGCGGAACCCGGTGCCTTTGTGACCCCCACCACCACGGCGTCTGCCACGGCAGGGGCCACCAGCTCATCGATCGTGGAACTCTCCCAGGGGCTGGAGGTGATCGCCAAGGTGCCGGAAAGCGATCTCGGTCGCCTCCGCCTCGGCCTCCCCGCGGATGTGCGGGTGGATGCCTTTCCGGAACGTCGCTTCCCTGCCCGGGTACGGCAGATTGCCCCCCGCGCTGTGAAGCTCAACAACGTCACCTCCTTTGAGGTGAAGCTGGAGCTGATCAATCCACCTCCCGAGCTGCGGATCGGCATGACAGCTGATGTGGACTTCAAAACGGGAGCCCTGCCAGCCCGCACGCTGGTGCCCACCGTTGCTGTGGTGACCGAGAAGGGCAGGCCGGGCGTTCTCCTGGTCGGAAAAGACCGTCAGCCCACCTTCCAACCTGTGGAGCTGGGGGTGAGCAGCGGCAAAGACACCGAGATCCTCACGGGCCTGGAGCCCGGCACCCGCGTGTTCATCGATCTGCCGCCGTGGGCGAAGCAAAAGAAGCCATGAAACGCCTCGCCGCGGCAAGGATCCGGCCGCTGGCGTAGCCATCACCGAAGGGGTTGTGGGCCTGGGCCATCTCGGCGTAGGCCTCGGGATCCTGAAGGAGTTTGCTGGCTTCCGCAACAATCGAGGTGCTTTCCGTGCCCACGAGTCGGGCTGTCCCGGCATCGATGGCCTCTGGACGTTCAGTGGTGCGGCGCAACACCAACACCGGTTTGCCCAGGGCAGGCGCTTCCTCCTGCAGCCCACCGGAGTCGGTGAGCAGCAGGGTGCACCCCCGCATCGCAGCTACCAGCCGGTCGTAGTCGAGCGGCTCGGTGAGGAAAGCCCGGGGGTGCTGCCCCAGGAGGGCTTGGAGGGGCTCCCTCACGGTCGGGTTGCGGTGCAGGGGCAGCAGCAGGGCCGTGTCCGGAAACAAATCCAACAGGGCCAGAAAGCCTCGGCCAATCTGCTCCAGCCGTTCGCCCCAGTTTTCCCGCCGGTGCACCGTGGCGAGAAGCACGCGCTGATGGTTCCAGTCGAGCCCTGGCACCTCCCAGGCCGGTGCGGTCTCCGCCATCTGCAAAAGGGCATCGATCACCGTGTTGCCGGTGGTGATGGTTTCCCCCACTACCCCCGAGGCCCGCAGGTTGGCCGCAGAGCGCTCGGTGGGGGCGAAATGCAGCACGGCCAATTGGGAGATCAGACGACGGTTGGCCTCCTCCGGGAAGGGATCGAAGAGGTTGTCGGTGCGCAGCCCGGCTTCCACATGCCCCACAGGGATTTGCTCGTAGAAGGCGGCCAGGGCGCTTGCGAAGGCGGTGGTGGTGTCTCCTTGCACCAGCACGAGGGAGGGCCGATGGTTTCGGAACTCCTCCTTCAGACCTTGAAGGGCGGCGCAGGTGACGTGCGTGAGGGTCTGCTGCGGGGTCATCAGGGCCAGGTCATGGTCGGCCTGGAGGCCAAACAGGTCCATCACCTGGCTCACCATTTCGCGGTGTTGGCCCGTCAGGACCACCCGGGTTCGAAAATCGTCCGCGTTTTGAAACGCCCGGATCACGGGAGCGAGCTTGATGGCTTCTGGGCGTGTGCCCAGAACAATGGTGACCAGCGGCTGGTCACCGGCAGCAGGAGACAAGGCCTGGTTGCAGACGTTGCGATCCTAGAGATGGCTGTCCTAGACACCTGTGCCGGCCGATCGGCAAATCCGGCCCAGCAATGGCACCATGGGCCCCACTATTGAGCTGATCCCATGGCCCAATCACCTCCCTCGCAGCGCACGAACGCACCCACCCCCTCAGCTCCAATGCTGGGAGGTCCTCCGGCCCCCCCTCCACCGCCGCCACCACACGCCAGCCCGCTGACCGCTGGCCAGGAGCCTTCGGCAGGCCTCCAGGGAATTCCTGCGCAGCTGCCAACCTCGATGGAAGGGATTGTGCGCATCGCCTTTGCCAACCATTTTTCCGATATTCATCTCGGGGTGGGTGAAGAACCCCGTTATCGCAACCGAGGCGAGATTGTGCGCACGGGTTGGCCAGTGACAGACAAAACCACCTTTCGAGAATGGCTCCGCCAGATTCTCGAGCCATCAGATGTTGATACCTTTCATCGCGAAAAAGAATATGATGGCTCTTATAGTTTTCCCTTCGTGCGGGTGCGAATAAATGTGCTCGAAACTCTGCGGGGAAGCGCCATGGTCTTGCGCTTGATTCCCTCGACAATGCCCACAATGGAGCAGTTGAGTCTGCCGCCTCAATTAAAAACGTTGGCGGAGCGTCCCAAAGGGTTGTTTCTGGTGACTGGGCCAACTGGTTCCGGCAAGAGCACAACTTTGGCGGCGATCATCAACTACATCAACACAACCATGAAACGCCATATTCTTACGATTGAAGATCCTGTTGAATTTGTGCATGAAAGTAAGCGTTCTCTTGTTCGCCAACGGGAGGTTGGCCAGCACACCAAGTTGTTTCACAACGCTCTGCGCGCATCGCTCAGGGAGGATCCTGATGTGATCCTGATCGG
>Ga0315899_10007441_pt1 | contig 11753 bp, 12 predicted proteins | sample LakEriMetagenome_2_FD_203518 | JGI IMG/M metagenome (GOLD analysis project Ga0315899, IMG submission 203518) | Freshwater fungal communities from buoy surface, Lake Erie, Ohio, United States - Buoy 4 MA112 | ecosystem: Environmental > Aquatic > Freshwater > Lake | place: USA: Lake Erie, Ohio... | reverse complement strand
CAAAAAAGCGCTTCCCGCAGGGCTGGGAAGAGCAGCGCCCCTATCTGCGCCTCGTTGACCTGAAGAAGTAAGAAAGCCTCTCCTGCCAGCCAATCGAGCGGAAGCCTCCGAGCCTCCGCTCACTTGCCTATGTGAGCAGCCATGTCCAAAGATCCACAGTCACTCCGCCCTGCCACACGCCTTGTGCATGGTGGCACGATGCGCTCGCAATTCGGGGAAACATCCGAGGCCATGTTCCTGACCCAGGGCTTTGTCTATCCCGACATGGAAGCTGCTGAAGCGCGCTTTAGCGGCAAGGATTCCGGCTTCATCTATTCGCGCTTTTCCAACCCAACCGTGGCCATGTTTGAACAGCGCATGGCGCTTCTGGAAGGGGCGGAGGCAGCCCGCGCCACCTCCAGCGGGATGGCGGCTGTAACAGCCTCCATGTTTGGACAGTTGAAAGCGGGCGATCATGTCGTCGCAGCCAAAGCCCTGTTCGGCTCATGCCGCTATATCGTCGAGGAATTATTGCCGCGCTTTAGCGTGCCATGCACCTTGGTAGATGGCACCGATCTTGATCAGTGGGCAGCTGCGGTGCAGCCAAATACAAAAACCTTCTTTCTGGAGAGCCCGACCAATCCCCAGCTTGAGATCATTGACATTCCAGCCGTGGCCGATATCGCACATCGCGCCGGAGCGAAGCTCGTCGTTGACAATGTCTTTGCGACGCCGCTGCTGCAAAGCCCTCTGGAACTCGGCGCTGACTGCGTGGTCTATTCCACCACCAAACATATTGATGGACAGGGCCGATGTTTAGGTGGGGTGATCCTCGCTTCAGAAGAGTTCATTCAAACGCATATTCATAATTTTCTACGCCAGACCGGCCCGGCCCTTTCCCCCTTCAATGCATGGGTGATGCTGAAAGGGCTGGAAACACTGCCTGTGCGTGTCGCCCAGCAACAGCGCAATGCAGAGCGTATTGCCGACTTTCTGGCGGAACAGACACAGATTGCGCGCGTACTCTATCCCACGCGCAAGGATCATCCACAATATGAGCTGGCCATGCGTCAGATGAGCGGCGGCGGCACCGTCATCGCTTTTGATGTGAAAGGCGGCAAGGCGGAAGCTTTCGCCTTTGCCAATTCTCTCTCAATCATCAAAGTCTCAAACAATCTTGGCGATGCCAAGAGCCTGATCACACACCCAGCCACCACAACGCATCAGCGCATCGGCCCTGAGGCACGCGCTGAGTCAGGCATTGGGGATGGAATGTTGCGGCTGTCTTGCGGGCTCGAAGATGTCGAGGACCTGATCGAGGATTTGACGCAGGGCCTGAAAGTGATTTCTGGCCGCTGAGGGCGGAGCTGCCTCTCCATATGGCAAAAACAAACTCCCGGCCTTGGCCGGGAGTTTTTCTCATAATCAACGGCCCGCATCGAGTTCCTTCTGCGCGGCAGCGCGGAAGGAATCATCAACGATTTGCTCAACCGTGATCTTCTCAGGAATAAGCTTGCGGGCGATGAAGAAGTCATAATCATTCTTCAAGCTGGCGAAATTGACCTTGCCGTCATTATCTGTCGCATGGGGGACCATTGCGCGCAGAACCTTCACATCCTTCACGGTCGTGTATTTCACCAGAAGGTCGATCACGGCATCGCCCTTGGGACCTGACAGCTTCCCATCCTTCAGAGCAGAATTATAATCGCGAACGCCCATGAGATAGGCTTTCATGAAACGACGCGCGACATCGGGGCGCTGTTTGGCGAAGGGTCCTGAATAGAGCACGACTGCCGTTTGCTGATTGGGAAAGATTTGACCGACCGCTGCAAAGCGGACGGCGTGACCTGCGGCCTCGATCAAGGCGACACTGGGCTCGGCGGTGATGCTTGCATCAATCGCACCATTGGAAAATGCAGCGGCCTGTTGCGAGAAGCCCATATAGACGACTTCGGCATCGTCAAACCCTTTCAATCCACCCATCTTCAAGGCGCGATCAAGGGTTGAGGAATCGCCAGTACCGGCGCCCGGAAGCGCGACCTTGCGGCCTTTGAGATCCGCAAAGCTCTTCACTTGCCCGCTCTCAACGAGCCCTTTGCGCACCATCAAGGATATATAGCTTTGATGTGGCGCTGAATGAGCCTTGTCCGCCACGATCTTGATATCAATACCGCGATCAACGGCGTTGTAGAGACCGGCCCCCACGGCGCCTGCTCCAACATCCAGCTGCCCGGCACCCAATGGGGCAATCATGCGCGCTGCCGAGTCGAATGTCTCAAATTTCGGCTCGATGCCTTGCTTTTGAAAATAACCCGCCGTCAACGCGATGTAAAAGGCGACATCGCTGCTGGAATTGACGACACCCACGCTCACCTGATCGAGCGCGCGCGCCGCGCTGCTGCCTGTGATGACAGCAAGCGCGGCGGCGATAAAGGTCCATCTACGTTTCATGTTCCCTCCCATTTTATGTTTTATTGATCACCACTTGGAGACTGTATTTGTCACCATCTGAGCTGTTGTTGTTTCAGGTTGCACGATGTCATCAAATGCACGAACGCTGCGGTGATCGACTGGCTGGTTGCCGGGTGGATCTTCACCTCGCTCCACCCGCGCGATCGCATCAAGCATCAAGCGACGCATGGTGACGATGGCGCGGTCTGTGGAGACAAGAAACTCTTTCGAGCGATCGACAATGTGCCCCATGCCTTCCTGCAAGGCATAGTCCTGCGTATTGACACCAACAATGCCGCTATAATTGCCCTTATGCTGCAACGAGCGGTCAATCATGTAATCATTAGAGAGATTTTTCTTCAGCCGGAAGGTGCCGGGAATGAGATCATTCTCGCCACGACCGAAAAACTCTTCATCTTCCCGGATGAATTCCGGCGTGAGCGGAAAGTCACCGTCATAACCATAGATGAAGTTATAGACATGGGTGGAATAGTCATCAATCGGCGCCCAGATATGGCCGTCAATCGTGGCAGGGTCCTGCTTACCGCCTGATGGTGCGACCACACTCGGCCGCATCTGCTGTGCAGGCATGATATATTGATACAGGCGGATATAAGCCTTTTCCGGCGCGATCTGACGGCGCGACACATAATAATAGCCGTAATTCGTCGGATGCACTTCAAGCTTGGGGGCAGTATCCATGGACGAGAGTAATGTCACCGCGTTGCGATCATCACGATGCAGGAAGGAGACATGAGCTGTATCAAGCCCACCTTCAAGGCCTTGCAGATAGTTACAATCCTCATAGGTTTTCGACACATGGCAATGTGTTTGAGGTGCGCGCAGCCATTCATAATCTGGCGGCGGCGGCATCTTGTCCTTGTCACCCAGATAGGCCCAGACAATGCCTCCAGCCTCAAAGGTGGGATAGGCTTTGAGCTTGACCTGATCATAAAGCGGGCTACCCGGCTGTTCGGATGGCAAATCAGTGCAATTGCCCTCACGATCGAACTTCCAGCCATGATAGACACAACGGATACCGCATTCTTCCACCCGGCCAAAATAAAGTGGCGCGCGACGATGCGGGCAAAAGGCTTCGACGAGTCCCACCTGACCATTGCTGTCACGGAAGGCAAGCAGATCTTCACAAAGCAATTTCACCCGAACCGGCGCGCAATCTGGTGCGGGTAGCTCGGTGGAGAGACATGCGGGTTGCCAATAACGACGAAACAGATTGCCGCCCGGCGTACCCGGCCCCACACGCACCAAACGCTCATTGTCTTCCGGCTTCATCTCGTTCCTCTCCTGTCAATCTTATGTGCTGAGGCCACCATCGCAGGCGATCATCTGACCTGTTATGAATGAGGCATCCTCACTTGCGAGAAAGGCTGCGACAGCAGCCTGCTCTTCAGCCCGGCCGGTACGACCAAGTGGAATGTGATGCATATTGCGCGTCTCTTCGATCAGCGCCTGCGTATTGTCCATCGCCGCTACTTCTTCTCCCGGTTTCAACATCAAGCGGGTGATCTTTCGATCTGTGATGATGGTCGTGCCGGGCGAGACGCCATTCACACGAATATTGTGGCGGCCATTCTCAGCTGCAAGCGTGCTCGTCAATGCAACGATACCGCCTTTTGAAACCGCATAGGGCACCCGATACAATCCGCCGCGGGTGACAGAGGAGCCGAAATTGACAATCGCGCCGCCCTTCTGTGCGATCATGTAAGGCAGAACAGCCTTGCAGCACCACAAGGTCGTGTAAAGCGAGCGCTGCAATTCAAGCTCAACCTGTTCCTCGCTATAGCGCTCATAAGGCTGCCACCAGATTGTCCCACCAACAACATTGATCAGAACATCAATGCGCCCATGCAGCGCCTTGGTCTTGCTCATCAGCTCTTCAGCACCTCTGAGGCTCGACACATCAACAATCACACTATCGGCAATAGCACTGCGCTCGCGCAGCAAGGCAACGGTCGCATCCGCGCTCTCGCGTGCCCATTCGGCCACCACGACCTTTGCACCTTCATCTGCGAGGCGAATGGCGGTTGCTCGCCCAATTCCCTGCCCCGCGCCAGTGACGATGCAGACTTTATCGTTGAAGCGACGAAAATCCTTGTACCCGGCCTGCAAGCCTGTTCCTCCCATTCATTTCCACGCAGTTTGGCCGCTCAGGCCCCTCCGTGCAAGAGCATCAACAAATTGCATGAACTGAGCGTCTCAGTTACACATAAAGCACAGCAAATGGGGACAAACGTGGAAAAAACCTGCACATTCGAATCCGATGGTCTGAAACTCGCCGGCATCCTCCATTTGCCAGAGGGGCGCAAAGCTGGAGAGAAAATCCCTGCCTTTCTCGTCTTGCATGGCTTTGCCGGATCGAAGGATGACTCCCATGCGGAACTGCAGGCCCACATGATGGAAGAGTTTGGCTATGCTGCACTGCGTTTTGATATGCGCAGCTGCGGCGAAAGTGAAGGTGCAAAGGGTCAGATCCGCTGCTTCGATCAGGTGGCTGACACGAAGAATGCTTTCAACTTCCTCGCCTCGCAGCAGGAGATCGACCCCAAGCGTATTGGCGTCATCGGTCACAGCTTCGGCGCAGCTGTCGCTGTCTATACTGCGGGCATTGACGAGCGGGTGGCTTGCGTTGTGTCATCTTGCGGCTGGGGCCATGGTGAGCGCAAATTCCGCGGCCAACATCCCACGCCTGAAGCATGGGCGCGCTTTACGAAGCTGCTGGAAGATGGCCGCCGTCACCGCGAGGAAAAAGGCGAGAGCATGTGGGTCTCGCGCTTTGATGTGGTGCCCATCCCCGAACATCTGCGCAAGAATCTCTCGCCCCGTTCGCTGATGGAGGTGCCGGTTGAAACAGCGCAGAGCATGTATGACTTTCGCGCCGAAGATGTCGTAGGCAATATAGCGCCCCGCCCCCTGCTGCTCTTCCACATGGCCAATGACAGCGTGACGCCATCAGAGCAATCCATGCGGATGTTTGAAAAGGCGGGAACCAATGCCGAGCTCATGATGATGTCCGGCACGTCGCATTTTCCGCTCTCACCAGAAAATGCGCCGCGCACGAAAGCCATTATCAAGGGCTTTCTGGATAAGTTCTTCCCCTCAGCGTGAATGCTTGAGGCCGGCCTTTTCCATCACAAGGCCCCAGCGCTCACGCTCTGTGGCCAACATTTTGCGGATTTCATCAGGCGTCTGGGGTTTGGCGACGATCAACCCCAACGATCGCGCAAGATCTGTGAAGCGAGGCTGTGACGTAATCGCCAGCGTTTCCTTACGCAGACGCGCAAGCACATCAGGTGGGGTCTGCGCGGGGGCCAGCAAGATATGCCAGGCGACGATTTCAAAATCCTTCTGCCCCAACGCTTCTTCAAGTGTTGGAACATCCGGGTAAAGCTCCAGACGCGCCTTGGATGAGACAGCCAGGGGCACCAGCTTGCCTTCGCGGATCATGCTTTGGGATGCAGCTGTTTCGACAAAAGCCAGTTGAACATCGCCAGAGCCAACATCAGCCAGAATTTGCTGAGTGGCGCGATAAGGCACTTCCTGCATGTCAAACTGATAACGCTGCTTGATAAGCTCAAAAGCGAGGCTTTGTTGTGTACCAACACCAAAGGTCGCGTAATTGAGTGCACCCTTCTGTTCCCGCGCAATGCGGATCATGTCTTGTGCCGTCTTGATGCCAGACTTGGGGCTTGCGACCAGAATGAAGGGTGATTGCACATAGGCGCTGATCGGATGGAAATCCTTGTCAGGATCATAAGGGATCTGCTTGAAGTAGTTCGGGCTGATCACAAGCGTCGGACTGACGGTTGCAAGCAGCGTGTGCCCATCGGGAACAGAGCGCGCGACGCTTTGCGGAGCCATCAAAAATGAGGCGCCTGTCTCGTTGCGTACAACAACGGGCTTGCCGAGATTGGTCTGCAACTGGTCTCCAAAGACGCGCACAAGGCTGTCCATGCCAGTGCCTGCAGCAAGAGGCAGAACGATGTTGATCGTCTTTGATGGATAAGGCTCATTGGCCAGAGCCGGTGTCGAAAGGGCCGCTGCCAGAGCAAGCGCCTTGAAAATCAGGTTCATTTTGTTCTCCCCAACTCATCCACGGATGCCATGCCAGCCTGATGCGGGCAAGTCCTTGCCAATGACAATCGCTGGAGGAGATAACAGACCGGGGAAGGAAGAATGGTGATCCGGGAGGGGATCGAACCCTCGACCATTCGATTAAAAGTCGAATGCTCTACCGCTGAGCTACCGGATCATTGGTCCCTGGGACCTGAGATTTGTCTTTGCCCTAATCCATCCCGGACGGCAGCCGTATCACTCAAGGGCGACGTACCTGACGGGTTAAGGTGCGCCTGAGTACCGGGCGAAAGGGGCTCGGTCAATAGTGAGAGATGGGGCACGTTGCCGGGTCCACACCTGCATGCTAGGCAGCCGGACCGGGAGCGTGAAACGATGGGCGAAGCAGTGAGCGACAGCAGTCCGGCCAAGACGAAATCCCCCTTCTGGACCTTTTCCCTGCGCATGTATGGCCAGCCGGGCGTCCCGCCGGCCTGCCTGACCCTGCAGGATGGCTCTGGCGTGGACGTCAATGTGCTGCTCTTTGCCCTTTATGCGGCCTCCTGCGGCCGGGGCCTCTCTGCCGCCGATGTGAACAGAATCATGGCTTCAGTCGAGCCGTGGAAAAATCAGGCCGTGGTGCCCCTGCGCGGCGTCCGCCGCTTCCTGAAGGACACGCCAGAGGGTTTCGAGCCCAAGGGGGTTGAGGAGCTGCGCCAGCGCGTGAAGGCCGTGGAACTTGAGGCGGAGCGTCTGCAACAGGAAACGCTCTTTGCCCTTTGGCCCGTCTCAAGCCTTGGCAATGCCATGGAGCCTGTGGCGGCAGCCCGCACCAATGCCAGCGCCTATGCGACGGTGCTGAACACAATATTCGACGCCGGAGCTGTTGAAACGCTGCTCGGCGCTTTTCAAAACATCAAGGAGTGAAACTGGTGAGCACCCCAAAGCGCATCATCGTCGGCATCAGCGGCGCGTCTGGCATCATCTATGGCATTCGCACGCTGCAATTGTTGCGCGCAGCTGGCGTCGAGACGCATCTCATCGTCAGCAAGGCTGCCGAAATGACGCTCGCCTATGAAAGCGATCTCACGATCAAGGATCTGCGTGAGATGGCAGACAAGACTCACGCCATGGTCAACATCGGCGCCTCAATCTCGTCGGGCTCCTTCCACACGCTTGGCATGATCGTGGTGCCCTGCTCGGTGCGCACCATGAGCGAGATTGCAACAGGCGTCACAGGCTCGCTGATGAGCCGTGCTGCTGACGTTGTGCTGAAAGAGCGCCGCCGCCTCGTGCTGGGCGTGCGCGAAACGCCGCTGCATTCCGGCCATCTGCGCACCATGCTGTCGCTTTCTGACATGGGCGCGATGATTTGCCCCGTGGTGCCGGCATTCTACAACCGCCCGAAGACGCTTGACGATATTGTCGATCACACGGTCGGCCGTATGCTCGACCTCTTCGACATTGATGTCGGTGCGGCACGTCGTTGGAAGACGGAAGAATAATTAAAACTGCTGCGAGCGCATAAACCACCACAGACCAGCAAAAAGAACGCTGGTGACGACTGTGGTGATGATCGCCTTCATCAACAACTTCGGCGCGACTGGCGCGCCGGGGTCCGTGCCTAGCAGATATTCTTTCTCTTCATGTTGCGAACGCACGCCGATAGGCAACACGGCAAACAGCACGACCCACCAGATGGTGAGGTAGATAGCGATGCCCAGCGACAGCGACATGACGTTGCCTTTCGATCAGACCTGTTCGAGTTCGATCAGGGTTCCGTTGAAATCTTTCGGATGAAGGAAGAGCACAGGCTTGCCATGTGCGCCGATCTTTGGCTCCCCATCACCCAATACACGCGCACCCCCGGCTTTCAGTTTATCGCGCGCCACGAGAATATCATCGACCTCGTAGCAGATGTGATGCATGCCCCCATCCGTATTGCGTTCGATGAATTTACCAATGGGGGAGCCTTCGCCCAGCGGCTCCAGCAATTCGATCTTGGTGTTGGGCAGTTCGATGAAAACCACTGTCACGCCATGTTCAGGCAAGCTTCGCGGCTGGGACACTTTCGCACCCAGCGTATCACGGTAGAGGGCCGAGGCGCTTTTGAGATCTTTCACCGCAATTGCGACATGGTTGAGACGACCGATCATCACTGCCCCCTCTAAACTTCCATCACCAGCACATGAACCGTGGGGCGCTTGCCCCAGACAGATCGTACCGTGTTGCGCACGCCGCGTTCAACGGCAACGGATGTCGCATCCGCATCGCGGCGCACCGCACGCGGCAGGCTGTCAAGGACCGAAAAGACTGCCTCATCCACAACCGCATCCATAGCTTTACCGTCTTTGGTGCGCGCAGGCAGGCCCGCAATCACCACGTCGGGATCGCCAGCGAGATCTCCTTTAGCCGTCATCGCAATGCCGACGGAAATGACACCTGCGAAAGCCAGACGTTTGCGCGTCTTCACGGCTTCGTCATCCGCCGAGAGAACGATATCGCCATCCTTGTAGAGGCGACCATGCGGCACTTCATCGATGATGCCGGGCTGGCCGGGCGCCAGCGCCAGCATCGCGCCATTTTGCAGCGTGAACACATGCGGCACACCTTTGGCGCGGGCAAAGTCTGCATGGGTGGCAAGATGCAAAGGTTCACCATGCGCAGGCACCGCAATCTGCGGCTGGATCCAGTCATACATTTGCGACACTTCGCCACGCCGAGGATGACCTGAGGCATGGATCGGCCCATCGCGATCCGTAATCACCTTCACGCCCTGCATCACGAGGCCATTAATGATGCCATTCACTTCACGCTCATTGCCGGGAATGGTGCGCGACGAAAAGATCACCGTGTCATCACGATCAAGTTTCACTTCTGGATGTTCACCCTCTGCCATGCGGGCAAGCGCTGCACGTGGTTCGCCTTGCGAACCTGTGGCGAGGATGACGATCTTGTCGCGGGTGAGTGATGAATAGGCTTGCGGCGGCAGGAAAGCAGGGATCCCCTCAAGATAGCCAATCTCACGAGCGACCTGAATGGTGCGCTCCATCGCACGGCCAACTGTGATCACGGTACGACCACAAGCAACTGCGGCTTCTGCGACCGAACGCAGACGCGCCACATTCGAGGCAAAGGTCGTGACGACAACACGACCCGTGGCCTTGCCAATCACCTCGCGCAAACCAATGGCAACATCAGCCTCAGAGGGGCTCTCCCCTTCGCGCGTGATATTGGTTGAATCACAGATGAGCGCCAGCACACCTTCTTCACCGATTTCACGCAGGCGTTTCTCATCTGTCGGCAGGCCGATGACTGGCGTTGGATCGCGCTTCCAGTCGCCGGTATGCAAAACGAGACCCGCAGGCGTGCGAATGGCAAGTGCATTGCTTTCGGGGATTGAATGCGAGACGGGCACGAATTCAATGTCGAAGGGCCCAAGCGTCATGCGCGACCCTTGCGCGACGACATGCATCGGCACTTCCGGCGCGCCGGGTTCCGACAGGCGGCGTGTCTCCAGAAGCGATGCTGCAAATTGCGTGGCATAGACAGGGCATTTCAGGCGCGGCCAAAGATCCGCAATAGCGCCGATATGGTCTTCATGCGCATGGGTGATGATAAGACCGAGCAGGTCTTTCTTTACGCGCTCCAGAAAGCCGAGGTCAGGCAGCACAAGATCTATGCCCGGCAGATCAGGCCCGGCAAAAGCAAGGCCGAGGTCAATCAGAATCCATTTGCGCTTGCCCTTGGGCCCAAAGCCATAGAGCGATGCATTCATGCCAATCTCGCCGAGCCCTCCCAGCGGCACGAAAACGAGTTCGTCGCTTGCGCTTGCCATCAATGTTCCTGAAGGTTGCGGGCGCTTTGGCCCAGAAAGACGTCTCCTGCCTCGATCACATAGAGCCCCTGATCTGTTTGCAACAGCAAATGGCCCTCTTCATCAAGTCCCTTGAAGCGGCCTTCACGCATTTGCACGCCCGACACGCGGATCATATCGCCAAGGCCTGCAGCTACGCCAAGCCAGCCTTGCCTGATCGTGGCAAAGCCACGGCCCTCATCAAAGCACGAGAGAGCCTGGGCCAGCTCCTGCGCGAGCGTGGCAAAGACCGCATTCGCGCTCGCGCTCACGCCAAGTGCAGCGAGATCCGTCGCCGCATAGGGCAAATCATCGGGATGATGGGTGCAATTGATGCCAATACCGATGACGCAAGCAAGATGTCCCTCAACCTGCGTGGCTTCGAGAAGAAGGCCGGAGAGCTTCGCGCCCTCAACAACCGCGTCATTCGGCCATTTGAGCTGCACACGTGCCCCGGCAAATTTGCGCAAGGACTTCGCAACCGCAAGGCCCGCAACGAAGCCAAGCTTTGGAGCCGCCTGTGCGGGGCACGGGTCTATCAGCAACAGGCTCGCGAAGAGATTGCCAGGATGTGAAATCCAGCTGCGCCCCAGCCGCCCCCTGCCCGCTGTCTGTTCTTGCGCAGTGATCCAGAGATGGCCCGGATCTCCCGCTCGCGCACGCGACATGGCCTCGTCATTCGTCGAGGCCAGTTTGCTGTGAGCTTCCCAGCGGAAGCCCTGTGGCAGAGCGTCTTGCGTGATCGTCACGCTCAGAACAGTGACTTGGCAGCCGCCGCGGCAATGCCATCGAGCGGCCCAGGCCAAAAGGAGAAGAGCGTGATGATAAGGCTTGCCACCACCAGCACTGCTGTCACCGCCGGGCTCGCGCGTTCAAACTTCGGCGCAGGCTCATCGAAATAGATGACCTTCACGATACGCAGATAATAGAAGCAGGCAACCACGCTTGCCAGCACGCCGATGACGGCGAGCGGATAGAGATTGGCCTGAATGGCAGCATTGAAGACATACCATTTGGCAAAGAAGCCCGCGAGCGGGGGAATGCCAGCAAGCGACAGCATCATGGCGGAGAGGAAAAAGGCCATCGGCCCATTGGTGCGCGCAAGACCTGCGAGATCCGAGATCTTCTCGACATAGTGGTCACCCACGCGCATCGACAGGATGGCTGCGAAAGTACCAAGCGTCATGACGAGATAGATAGCCATGTAAATGAGCACGCCCTGAACACCAAGCTGTGTGCCGCCGGCAAGACCCACAAGGGCAAAGCCCATATGGCCGATGGAGGAGTAAGCCATCAGACGCTTGATATTCGTCTGGCCAATTGCCGCGAAAGAGCCGATGGCCATAGACAGTATGGCGATGAAGACGATGATCTGCTGCCATTGCGCCGTCACGCC
>Ga0315899_10007438_pt1 | contig 11756 bp, 7 predicted proteins | sample LakEriMetagenome_2_FD_203518 | JGI IMG/M metagenome (GOLD analysis project Ga0315899, IMG submission 203518) | Freshwater fungal communities from buoy surface, Lake Erie, Ohio, United States - Buoy 4 MA112 | ecosystem: Environmental > Aquatic > Freshwater > Lake | place: USA: Lake Erie, Ohio... | reverse complement strand
TGATTCTGCAGGCCTCGGTGGAGAAGGCAGGTGAGTTGCAGCCGCTGCTGAAGGATGAGCAACTGAAGCGGAGGGATGACGAGCATCACAGCCTAGCGCTGGCGCTGGCGGCGTACGATTATTCGCTGAACGGGAATCGGGGGGCGCTGCAGTTTCTGCTCGACGCCCTGGCGAATGGACCTGCGGGGGATGTGCAGGCGGCGGTTCCGTATGGTTTCATGGATGAATGGGAGCTGACGATGGCGGCGCACGAAAAGCATTTTGCGAAGGGAGCGGACGGGGCGGCGGGTGAAGCGTACGGATTATTCTGGGAGCAGCGGAGTGTTCTTTATCCAGAGCAGTTCGCGCAGTATCAGGCGAAGGCGCTGAAGGCGTCGGGACTGGATCCGGAGTCGCGCCGCGGCGTGTGGACTGGGAGCAAGGATGGAGTCAGTGTGGCGTTGCGTTTCGGTGAGGAAGTGAGCTGGCGGGTCAACAAGGGAGAGGGGTTAGGGACGGCGGCTGCGACGACGCTGAGGGTTCTGCCTGACGTGACTGCGACGCACCTGGATGTGATGGTGGCGCACGGGAAAGAGGGATGGGTGCCCTGCGGGAGAGTGTCGCGCGGGGCTGGAGGTGGATTGCGGTTGGAGATCTGGCCGCACACGAGCGCGGCGCCGTTTCTGCCGAGAATCAGCGGGTTGGAGCTGACGAAGCGTCCGGCGGAGATTCCGGGGGTGTCGCGTGAGGCGGTGCTGCTTGACAGTGATGTCGAGGCGCACCTTGCGTGGGGAGAGCCGGTGAAAGGGCTGCGTGCGGCATTGGTGAGGATTTCGCCGGGAGGGGATGTGAAGCCGGGGACGGTGATTGATCTGAATGTGCTGGTGCAGAATGTGAGTGACCAGCCTGTGCCGTTCCGCGGAGAGAGTCCGGTGGCGGGAGCGGTTCCGAGGATTGTGCTGGCCGACGGCACGGTGATGGATGCGGGACACAATATTGCGGACATACTGAGTGCGGTTAACGACCTCGTGCTGCCTCCTCGGCATGTGGTGGTGATGACGCTGATGTCGATGGCCATCGGGGAGTTCGGGCCGGACACGCGGAGCGCGGATCCGAATCGATCGGTGGGATATTCGACCGGGAAGCTGGCGGATGGGGTGGTGGTGGCCGGGGTGACGGCGTCCCTGACATTCGGGCATGGTCCGGCGAATGCGTGGAAGGGGACGCTGAAGACGGGACAGCTGAGTGCAGGCCGGGTGGCAGCCGGGCCAGTTCAGCCGGCGAGCAAGTAGGACCGAGTTGATACCGCCATGGAAGTGCAGATGTGGTGGGGCGAGCGGGTGAGTGGGCGGGCTATGCTGCGTTCGGAGGGAAAAAGGGAAGCGAGAGGATTGACAGGCATCGGGGAAATCCCTAAACTCAGGGCCGATTTTACATCATGAACCCGGAGAATTCATCAGGAGCGACGAGCGGTAGCCGCGTGCTGCGCAACGTGTGGGTTGGTCTTGGTTTGCTGGCGGTGGGTCAGGTGGCGGCGCTGGCGGTGTCGTATCGGATGCCGGTGACGGTGGTGGGTGGAGGGGCGCAGCCTGCGGTGGCGCGGGAGGTGCCGGAAGTGCCGAGGGAGAAGGGTCCGGTGGCTGAGCCTGTGGTGGCGGTGGCTGTGCCTGTGAAGGATGATCCGTTTGCGGATCCGAGGCCGCAGGTGGCGATTGATCCGGAGGCGCCGGAGCGGGTGGATCCGGGGATGGCGCTGCTGATGGAGGCGAAGGAGAAGGAATTGCTGGAGAAGGGCGGGGTGTCGCTGCCCGGGGTTTCGACTGGACCGAGGGTGGCGGCGGCGAAGGTGCAGGCTCCGCTGGATGTGGCGATCACGGACGAGGCGGTGCTGGCGCATCTGGATGAGGGATTGAACCTCCGGACGTCGGGGGACACGAATGGAGCGCTGGCGCATCTGCGTGCGGCGGCGGCGGTGCTGCCGGACCATCCGAAAGTGCTCTATCATCTGGCGCTGACGCTGGACACGATGGGATTGGTGCGGAAGGCGCAGCCGGTCTGGGAGAGCCTGCGGGCGCTTGGAGACGGGGCCGGGGATTTCTTTGTGCTGGCGCGCGACCGCCTGCGTGACGGGGTGGAGGCGTCGGCGGAGCCGGAGGAGGACAGGGAGGGGAAATTTACGATAGGGTCGCTGGATGAGGAACGCGTGGTGGACGCGGGCGGCGAGCGGGTGCGTTTCACGACGGTGATCCGGAAGAAGTCGGATCAGCCGGTGGACATGGAGAAGATGACGCTGGCGATTCATTTCTTTGATTCGGTGAACGGGCGGAGCATTGCGCGTTCGCATGCGATGGAGCCGGTGTTGAGTTGTGAGAGTGAGCCGGCTGACTGGGCTGATGGGGGGGAGACGTTTGTGTTTGATTACTGGCAGCCTTCGATGTCGCCGGATGAATTGCAGCGGCTGGGGCGGTGCCGGTATTACGGGTGTGCGCTGGAAGTGATTTACGAGGACAAGCTGCAGGATGCGACGGCGACGACCGGGGAGTTGCTGCAGATGGCGAGGGAGTTGCCGTTGCCTGACCGGACTGCGCCGGATGCGCTGCTGGACAGCGGGCCGCAGCCGTCGCCGCTGGTGCCGACGATACCGGGCAGCCCGGAGAACCTGCTGTTCCCGCCGGCGACGGCACCGCGGGCTGCGCCGACAGCACCCCGCTGAACTCATGATCGTGCTGATTGCCACGGACCATGCGGCGAGCCGGGAGGCGCTCGTGGGGGAGCTTGCGGCGGTGCCTGACTATCGGGTGCTGACGGCTAGTGAGCCGGTGGAGCTGCAGAGTCTAGCGGCGGGCCTGAGCGGGTTGGATGTGTTTTTGTTTTCGGGGCGGTTTGCGACGGTGGAGGGCAAGGCGATGCGGGAGCAGTTGCGGCGGGAGTTTCCGGGATTGGAGGCGGTGCAGATGGATGGGGCGGCACCGTCGAAGGTGGCGGCGTGGCTGGGTGAACTGGCGTCGGCGCGGGCGGCGGCAGCGCCAGCGGGTGTGCCGGTGGTGCTGGGGGATTATGAATTGCGGGAGAAGCGGCGGAGCCTGCCGCGGACGGATACGTTTCGTGCGGTGCAGCGGTCGGTGAACCGTGAGGTGGTGCTGGAGCGGCTGAAGCCGGAGTTTGCAGCGGATGCGGAGGCGGTGAGGGATTTCCGGGCGCTGGTGCGGGCGCGTGCGGCGGTGGATTGTCCGGTGATTGCGGCGGTGTATGAGGTGCAGGAGAGGGATGGGGCGGTTTTTTACACGAGGGAACTGGTGAACGGGCGGAGTCTGGCGGAGATCAGGGCGGCGGGGCAGCGGATACCGGCGGTGAACGCGCTGCAGGTGCTGCACGGGGCGGCGGATGCGTTAGGGTGGCTGGGTTCGCGGCGGATTCCGCGGGAATCGTTTACGGCGGCGCATGTGTTTCATGGTGAGGATGGCACGGTTCGGGTGGCGAATCTGGCGGTGTCCGGGGCGGCGGTGGGTCCTAACGAGACTGGCGAGATCCGGGGGCTGGCGACGGCGCTGATGGCGGCGGCGGATTTCCGGTCGGCGGGAGCGCGGGAGTTGTCGCATCTGCTGGCGTTGATGAAGGCGGTGGGGGCGCAGGGGTTGGGGACGTGGCGTGCGGTGGCGGCGGAATCGGGGGCGGCGCTGCGGCGGATAGCGGACGGGGGCCGTGGCGGGGAATCGCCGGGGAGGAAGCGGGTGTGGCCTGCGGCGGTGGTGCTGCTGGCGCTGGTGGGTGGGACGGTGGCGGCGGTGATGCATTTTCAGAAGCGGAAGCAGCAGGAGCAGTTTGCGTCGCGGGATGTGTCCGGGATGGTGAAGGTTCCGGCTGGGGAGTTTCTGTTCGGGGATGGGCGGCGGCTGAGTCTTGCGGAGTTCTGGATTGACCGGCATGAGGTGACGATCGGGACATATGGTGCGTTTCTGGAGGCGGTGGCGGCTGGTGATCCGAAGCGGTTTGATCATAAGGACCAGCCGGCGGCGAAGGGTGGGCACGAGCCGAAGGATTGGCAGGGGATACTGGAGGCGGCGCGTGCGGGGCAGCCGTGGCACGGGGCGGTGCTGACGCTGCAGTCGCCGGTGTTTCATGTGGATTGGTGGGATGCGTGGGCCTGTGCGCGGTGGCTGGGGAGGAGACTGCCGACCGAGCAGGAATGGGAGCGTGCGGCGAGGGGAACGGACGGGCGGCTTTATCCCTGGGGTGAGAAACCGGATCCGGCGCTGGCGAACACGGGGTCGGATTATCCAGGCACGAGCGATGCGATGCCGGGTGGGAGCGACGGGCATGCGTTGTGGTGCGATGTGGATGCGGTGGCGGGCGATCTGAGTCCGGACGGTGTGCATGGGATGGCGGGGAATGTGGCGGAGTGGACGGATTCGTGGGCCCCGCACCCGGAACTTCCCGATGAGACGGTGCCGGTGTTCCGCGGCGGTGATTTCCGGCAGCCGAAGGCGGTGCCGATGAACACGCCGTGGCTGGCCGACGACGGGGCGTACGCGCAGGCATTTCTCGGTTTCCGAACGGCGACATCTGTCCCACCATCACCTTGACCGCCCCTTTCGAACCATGACTGCCAGCGCCCGATCCCTTATCCGATTCATCATTCTGGCGGCAGCCGCCTTGTGTGCGGTGCCTGTTTCGGCGCAGCTTGCGGTGACGATCACCGCGGAACGCACGAACTACATTTCGTACGAGCCGCTATATGTGACGGTGACGGTGACGAACACGGGCGGGCAGGACCTGGTGCTAGGGGCGCCGGGCGGGGCGTCGTGGATCAATTTTTCGGTGATGAGCGAGCGCGGCGAGCCGGTCACGGCGATTTCGAGTCCGGTGGCTGAGCCGATGATGTTCCGTGCGGGGCAGGCACTGCAGCGGAAGTTTAACATTCCGCGGTATTTTCACATCACGGGGTCAGGCGGGTATGTGATCAAGGCGAGTGCGTATCATTCGGATCTGCAGCGCTGGATCAATTCCCGGCCGATCCGGTTTACGATTCAGCAGGCGCAGAAGCCGCGGTGGGAGAAGTCGCTGGCGTTGCCGAAGGATCACCGGATGGCGGGCAAGTACCGGCGTTATCAGTTGTTCAATTTCCATGACACTGACAAGTCGTATCTGTATGTCCGGATCATTGATGAATCGACCGGGGCGTTTCTGGTGACGCTGCCGCTGAATACGCTGATTCCTGATCGCGAAGTGCAGATTCAGGTGGGAGGCGACCGCAGCCTGCATTTGCTGTCGATGGGGAGTCCGACGATCTGGGTGTATCAGGTGGTGAATCTGGACGGGAAGGTGCTGAAGCAGGATTTCTATCAGGTGAAGCGCGGGACGCCGAGACTGGATCTGAGTGAGTCCGGGGTGGTGACGATCAGTGGGGCGCGGCCGTATGCGCCGGAAGCGCCGAAGCGCGACAAGTTCCGTGGGACGGGCGACCGTCCTGACGGCCTTCCGCTGGAGTGAGTTGCGGCTTTGATCTCTGTTGCTGGCATGAACCGATTGATCCGGTCCCGATGGCTTTTGTGGTGCCTGCTGCTGGCGTCATGGGTGGTGGTGCCTGCGGCGATGGCGGGGAAGTTCACGCGGGTGGTGATTGACCCTGGGCATGGCGGGTATGACAACGGGGGGATGATCGGGGTGCTTTATGAGAAGCATCTGGCGCTGGATGTTTCCTTCCGGCTGAAGGAGTATCTGGCGAAGAAGGGAGTGAAGTCGTTGATGACGCGGTCCCGGGATAACTTTCTGCCGCTGGAGGACCGGTCGGCGATCGCGAACAAGATCAAGGGGAGCATATTTGTCAGTATCCATTTCAACTGGGTGAGTTATGGCGGGCCGAGCGGGACGGAGACGTTTTATTTCAGTCCTGCGAGTGCGCCCTTGGCGACGGCGGTGCAGACGAGCATTGCGACGGCCCTGGGGACGCCGAACCGAGGGGTGAAGTTTGCGCGGTACAAGGTGATCCGGAGTGCGACGGTGCCTGCGGCGCTGGTGGAGGGTGGCTTCATTTCGACGGCGAAGGAGCGGTCGAAGATATTGGATCCGCGGTACCGGCAGCGGCTGGCGGAGGCGATTGGGAACGGGATTCTTCAGTACCGGAGGCAGTAGGGGGCAAAAAGTTTCCAGGGAAGTTTCTGCGGGGCCGTGATGCTGAGTGCATCCGATGAACTGAACCCCTGCCGCTCCCGTGTCTGCCGCCGAATTCCAAACTGTCCTTGAACGCTACGAGCGCCCGTTGCTGGCGTATGCGCGGCATCAGGGGGCGGATCAGGAGACGGCGCGCGATGCGGTGCAGGAAACCTTTCTGCGCTTCATACGTGACGCGCCGGAAGGGGAGGGGGAATCGCTGGCCCCATGGCTGTTCACGGTTTGCCGCCGGTGTCTGATTGACATCCGGCGCAAGACCTCGCGCCTCATCCCCATGGATACAACCCTGACACTAGCGGCCGCGCCCGATGAATCGGCGGGACCGGATACTGCGCTTGTCCGCAAGGACGACGCCGGCCGCCTGCGCGGCCTGATCGGCAGCCTGCCGGAACGCGAACGCGAGCTGGTCCGCCTGAAGTTCGAAGGCGGGCTGAGCTACAAGGACATTGCGGCGGCCACCGGGCTGTCGGTGAGCAATGTCGGTTATCTGCTGCACCATGCGGTGCAGACCCTCCGCGGGCAGTTTCATGCGCCTGCACAACCTCTTTCCTGACACATTGATGAACTTTACAGAATTTTCCGAGACAATTGAGAGCCGCATGACGGCATGGGCGCTGGGCGAGTTGCCGCCGGATGAGGCGGTAGCCTTCGAGGCGGCGATGGCGGCGGATCCGGTGCTGGCGGCGGAAGCGGAGCGGACGAAGGCGTTCTGCGGCGTGCTGGACGGCAACCTGGCGCAGGCACCGGTGGTGCTGGCGCGTGCGGAGCGCGAGCGGTTGCTGAGTGCGGCGAGTGCGCCGGTGGTGGTGCCGTTTTCGTGGCGTCGTGGGCTGACGGCGCTGGCGGCATGTGTGGCGGCGGGGACGGCTGGGACGATGTGGTATCAGTGGACGCGCCCGGTTTCCGGGGTTGTGCTCGAAGCGCCGCGGATGCCGGTGGCGGGGATGCTGCCTGGGGGCGGCGGGGGCGTTGATCCGGGATTGGAGGTCGGGTTCAAAAAGATGGTTATCGCGCAGAGCGGGCATGGCGGGCCTCCGGTCGACAGCAAGGCGCTTCCTGCTCCGGTGGTGACGAGTGGACCTGCTGGCGCGACGGTGCGTGAGCAGAGCGGTGGATTGAAGAGTGCACTATCCGATGACTTTGCGCCATCTCCTGGGGCGGGGCCGACGCCTGCATCGGCGCGGGTTCAGGAGAGTGATATGGATGCGCCGACCGGGGGGCTGGCGGTTCATGACTTGAAGAAGAACAAGAATCAGGAGGAGTTGGCGGTTCCTGCTGCGGAGGCGCCGGTGGACGGATTGAGGAGTGCTGAGCAGGCGCGGAGCAGGCCGATGGAGATTGCGGCGAGTGCTGCGACGCCGATGCCGAGTGCGGCTCCGAATGCCGAGAGTCGCTGGAAGGAATCAGGCCATGAGTCGATGAGGGGAGCGCTGGCGATGAAGCCGCAGAGTGCGGCGGCGGGAGCGGGCGCGGATAGACTCGGGGGGCTGCGTCGGTGGGAGTCGGATGAGTACAGCGATGGAGAGGGCCAGGGGGTGGGGCGCCGACTGGTGATGCCGGTGGGCTCTGCTGATTCGGCCAAGGGGTCCGAGTCCTATCAAGCGCTGCCGGAGAATCCGTGGGTGGCGGTGGGTCAGGCTCCGCTGTCGACGTTCAGCATTGATGTGGATACGGCGAGTTATGCGAATGTGCGCCGGTTTCTGAATCGCGGGGGAGCACCGCCGCCGGAAGCGGTGCGACTTGAGGAACTGGTGAATTACTTCCCGTATAGTTATGCGCCGCCGGTGGATGGGAAGCCGTTTGCGGTGCATGTCGAGATGACGTCGGCGCCGTGGAATGCGCGGCACCGGATTGCGAGGATTGCGCTGAAGGGGAAGGAGATTCATGCAGGCGAACGGCCGGCGGCGAATCTGGTGTTTCTGGTCGATGTGAGTGGGTCGATGCAGGACGAGAACAAGCTGCCGCTGGTGAAGCAGAGCCTGCGGTTTGTGGTCGATCGTCTGACGGAGAAGGATACGGTTTCGCTGGTGACGTATGCTGGTGAGAGCGGCGTGGTGTTGCCGGCGACGAGCGGCGGGGATAAGGCGAGGATAACGGCGGCGATTGAGAGCCTCGGGGCGGGTGGCAGCACGAATGGAGCGGGCGGGATCACGTCGGCGTATGCGGAAGCGGCGAGGAATTTCCGTGCGGAAGGGATCAATCGGGTGATTCTGGCGAGCGACGGGGATTTCAACGTCGGGGTGACGAGTCATGAGCAATTGCAGCAGTTGATCACGGACAAGGCGAAGACGGGAGTGTTCCTGTCGGTGCTTGGTTACGGGATGGGGAACACGAAGGATGACACGATGGAGCTGCTGGCGGACAAGGGGAACGGGAACTATGCGTATATTGATAGCCTGAGTGAGGCGCGGAAAGCGCTAGGCGAGCAGTTCAGCGGGACGCTGGTGACGATTGCGAAGGACGTGAAGATTCAGATTGAGTTCAATCCTGCGAAGGTGGGTCGCTACCGGTTGCTGGGGTATGAGAACCGGATGCTGGCGAAGGAGGATTTCAACGACGACCGGAAGGACGCGGGTGAGATCGGGGCGGGGCATACGGTGACGGCGCTGTATGAGATTATTCCTGCGGGGGTGGCAGACGAACCGGTGGTGACTGAAAAGCTGAAGTACCAACCGGCGGCGGAAGCGCCTCCGGCAGCGGCTCCGGTGCCTGCGGCGACGGTGACCGGGCCGGTGAGTGACGAGACGATGACGGTGAAGCTGCGGTGGAAGGCCCATGACAAGGATGTGAGCGAGCTGATGGAAGTGCCGGTGAAGGATGCGGGGACGGCGCTGGGCGAGGCTGGTCCGGAGACCCGGTGGGCGTTGTCGGTTGCTGGGTTTGCGTCGATGTTGAGGCACTCGCAGTTTGCGGGGATGACGTGGAACGACATTCGGTCGCTGGCGGCGTCGGCGAAGGGTGATGACCCGCATGGTTATCGGGGAGAGTTCCTGCAGTTGATTGACCGCGCGGCGTCGACGTCGCGGCGCTGAGCGGGATGGATGATCCGGGAGGCGCGGTGCTGCGGCACTGCGCCTCTGCGCGTTTCCGGGCACCGTGAAAACGGGCTTCCCGCGAGTGGAACTCTGCTGGAGGCTGCGGGCATACCGACATGATCCGCCCGACTACCTTGATTCTGCTGCTGACTGCTGCCAGTGCGCTGCTGGCGACCGAGCCGTTCATTCCGCCGGTGCCTGACAAGCAGCCGGAGCCTCCATTTCCGCCGACGCCGCCTGGGGCTGGGGTGTCGATGCTGGTTCCGGGGTTCACGGTGCGGGAGTTGCCGGTGCGGCTGACGAATCTGAACAATGTGGAGTATGCGGCGGATGGGAGATTGTTTGCCGCGGGGTATGACGGGCGGTTTCATGTGCTGCGCGACGGGAATGGCGACGGGCTGGAGGAGCGAGTGGATACCTTTGTGGCGGAGACGAGTGAGAATTATCCGTTAGGAATGGCGATCAAGGATGGCGAGCCGTATGCGGTGCTGACGGATGAAGTGGTTCGGTTCCGCGACATGGATGGGGACGGGATTCCGGAGCGTCGGGAGACGGTGGTGAAGGGGTTTGATGATCCGGAGCTGGTGAGTGCGTCCTATCTGGTGCACCGGCGGGTGGACAGCTCGATGGCGATTGCGCACGGGCCGGAGGGATCGCTGTACATCACGATGGGGAATTCTGCGCCGGGGAATGCGTACTGGACGGACGCGGCGGGGGCGCATTACGGGACGGCGAAGCGGCGCGGATGCCTGCTGAAGATTCATGCGGACGGCCGTGTGGAGCAACTGGCGACCGGGTTGCGTTATATCATGTCGCTGCAGTGGAATGCGCAGGGCGATCTTTTCGGGACGGATCAGGAAGGTGCAACGTGGGTGCCTAACGGGAATCCGTTTGATGAACTGCTGCACATCGAGACGGGACGGCACTATGGGTTTCCGCCGCATCATCCGAAATGGCTTCCGGAGGTGGTGGATGAGCCGAGCGTGTGGAATTACGCGCCGCAGCACCAGAGCACATGCGGGTTCCGTTTCAACGGGCCTGCGGCGGGCCGCGGGAGGTTCGGGCCGGAGTTCTGGGCGGGCGATGCGGTGGTGACGGGGGAAGCGCGCGGGAGGTTGTGGCGGACGGCGTTAGTGAAAACGGCGGCCGGGTATGTGGCGCGGTCGGAACTGATTGCGCGATTGGGGATGATGCCGGTGGATGTGGCGGTATCGCCGACGGGTGATCTGGTGGTGTGCTGTCACAGTGGCGCGCCGGACTGGGGCAATGGGCCGAAGGGGGAGGGGAGGGTTTTCAAGATCAGTTATACGGGGCGCGACGTGCCGCAGCCGGTGCTGGCGTGGCCGTCGAGTCCGACGGAGACGACGATTGTGTTTGACCGGAAGATTGGTGAGGGGGCGTGGCCGTTGGCGGGTCGGGTGACGGCGGAGGCTGGGTGGCATGCGGATGCGGCGGATCGATTGGAGCAATTCCGGCCGGGGTATGAAGTGGTGAAGCGCCAGCAGGATGAACCGAATGCGGTTCTTGGGGTGAGCGGCGCGAAGCTGGGTGGGGACGGGAGCAGTGTGGTGGTGACGACGGAGCCGCGGCAGGCGGCGGTGCGTTATGCGCTGAGTTTTCGGGAAGGTGAGCGCGCGGTGGATCTGGCGCATGATCTGAGCGGGTTGGAAGCGACGTGGCGCGGGGCGGATGGAGGTGAATGGCGGGGATGGCTGCCGCATCCTGACCTTGCGGCGGCGCGCGGGTTGACGACGGGGTCGGCGAGTCATGCGGAGTTGTGGCAGCGGACAGCGGCAGCGGGCAGCATGACGATGCGGACGCAGCTGGACCTTTGGCAGATGCTGATTCCGGTGACGCAGGTGATTTCGACGCTGGATTACACGCCCGCGCCGGAAACGGTGACGGTGACGTTTGCGGCGGATGCGGGGCTTGAGCTGACGGTGGCGGGTGGGAAAGTGGAGCGTGTTAGCGATAAGGAATCGCGCCTAACGGTGGCTGCGACGCCGCAGGATCGGTGGCTGCCGGCGACGCTGACGCTGGCGACTCCGGCGACGCGGCTGGAGGTTTGGTTCACGACGACGCGGGACGGGCACCGTCGGGCATTGGGGGTGCAGCGGTTTCTGATGCCGTTTGCGACACCGCCTCCGCCGCCGGGCGGGCCGCGTGCGGTTCCGGAGCTGGCGGGTGGGAATTGGCAGGCTGGGCATGATCTTTTTGTCGGCAAGGCGGCCTGTGCGACGTGTCATCAGTTGCGCGGCGAGGGTCAGCAGGTGGGGCCGGATCTCGGCAATGTGATGCACCGGGATTATGCGAGTGTGCTGAAGGACATCATGGAGCCGAGTGCGGCGATCAATCCGGATGCGATTGGTTATACGGTGACGCGCAAGGACGGCACGGCGGTGACGGGGACCCGGGTGGGGGAGACTGAGAAGGTGCTGAAGATTGCGCAGCCGGGCGGTGTGGTGGTGGAGATTGGCAAGGATACGGTGGCGAAGTCGGAGCCGCTGACGGCTTCGCTGATGCCGGCAGGGCTGGACAAGGTGCTGACGCCTGAGGAGCTTCGGGATCTGA
>Ga0315899_10007436_pt1 | contig 11757 bp, 9 predicted proteins | sample LakEriMetagenome_2_FD_203518 | JGI IMG/M metagenome (GOLD analysis project Ga0315899, IMG submission 203518) | Freshwater fungal communities from buoy surface, Lake Erie, Ohio, United States - Buoy 4 MA112 | ecosystem: Environmental > Aquatic > Freshwater > Lake | place: USA: Lake Erie, Ohio... | reverse complement strand
CGTCCCATTGATACCCCTCAACCTCGGGCGGGTCAATGCCCCGTGTCACCTTGCGCTCCACCAGTCGGGAGAGTCCGTCGTATTTGAACTCAATCGTCGCCGCCGGAAGCTCGTTGGGCGGAATGCCCTGCGGATTTGCCGGAGCCATGAAACTGAACCCCGGCACGGTGCTCGTCGGCTGGGTCCGTTAGGAGCCTGTTGAAGAACCGGGCTGGAAGCGCGGCGAGGAATTTTTCGGTGAGACAAGGCGCAGCAACGAAAAGGCTAGAGACTATCGACTGCGGCGCAGCGCAGCCTTCTGGAATAAGGGCCGCCGACAGCATGGGATCCCTTGGGGAAACCACGCTTAGCCGCTCTTCCAAACACCTCATTTCCTGGATCCGCTTCCAGCCCGGGTTGTTCAACAGGCTCGCAGGGACGCAGCCGGGCATCGATCCTTATCGGTGGCCGGGGCGCAGCCGCACGGCGGTCCCGCAGTACATGCAGCGGAACCAGCCGAACACGAGGAGGTGAAGCGACGCGCTCATGACATAGCCGAGGCCGGGAATCAGATGGGCCTTCCGGTTCTTCAGGCAGTTCTTTGAATAGTAGAGCGGGCAACTGCAGATGCGGCACCTTGCGCGCATGGCAAAGTGCAGCTGCATCATGCCCAGGACGAAGAGCACCCCGGCACCTACCGCCACTGGCACTTTGTAGTCAGTCGGCTGCTCGGCCCTCGTGATCAGCCAGAAGATGGCAGCGAGTGCCGCCAGCAGTGCCAGCCGGAACACTACCGAGACGAGAGCCCCGAGCCAGGTGTGGAATCCTCTCGGATGGACCACGCCCCGCCGGACCCAGCGCGACAATTCCCCTTTCGGTCCTTCCACGCGGAACCGTTCCGGGCCTCCGGAATCACTCTCTTCCTCCAGAGGCGCATCCAGTCCGTCACGTGACAGTGGCTTCACTGGAATCCTGCCTGCATTATAATCTTCGATGGTTGCGAACCGATTCGGATCGACATTCCGCCACGTCTGCGGGGGAGTTTCCCGCGGCTCGGGGGGCGCACCGGACTCGGTCCGTCCCGCTGCCTGTTGTTCCGCTCTCAGCGTCGGGGGGACCCACCTGCCCGGGTCACTATCCCGTTCCCCGGCGTCGTCCTCGGCAATGGCTTCGGGCAGGTCATCCAGTTCCAATTGCCCTGAAGCATTTCCACCCGCCTCCGCGGCCTCCGCGATCATGGCAGCCAACTCATCCAGAGAAGGCACCGCCCGCTCACCGATCCCCTTCTGCCATGCCACAAGGGAAAGCCGCTTGTGCAGGTGCCCGGGATTTTCCCTGGCCAGCTGTCCAGCCCCCCGCACCCCGGCAGCCGCGAGCAGCTGCGCCGTCGCTTCCGTCATCCCAGAAATCCGTGTTAGGCTCGACATATTCCGATGATATTTCGGTCAGGTATATCATCAGATTGGGTTAAGCAACTATTATCCGTCGAGATTCCGCAGCATTTCCTCGAGTTGTGAGGATTGGATTAACCAATCGGACTTCCGCTGCCGGTGTTCATCGACGACTTCCACCGGAGCACGGCTCACGAAACTTTCACTGGAGAGCTTGGCGTCGACCTTGGCGACCTCGCCGCGCACCCGTTCCAGCTCACGTCCCAGCCGTTGTTTCTCTGCCTCAATGTCAATGAGTCCCTCCAGTGGAAGATAGACTTCGCCGAGGGGCGTCAGCGTGCCTGCGGTATTCTTGGCCTTCACATGGCCGGGCTCGGAGCGGATCGCACCGGCCCCGGCCAGCACACCCAGCGTCACCAGATCGCGTGCACTGACGGGGGTCGACGGCTTGAGAATGAATTCGAGGTCCCTGCGCGCCGGCAGCCCGCAGGCGGCCTTGAGATTCCGGATGCGTGCAGCTGTTTCGTAAACCGATTCCGCGGCCCGCTGCGAGGACTCCACCCTGTCCGCATCCATGCCCGTGAGCAGCGGCTGCCCGTCCAGCGGTGTGAGGGTCAGAAATGCTCCGCCCCGCGCATAGCCCATGGACGACCACAGTTCCTCCGTGACATGCGGCATGTAGGGATGCAGCAGCTGCAGATAGCGTCCGAAGACCCGGTCGATGGTCACGAGCACAGCCCGGCGCGCCTCCGGAGCCGCACCCGACCCCAGATCGTTCTTCGCGGCTTCCAGAAAGCGGTCGCAGTAATCCCCGCGGAAGAAATCATAGAGCAATTGCGCCGCCTGATTGAAACTGTAGGCTGCGAGAGCTTCCGCGTATTCCTGCTGGAGACGGTCCAGCCGGGCCACGATATCCACGCAGAAGACAGATGCTTCCGGGAAATCCGCTAGACATTCATCATCAAGGAGATCACTGCCCTGAAGCTGACGGAACCGCGCGGCATTCCACAGTTTATTGGCGAAGTTCCGTCCTTCCTCGATCTGGGTTTCGTCGAACTTCACATCGCTGCCGGTTGGGGCAATCCGCAGCAGGCCGAACCGCAGACCGTCCGCCCCGTATTTCGCCATCAGTTCCACGGGATCCGGGGAATTCCCGAGCGACTTGCTCATTTTCCGGCCCTGCTTATCCCGGATGATTGAAGTGAAGAAGACATTCCGGAACGGCAATTCACCCTGAAAGGCATAGCCTGCCATGATCATGCGGGCCACCCAGAAGAAGATGATGTCCGGGCCGGTCACGAGGTCGGTGGTCGGGTAGAATTTCGCCCGCGTCGCGTCGTCCATGGTGGCATACGGCCACAGCCACGAACTGAACCATGTATCGCAGCTGTCTTCGTCCTGGACCCAGTTCCCGGCATCGGCGGGAGGCTCGGTGCCGACATGCAGGTCACCCGATGCCACACTGGAAAAATCGAGGGTTTCGGCCGACTGCAGGGCTTCGGCGCGGTCTTTGCGGTACCAGACGGGAATGCGATGTCCCCACCAGAGCTGGCGGCTGATGCACCAGTCCTTGAGCCCGCCCATCCAGTGCGCAAAGGTCTTCTTCCAGCGCTCGGGCCGGAACGCGATGGCCCCGGATTCCACTGCCTCCGCCGTCTCGGCGACATTGGGGTAGCGCAGAAACCACTGGAGCGACAGCCGCGGCTCGATGGGCACATCGGCCCGCTCGCTGAAGCCGACGTTGTTTACATAATCCTCTTCCTTCACGAGGGCACCCTGCTCGGCCAGCATTTCGGCAGCCTTCAGCCTCGCCTTGAAGCGGTCCATCCCATCGAGTTCCGGACACTCGGGACAATTGATCCGGCCATCCGGATGCAGCACATCCCGCACCGGCAAACCATGCCGCTGCCCGATTTCGAAATCGACAAGGTCATGCGCCGGCGTCACTTTGAGTGCGCCGGTCCCGAATTCACGGTCCACGGCGTCGTCTCCGATCACCGGAATCGCCGCCCGCGGAAACGGACGCCAGACGTGCTTTCCAATGAGGTCGGCATGGCGTTCGTCTCCTGGATTCACAGCCACCGCTGTGTCGCCCATGAGTGTTTCGGGCCGCGTCGTACTGATCTCGAGAAACCGTCCGGGTTCTTCCACGACCTCGTAGCGCATCGTGTAGAATTTCCCCTTCTGCTGCTTCGGGATGACTTCCTCATCGCTGAGCGCCGTCAGGCTCACGGGACACCAGTTCACCATGCGCAGACCGCGGTAGATGTTGCCGGACCGGAACAATTCCACGAAAACCCGCTGCACTTCTCGGCTGTAGGCTTCGTCCATCGTGAACCGCTGCCGCGACCAGTCGCAGGAACATCCGAGCCGCTTGAGCTGGCTGATGATGATGCCGCCGTACTTTTCCTTCCATTCCCAGACTCTCTCCGTGAAGGCCTCGCGGCCAAGATCACGTCGCGTTTTCCCTTCCGTCTTCCGCAGTTCCTTCTCGACCTGAGTCTGCGTGGCAATGCCCGCATGGTCGGTCCCGGGCAGCCACAGCACTTCCTTGCCTTCCTGCCGCGCCCGCCGCGCCAGAATGTCCTGCAGGGTGTTGTTGAGCACATGGCCCAGATGCAGAATCCCTGTCACGTTCGGTGGTGGAATCACAATGCTGTAAGCCGGACGCGCACTCGCCGCATCCGCTGTGAAACAACCCGATTCCACCCAGCGGGCGTACCACCGTTCTTCCACTTCGCCGGGAAGGTATGCTTTGGACAGTTCTGCCATAAGCCGAGGGCCATACCGGACCCCTCACGGCTCCGCAAGGGACGAAACCACTCTGCCCCGCGGCGGCCACTGCGCTTTTCAGATGGCCAGCAAACCCATTCGACGCTATCTCCCGGCTCATGACCACCAAGGAACAGGATGTCTTTTCCCGCCTTCGTACCGCAGGCATCGCCGCCGTGCTCATCCTCGACCACGAGGACGATGCCGAACCAGTCGCCAGCGCCCTCATGGAAGGAGGCATCACGGCCATGGAACTGACCCTTCGGACCCCAGCCGCCCTCGCCTGCCTGCGACGCATCCGCAGCGCCTTTCCGTCCATGCTCGCAGGCCTCGGCACCGTCCTCTCGAAGGACCAGGTCGCCCAGGCGATCGACGCGGGTGCCGACTTCGCCGTCGCCCCCGGCATGAACCCACGCACCGTCGAAGCCGCCCTCGCGGCCGACCTTCCCTTCGCCCCGGGCATCTGCACCCCATCGGATATCGAGGCCGCGCTCGTCTACGACCGCACTCTCCTCAAATTCTTCCCGGCGGAACCCTCCGGCGGCCTCAAATACCTCGAATCCATCGCCGCTCCCTACCAGCACCTCGGCATTCACTACATCCCCCTCGGCGGTGTCTCGGAAAGCAACTGCGGCACATGGCTCCGCAGCCCCCTCACCGGAGCCGTCGGCGGTTCATGGCTCGCCCCGCGCGAACTCATCGCCGCACGCGACTGGCCGGCTATCCGCGAACGCGCCACCCGCGCCACCGCCGTCCTCCATGGTCTCCGTCCGTAATTCCCGCAAACCTCACGGTTCCCCAGGGAAATCCGATTGCGCCGGAGTCCCCCGCCGTGAATGAAACCTTTCCAGCCGATCTCTCTCCTGCCATGCAAAATACGCTCCGCGAATTCCGCACCGCCTCCGGCAAAGCCGGCCAGTTCCACTCGCTCCCGGCCCTCGCCGAATCCGGCATCGCCCCGCAGCTGAACCGGCTCCCCACTTCGATCCGCATCGTGCTCGAATCCCTCGTCCGGAACTGCGACGGGAAAAAAGTCACGGAAAGCGACGTCCGCAATCTCGCCAACTGGAACGCCACCAGCCCGGGAGACTACGAAATTCCGTTCGTCGTCGCCCGCATCGTCCTCCAGGACTTCACCGGCGTCCCCCTCCTCGTCGACCTCGCAGCCATGCGCTCGGCCGTCCACGCCATGGGCGGCAACCCCAGAATCATCGAACCCCTCGTGCCGGTCGACCTTGTCGTCGACCACAGTGTCCAGGTCGACTTCGCCGGAACGAGCGACTCCCTCGCCCGCAACCTCGACCTCGAATTCCACCGCAACCGCGAGCGCTACCAGTTCCTCAAATGGGGCGAACAGGCCTTCGATACCTTCAAGGTCGTCCCCCCGGGCATCGGCATCGTCCACCAGGTCAATCTCGAATACCTCGCCAAAGGCGTCCTCGAGAAAGACGGAGTCCACTACCCCGACTCCCTCGTCGGCACGGATTCCCACACCACCATGATCAATGGACTCGGCGTGGTCGGCTGGGGCGTCGGCGGCATCGAGGCAGAAGCGGGCATGCTCGGCCAACCCGTCACCTTCCTCGTCCCGGAAGTCGTCGGCGTCTACCTCACCGGTGAACTCAATGCCGGGGTCACCGCCACGGACCTCGTCCTCCGCGTCACCGAACTCCTCCGCAAAACCAAGGTCGTCGGCAAATTCGTGGAATTCTTCGGCCCCGGAGCCCGCGCCCTCAGCGTCCCGGACCGCGCCACCATCGCCAACATGGCCCCGGAATACGGTGCCACCATGGGCTTCTTCGGCATCGACGAAGCCACCATCGCCTACCTCCGCGGCACCGGCCGCTCGGACGAACAATGCGAAATCGTCGAGGCCTACTACAAAGCCCAGAACCTCTGGGGCATTCCCCAGCAGGGCGACATCGATTATTCCCAGATCGTCTCCCTCGACCTCGCCTCGGTGGAACCAGGCCTCGCCGGCCCGAAACGTCCGCAGGACCGCATCAACCTCACGGACCTCAAGTCCACATGGAATTCCCTCCTCACCAAAGGCCTCCCGGACGGCTACGGCAAACAACCCCTCAGCGGCCCCGTCGAAGAACTCGATGAAGTTCCCGACGTCGGCGTCCTCGGAGCCATGGCCGGACAGGCCGGCACCTCCACCGCCGATGCCCCGCCAGCCGCAGGCTACCCCGCATGGGAAGTGACCGTCGACTCCCGCAACGGAGTCAAGGACAACATCACCCACGGCAGCGTCCTCATCGCCGCCATCACCAGCTGCACCAATACCAGCAACCCCTCAGTCATGCTCGCAGCCGGCCTCCTCGCCAAAAAAGCGAACGCCCGCGGCCTCACCGTCAATCCCTCGGTCAAAACTTCCCTCGGCCCAGGCTCCCGCGTCGTCACCGACTACCTGACCAAAACCGGCCTCCAGACGGAACTAGATAAACTCGGCTTCCAGACAGTCGGCTACGGCTGCACCACCTGCATCGGGAATTCCGGACCACTCGACAAGGGAATCGAAGACGTGGTCCGCGCCGAGGACATCGTGGCGGCCTCCGTCCTCTCCGGAAACCGCAACTTCGAAGCCCGCGTCCACCAGAGCATCAAGGCAAACTTCCTCATGTCGCCCCCGCTCGTGGTCGCCTTCGCCATCGCCGGAACCGTCGACATCAACCTCTCCACGGAACCCCTCGGCACCGATTCCAGCGGACAGCCAGTCTTCCTCCGCGACATCTGGCCCACCAGCGCAGAAATCGAAGCCGCCATGCGCTCGGCCCTCTCGCCCGATGTCTTCCGCAAACTCTACACGGACTTCGCCGAACAGAACCCGAAGTGGAACAGCATCACCGGATCCGCCGGACTCGTCTACGAATGGGACCGCGCATCCACCTACATCCAGGAACCACCGTTCTTCTCGAAGTTCAGTATGACGCCCGGCGACATCACTGAAATCACCGGAGCCCGTCCCCTCGGCATCTTCGGCGACTCGGTCACCACCGACCACATCAGCCCCGCCGGAAACATCAAGAAGGATAGCCCAGCCGGACGCTACCTCACGGACAACGGCGTCACCCAGACGGACTTCAATTCCTACGGCAGCCGCCGCGGCAACGACCGCGTCATGACCCGCGGCACCTTCGCCAATGTCCGCATCAAGAACCTCATGCTCGGCGGCAAGGAAGGCGGCAACACCCTCCTCCAGCCGTCCGGCGAAGAGGTCAGCATCTACGACGCCGCCCTCGCCTACCAGAAGTCCCAGACCCCCACCATCATCATCGGCGGCGAAGACTACGGCATGGGCTCAAGCCGCGACTGGGCCGCCAAAGGCACCAACCTGCTCGGCGTCAAAGCGGTCATCACCAAGTCGTTCGAACGCATCCACCGCAGCAACCTCGTCGGCATGGGCGTCCTCCCCTGCAACTTCAAGGATAAGGCGGACTACGACCGCGTCCGCACCCTCGGAAATGCCACCTTCGACCTCCTCGGAGTCTCGAACGACATCAAACCTCAGTCGGAAGCCACCCTCCGCGTCCACCCGCAGGACGGCCCCTCCTTCGACGTTCCGGTCATCGTGAGGCTCGATACTCCGGTGGAAATCGATTACTACCGCGCGGGTGGCATCCTGCCCTACGTGCTTGCCCAGATCCTCCGCAGCAGCGGAACGGTCTGATCCACGAAGCGGCCGCCATCGCTTATCGCCGAAGCCCCTCGCCGCTCACACCGGCAAGGGGCTTTCTGCTGCCCGCCCCATCACTTCTCCCATGCGCGCATAGAGTTCGCAGCACTCCGCACTGTGCTTCAGAAGATCGTCGGCCAACCGGACTTTGCCGGGTTCGAAGACGGTCACCGTACTCGACCCCCCGAAACGGAACATTCCCTTCTCCGCTCCCTTTTCCACACGACGCCCAGCCACCATGGTCTGCACAATGCTGCCCACATTGGTCGCACCCACCTCCAGCAGCAGCACCGTCCCGAGTTTCCCGGCGTCGAGTTCCGTGAGCACTCTCCGGTTCTCCCACAGATAGGACAAGCTCCACCGCAGGGCGATCGGACTAACCGAATAGAGATGCCCGGGAATCACCCGCGGCTCGCCCGGCACCCCGGCACACGGAAAGTGAAACCTGTGATAGTCCACCGGGCAAAGACGGCTCAGCACCAGAGATCCCCCTGCATACCGCTCCGCCAAGGCCGCATCCCCCAGCAGCGCCGCCAGATCAAAACGCTGACCCTTCACAAAAACTCCCGCAATCTCGTCCGCCCGCGCAAAGCCCAGATGCCTCGCATCAGCCGGAAACACCACCGTCTCGCCATCCCCATCCACCGGCCTCACCCCTGGCCGCAGCGCCCGGCTGAAGAAGTCATTGAAGGTCGCATAACTCCCCGGTTCCTCCGCGAATTCCCGCGGATCCAATCCATACTCCGCTATGAAAGGCGCAATCTTCGCACGACTCTCCGGACGGTCCATCTTTCTCCCGTACCAGCGCGAAAACGCAGCCCGCCGCACCATCGCCCAGACCACTGCCCGCCCAATCGGATTGCCATACGCCGCCCGCAGGAATCCCTCGCCGTAAATGGCCTCGGTCTCGTATCGACCCGTGCCCCGGTTGAAATAAATGACTGGCTGTCCCGGCATGATTCACCGCTCCTCTGCCGCCACGGGCCGCAGGTCAAACGCCTTCCGCGCCATCAGGAGAATCAGGAACACCGGAAACAAGGCCCCGGTTCCAGCCACCGCCGTCCGCAGGGCTCCCTGCCCCACCGCGGCTCCTCCACCGGGCAAACCGTCCCAGCCATGCACCCGCAAGGTCAGAAAAACCGCCGGAGCCAGCACCAGAAACAATCCCATCTGCAGCCACCAGCCTAACTTCCGCTGAAACCCCGTCAGCAGCACCGCCACCGCACTCACCACGAGCACTGCCCCCCACGCAGCAATCCCATCGTCACCGCCGAGGAATTCCCCGAATGCCGGAAACGCCGCCCGGGCCGTCAGCATCGCTCCAGCCAGCACCACCCCGCCGAGGGCCGTCAGAAACGTCATCAGGACCGGCACAGGACGCGCATCGGTCCAGCTGCGGCTCCGCTGCGTCGCGGCACACGCTTCCGCCGTGTCCTCGCGCTGGCATACCCCAATCAAGCCCAGCGGCACCACCACAAGAAGCAGAACCCCGATCAGCAGTTCGCGGCCACCCAGAAAGGAAACCGCCGGCAGTTCCTGCGCACTCCCCATCAGATAGAAGGCTGCCGCCGCCGCCACCCCGGCATAACTCAGCGCAAACAACACAAGGACCCAGCCCAGCGCATGAATCAGCGGAGGTGCCCACCGGCGATGCGCCACCGCCCCCGTCCCCAGCAGCAGCAGCAGCAGACCGCCCGCCGCCGCCGCCACCATGCCAGCATGCACCCGGAAAAATTCCCAACTCCCCGCCGCCAGCTTCCCGAGGCCCCGTTCCCCACCCGCCTGCACCGCAAACAGCACCACCGCACGCACCAGATACAATCCAGCCAGAATCAGCAGCCCCCCGGCCACCAGCAGACCCGTACTCCCCCAACTCGCCTCCTCATCAGCCAGCACGGCCCCCCCACCACCCTCAGGATCCATCAGATCGCCACCCTCATCACGGACCGCCGCATTCGCCGGCCCCGCCAGAGCCCCCACGGCCAATCCTGACTCCCCAGTTGCTTCCACGCCTGCTGCCACCGCTGCCTCCCATGGCTCCGCCACAGGCGCAGCCACAACCTGTTCCTCCGCCAGTACTGCCGGCTGCAGCACAAGCCTCGGCTTCCCATCATCAACCCTTGCCGCCAATTCCGCCGCCACTGGCACCACGACCGGCCTGGCCGCCAGCGCGGCCGCCAGACCACCCAGCGAAAAAACCGGATGCTCGGGGCCCTCGCCTGCATCTCCACGGCCCCCAGGCTCTCCGCCCGGCTTCCGTTCCGCCACCACAGGTTCTCCCTGCTCCGCGGCATCCGCACCCACCACCGTACCATACGCAAGGTCGCCATCCTTCCCGGCCGCCTCCCGACCCGACAGCACAATCCGCTCCCGCCCACCCTGCTCGGTCAACAGAAACCCACCGTCGCCCGACCACGGCACCTCCACCGCCAGCAGTCCGCTCTTCTCGGCCTGAAATGACTCCGCCAGCGCCGCAAATTCCGCCCGCTCCCGCTCGGACAACAATGAGTAATCCCCCGCGTCCTCGCCAGCAGGCATTTCCATGCCCCGCCCTCCGGCAGGCTCATCCGGCTTTCCATCACGATTCATCTTCCCACCCTGGCAGCGTTTCCCGGAGCCCGCAAGCTTCCCAGCCCTCTCCGCAGTCACGTAACACGATTTCCCGCAGCACAACCGCCCATCCCCAGCGTAACTCAGAAGATGACATCCATGAACCCACGACTGATGATTGCGGCTGCCTCCGCTGCCTCTTCCATCCTCGCGTTCACCGCCGGCGCATGGTGGCGGGGTTCCCAGACGGATGCCAGCCAATCGACCAGCACCCGCACGCGCACCGTTCTCTCGGCCGCCGCAGACGCTTCCAGAAACGGACCGGACGGCAGCGGCTCAAACTCCCCCGGCAGCATCTCCACCGCACCATCCCTCCCCGGCATCAAGGCAGTCCGGGACATGACCCCAGAAGAAATCGCCACCCGCGCCGAAGACATCTTCGCCCTCGATGACCCGGTCGCCAGAATGGAAGCCTACACTTCCTTCATCCGCAGCCTCCAGACCAACGAACAACTCGAGGCCGCCATGGCCGCCTTCGGCAAGGACTTCAACCCGCGCGAACGGGGCCGCGAAATGTCCATGCTCATGACCGTCTGGGCCCAGAAAGACCCCGAAGCCGCTCTCGCCCACTCCCTCAAAATGGGCGACTGGCGCGGTGGCTGGGCCGCCTCCACCGCCATCTCCACATGGGCCAAAACCGACCCCGACAAGGCTGTCGCATGGGCCCAGGCCCACCCCCCCGAAAACAAGGAGGAAGGAAACCAATACCTCCGCGCCGCCATCGACACCATCGCCAAAACCAATCTCGATTCCGCTGCCGCCCTCGCCCTCACCATGGACCGCAGTGAAGCCCGCGGCCGTGTCATGGATTCCCTGCTCGACCAGTTCACCAAACAACGCGGGATCGATTCCGCACGCGCCTACGTCGACGGCCTCGACGATTCCCCCTTCAAAACAGGCATCCTCAGCCGCCTCGCGGGCCGCCTCGCCGACAAAGACCCCAAGGAAACCGCCCAATGGGCCGCCACCCTACCGGAATCGGAAGCCAAACCCCGCGTCATGACCGAACTCATCGAACGCTGGGCCAATAACGACCCCAATGAGGCGGGCGCATGGCTCAATAACTTCCCCAAATCCCCGCAGACCGACGAACCACGCGAACGCTTCGCTTGGAAGGTAGCGGAAAAAGACCCGGAAGCCGCCATCGCCTGGGCCGGCACCATCTCCGACGAAAAACGCCGCAGCGAAACCATGTACCGTCTCGCCCGCGACTGGTCCCGCCGTGAACCCGACGCCGCCCGCGGCTGGATCGCCAACGACCAGCAGATGCCCCCGGACCTCCGCCAGCGCCTCCTTCAGCGCCTCAGCGAACCCCGCGGCTGACCA
>Ga0315899_10007435_pt1 | contig 11759 bp, 18 predicted proteins | sample LakEriMetagenome_2_FD_203518 | JGI IMG/M metagenome (GOLD analysis project Ga0315899, IMG submission 203518) | Freshwater fungal communities from buoy surface, Lake Erie, Ohio, United States - Buoy 4 MA112 | ecosystem: Environmental > Aquatic > Freshwater > Lake | place: USA: Lake Erie, Ohio... | reverse complement strand
AGCTTCTTCTCGCCAGTGATGATGTTGTTGGACTGTACGTAGAACACGCAATGCTGCGCCATGAGTACCTCGCGCACGTGCGCCAGGTAGACTAGTGCCAGCTCAAAGAGGTCGGAAGCGGAACAGGGGAAGTGCCACGTCAGTCCCGTGCCATGCATTATATTCTCTGCGGCAAACATGATATTCTCGAAATTCCTGCACTTGCAGATAATCTGTGCCATGTGATCACCGAGCAAGTGCATGATGCGCTCGTCGACCCGCGAAAAATTCTTGTGTGCTGCTTCCGTTTGATGCAAGCGCTCAGCCTCTTCTGGGTTGGGCTGCTTGTTGTAGCACTGCACCACCGCAACGATTTCGCCGAGGTTCCGCAGCGGCTCACACAGAATTGTCAGAGCATTCTCCCCGGGCAGCCTGTCGATTTGGATGCTGAAAGATTCAGACTGCACTGCAGGAAAGGGCACGTTAATGGTGACCCCTGTGCGCGCGACATCGGCGGCAATGCCCGCCTTTGGCACGTGCTTGCGCTTTGTGGGATTTTTCAAGTCGAAGGATTCAGTCTCAGGAGACAGGTAGCTGCGTTTGCGCGGATGTCGCTCGTTTCCTGCCCACTCCCAGATCTGAGCGTTCCCTGAATCCACCATCCATAGCCGCACGTGCTGGGCATTCAAAAGCATCTTGGTCTCCCTCATAAACGACTCGCAGCAGCTCTCCAAGTCAAAACCGCACGCCGAAATCGTCAACATGGATTCTAACGTGCGCGCCATGACGCCAAGCGCAGCAAACTCGCTCGCAACCTCTACCAGCATGTCCGAGCGCGTCTTCTGATCAAGAGCGTCGACCGCGTCGTGAAACGCGTGATCTACTGACTGATTCGCTAAGAGTTTCTCAATACAGCTATGCACGATGGAACGCCGTTTCTGATTTTCATTGTGTGCCACCTTGGTCTTGCCGTCCCCGAGGGCCCGGTCGTGCAAGTAGCACGCAAGCAGGATCTGCGCCGTCACCACACATCAGCAGCTGGAAACACTGAACGATGCTAGCGGTGCATGAACACGACAGGATGATTTGATGCTCAGCATGCAAGCCGAAAGAGTGTTTTCCTGACCTGAAAGGTATCGATCCATGCGTTGATGCCAGAATCAACGGCGTCCTTGAGCTCAACATTGTCCACCTCCACATCATCCTCAGAGTCTGCAGTGTGATTCAGCTGTACTAATTGCTGGGTTGTCCTGACAACGCTGGCATTGACAGACACCTCCTGTGCCGTTGCGTCGTGCGTAGTTTGCTTTGCGCCCTGCGCCTTTGACACAGAACGTACCGAGGCGGTTCCCGAACTATTGAGGAGCCGAGTAGCAACGAGCGACTGCGTGGGTTTTAGCGTGTGCGAGGACTTTGACTTCAACGAGTTGGTGTACTGTGCTGTCATGATGGTGTCTTGAAAGGCAAGAGGCCCTTTGGCTACCTTCTCCGCCATCTGGTTCGCTCGTTGAAGCCGGTGAGATGGCACTGCGACACCAGATGGCGGGAGGGCAACCATCAGCGGCAGCGTCTTGTCGCCGTGCCTGAGCAGTTCTTCGATGTGCACGGGGTCATCAAACGCGCGAATCGAGGCGTCGTCATTGACGACTACCAGGTGCTCCCCGTGGAACCCCAGCTGCCGCAGACGGCCGATGTGCCGCGAAGAAACCAGTGTTCTCATGATGTTGATGCAGCATTTTGCATCACCCACATCGTCGTCTTTGAGCGTCACGACTGTGCGCCCAGCGCGCTTTTTCACTTCAGCGAGCGCCTCTCGCGCATACTGCCTGTCGCCATGCTGGTGCAAGTAGTAGATGTCGCTGTAGCTCTGCACAAAGAGTACCCATAATCTGATCGGCGTATATGACGTGGGCGGCCTCAGCAGCGGGTCTGGGCAAGGGGGGACTATCCTTGTGAACTCGCGCCCCGCGAAGTCGCCGGCAGCCTGTGAGATGACGGCCATGGATTTGTGCAGGAGCAGCGTGCGTGGCTCCGGGCCATTGTCTGAGTTGCTCACAGCTTTCTCGTTGACAGCAGTAACCTCGGTGGGCTCCATCTGCTCCGTCGTGACAACCTGGCGGAGAAACGCATTGATTTTCTCCTGTTTGCGCACTTTTGTCTCCACCGCCCATGTCTGCTTGGCCTTCTTCGCCATCTCCTTCTTGTGGCGAAGCCGATTTGCCTCCATCTTGGCACGCAGGGCCTTGATTTCTTCTAGCATATCTGCAATCATAATGTCCCCAGAAACTAGCTGCGCCGGCGCCTCGTCCATACCCGCCGCAGACGCTGCTGCCGACGGCAGCCTGTGCGTGCTTCGCGCCTCCCCCGTGAAGTCAATGTGCTCGTCGTGCCACGCTGTGTCCGCCGTGGACCTGCGCACGACGCGGTACATGTCGTGCACGGCATCCCAGATGTCCTCCCGCAGCGCGACCAAGTCGCCCACGGGGCGTGCTCCCTTCTGGCTGCTGTTGGGATGCCGAGCGCCGGGCGGGGGCAAGTTCGGTTAGTCTGTCAGCGTCGCGCTGGCCCGGCACGCATGGCAGTTGCACGCACGCAGTTGAACGGGGGCGGGCAGCAGCTGGCCGCACGCCACGCTCGTCACTCACCCCTCGGGCTCCGCGCGCTTGCCCCGGAGCCCCTGTGCGCACAAACCGCACGCAGCGCCAGGTCAGCGGCTAGCGGGGCGGTTCTGTGCGGCACGAGAGGGGGGCGCCGCACCCGAGCAAGGAATATGGAGCGCCCGACGCCGCTCTCCCCCTCCGGCCGCAGTTCGTCCCGACAAACTGCCATGTCAGTCGCGGTCCCCAACTCCAAGGAGGCCCACATTTGCACGAATTTGGTGAAAAAGAGAAAAAACAATTCCCGGGGGAGGCCACGTCAAAACGATCTATAGGTCCGGTGTTATTTTCGCAGCGGGATGCGCTCCGGGTGATGGACCAACCAGTCGTGGTGGTGCGCCGGGGCGGCGCCGGCGCGCCGGGGCGGCACCGCCTCTCGTGCGCGGGCCCGCTGCTGCTGAGCCTGGCCGCGGCGGCGTGCGCCTTGCTGCTCCTGGGCGCCTCGGCGCCGCCGACAGCCGACGGCCCGAGGAGAATGGAGCTGTTGCGCACCGAGCTGATGCTGCGGAGCGCCAACCTGGTCATCAAAGACCTAGCCGACGAGTGGGACGAGGTCAACTTCAACAAGGAGCCGTTTGACTTTTGCGGCAAGGCGCACATGACGACGCGGCAGGTCCGGGTCTGCGCCGACTACTTTCTGGGGTCGCTGCGCGACACGAAGGGCGACAACACAAAGGCGACCAGCGTTCTGAGCGGGATCCCGAAACTCGAGCCCTTCGACAAGTGCATGCTGGGGGCTACGGAGCACGCGGTCAGGGCCTGCATCCGCGAGGTGACGCGGGCCCTGACGCCTGCGGAAATGGTGCACCTATCGCGCGCTGGTACGACGGGCGACGACAAGGAGCTAGACGCCGTTGGTGTGCATGCGCTTGAGACAGCAAAGCCGGATGCCTCGCTGGAGGGTCTTAACGGGGGCATGGACGGCAAGGTGCGTGGCGGGTCTTGCCCTGCTAGCCCCCGCGCCCCACCAGTGTTGCGCTTCGCGACCCTGAATCTGACGCCCGGACTGATGCGCGCGCGCAGCTTGCCGAAATGTCGTCGAAAAAATTCTTGGATTTGTTGCCAGCGAACGGGGACGCTTCCAAGGCGGTTGAATCGGCTGTTCCCGATGAGGATGGCTGGGTTCCGGACCCCAACTGTGCGGACCTGGGGATGGGCGGTTGCGATTCACCAACAAGAAAGGGCGGCTTCAAGCCCGCGCTCTTGAAACGGGCACTCGACTCTCTGGTCTGTAGTGCACAAACACGCACCCACGGGCAGGGCTGGCGTTTATCACACGCATGCTCGTGTGCGCACACACCACGTCACAACTAACGGCACCTGGCATCTCAAGCCACATTTGTTTCTTCCAGTGCGCGTGAGCGCGCGCACACACACAAGTGAAAAGAAGTACACACACACACACAACGCGCGCGTGCGCGCGCACACACAGCATCGCTTACATAACCGCACGCACACTGTGCAGTCAATCCTCAAAAATCGAGGGGTCCTCGAACAAGCGCAGGATCCGAGATGGGGCCAGAATTTGGCTTTAACTCTGCACAAAGTGGACATAGCGCTGAAGCTGAAAGGCTCGAGGAAGAGCCGCGCGAGATCAGGCTAGACGGCGCAGCCTAGTGGCCGTGGACCTTCATGGCCGTGGCAGATTGCAGCGACATGGCGTGAAGGGTTGTTTCGCGTGGCGTGGCGCTCGTGGGTGCTCTCCTGCCGACAGAACGTCCCCGTTCCAAATTATCTCTCCCTCCGACGGAGAGATCCCGATGCTGGAAATGCGGTTATTTTGTATGTTTGTTTCCGTGCTCGGAAACAGATCAAAACAGGTAACCGCATTTTCGAAATGGATGGACATTTTCGTGTCCGTCGCCTAGAAAACTTGTCATTCCCTTATTCTTTTTAATGTAATCTCGGCGACTTCGAGGGCGTCAATGCACATACTGGCGACGGCTGCTCAATGCCGCTTAGTCATCCAGGATCACTACCTCCTCCCCGTCGTTATTGAGCTCGATTTTGCTGTCACCTGCATTAGGATTCTTTCGCCTTTCGGCATCCACAATGACCGTCGGTAGTCGGCCATTACTGTACTTTGCCAAGCTCTGCACAGACACACCTCTTTAGATCAGGGCAAGGAGCACAGCCACTAGTGCAACTGTTGTTGCAGCCCAAGGATGCAGGCAGCAGCACCCTTCGAGGTACTGTCTGAGGTGGGGCATTGGAAAGACCTGATTGATGCCGTCAACTTCTTTGCGCACTGCGGCAGCACCAGCTGAGATCCTCGTAACAGAGACCATGAGACAGGGGGATCAGACTCAGACATCATTGCGCCCAGCACAACCAATCTGAGGGAGCTCGCACATGCCAAACTGTCCCCCCCCCGCCTGAGGTTTTCGGAGTTTGGTATCACAACAGGTCTCTTCTAGCACGGTGTCGCAGCTGGCCTCTTAGGTTTTGTTTAGGGTGTCGCAGGTGGTCCATTTAGATTTGGTTTAGGGTGTCGCACCAGCTGCGACACCCTAAACAAAACCTAAAGCCAAACCCGCAGAGGAGGATTCAAGTCCTCTGCCCTACCGTCTGCACTCTGTAACTAAACCCCGAGACCCTGCATCGCTGCGGGTGTGTTTGCGTCGCTTCCGCATGTCTAGATTAGTGTTTAGGGTTTAGGAACATATCGAGTCGCTCAGAATGTAACCTGTGCCCTTCTCAACGCTCATTCAACACGCACGCACTCGTACCTGTAAGGAAAGAGTCAGGCACACCGTCTGGCAGGTGAAGTGCAGCATTCCCACTACTCCTCGACGCCTTTGCAGGGGAAGGCGTTGCCGAGGCCGTTGCCGCACTAGCAGCTGTGCCCAGCACACACGGGTAAGGAAGGGAATGCAAATGATAAAGATTTGCGCAATGATATTGGGGGGTGGTGAGGAGGGGGAGGGGATGAGGCGGGGCGGCACGCACTGCCCCATCCTGATCGCGTGTTGCAATTTCAGAGGTGAAAAAGCAGGAGCCGTTAAAAGTCTGCAGTCTTCCAACGCTGCAACCACTCTCCGTCATCACTATTTCCCCACCTCCTCCCTACAAAATTCTGACGTTTTCTAAGGTGAAATCGTGCACGCTTTCCTCGATGGGCGTCGGTTCCTGCCAAAATCTCTCCCTCCCCGCCATCTCCCTCTCAAGGCGCACCAGAAGCGGTGTCAAAGGCGACACTAAGACGCTGCGCCACCTCCTCCAACAAGGCCTCGCACTGTTTGGGATACCACTTGACAAGCCTCTTCTCCAGCTCCAGCAGATCCGCTACACAAGATTTGTAGTTCACAATTTTGGTCACCACACTTGCCGTTGCACCTCCTTTCCCACGCCCCCCCCCCGCTCCGCCGCTCCGTTGCGCCTTGCCCGGCGAGACATTGTGCGCGGCGATGTGCGCCGCAGCCTCATCTGTTGTCACTTTGATGCCAGCAGCAGCTTGGAAACTCCTGTTGCCCTTGAGATGTGACAAGAGAATCGACACATCCAGCTCATCCTCCTTGATCACCTCGGCGCTGTGCTCCAACACCCACCCAATAACACCACCCAAAAACGCAGGTCAGCATTACCCGAGGTATGGCGTCGGTGCGCGTCTGCATGCAGCTCTCGCGAAGTACTTGACAACAGTGCTTTTTAGAACAGGGGAAAACAGTATTGGCAACTCAAGACGCTCATAAAATAATAATAATAATAAAAAGAACATAAAGAAAAGGGAAAAGAAAAAAGAGCATTGGCAACTCGAGACGGCCGACGGCGCGCGAATAACGCAAAGGAGTTGACTCATTTCGAACAATAATGTGCTCAGGTAAATGTGCTGAGGTAGGCCTACCTCAGCACATTTCCACAAACCCAGCGGCTCCTCTGTTCGCGCGCGCGCCTCTCCTTGTCTTCATTCGCTGCAAGACAGGGCCATGGATGGGAAATGGGGAGTTTTGCTCGTTAGAAAAAGTGCGAGACCACTAATTGCGTTGGTGCGGCATCCTAGTGTGAGCGTATGCGCTCATGTATGCGTGCGTTGGGAGGTGTGTGCGCAGTCGGGGTAGCCTTTTTAAGGAAAGTACACGCGCACGTACCAGTGATGAGCGCCTGCTCACGCACTGCGTCGATCTGCCTGGCCTCCTGCACCGAATCTTCATCGCTGCTCGCCGCTTCGGCTGCAACAGCAGCGCCTGAGGGACCCGGCGCAGCGTTGTCGTGTGCTCCCGCTGACACTGCGAGTTGGGAGCAAGAGTCAAAGGGCAAGGGCGCTGGGGTTGTTGAGGCTGGACATGGCACGTGGACAAGGGTGCGTGTGGATTAGGGTGTGAGTGGATTGGTGCGATGTTGCAGTCTCACCTAGTGTAATAGCCTCGACGACCAGGTTCTCACAAGCCTCATCCTCTGCAACCTCCGGCCTGAGCAGGTTGGCACACTGTTTTTCCACGGACTTGAGAATCTGCACAAGAGCATTTAGCCAGTCAGCGTCTTTGCACAGGCGGTTTAGGGTGCCGTGTGTGCGTATAGATCTCTCTCTCTCTCTCTCTCTCTCTCTCTCTGAGCGTGGAGTCACAAGCACCAGAATCAAGCCTGAGATCACCAACCTGATCTATGCGCTGTGGAGGCTGCCCCATTTGCAGCAAAGTTTGACTGACATACTGCAGCCGCCGCCAGGCCACCTCCTGCCCTGCTTGCCGTCCAGTCGCGGGTGTGCACGGTCAGGAAACAGCCAACCGGGGTGAAAACAGCAGAGCACGGCGCGGGAGAGCCAGATCGCTTGCATGGAGCTGCAACGATGGGGGGAACCTGGGGGCAGCCCACCCGCTACAGCCTGCGAGGCGTGTTGCACGATGGCATGATACATCGCCATTTGCGCTGCGTGTGGGGCTGCATGCGGTGCGCCAAACGAGTAGTGGAACGCGTTCGCCACGGGTAAGCCCGGAATAACGGCGCCCTGCGCGGCGCCCATGCCCATTCGCGCGGGGCCTCCTGTCTGCTGCAGGGTGTGCACAGTTCAGAACTCGCACAGCGCCGAGGCAACGCCGACGCGGAGGGCGGACGAGCAGCGTACCGCGAGCACCTCCGAGCGCCGCTGCGCCAGAGCCGCCATTGAACCGGGCACATGCTGCAAGGGCGTAGCATGCGGCAGGGTGAGCCACTCGCACACTGTGCAGCGCGTGCCGGCCTGTACAGCGCAGGAAACCTCGCAGTCGCCGCCGTCGGGCAGCGCGCGCTTCTTTCCCCCCATGTCCCGCTCAGACTCAACCAAAAGTCTTCACGAACTCGTACACCATGTTGCGTACGCTGTCGCTCGGCGCGGCGCAGGTGAGCGCGATAGTGTAGGTTCTCGGGGTTCGGGGCAGAGCCTGTCGCTCGGTGTGGCAGCAACGCACTCTCCCGCGCGAGGGGCGATCAGCCCGCCCGACTCTTTCGGGCGAGTGCGCGCGACCACCGTGAGCGCGTCAACGCGTGAGAGGTGCTGGCATCTATGTCTCGGCATCGGGAAAACACCGCGAGTGCATGCTCGCTGCCGAGCGGGCGCCGTGTGCAAGACGCCGTTTGTCCACTGGTGCGGCCCCTGGCGCACTGCGCCCGGGCGGCGCGCCCCAGAGGCCTGACGCGCCGCAAAACTCGTGACTTGCGTCGCAGGTTGCGCGGCGCACGGGGCAGATGAGACTGGGGGCCGGCGCGGTGGCGAGTACAGCAGCGGCTGGTGCATCATGCAGGTGCCCTTGCAGCGCGCTTTACGCGCGCGCGTGCATGCATGCATGCACAAGCACGCTTGCGCACATGCGCCAGCGCACTGTGTCACCCAGTGCCAGGCACGCATTGGGTGAATGGCCCGAGTGCATGCGCTCGCGCGCGGACGCAATCCACCTGACTCTCTCGTCCCCTGCTCCATGCCGCCCCCCCGTCCCCTTGTCACTCCTCCCGCTCGATCTTCCTCCCTCCTGCACCGGCAGCACGCGCTGGAGGCTGCCGGCGACGGTGCCAGTCCGCTTTTTTCAGCGCGGGCAAAAAATTCTCAAAAGTCCTCAATACAGTGACTTGATATGGTAAATTATACTACGACACTGACTGTTGAGAATTTGTGTCAGGAGGCCGGCCCTCTCCCAGGAGAAAACCGACATGACTCATATACATGACGCGGTTCGAGACGCGCTAGAGCGCGAGGCTGTGAGAGCGGGGTCTCATCAAGAGGCCGCCGTCCCGCTCCCCAGCGGCTGGGCGCGCATTGACGTGGCGGACATGATGGACGGGCAGGCGGAGGCGAACGGTATCGTAATGCTGGAAAAGACGTTGCCCTCAGGCGAGATTGTCACTGTAGTGTCCTCGCGCGAAGTCATCAATCGTGACGACGAGCTTGAGGAGGAGGAGGAAGAGCAAGAGCATGAAAATGGCTTTGCACATGCCGAGGAAAGCATTCTCTTTTTGGTGGCCGTAGACAAGGCAAAGAACCCGCTCCCGCTCTTTTTTGAGTGTGTCGGCGACCGGTTCGGTTTCGAGATTCTGCGCGTGCACCTCGGCCTTGGCATGGCCGGCTTCATGAGCGACCATACGGGACATCCCTCCTTGCTGTACCATGCCTGCATGAGCCAGAGAGATACTCGACTCGGCCGCGGAGACAACGCAGTGCCTGGGGACGTGGGCCATGATGAGGAGGTGCCAGAGGCGGCGTGCTCTCCTGAATTCGACGCTCTGGACGCGCGGCTGCAAGACACGTTCGTGGACTTCCTTGCTGAGAAGCACGTGGATGCTGTTGTGGTGGAGGCTCTGTTTGACTCTGTGATGGCCAAGGGCCACGACAAGTACATGCACTTCCTGCACCAGCTTTCGGCGTGGCTCAAGTAGAGAGAGAGAGAGAGAGAGAGAGAGAGAGAGAGAGAGAGAGAGAGAGAGAGAGAGTAGGGCTGCCAGTAAAGCTCTTCCCCTCTCTCGTGCGCGCGCGCGCGCATTCTCTCTGGCGTGAAGCGAGGGAAAGAAGGGCTTGCGGGTGAGGGGTGAGAGATGATGGGAAGGGGGAGGTTCGAGGGAGCGAGGGAGCGAGGGGGGGAGGGGGAAGGGGGACGGAGCGGCGGGGGAAAGTGCGCGCGCGAAAGTGAGAGAGTGAGTGAGAGTGAGAGCCTCGGAGACAGACACAGGGAGATTTTGGCAGAATTATTATGACTAATAATGAAGCTCATTATATGACTAATAATGAAGAATTATATGACTAATAACGACTAATAATGAAGAATTATATGACCAATAATGAAATAAATGTATGACGAATACTCAAGAATTATATGACTAATATTGAAGCTGCCGCCGCGGAGAGCGAATGCCCCTAGCGGGTCCTGACGCGTCGCGTCAGGAGTCAGGTCAGCAGGCAACACAAGACCACAGGCATAACATTCTTTACTGAATTACTGAATGAAAGCACAGCGCGCGCACCTTCCTTCCCCAAGGCGCTGCTCCTTATGACCTCCACTCGTCATTGGAAAGTACCGTTTGGTCCGAAGTACGTTTTTTGACTTAACTTCCAAACCTCGTATATCTAGCCCTTAAGTAATAAACACACACACCTTAAGGAGCCTGAGGATTGCATAGCCTGCCTAAACCACTAGGCAAATGGGCCGTTATCGTAGCGAAAAGCCTCCGCCTAATCCTCCTTTATCGCCCGGAGGCGATGTGTGTGTGTGTGTGTGTGTGTGTGTGTGTGTCCTTTGATCGCTCCTGACACATTTCCCTCGATAGGGTCCACAAAGAAGGGTGTGGCTGGAAACGTGCGAAAGTCGTCAGACTACAAAGCGCCATATTTGCGTGTGCGCGCGTGTTGTGTGCAAGTGCACCGGTATCATCACGGCGGTATGTGCAAGAGCGAAGTAGACCTTTAGCACTACTTTGACCCTCAGGACGACTTGGGGGGAGTCACGGTCTTTGAGATAGGCCCAAGTTTAGCTCGATAGCGTGACAAAACTGTAAATGTGGCTGTACCACAAGTTGGTCAAAACCTGCACGAAGTGGATTGGCAAAAGCTGTGCGAACCTTTATCTGAGAAACTTGAATGCCGTTGTATTTCATTATAATCGGTCAGAGGCCGAACGGCCTCTTACCCATAACATCATTCAGTCTCGCAGCAGACCGGCTGTCTTGTGCCCTCCCCAGGGTACCCCACCTGTGCAATGAGAGGCTGTGGGGTGGGATGGGTGGATGGGTGGATGGGTGGGCTTATTACTTCTTTCTCCTTCAATATATAAATTTCCCATGTACAAGTTATGACATCGAAATTGACTGTGCAGACTGAAAAGGGAAAACCTCCGCACAAAGGAGGAGGGGCTTTATTCGTATTCAACGATACTATAAAGGGACCCAGGGCACCTGCGGTTAAGGCAGGGCGCGTCACTCAAGCTGACGAGAGTGAGGGCAGCTCAGCTTCCCTCTCCCCGTAGGACGATCCGACTTTGCTGGTCGTGGCTGTTTGACGATCCTCCTACCCCACTTCGATCTCCGGTAGACACTGGTGCCCACTCGAGGATCGAGACGGAGCCTCCGCTCCGCCGAGTTTGCAGTGGTGGCGGAGACTGTCGGCGGTCGAGAGGATGTTGACTCGGTGGTCCTCAGGTAGGGGGAAATCGAATTTGAGGACGCAAACAAAATGTCCGCGGTCCCAAATCACGCACCTTTCCGTCAAAAGTCACTCGGGGATTGCACCCGACCCCTCCTTCCAGCCCAACACCGGTCTCACCAAGAATGGACACGTACCCCAAGGGACTCGTGGGCACCCAACACCTCGCCGTATTAGATGACCACCCAGTAGTGTCTGCTCAAAGTCAGTTGAGCACCTGTGGGGATGCCCGTCCATAAGGAGTTACACCCAGCCCCTGGTGACGTGGGGGGTTTTGAGGGTCATATCAATCTGATCGCATCCCGCACGCCAATTCCTAGCCGATGCATAGGACAGGGTCGGGACTCCAAACCGTCAGGGAGTGGGGTCAAGTCTCATGGGCAGAAAGGTTCAGGGCGGTCCTTCCGTTTCCCCCCGGGAAACGGAACTGGAACGACAGAGATCCCAGAGCGTCGCTTGACTCTCAACCCGTCAGCGTGGTCTAAAGCCAGGTCACATAATTGATGTCCCCGCTTTATAACAGG
>Ga0315899_10007431_pt1 | contig 11764 bp, 11 predicted proteins | sample LakEriMetagenome_2_FD_203518 | JGI IMG/M metagenome (GOLD analysis project Ga0315899, IMG submission 203518) | Freshwater fungal communities from buoy surface, Lake Erie, Ohio, United States - Buoy 4 MA112 | ecosystem: Environmental > Aquatic > Freshwater > Lake | place: USA: Lake Erie, Ohio... | reverse complement strand
TCAGCTTCGTTGGCGATCCGGTCTTTTCGGTGCGCAGGTTCGCGGTCTTGTCGTCGGTCATGAAGTCGACGAAGATCAGGCTGTTGTCCTTGCAGCGATACTGCTTGTTGGCCTTGACCGACGGCGGCAGTTCGACCGGCGCGGCGTTGGCCAGCCTTTCGGCCATTGGATCGGCGGGGCCGCCGACGACTTCGGGTTCATCATTCTTGTTGCAGGCAGACAGCATGGTCAGGCCGGCAACGGCGATCAGGGGGACATAATATTTCATAGCGATCCTTTTATGTGCACGTGCAACATGGTGCGTCAACGCAAAATGACGCATTTTCCTCCATTGCACTGAATTGACGTCATGACGGCGTGATGACCATCGGGCCTTTGTGGCGCAGCGGGCTTGACCATCCGCCTGGGCACGGTCAATGCAGGGCGATGGCTGAGGATATGTCGACCCCCGATCCCGAAACCCTGTCGTTCGAGGATGCGTTGCGCGCTCTGGAGCAGATCGTGCGCCGCCTTGAAAGCGGGGACGTGCCGCTCGACGAGTCGATCGCGCTTTATGCGCGCGGCGAGGAATTGCGCAAACGGTGCACGGAAAGGCTTCAGGCGGCAGAGGCGCGCATTCAAAAGCTCACGGTCGATGCCGGCGGCGTGGTCAGCGGCGCGCAGCCGTTCGGCGCGGACTGACGGCCATGTCCGGGGGAGAGGGGGGCTCCGCTTCTGCTTTGGTCGGTGCGCGCGCAGCGGAAGTCGCTGACGCCATCGATGCCGCTTTTGACCGTCTTCTCGCCCTTCCCGACGATCCGCGCCGCCGCCTTTATGATGCGATGCGGCACGCGGCCATCGGCGGCGGCAAGCGATTGCGGCCGCTGCTGGTGCAGGCGGCAAGCGACCTCTTCAACATCTCGCGCGAATCGGCGCTGCGGGTCGGGCTCGCGGTCGAATGCATCCATGTCTATTCGCTGATCCATGACGATCTGCCGGCTATGGATGATGACGATCTGCGTCGCGGCAAGCCCACGGTCCACAAGGCGTTTGACGAAGCGAGCGCCATCCTGGCGGGCGACTGCCTTCATGATCTCGCTTTCGAAGTGCTGGCGGATGAGGACACACACCCCGATCCCTTCGTGCGGATCGAACTGGTGCGGGCTCTGGCGCTGGCCAGCGGTCCTGCGGGAATGGCTGGCGGGCAGATGATGGACCTGGAGGCGGAAAAGGCCCGCTTCGACCTTGCCACCGTCACGCGGCTGCAAAATCTCAAGACCGGCGCGCTGATCGCATTCTGCGTCGATGCCGCCGCCATCATGGCGCGCCTGCCGCAGGAGGCGCGCACGTCGCTGCACGGCTATGCGCGCGACATCGGCCTTGCTTTCCAGATCGCCGACGATCTCCTCGACGTGGAGGGCGACGCCGCGCTTGCGGGCAAGGCGCTCGGCAAGGACGCGGCGGCGGGCAAGGAAACCTTCGTGTCGCTGCTGGGCGTCGAACGCGCGCGCGACCGGGCGCATCTTCTGGTGGCGCAGGCAAAGGCCCATCTGCACGGCCATGGCAGAGAGGCGGACCTGCTGCGCGCCATTGCCGACTATATCGTGGAGAGGGACCGCTAACCCATGAGCAAAAAGCGCATCGGTGTCTATCCGGGCACGTTCGACCCCATCACGCTGGGTCATATGGATATCATCCGGCGCGGCGCAAAGCTGGTCGACAAGCTGGTGCTCGGCGTCACCACCAATATCTCCAAATCGCCCATGTTTTCGGACGAGGAACGGTTGGAGATGGTGCGGCGTGAATGCGCGGGCATCGATACGGAGATCGTCGTCACCGGCTTCAACTCGCTGCTGATGGACTTTGCCGAATCGCAGGGGGCCAGCATCATCATCCGGGGCCTGCGCGCTGTCGCGGACTTCGAATATGAATATCAGATGGCGGGCATGAACCAGCAGATCAACGGCCGGGTCGAAACCGTATTCCTGATGGCGGATGTGTCCCTGCAGCCGATCGCATCTCGTCTGGTCAAGGAAATCGCCCTCTATGGCGGCCCGATCCAGAAATTCGTCAGCCCCGCCGTGCGCGACGAGGTGGTCGCGCGCGTCGAGCAGATCGGGCGCAAGGGCGTTTGACCTGCGGTTTCAGCCTGCGTTCAGTTGCCAATCGCGATCAGCGCGCTATCAGGGCCATCCAAGCCTGCCGGCCCAGAATTTTTTGAGGAAAGCGTCCACTCATGCGTCTCACTAGCGCGCTCAAGACCGTCGCGATCGGCTTCGCCATCACTGCATCCGGCGTCGCTTTCGCCCAGGGTGGCGGTGGCGGCGGCCGCGCCGACGAAATGAAGAAGGCGGAGACGGCTGCCCGCGCGCAGAAGAATCTTGAATCTCTGGGCACCAGCGTCACGCCGCAGTTGCCGCCCGCGACGGTGCCGGCCGACCCCCAGAATATATGGGACCTTGACCTGTCCAGCGGCGGGCGCGTGCGCATCCAGTTGCGGCCGGACATCGCGCCCGGCCATGTCGAGCGGATCAAGGAACTCACCCGGCAGGGCTTCTACAACGGCCTTAAATTCCACCGCGTGATCCCCGGCTTCATGGCGCAGGGCGGTGATCCCAAGGGCGACGGCACCGGCGGATCGACGCTGCCGGACCTGAAAGCCGAATTCAATCCGATGCCGCATCTGCGCGGGACGGTGTCCATGGCGCGCGCCCAGAGCGAGGACAGCGCCAACAGCCAGTTCTTCATCGTCCTGCTGCCCCGCATGCAGCTCGACAAGAAATATACCGTCTTCGGCCGCGTGATCGAGGGCATGCAATATGTCGACGCGATCGCGCCGGGCGAGCCGCCGGCAAACCCGACCGTCATCCTCCAGGCGTCGATCGAGAGCGACGGGAAGCCGCCCGTGACCGCCGCGCCCCCGCCGGCCGCCGTCGCGCCCTCCATCGTCGACACGCCCACCCCGGCGCGCAAGCCTGCCCCCAGGCCGGCTGCGTCCAAGAAACCGGCTGCGCCCAAGAAGCCGGCCGCCAGCAAATAAGCCGGCGGGTCCGGTTGCCCTCTGATGCGCGTAGACCTGTTCGATTTCGATCTCCCGCCGGAGAATATCGCGCTGCGTCCTGCCTCGCCGCGCGATAGCGCCCGGCTGCTCCTGGTTCCCGGCGATGGGGCGATGCAGGATCATGCCGTGCGCGACCTGCCGTCGCTGCTGCGCGCTGGCGACGTGCTGGTGTTCAACGATACGAAGGTCATTCCGGCCCAGTTGGAAGGCACGCGCGGCGAGGCGCGCATCGGCGCGACGCTGCACAAGCGGCTTGGCCTGCGGCAGTGGCAGGCCTTCCTGCGCAACGCCAAGCGGGTGCGTGCCGGCGACCGGATCGATTTCGGCGCGGGTGTCAGCGCGATCGCCGGCCCGCGCGATGAAGATGGCGGCGTTACCCTGAGCTTCGAGGGCGACGAGCCGGTCGAGTTGCTGCTGGAGCGGGCGGGGCGGATGCCGCTTCCGCCCTACATCGCCAGCAAGCGCGCCACGGACGAGCGCGACCGGAGCGATTATCAGACGATGTTCGCGCGGGAAGACGGCGCGGTCGCCGCGCCGACGGCCGCGCTGCACTTCACCCCGGACCTCATGGACGCCATCGCCGCGGCTGGCGTGCTGACCGAAACGCTGACGCTTCACGTGGGCGCGGGCACCTTCCTGCCGGTGAAGGCGGACGACACCGACGATCATCGAATGCATGCCGAATGGGGACGGATCGAGGCTGCGACCGCCGAGCGGCTCAACGCCGCGCGCGCGGCGGGGGGGCGATTGATCGCGGTCGGGACGACCTCGCTGCGCCTGCTGGAAAGCGCGGTCGGAGAAGACGGCCTCATCCGCCCGTTCGCGGACGAAACCCGGATATTCATCACCCCGGGCTATCGGTTCCGCGCGATTGACGGACTGATGACCAACTTTCACCTGCCGCGATCGACCTTGTTCATGCTGGTATCGGCGCTGATGGGACGCGACCGGATGCAGGCGGTCTATGCCCACGCCATTGCGCTGGGCTACCGCTTCTACAGCTATGGCGACTCGAGCCTGTTGTTGCCGGAACGGTGACGCGGCGCGATGCAGGGGCGCAGCCCCGCTATTCGAATGCGGATTTCTTGCCCACCGCTCGCCATTGCTGGCGGATGAGGGGGTGGACCCTGTCTCCCAGCCACCAGCGCAGCGGGATGCGCCGTTCGGCCAGCCCGGGCAGGCTGCCGATGTCCCAGCCGCGGCGAATGCGGAACGGATTGCGCCGACTATAGGCCCATAGTTCGACGCGCGTAACCGGGCCAGCGGCAGCGGTGCGCGAATGGAAGCCGAATGTGTCTGCGATAACCAGCGTGTTGGCGGGCACGTCAAAGACGCTGGGCTGTGGCAGATCGAGACCGTCCAGTTCGTCCGCCCGGATGCGCAGGGAACCGCGCGCCGAAAGCCGGCAGTTTTCGTCCCGGACGCTGAGGCTGCGAGCATGTTCCCATTTCAGCCGTGACGGTGTCAGGCGGTGCGATCCCCGCACATAGGAGAAGGGACCGGCCTCCGCCGGCACGTCCTCCAGGAACAGCCAGGCCTTCATCGATGGATGAAAGGTATCGGCATGGAGTTCATGCTGCGGGTCGCGGGGCGCATCGTGCCGGTTCGGCATGATCGACTGGATATAAAGCAGTGGTTCGACGTCGAAACCCGCGACATAGCGGCACAGCGCGCGCCAGCGCTCATCCTTGCGGAAATGGTCGAGGGCGGGGATCGCCCGGATCGCCTGCGGATCGACCGCCATGCGCCGCGTGACAGTGTCGCCCTGGACCGTCTCGCGGGCCGCGCCGCGATAGGCAAGGACGTCCGCCTGCATTGCGCGGAAAAGCGGAGCGGGCAGGAAGTTGCGGATTTCGACCACGCCGTCGCGATCGAAGGCCGCCCGATCCTCTGGCATGACCGCCGCGGCAAGCCCGCGCCGCCTGAATGCCGTCAACGCGTGCGCAGCCCGAACCCGCCCCGCATGCAAGCCGATGCCGTTCAGCCTTTTCGATCCGATCAGCGGATTGTCCACGAATGACTTTGCGCCCGTGAACAGCTGCGCAAACCAGAAGGGCATCATCCACATCGATTGAAAATGCATATGCGACGCATTGACGCCATCATCCGCCAAGGTCGAGCAAATTTTTCCAATCCGTTATCCGTTGGGCGTTGATGGCGTCCTGCGCCACGGGGGAGTGGAGATTGTGACGCCGCGCGCGGTTCCGAACCGTCTGCTTCCGACGCGACATTGCGCCCGAAACGGATCAGCTGCGCCCGACGAACAAAAACGCCACGGCGGCCATGATGCAGGCGAAGGCCGCCGCGTGCCGCCAGTGCAAAGGCTCGCCCAGCACCGTCACCATGAACACGCCGAATATGATGAGCGCGATCGCTTCCTGCGCGATCTTCAACTGCCCGGCGCTCCAGCCATGGGCATAGCCGATCCGGTTCGCGGGCACGGCCAGGCAATATTCGACGAAGGCGATGCCCCAGCTGATGAGGATCACGACCAGCAGCGGCTTGTTCATGCCGCCCTTCAGATGCCAGTACCAGGCCGTGGTCATGAAGACGTTGGAGAGCAGCAGCAGCAGGAAAGTGGGCATGGCTCGCTGCTTGCCACTGGAAAGGCGCGCGATGCAAGCGAACAGAAAAAAGGCCCGGTTGCAGCACCGGGCCTTTTTCCAGCGTCACGCGCGATCAGCGATAACGGGTTTGGCTCCACGCCGTGCTCGACCCGGACTGGCCTTCCTGGCTCCATCCGCTCCGGTCTTCGTCGCGGCCGCCGAACATCGCGCCTTGCTCGCGCTCGGTCCGCCAGGCGTCCTGCGCCTGCGCTGCGGTCTTCTCCAGCGTCACGCGTGTCGCGTCCACCGTCTTGATCCAGCTTGATGGGATCGAATGATGCACGCCGCCGGCATCCTCGTCATTCTTGGTCAGAATGATGCGGTCGCCGCGCAGCTTGTCCACCGTGCCCACATGTTCGCCGTCGCTGCCGACGACGTCCATATGCTCCCGAACCTGCTGGATCGCTTGCCGCTGCTCGCCGCGCCGGGTGCGCCACGCGCCGAATTCGCTGTTGAAGCGGTCGCGATTTTCATTTTGATATTCGGCATAGTCGCGGTCCAGCTCGTCGATGCGCTGCTGACGCCAGCTATGGTAATTGCTGTCGTGATGCGCGCCATAGTCCTGCTGCGGGCCGTAGGCGCGGGTGCGGTAGCCATGGTCCTCGCTGCCGAAACCGCTGCGCTCGTTGGTGTAGGGGGCATAGCCCCGATTGGGCAGATAGTCGCTGCGCGCGGCCGAAGCGAAGCCCATCCGGCTCGACTGGTCGCGGGGATCGCCATAGGGACGATTATAATAATCGTCATATTCGCGGCGACGTTCTGCTTCCTCGTCGCCAAACCAGCTGCGAATCTCGTCGCCTGCACGGTCCAGGAAGCCACGGTCCTCCGGGTCATAGTCGCCCGGCGGGCGGCGATAGTCAGGGCCGCCAAACTGTCCGCGCGTCCCATAGCGATATCCGCGATCGTCGCGCCGATAGTCGCCCGATCCCCGGTAGCGATCACCGCCGCGATCCCAGTTGCCCGAATATCGGTCATCGCCACCATAGCGGCGTCCGCCTTGGTAACCCATCGTCCTTCTCCTTCGTTTGCCGGCGACGCGCGTCGGGCGTCGTCACCCTGAACAATGAGTGGACCGGACCAACGTTCCGGCCGTTACGCCGGGGTAATATCCCATCCACGGCGCGCCTTGCCGGCCCGTCGCGGCGCAAAGCAGGTCTTCGGACAGGCACGCAGATTTTTGCACAAAGACCGTTGCACGCCGGAAATCGCTCGCTTATAGGCAGCGCTCCTTCGGGGCCGTAGCTCAGCTGGGAGAGCGCGTCGTTCGCAATGACGAGGTCAGGGGTTCGATCCCCCTCGGCTCCACCAACTCCTCCACAGGGGGTTGTTCCCGAAGGCTTTCCGCTGCATGCGGTATCCATGACAGATGATGAACGTTCCTCCCGATCTGCGGCCACGCTGGTCGTCGTACGGGATCGGCCAGGGCAATCGGCTGAACTGCTTATGGTGGAACGGTCGCCCGCCATGGCCTTTGCGGCGGGTGCGCTGGTTTTCCCCGGCGGTGGCGTGGACGAAGGCGATCATATGCTCGCCGCGCGCGCGGCCGGCGCGCTGGATGTGGAGGATGCCGCCGCGCGCATTGCCGCCATTCGCGAAACGATCGAGGAAGCCGGCATCGGCCTCGGCTTTGAGGGCGTGATCGACCAGCCGACTGTGCTGCGGCTGCGCGACGGGCTGCGCGACGGCCGGACGCTGGGCGAGTTGCTGGACCGGCATGGCCTTTCGCTGAACCTCGACGCGCTCATTCCGTTCGCGCGCTGGCACCCCCCGCTGTCCGACCGGCTGCGGCGGGTCTACGATGCGCGTTTCTACCTGGCCCGCGCGCCGGAAGGGCAGGTCGCGAGCGTGGACACCACGGAAAATGTCCGCCTGTTCTGGAGCAGCGCCGCCGACACGCTCGCCTTGTGCGACGCGGGGCGGGGCCATGTCATCTTTCCCACGCGCCGCAATCTCGAGCGGCTGGCGCTGTCTCCTTCGTTCGAGGCGCTGACCGCGGACGCCAGGCGCTTTCCTGTCGACAAGATCCGGCCGTGGCAGGAGATCAGGGACGGGACGCTTCATATCTGCATTCCCGATCATCTGGGCTATCCGGTCACGTCGGAACCAATGGAGCATGCCCTGCGTGGTTGATCCATGCGCCGCCTCCATCTGACCCTCCGCCGCCTCATCGTTCTCGCCGGCGTCCTTTTCCTTCTCTTCCTCGCTTATGCCTGGTTGCGCCAGCGGCCGCAGGACTTGCCCTGGACGCCGCTCGACCTGTCGCAGCCGATCGGTATGTTTACCGGGCGAAAGCTGGCTGCGCTGACCGGAGACGCAGAGGGCTGCCGCGCGCTGCTCGATCGGGCCGGCGTGGATTATGTCGCGATGAAGCCGGGCGGCACGGGACAGTGCGCCTATGCCGATGCGCTGCGGTTGCGGCCGGATCGGGACGCCATCGCGCTCGCGCCCGCGTCGGTCGCGCCGTCCTGCCCCGTCGTCGCCGCGCTCAAGCTGTGGGAGTGGCAGGTCGTCCAGCCGGCGGCTCAGCGCCTGTACGGCCAGCCGGTCCGCTCGATCCGCCATTTCGGCAGCTATAGCTGCCGTCGCATGTACGGGCGGAGTGCGGGCGATTTCAGTGAACATGCGACCGCCGACGCGATCGATGTCGCTGCCTTCGTGTTGAAGGACGGACGGCAGATCAGCATCGTCGGGGACTGGAAGGGGGAGGGGAAAAACGCAGCTTTCCTGCGCGACGTGCGTGACGGTGCCTGCGACCTGTTCTCGACCGTGCTGTCACCCGATTATAATGCGGCGCATCGCGACCATCTGCATCTCGACCAGGCGGAACGCGGGGCGACCGGCTGGCGCGCCTGCCGCTAGAGCATGATCCGTTCATACTGAATCGCATCATGCTCTAACTATCTTTTGTTTTCCGCATTTTCCCACGCAGCGGACGACGCCGTCCGCTTCGAAAATGCTCCGGGGGCTTACTGTCCGTACCCGGCTTGCCGCGCCACGCTCACAGCCTCGCGCGCGGCCGCCAGCAGCGCGCCGCTTTTCGCCTCGCACTCGCGCTGTTCATATTCGGCCTGGGAGTCCGCGACGATGCCGGCGCCCGCCTGCACATGCATCATGCCGTCCTTCAGCACGGCGGTGCGCAGGACGATGCAACTGTCCATATTGCCGTCCGGCCCGAAATAGCCGACGCCGCCGGCATAGGCGCCGCGCGTCTCCGGCTCCAGTTCGGCGATGATCTCGCAGGCACGGACCTTGGGCGCGCCGGACACGGTGCCGGCGGGGAAGCCGGCGAACAGCGCGTCGATCGCATCCTTGTCCTCCGCCAGCCGCCCGACCACGTTCGACACGATGTGCATGACGTGGCTGTAGAATTCGACGGTGTAGCTTTCCGTGACCGTCACCGATCCGGCGGCGGCAACTCGACCGACATCGTTGCGGCCCAGGTCCAGCAGCATCAGATGCTCGGCCCGTTCCTTGGGATCGGCGAGCAGGCTTTCGCGATTGGCGGCATCCTCCACGGCGTTTGTGCCGCGCGGCCGCGTACCCGCGATGGGGCGGATCGTCACTTCGCCGTGGCGGGCGCGCACCAATATTTCGGGACTGGAGCCGATCAGCGCGAAGCCGGGCAGGTCGAGATAATAGAGGAAGGGCGACGGATTGATCCGCCTCAATGCGCGATACAGGGCGATGGGCGGCAGGGTGAAGGGACTGGTGAAGCGCTGCGCCAGCACCACCTGGAATATGTCGCCCGCGACGATATAGTCTTTCGCCTGCTCCACCATGCGTGCGTAATGGCCCGGTTCCAGCACTGGCGTCACCGCGACATCGGCGATCTTTGTCGGTGCTGGCAGGGGCGGCAGGGGCGCGGCCAGCTTCGCGGCGGCGGCGTCGATCCGCTCAAGCGCGGTCTCTATCGCGCGGTCGGCGTCTGTGAAGCTGCCTTTCCACACCGGCGATATGATGAACAGCTGGTCGGCCAGCCTGTCGAAGATCAGGATGACCGTCGGCCGCACGAACAGCATGTCGGGCACGCCGATGGGATTGGGGGCGGGACGCGGCAGTTTCTCGACCAGCCCCACAGTCTCATAGCCAAAATAGCCGACCAGACAGGCAAGCGCTGCGGGCAGGACCGGGTCCATCGTGGCGCGGCATTCCGCCACCAGCGCGCGCAGCGCATCGAGCGCGCCGGCGCTCTCCGCGACGAAGGCGTCGCGGTCAGTCGCCCATTGCCGGTTGATCTCGGCCCGTTCGCCCTGCGCGCGGAAGACGAGGTCGGGAGCGAGGCCGATCAGGCTGTAGCGGCCGCGCACCGCGCCTCCCTCCACCGATTCCAGCAGATAGTCGCCCCGGTCGGGCTCGAACAGCTTGAGCGCGGCGGAAATGGGCGTGTCGGTGTCCGCGATCTGCCGCCGCCACACCAGCGCCGATTCGCCTCGCGCCAACGCGGCCCGCGCGCTCTCGATGCCGTCCGCTCCCCCCGCCACCGTCATTTTACTGCCCGCTGTTGGTGGCGGACAACGCCTGCCGCACCTTGGCGACCGCGTTCGCATTGCGGGTCACGCCCAGATCCTTCTCGACGGCGCGCTCGAACTGCTGGCCATATTCCTGGCCCACCACCTCTGCGAGTTGGGTGCGGACCTGATTGAGCAGTTCGGGCTGCCCCTTGGCGTCGCCGCGCTCGATCCTGTTGAGCTGAACCACGAAATAGCCGCGATCTTGCCCGATCGGCAGCGTCTTGACCGTGTTGGCCGCCATGGCGAACATGATCGCGACTTCCGCCGGCGGACGCTGCTGGCCGCGCATGATGTCCGCGCGGCGGCCGCCCAGCTGTTGCGGCGGGGGCAGCTTGACGCCCGCCTGCGCGATCGCGTCTGTCAGCTTCATGCCCTTGGCGACCTTCGCCTGGATCTGGTCGGCCAGCGCCTTCGCCTTGCGGTTGCCTTCGTTGAGCTTGTACTGCGCCAGCACCAGCTGCTTGACCTCGGCCAGCGGCGGCGGCGCTGCGGCCACGATCTCGCCCGGCGCGGCCAGCGCGTAGCGCTTGTCCGGCGTGATCGGCACCAGTTGCGCGTCGTCGTCGGCGCTCATGCCGAACACGGGCGCGATCAGCGGCTGCAAGTCCGGTCCTGCAGTGAAGGCCGCGTCGCGCACCTGCTTGCCTGTCGCCAGGACCAGCGGGCTGGTTTCCAGTTTCAGACCGTTGTCCTTCACCACTTCCTCGAAAGTGCCGCCGTCGGCGATCGCATCCTCGATCTTGCCGGTGAAGTCGGTCAGCAGCTGCTTCTCCTTCTGAGCGCGCAGCTTCTCGACGATGTCGCCGCGCACGGCAGCCAGCGGCTGGGCAGGGGTTTCCTTGACCGCCGTGACCCGCACCAGCAACCAGCCGAGCGGCGCGCGGATCGGCCCGACCAGATCGCCCTGCTTCGCCGCCCATGCGGCGTCGGCCGCGGCCTTGCCGGCCGATGCGGTCAGCGCCTCGCGGCTCTGGTCGGCGAGCGTGGCCACGGCAAGGCCAGCGCCCTGCGCGGCGGCGGAGAGCGACGCGCCGCCCTTCACCTTCGCGGCGATCGCCTTCGCGCCCGCCTCGGTCGGCAGCACCAGCTGCTCGACGCTGCGGCTTTGCTTGGCGGCGTAGGCGGCCTTGTTCTGATTGTAATTGGCGGCGATCTCGGCGTCGGTGGGCTGGGCCGCCTGCGCGAAGCGCTGAGCATCGATCAGGGCGTAGCGGATGCGGCGCTGCTCGGGGATCGTAAAGCGCGCGCTGTTCTTCTTGTAATAGTCCGCCAGCTGCGCATCGGTCGGATTCTTGTCATCCAGCAACGCAATGGAGGGGATCGCCGCGACCATGCCCTGCCGCGTTTCCAGCAACAGCGACGCGTACGGCATCACCTGGCTGTCGGTCAGCTTCGCGCCCAGGCCTACGGGAGCAAGCAGCTGCCGCTGGAGCATCTCGCGGCTGATGTCGTCGCGCAGCGCCTGCTCTGTCAGCCGCTCGCGCGACAGCAGGGCGCGGAACTGATCCTGGCTGAAATTACCGGCTGCGTCCTGAAAGGCCGGGATCTGCGCGATCTGCGCGTCCACCAGCCGCTTGGAGATATGGACGTCCTGGCTGTCGGCAAAG
>Ga0315899_10007430_pt1 | contig 11764 bp, 9 predicted proteins | sample LakEriMetagenome_2_FD_203518 | JGI IMG/M metagenome (GOLD analysis project Ga0315899, IMG submission 203518) | Freshwater fungal communities from buoy surface, Lake Erie, Ohio, United States - Buoy 4 MA112 | ecosystem: Environmental > Aquatic > Freshwater > Lake | place: USA: Lake Erie, Ohio... | reverse complement strand
TGGCAGTTGAGTTTCGCGAGTCCGGATGGGATATGAAAAAGCTGAATCGATTGATTGTTACCAGCTCCACATATCGTCAATCCAGCAAAGTAAACGAAACTTTGTTGCAACGAGATCCTGAGAATCGACTCTATGCGAGAGCTTCTCGGATGCGAATGCCATCCATGGTCCTGCGAGACTGGGCTTTGGCAGCAAGTCGATTGCTGGACCGAAGAGTGGGAGGCAAGCCAGTGTACCCATATCAACCCGATGATATTTGGGAGTCGTTAGCCATTACGAAGGAGCGGGACTTCACTTATCCGAAATCGTCAAACTCCGACTTGTATCGTCGAAGCCTGTATACGTTCTGGCGACGCACAGTGGGACCGGCCAATATGTTTGACAGTTCCAACCGTCAGACGTGCAAGGTCCGGATGACGGCGACGAGCACTCCGCTTCATGCGTTAACCACATTAAACGACCCTACCTGGGTCGAGGCGGCTCGTTCTCTCGCAGAGGAGATGATGACGCAGCATTCAACGTTGTCATCACAAATTGAGGCAGCTTATCGAGCGGTGCTTTGTCGGGCACCCAATGAAAAGGAACTCAAGATTTTAGAAGCTGCATTCGCGAAACAGCGTGCGATATTTGAAGCGGCCCCCGCGACGGCCGAGCAATTTCTATCCATTGGGAACAAACCAAAATCCAGTTCCCCAGATGCCCTAACGCACGCTGCATTGTCTGTCGTTTGTCTTGGGATTTTAAACTTGGACGAATCTCTCTCGAGAGAATAGGGAAAACGAAACCATGGAACCAATGGACCTCTTAAGTCAAAACCGAGCGATCGTTACCCGAAGACAACTATTTGGCAGATTCGGAACAGGCTTGGGTACGGCTGCACTCGCGAGTCTGATGCAATCGAGCCTTACTACACAGAACGCTTTTGCAAATGCTTCCAACGATCAGTTTTCTGGCGCACGCCAAAAAGGGTTGCCAGAATTGCCTCACTTTCCCCCGAAGGCAAAAAGAGTCGTTATGTTTTGGCAGGGAGGGGGGCCATCGCACGTGGATCTGTTTGATCACAAGCCAGTCATGGAACAAATGGCGGGGAAAGAAATTCCCGAGTCCATTCGAGGTACAACTCGATTGTCGACGATGACCAGCGGCTTGAAGAATTGGCCATGCGTTCCTGCGATCAAGCCGTTTCAAAAATACGGAGAGTCCGGAACGTCACTTAGCAGCATGCTTCCGAACATCGGTTCCCTGGCCGATGAGATGACACTTGTTCGGTCCATGCACACCGAAGCGGTGAATCACGCGCCTGGAGTTACTTTTTTCTTGACCGGTTCCCAAGTTCCCGGCAGACCTAGTTTGGGGGCGTGGCTTTCTTATGGGCTCGGGAACGAATCAGATGAACTACCAACCTTTGTTGTTATGACATCAAGCGATAAAGGCAAAACCTGCGGACAATTGTTCTTTGACTATTACTGGGGAAGTGGATTTTTACCCAGCCGATTCCAAGGGGTACGATTTCGTAATTCGGGAGATCCTGTTCCCTATTTAGCAAACCCCAATGGTCTAAGTGGAAACGCTAAACGGGCGATTCTTGACGATATCGCAGCCATCAATGCCGCGCATCTCGCAGAGTATGGTGATCCTGAAATTGATACGCGAATCGCTCAGTATGAGATGGCTTATCGGATGCAGACCAGTGTCCCAGATTTACTCGATTTCTCCAAAGAGTCTACTTCAACTGTCGAGCGATATGGGCCGGACGCTCTTGTTAAAGGTACCTATGCGAATAACTGTTTGATCGCGCGTCGACTGCTGGAACGTGGCGTGCGGTTCGTTCAGTTGATGCATGCTGGCTGGGATCAGCACAATAATCTGTATACTCAGCTTGAAGCACAATGCCGTGATACCGATGCCCCCTCTGCTGCCCTCGTTAAGGATCTCAAGGAGCGAGGAATGCTAGACGATACGCTTGTTGTCTGGGCCGGCGAGTTTGGAAGGACTCCGTTTGGGCAGGGGCCGTCAGAAAAACCTAACGGACGGGATCACTTTGGAAGGGCGTTTAGTTGGTGGATGGCCGGTGGAGGTGTGAAAAAGGGGCATGTCCACGGTGCAACGGATGATTATGCGTGGAATGTAACCGAGAACCCAGTTCACGTTCACGATATGCAAGCGACCATACTGCACCTGTGTGGCATCGATCACACAAAACTCACATTTCGTTATCAAGGACGTCAGTATCGTCTTACTGATATCCACGGCGAACCAGTCCAAGGAATCATCGCTTGATATTTGCTTGGTCCCCATGGCCAAGTCTGACATCAGCCTCGGCTGTAACAATTGAGTTCTGTAAAGGTAGATCCCTGTACTCGCGCCTCTAAGGTTTGTGGGCGCGTCTGAGGTTACCGAGTGTTTCTGAAAAGTATGACTTGGTTAATTAGATGTCATGCAGTCGATTGCAGTTAGTGTAAGGACGTCGGCTCGCTTTTCGATGCGAAGAAATAGTAAAAAGGGGCTGTCGGTCTCCAAGCCTTTTGCCTTGCTGATCAACTGTTCATTGGCACTTGGAAATTCGATAGACATTCGACTTCCCGCAATCATCGATTCCAATGTCAACTGAGGCACGCTTCCTGCCTTTGCATTGTCGGTGAATTCAAATCCAGATGGAATGACTGTAACGATATGACTGTTAGTGTCCAAGGAGACAGCACCAGCGATCTCGCCCGCTGCGCAGCGTTTCACCAATGCGGAAAATTTTGGATCCTCTAAGATCATGTTCGCTATGGAATCACGTTGTTGGTGCCAGTATTGAGTCACATCGTCGTCTTGCGAATCACTCCATTTAGCAATTTCGCACAGGTAACCATAAAAGTCTGACACTGCTTTCAGCTGAGCATCCCTTTCGCGGGGAATAGAGGACCACTTTTCCTTTATCGCCATTAAGTCTTGTATGGATTCTGACAATTCGGCGATTTCAACAGCTTGGGACACGTCGGAATCAGTTTTTTCAACGGAACCGTCGCGTACGTTGGTTGGATCTAATGAGCTTTTGTTCGAATCTGCACCAAGGCTCGGTAGATTGCTCTTGAAACCATCAGAGGGTAACTGTCTCGAAGAAATGGTAGGAACGGGTCCAACGTCGTAGGCAGAATCAATGGAGCCGAAGGTGCCATCTGATCGAAAACCAGAGCCACGCAATTTTTGGGGGACGATCCATGGAATGTATTGAGCCACGGCTGGACCTATCCCGCCAATATCCTTTCCGAAACCATACCAAAGAATAGCGGTCGCAAGTGGTAACGCAGCAAGTCCGCCGAGCATCGGCGGGAGAAATTTCTGAATCGCTGATTTTTCTTTTCGGCTGGGACGCTCGCTAGGGTCACGGACTTTAAAAGTGGTGCTTTGGACAAGCACTTCAGAGGAAGCCGGCTCCTGGGAAGCGGAAGGGCTGGAAGTGTCTTCACGATTCTCAGGTTCGTCGTTCAATGCAATTTCTCCAGGTGTAGCAAGGCGAGACGTTTGGGTTTAGGGATAGTCAAGGGACTGAAGCTCGTGCCGAAGTCTCAAAGCAACCTGCACGTCAAAGGCCACCAATGTTCGATAAAGCTCTAGCACACAATCTTACTTTAGAATACATGCTCAGCGACGTTGCTTAAGATTTGTCCCTCGGAAAAGGGGAATACGGCCCAATTTTGGTTGATTTCTTCACCGAAACGGGGTTTCTAGGCATGCAAATCGCCTATAAGTCGGGGCAATCTCTTGGCTAATATGCTGTTTTGGACCATACTGTGGTGAATTCCAGGGAGTCCAAACGGTTTCAACTTTGGATCTCCACGTCACCTACCTCCCACCGTATTACATTCATGCTGTTGCAGAAAGCACGACTAGGCCTGCTGGCGATCGTAGCGCTGGTGGCGCTTCGGTTTACGATCGGTTACCACTTTTACATGGAAGGGGCGACGAAGGTCCGCGAGGGGAATTTTTCTTCGAAGGGGTTTCTTACCGCCGCGAAAGGTCCGCTGGCTGGCCAATTTAAAGGGCTGATTCCTGATTACGATGGCTTCGTAAGATTGCCCGAACTCCGAGAAAACTTGACGGAGAGCGAACAAGAACCATCCGATGACGATCCTGACGTAAAACTTCGTTACTCAAAGTTCTTTTCCATTCTTGATGCTCATGAAGCAAAAGTACTAGAAGCGTTCGAATTAACGAGTGACGAGCAAAAGGCGCCAGCCAAGGAACTGACCGCTAAATGTAAAAAGGACCTGAACGAATTTGTTGAGGAGTGGCAGCCTCAAATCGTTGAGTACTTGCGAGGATACCAACGCATAGAGAAGGATAGAAACGATCCGGCCAAAACGACCGTTCCGGGGATGCGAAAGCAACGCGAGGAAATCGAAGCAAAGTGGCGAGCCATTGCTGCTCCGTTGTTGCCTCAGATCGAACGAATACTAGACAATTATGAGGCCGACATGAATGGGTTGGCACCGGAGGCTGAAGAAGGCAAAGAAAAGAAATCGGTCAAGTTTATGCTCCCAGGAGAAGGACCTGTTTCTGTTGAGCTAGTTGACAAGTATCTTCCGATCTTTGATATGTCAGTCGGCATTCTTTTGATGTTAGGATTGTTAACTCCCCTCGCAGGCACCGCGGCGGGTTTGTTTCTGTTGTCGGTTGTCTTGACCCAATTCCCTGGATCGTACGGTGCTCAGCCTACGTACTATCAAGCTATTGAGATGCTTGGATGTTTCGTCTTGGCTTTTGCTGATGCGGGGCGTTACGCGGGTCTCGATTTCCTACCGTGGAGTTTCTGGAATCGGAACAAGGCTTCTACGGAAGACTAAGACGAACTGTTCGGTTAAACGTAAGCGATTATTTGAGAGAAGATTATGAACCAATTGTCACCGGATGAAAAAACAGTAGGTCAGAGCAATTACTACGAAGCCGTCGGGTTTACTCGTCGAGAATTCATGCAAGGGATCGTAGCAGCCGGGGCTGTGTCGGGCGCCGGACTCGGAGCAATGTACTTTGGTTATTCCAAAGTCAATGATCCGGTTCGGGTCGGCATCATTGGCACCGGGGACGAAGGAAATGTTCTTATAGGAGCATGTAATCCTGAATATGTGACCGTTAAGGCGATTGCAGATATTCGTCCCTACAGCATTTATCGTGCATTCCATGGCGATAACTCCTCTCCGGCTGCTTGGTCCGCGCGACCAGGCCTTATCAAGCAATATAAGTACGCCAGCGAGGCTGAAGCCAAAGCTAGTGTAAAGGTTTATGACGCATCCAACGGTGGGATCGCTGCGTTGCTAGCAGACGATGAAATTGAAGCAGTTATCATTGCGTTGCCCCTACACCTTCACGCTCCAATCGCCATCAAAGCCATGATGGCCAAGAAGCATGTGCTTACCGAAAAGTTGATGGCTCACAACGTTGCACAGTGCAAAGCAATGGCGAGAGTTGCCTCAATGAGTGTAGACGTCGCCGACAATCCCATTCACTTAGCAACCGGTCACCAACGCCACTACAGCGTTTTGTATGACAATGCTGTCCATTTGCTTCGATGGGGAATGATTGGACAATTGCACCACATCCGAGCGCAGTGGCACCGAGGTAATTTGCCAGGCAAAGATTCCTGGCAACCGCCATTGCCCAAGGGCGAGATTGGTGGCAAGCCAGAAGATAGTGCGGTTCTCAAGCAATTGGCAAAGTTTCAGGCAGATCTCAAGAAGGCCAAGAGCCCAGGCGAGATTGATTTGCTAACTAAGAAAGTTGCCCAATGGGAAGCTTGGATGGCTGATGATGTCGACGCAGAGAAGTTCGGTTACATCACTAAAAAACTTGGTGATCGCGATCGTCCAGCTCTAGAGGAACTTATTCGCTGGAGAATTTTCGAACGAACCGGTGGTGGCTTGATGGCAGAACTCGGCAGCCACCAATTGGATGCCGCTTCCATTTTCTGTAGCGCACTGCGTACCGATGGCAAGAAAGCTCGCCCGATTTCGGTTCATGCAGTCGGTGGTCGTCACATCTTCCCGCTGGATCGTGAATGCGAAGATCACGTATACTGCTCTTATGAATTCCCCGGACCAGAGTATTCGGAGAAGTTTGATGTCGGATACAACATCCCCGGCGTGAAAGGGATCAAGTCCTACGAAAATGATCCTAACAAGCGTGTTGTGGTGACCTACTCCTCCATTAACGGCAATGGATTTGGCGGATACGGCGAAGTCGTAATGGGAACCAAGGGGACCATGATCATCGACAAAGAGCAAGAAGTGATGCTCTACGCCGGTTCCGACACCGGAGCGACGGTTGGGGTTAAGGCTGCTAAAGAGGGTTATGCTCTCGATACACAAGCGAGCGGTGGTTCATCGTCGCCTGTCGCCAAGGCGGCCGCTAACAATGGACCCGTCAGCCGTGGCTATACCGAGCAGATCGAACACTGGGCATATTGCATTCGTAACCCGGCCCCAGAAAACAAGCCACGATGCTATCCGGAGGTCGCTATGGCCGACGCGGTTATTGCACTCACCACCAATGTTGCAATGCGACAAGGGGCACGTGGCGAAGCCGGCTTCATCAAATTCCAGGACTCTTGGTTTGATGTCAAATCCGATGAAACTCCAGATGGTAGCAGCGTGACTGAAGAGATGGAGTCGCTCAAAAACTACACCATCCACGGCGATTCTCAATCTGCATAGTCAGGCTCAGCCTTTAGGGGGCCAACCAGCAACGGTTGTGCCTACAATACCGTTTGACATTTCGATAAAACTCTGGGATGGTTTCCTATTCCAGAGTTTTGTTATTTCGTACTTTGAAAAACGATCTTCATGACAGATCAGCAGTCTCTTCCACCACCTCGCGGCATCCCTGGGAAATGGTTTGCTTTGCCTTTTGGAATGGTGCTGCTGTTTGCGGTCTGGCTGGTTGTCTCCATGGCATTTCGATTTCAAGCGATTATGCGACAACTGGAAGCGACTAGAGAAGTATGGCCTAGGGCTGCAGTCATAATCCGAACCAATGTCAGCAATTCTTCCCAAACGAATCAGTCGAGTGCTGAGTTGGGTAGCTCGAACGCAAATACCTGGGATGATTGTCTCGCTCGTTTCTCCAAATCCAGCATCTTCGACGAACAAAGCATTGCTGCTATGGAGATTATTGAAATGGTTCATTCTGGTACTAGCGAAAAGTCTGCTCTTGAAAAAGTATTCGCTGACGAGACCTTTAAATCCGTGTTGGAATCGGAGCGAAAGCGATCGCAGCTACAATCAGGCATCGTGGGATGGTGTACCGTGAAGGGGTTGCGACTGAAGCTTCCTCCATTGTTCGTTTTGGATTGAGGTTACATCATGGATTGGCAGTCGTTGCTCGGTCATGATAGACAGAGAACATGGTTTCAGAATGCCATAAAAAACCAACGGCTAGCGAGTACTTTTCTCTTTGTTGGTCCCGGTGCGATAGGCAAACGGACCTTCGCAAAACTTCTCGCCCAGACGTTGTTGTGCACGTCATCTGATCCGTCAGACTTTAGGCCCTGTGGCAGATGTGAAACGTGTGTGCAACTCAATGCCGGCACGCATCCTGACTTGATTGAAATTGCGAAAAAGCCAGATAAAACAGCTTTGTCGATCGATCAATTTATTGGCTCCGATGAACACCGCATGCGTGAAGGGTTGTGTTACGAGATTCGAATGAAGCCCTATTCGAATCGTAGAAAAATTGCAATTGTGGATGATGCCGATACGATCGGTGATGAGGGGGCCAATAGCTTGCTCAAAACGCTAGAAGAGCCCCCTCCAGGAGCCGTCATTATTCTGATCAGCACGAGTTTGCAGAGGCAACTGCCGACCATTCGCTCGCGATGCCAAGTAGTGCGATTCCAACCACTGTCGCCAGAGAATTTGGCGACACTCGCGATTAGAAGTCAATTGGTAACAGATCCAGAACAAGCAGCGGGAATTGCCAAGCATGCCCATGGATCGTTGGCCGAGTTTGCGGTCTACGCTGATGAAACCTTGCGGGAATTTCAGCATGAAATGAAGACACAGTTAACGTATCGGCCGATGGATTTCGTAAAGTTTGCAAAAGCGGTACAAGGGAATATGGAATCGGTTGGAACAGAATCGCAACCCCGCAGAGAGCGATTAAAGTTGTTGATTGATTTTGCACAACAACATTTTCGAGATGTGATGTGTTTCAACTTAGGAAAAGATCCTGTGTTAGTAGATCGGACGCTCCGCGGAATCAAGCGTTGTTTAGAAGCAAAAGAGCACGTCGATAGAATGGTGGCACCGGCAGCGTTGATCGAAGCTTGGGCAGCAGACATCGCTTCCATTTAATCGATGTCGTAAACGAGCAAAAGCAAACGAGCAAACTGGTGCCGACGAGCTAGCGACATAAACTACCGAGAGTCTGTTTTCTTATGAATCGCCATCAGCATTCCATCGTTGTCCCCTATGTTTCTACTGCTATTTGGCTTACTCAGCTCAGATGGGTGGCGGTAGTAGGGCAATTGCTTGTTGTAGGCTCTGTCACTCTGCTATTAAAGATTCCTCTGCAGTGGGTTCCGTTGTTACTGCTAATTTCTTGGACAGCGGTCACCAATCTTGCAATGACTTACTGGGTTCGACGAATCAAGTGGTCATTGAGCACAAAGGCGGAACGTTCGATTGAAGGTAATAGAACAAATAGGGTTTCAGGAAGTGATTCCTTCTTGGATGAGAACATCGGCAATCGCGCATTAACTGCTATTTTGAGCATGGACGTGGCAACCTTGACAGCGCTTCTTTATTTCACGGGAGGAGCCGCCAATCCCTTTTTGATTTTCTATTTCGCAAATATATCCATAGCGGGAATGCTACTCCCCAGGCGGTTAGCATGGGTTATCACCGCGCTCTCTATAACTGGGTGTGTTTTTCTTCTTCAAGACTCTAAAGAAGTATCGGAGTTAGCAATCTCGTCTCTGGCCGCGCAGGCACCTTGGGGTATCGAAAAGGTCTCGTTCTTAATCGCTTTTATGACCTGTAGTTCTGTCGTAACCTACTTCGTTACGATGTTAGCGGTGGAGCTTAGGCAACGTGAAATTCAATTGGCAGTTATCGAGAAAGAACGAGAGCGAGCCCGGCGTTTGGAGGCCATGGCAACCTTGGCGGCTGGGGCCGGTCATGAGTTAGCGACCCCGCTATCAACGATTGCAGTCGTCGCCAACGAATTAAGCAGGAACTTGGAAAAGTACGAAGTCTCTTCTGGGATCCGCCGCGACGTTAAGTTGATTCGAGAAGAATTAAATCGGTGTAAAGAAATTTTGCATCGGATGAAAAGTGGGGCTGGGGAAGCGGCAGCAGAAAATCTAAAGCCAATCACTTTGTGGGAACTGGTGAATGCAACCGTTGATGCGATGAGAGAGCCAAATCGGGTAATTGTATCTCTAGAAGATACAGCTCGCGATAGCCGTGGGATCCTGCCTAAGCAAGCGATCTCACAGGCTCTGCGCAATTTGCTGCAAAATGGCCTTGATGCGTCGGAGCCACACCAAAAAGTTGAGCTTCAAATTTCGTTGGCTTCCGATCAGTACACAGGAGAAGGTGTCTGGAAAATGACAATTCGAGATAGGGGGACTGGGCTCTCAGAGGAGGTCGCAAGGCGGATTGGTGAGCCGTTTTTTACAACCAAAGAAGTTGGTAAAGGGATGGGATTGGGCGTTTTTCTGACTCGGAACGTTATTCAGGGAGTTGGAGGCGTGATTTATTTCGAGCAAGCCTCTGGCGGAGGTACCCTATGTCATGTGGACATTCCGTGTCGCAATTGATTCGCGATGGAAGAAAACTGATATACTCGTATCGCAGTTTATAGTTCAAACTTTTGTTCGGAGTGGCGAGGAGTCTCATGCGTTGGGAAGGTCGAGAAGAATCTAGTAATGTCCAGGACAAACGAGGGATGGCGATGCCTGCCGGAGGCATGGCTTTGGGCGGTGGGCTAGGAATGGTGATTTTGGTGATCATCGTTATGTTGCTAGGGGGCGATCCGCAACAATTGCTAAACCAAATGGGGAAGCAAGACCCAGGACCTGCTCGTGCTCCGTCGAATTCGTCGAGACAGGTTGACCCATCTAATGATCCGAATGCCGAGCTCAAGAAGATGGTATCTGTCATGTTTAAGGATACCGAAGACGTTTGGAACAAGTTGTTTCGCACAGAATTTCGCGCTCAATACGAAGAGCCAACTTTGGTGCTATTCGATCAACCTATTCGATCGGCATGTGGAGTGGCCTCAACACAAGCCGGACCATTCTATTGCAGCGGCGATAATGGCGTTTATCTCGACTTTGGTTTCTTTAAACAGCTTCATCAAGAGTTCGGAGCTCCTGGTGATTTCGCTATTGCCTATGTAATTGCCCACGAAGTAGGTCATCACGTTCAAAATCAACTCGGAATTCTTCCCAAGGTCAATAAGCTCCGTTCGAACAGTAGTGAAAAAGAGTCAAACCAACTACTCGTAAGGCTGGAATTGCAAGCTGATTATTTAGCCGGGGTTTGGGCTCACCATATTCAAAAAGATAAAAATGTTCTTGAGCGTGGGGACCTAGAAGAAGCGATCAACGCCGCGAGCCGAATCGGGGACGACGTTTTGCAAAGACGATATCAAGGACGTGTAACTCCAGACTCGTTCACGCACGGTACTGCTTTGCAACGAAAATCGGCGTTACAGCTTGGAATGAGAACTGGGGACGCCAAAGGTTTGATGCGTTTTTTTGAAATGTCGGAAGCAGAGCTGAAAGAGTTTGGAAAATAAGATGGCGATTCGATTACCAGTAGTTTTAGCCCAGCATGCCCGACGAGTTGCTGCATACACCGATTGCGAAGAGAGTTGGATCACGTCCCTGCTTTTTGAAGAGCGATTAGATGCAACCTTAGTCTCTGATCTTGCTTCGATACAACCAGACTCAACCGACTACTTGTGTTTAGCTGGATTAAAAGGGGATTTCGTTTTGGTTAGTTGGGAGGACAGTTCCGCCGTCCTCCGCGAATTGAACAGACTAGGCTTTGACAGCTTTGAAATTGTGCCAGTTGACGGGGCTGCCAAAGTTTCTTCTGCGCAACGCAATCAGGCCGTGAAGAAGATCTACTTGATGGGATTTAATAAAGGAATTCCGGTTAGCGAGCTTGTCGGCCAGCTAAAGCGACTCTTGGAATCGAAGGCCACTCCGGTATTTCAATTGCAACTCGTGCCAAAAGGGGCGAACATCCCCAGCTCCAAAGTATTACCCGTAGTTTCGGATTTCTCTACAAGCCCCTCTCTTGCTACAAAAGCAACCGGCAATTCGGCACCTGCAGCAACCGGCATATCCGAATTCAAGGTGTCGTACCCAGCATCGAGTACGAAATCACATGTCGGAAACGATCCCCTATCCAGGGAACATTTGCCGACTGGTATTCCGGGTGGAGGCAACTTTGCGTATGAAGATGATGATTTTCCTCATATCGATAACCTTGTCGACGAATTAGATCGTTTTGATTCTTAGGAGATGAAGCATGAAAAGGATGTTTGGAATGTTTGTGGGAAGCGCATTGGCGTTTTCCATGGTTGGAGGCCTGCAGCCCCTCTCGGCCGATGATGAACTCGAGAACACGTCGCTCCGATTGGCTCCCAAGGATGCGGACGTTTACTGGGCTAGCTGGAGACAAGCTGAGCAGTGGAAGCGATTGGTGAATGGCCCGGTTGCGAAAAAACTGGTCAAATTACCAGTGGTTGAAAAAGCATGGAAAGAGTT
>Ga0315899_10007429_pt1 | contig 11764 bp, 10 predicted proteins | sample LakEriMetagenome_2_FD_203518 | JGI IMG/M metagenome (GOLD analysis project Ga0315899, IMG submission 203518) | Freshwater fungal communities from buoy surface, Lake Erie, Ohio, United States - Buoy 4 MA112 | ecosystem: Environmental > Aquatic > Freshwater > Lake | place: USA: Lake Erie, Ohio... | reverse complement strand
GGCTGATGCCGGCTTCCACCAGGGCCAGCAGCACCCGCTGGCTGAACACCACGCCGCCGTACACGTTCATGTTGCGGGCCATGTTGTCCGGGTACACGCCCAGACCCTTCACCACGGCGGTCATCTCCCGCAGCATGAAGTGCAGCGTCACCGAGCAGTCGGGCAGCATCATCCGCTCCACGGAGCTGTGGCTGATGTCGCGCTCGTGCCAGAGGGCGCAGTTCTCCAGGGCCGCCACCACGTAGCTGCGCAGCACCCGGGCCAGGCCGCCGATGCGCTCGCTGCGGATCGGGTTGCGCTTGTGGGGCATCGCCGAGCTGCCCTTCTGGCCCTTGGCGAAGTTCTCCTCCACCTCGAGCACATCGGTGCGCTGCATGTTGCGGATCTCAGTGGAGAAGCGCTCCAGGGCGGCGCCCACCAGCGCCAGGGTTTGCACGTATTCGGCGTGGCGATCGCGTGAGATCACCTGGGTGCTGGCGGTGTCGGGCACCAGGCCGAGCTTCGCGCAGGCGATCTCCTCCACGCGCGGGTCGGTGTTGGCGTAGGTGCCCATCGCACCGGAGATCTGGCCCACGCTGACCACGGCATCGAGGCGCTCCAGCCGCTCGCGGTTGCGCTCCACCTCCGCCAGCCAGCCGGCCAGCTTGAAACCGAAGGTGATCGGCTCACCGTGGATGGCGTGGGAGCGGCCGATCATCACCGTGCCTTTGTGGGCGCGGGCCAGTTCGCGGATGGCCTCGGCCAGGGCGTCCAGTTCGGTGCGCAGCAGCGCCACCGAGGCCTTCATCTGCAGGGCCAGGCCGGTGTCCAGCACATCCGAGCTGGTCATGCCCACGTGGATGTGGCGGCCCGCGTCGCCCACGTGCTCGTTGACGTTGGTGAGGAAGGCGATCACGTCGTGCCGCACCTCGGCCTCGATCTCGAGGATGCGCTCGACGCTGAAGGCAGCCTTCTCCTTGATCGTGGCCACGGCTTCGGCGGGGACGCGGCCCAGCTCGCAGTTGGCCTCCGTGGCGGCGATCTCCACATCAAGCCAGCTCTGGAACTTGGCTTCCTCACTCCAGATGGCGCCCATTTCGGGCAGGGTGTAACGCTCGATCAAGGCCGCCGTGGGCTCACATCGAGACCAATGTATGGAATGGCCCTCGCGTGGGCCCCGCTAACGGGCTCGCGGCTCAGCCGGCGGTGAGCTGGCGGTGCTCCACCTCCCAGTGGACCAGCGGGCCCCAGGTCTGCTGGCGCACCCAGCAGCGCCCGCCCCGGCAGTGGATCAGCTGGAAGGGAGGCAGATCATCCGGCTGGTTGCGCAGTTTCACGAAGCTGCCCGGCTGCAGCAGCTCCATCACATTGCTGGCTGGCGCTGGATGGCGCTGGCTTGCGTTGTGGGCGTTGAGGCGCGCCATCGGGGGGGTCCCTGAGCTGATCGCCATCCTCTGGAGCAAAACCTGACTTCCGCCGTCAGGGCCTGTTTTTGTTCCGTTTCCCGTGTGGAATTGTCACGGCCCGTCCGCGCTGCTGCGGCACGATGCCGGAAGGCTGCAGCGTTATCTGCCCATGGCCAGCAAGCAACGTCTGGATCTGCTGCTGGTGGAGCGCGGCCTCGCCGCCAGTCGCCAGCGGGCCCAGCAGCTGATCCGCGCCGGCAAGGTGCGCAGCGGTGATCGCGTGCTCGACAAGCCGGGTCTGGAGCTGCCCCTGGAGGCGGTGTTGCAGGTGGAGCAGCCCCAGCGCTTCGTGTCCCGTGGTGGCGAGAAGCTGCTGGCGGCCATCGAGGCCTTCCCGCTGGCCCTGGAGGGGCGGGTGTGCCTCGATGGCGGCATCTCCACCGGTGGCTTCAGCGACTGCCTGCTGCAGCACGGCGCTGCCCGGGTGTACGGCGTCGATGTGGGATACGGCCAGACCGCCTGGAGCCTGCGCACCGATCCGCGCCTGGTGCTGAAGGAGCGCACCAACCTGCGTCACCTGCAGCCCGAGCAGCTCTATGGCGAGGCTGATCCCTGGCCCGACCTGGCGGTGGCCGATGTGTCGTTCATCCGGCTGGCGCTGGTGCTGCCGGCCCTCGGGCGCCTGCTGCGGACCGAGCGCCGCGAGGCGGTGCTTCTGGTGAAGCCGCAGTTCGTGGTGGGGACGGCGCGGGTGGGGATGGGGGGGGTGGTGCGCGATCCAGAAGCCCATGCCGATGCCATCAGCGCGGTCATCGCCGCCGCCACCGTTGAGGGCTGGTGCGCCTGCGGCCTGGTGGCCTCGCCGATCACCGGTCCGGCCGGGAACCACGAATACCTGCTGTGGCTGCGCGGCGGGGTTTGGGATGCCTCGGACGTCGCTGCCACAGCCGCTGCTGCTCCCCCCGATGGGGAGGCGATCAGGCGGCTGGTGGCGGCGACGCTGGCCTGAGGGCGCCTGTGCTCAGATGGCGCTGCTGTCGCGGTCGCCGGTGCGGATCCGGATCACCGAGTCGATCGGGCTGATGAAGATCTTGCCGTCGCCGATCTCGCCGGTGCGGGCCGCGTCCTGGATGGCGTTCACCACGGTGTCGACCCGGTCGTCGTCGATCACGATCTCCAGCTTGAGCTTCTGCAGGAACTCGACTGTGAACTCGGAGCCGCGATAGCGCTCCACCTGGCCCTTCTGACGGCCGAAGCCCCGCACTTCGCTCACGGTCATGCCGACGATGCCGGCATTGACCAGGGCCAGCTTGACGTCTTCGAGCTTGAACGGGCGGATGATGGCCTCGACTTTTTTCATGGCTGCGGGAGCTCAATCTGGAGGGAGTCTCTCAGGAAAGGTCTGGGAGGGGAAGCCGGCCCGGCTGGGCGGCAGGCCCATTAGGCCGCAGCTCCAGCGGGTCGTGTGTGACCGTTGCTACGGGCCACCCGCTGCCTAGCATCCGCCGATCGCACCAGATCCGTCATGAGCTCCGCCCCTGCCGCTGATTCCGCCGCCGCACCTGGGTCGGACCAGACGCGCACACCGCTCTACGGCGAGCGCCTGATCGCCGAGGCGGAGCTGATCTGCTTCGACAATCCCCGGCCGGGTCGGGCCTATGAGATCGCGATCACCCTGCCTGAATTCACCTGCAAATGCCCGTTCTCCGGGTATCCGGATTTCGCCACCCTGCGGCTCCTCTATCAGCCGGGGCCCCGGGTGATCGAGCTCAAGGCGATCAAGCTGTACGTGAACAGCTACCGCGACCGCTCCATCTCCCATGAGGAGGTGACCAACCGCATCCTCGACGACTTCGTGGCCGCGTGTGAACCCGTCTGGATGCAACTCGAGGCCGACTTCAACCCTCGCGGCAACGTGCATACCGTGATCCGCGCCAGCCACGGCACCCGTCAGCCCTGCTGAAGTTCGGCCAGCAGCTGCGGCAGCTCCTGCGCAAAGGCCACCAGGTTGCGGTTGCAGAGGCCGCCCACATGCAGGCGGCCCTGACCGGCTTCTGCAACAGCCCAGAGCTGGCGCGTCGCGATCAGGCTCAGGGCGCCGCCGGCCAGGGCGATGGCGAACCCGCCGTACACCAGCGGTACGCCGGGATCGCGCTTGAGCAACAGACCGCTCGCTGGCACGACGCCGGCGATCCGCAATGGGATACCGGCGATCTCCACGGCCTCACCGCCGGGAATCAGGTTGCCCAGCTCCTCCGCTTCGGCTGAATAGGCTGTGACCGGCCCCTGCTCGCTGGAGAGGGCCAGCAGGACGGGATTGCTGCCATCCGGCCGCGTGGGCAGCACGATCCCCCACACCTGCTCTCCCAGCTGAGGGAAGCTCTGCAGGGGCAGCTCCAGAACCGGGCTGCGGCCCAGCTGCACCTGCACCGTCGCCAGCGCCCAGTCCGCCTGGTACACGGTCATGCCGTGGTAGCGAAGCGGATGATTCACGCTGATCTCGCGCAGCTCGCTGTCGCCGGCCGTGCCGCCGGATTGCGTGACCCCCGGCTGCAGCCGCAGGCGCGAGTGGAACTGCTCCGGGCGACCCGCCGGATCGCGGTCGATGCCGAAGTCCTCGAGGCTCACGGTCACCTGGGTCTGGCCGCGGCTGTCGAGCAGTTCCAGCACGTTGCCGGGGGAGAGAAAGCGCTCGAGCCGCTGGCCGGCCAGGGATCCCCAGGCCGCTCCCACCATCAGGACCACCAGACCGGCATGGACCAGCAGTGGCCCCACGCGGCCGCTGACGCCACGCCGTGCTGCCAGTCGGCCCGGTTCGGCTCGCAATTGCCAGCCGCGGGCGCTCAGCAGTGTGTGCAGTTGCTGGAGCGTGCTCTCCGGATCCCGGCAGCTGAGGGTCTCGGCCAGGGTCAGCTTGCTCAGCTGCCTCGGGTTGCTGTAGTCGATCCAGCGCAGTGCCGCCTGCAGGGCCGGCCACTGGCGGCGCCAGCTGCAGAGGATCAGCGCCACGCCAAGCCAGGCCAGCAACGCTAGAAACCAGCCGCTCGAATACACGTGATCGAGCTGCAGCGCCAAGATGCGATCGCCGTTGAGCACACCCAGCCAGGGCTGTGCGTCGTAGACGCGGTGATAAAGCTCGGCGCTCTCCTTCTGAGGCACCAGGGTGCCGAGGCCGCTGGCGATGGCGATGGCGATCAGCAGGCCGATCGCCACCCGCAGATCGGAGATCCAGGCCAACAGGCGTTTGAGTGGATTCACAGGTGGGTCAGCTCCACTGAGCCAGGAGGGTGAGGGCGCCGCACAGCAGCAGCACGGCGCCGCTCAGCGGCGGCACCCACTGTCCCAGCGCGCGCAGGGCCAGCAGCCTGGGCAGCCAGGCTGCGGCAGTACCCGCCAGCAGCAGGGGCATCACCTGGCCGGCCGCGAAGGCAGTGAGCAGCACCACGCCCGCCAGCGGCGCCCCCGCCTGGGCGATCCAGGCCAGCAGCACGGCGAGCACTGGCGTGGTGCACGGCGATGCGGCCAGGCCAAAGGCCAGGCCCGCCGCCAGCGGCGCCAGGGCGGGTGGCACCCGCTGCCGCCAGCGTTCCGGGTCCGGGCCGGCGGGCAGCCTCAGGGGCAGAAGGCCCAGCAGGTTCAGCCCCATCAGCACCGCCAGCAGGGCCACCAGGGTGGGAACCAGGCCGGGGACCTGGCCGTAGATGCGTCCGAGACTGCCGCTGGCCAGCCCCAGCAGCACCAGCGAGGCCACGATGCCCGAGCAGAAGCTCAGGCTGCGCAGCCAGGGCCTGCCGTCGGTCGCTTCGAATCCGGCCAGATAGGCCAGCGTCACCGGCAGCAGGCCGAGGGAACAGGGACCGAGGCTCGTGAGCAACCCACCGGCGAACACCAGCGCCACGGTGAGGCCGCCGGGGTGGGTCAGGGATGCCTGCAACAGCGTTTCAGCGCTGCGGGCCCAATCCGCCAGGGCGAACGCGGACATGCCGGACTACAGGCGCTTTCGGGGCGCTCAGCCTATCCGGGCACTCTGCCGCTCCGGGTCCCGACGTCGCTGGCGGCGGGGGCGCACCGGTTCCAGCCCCGCGCCCTCCAGCGAGCAGCGCAGCAACAGCCCTGCGGTGAGCAGGCTGGCGAGCAGGGAGTTGCCGCCGTAGCTGATCATCGGCAGCGGCAGGCCGGTGGTCGGCATCGCACCGCTGGCTACGGCGATGTTCAGGATCGACTGGCCGACCAGCAGCGTGGTGCAACCGATGGCTACCAGCCGCTGCTGGTTGCTGCGGCAGATCAGTGCCACCCGCAGACCGACGAAGGCGAACAGCAGCAGGAACACCAGCAGCACCACACTGCCGATGTAGCCGAATTCCTCGGCATACACAGCGAAGATGAAATCGGTGCTCTGGATCGGCAGATACTGCAGTTTCTGTGTGGATAGGCCGTAGCCCTCGCCCAGCAGCCCGCCCGAGCCGATCGCCAGCAGGCTCTGCACCAACTGATAACCATCCCCCTGCGCATCCTTCCAGGGGTTGAGGAAGGAGGTGATCCGCACCAGCTGGTAGGGGTTGATCGCCACGCTTGTCACAGCGACCCCCAGGCCGGCGGCAGCAGTGCCGAACATCGCCCAAAGCGGCAGGCCCGACGCCAGGGCCATCAGCCAGAGCAACATTCCGCACAGTGCGGCGGTGCTGAGGTTGGGCTGCTTGAGGATCAGCCCCAGCGTGAGGGTGAAGACCCCAAGCCAGATCAGCTTCTGTTCATTGGCGATGCGGTGCCAGTGGGAGAACAGCGAGGCCCCCTGGAGCACCAGGAATGGTTTGATCAGTTCAGTCGGCTGGAGCTGGATCGGCCCCAGCACAAGCCAGCGACTGGCACCGTTGACCGTGCTCCCGATCACCAGGGTCAGTCCCACCAGCACGGTGCCGATCAGCAGGGCGGGACCCGCGAGCCGCAGCCACCGGCGCAGATTGATGCGCAGGCCCAGATAGAACAGTCCCCAGCTGGCCAGCATCCACAGGACCTGACGGGTGAGGTAGTAGCTGGGGTTCTTCATCTCACGGGCCGCCACCCACCAGCTCGCCGATCCCAGCACCAGCAGGCCGAGCACGCACCAGAGCGCCACCATTCCGAGCAGCAGGCGTGCTTCTGCGGGCCAGTGTCCGAGGGGCACCGGCAGGAAGCCTGCGGTTGGTGCCGAGCCCCGTGGCGCCTCGGGCTGGCGGGCCGGTGGTCGGAGGCCGGAACTGGTCAAGACGGACCCGGAGATGATGTCCGACTATCCCCTATTTCCTGGGCACGGGCAAACGGCTGACGGGACTGGCGGGAGCACGGAGGGCTGACGCTGCATCGAAGCGGTGAGCCCTGAGAAGCTGACCACAAAAGCTGGCTACAAAGTCTGGCCACAAAAAAGCCCGGCCTCAGCCGGGCTCACGGAACGCCTGGTGGCGAACCTGACGATGGAGTGATTGTTCAGTTGCCGACGTTGACCTGACGGCGACCGGTGACCAGCTCAACCTTGAGGATCTTGCCACCCTGCTTCATGATCCGCTGCTGCTCAGCGAACCAGCTCTCGAAGGGCACCCACTTGGTGAAGAACGTGTTCTGCAGCTCACGCTGCGAACGGGTCTTTTCCGGGCAGGGGATGCAGGCCGTGACTTTGAACAGGCGCATGGGAGTGATCCGTAGGGTGTGCCGTTGGCAGGGATCAGTTACCCAGGCCGGAGCTGATGTAGTCGAAGTAGACGCCCATCTCGCGACCGGCGTCAGGGCCCACCAGGGAGGCGGTGACTTCCTTCATGGCCTGGATCGACTGCACGGTGGCACCGATGGGCACACCCAGGGAGTTGTAGGTCTCCTTGAGGCCGTTCAGCACACGCTCGTCGAGGATCGAAGTGTCGCCGGCCAGCATGGCGTACACCGCGTAGCGCAGGTAGTAGTCGAGGTCGCGGATGCAGGCCGCGTAACGACGGCAGGTGTACATGTTGCCGCCCGGACGGGTGATGTCCGAGTACAGCAGCGACTTGGCGACGGCTTCCTTGATGATGGCCGAAGCGTTGGCGCTGATGGTGGCCGCGGCACGCACGCGCAGCTCACCGCTGGCGAAGTACTGCTCCAGGCGACCCATGGAGGAGCTGTCCAGGTACAGGCCCTGAACGTCGGACTGGTTGATGACGTTGGTGATTGCGTCTTGCATGGAACCTGATCGAAGAGGCGGAGTTGTGGAGAGGAAGGAACCTCAGGAGAGGGCGCCGACGACGTAGTCGAAGTAGAAACCAGCCTCTTCGGCATCACCACCGGTGAGCAGGCTCATGGCGGCGTTCTTCATCTCGCGCACGGCTTCAGCCATGGCTTCGAGCGGGGTGCCCAGGGAGCGATACATCTCCTTGGCGCCGATGATGCCGATCTCTTCGATCGGGGTCACATCGCCGGCGACGATGCCGTAGGTCACCAGGCGCAGGTAGTAATCCATGTCGCGCAGGCATGCGGCGGTCATTTCCTCGCCGTAGGCGTTGCCGCCGGGGGAGATGACGTCGGGGCGCTTCTGGAACAGGGCGCCGCCCGCGGTCTTGACGATGCGCTCACGGCTCTCGCTCAGAACCTGAGCCACGCGCAGACGACGCTGACCGCCGCTGACGAAAGCCTTGATCTGGTCGAGTTCGCCAGGGCTGAGGTAGCGGGCTTCGGCGTCCGCGTTGATGATCGAGTTGGAGACGATGCTCATGCAGTTCTGCCTCGAAACAAGCGGTCGCCAGAACTGGTGACCGATATCCGGTGGGTAAGGGGGGAGGTCTTCAGTGCCAGCTTCTCGGGTCCGTCCTGCAGGGGGCTGCGGCTGGTCCTGCCTGCCGCTCGGATCACCTGCTGCCAGGTGGCCAGATCGGACGGGCTGCGTGAAGTGTGGCGACTGAAGGGCGCGACAGCAGTGCTGTTCGCCGAGTCATTCTGTGGCAGCGCCCCGCAGCGCTCCGGCCCCCGGTAACAGTTCTTCACGGCGGCCACGTTGGCCGAGAATCCAGGCGGCTACTGGCTTTTGCCGCTTGGCTGACTACGCCAGTCGTGTGTCAGTTGTTAACAGAAACGATGACTGGGTTGCGGCGCCCGCTGTTGAACAAGATCACGATCTGTTGCTGTTGGAGTGACATAACCACCCAAATCAAAAACCCCTCGGCCTGTCGGTCGAGGGGTTGGTGAGCGGGGGCGTCAGCCCCCCGGGGTCTGCGCGAAGCCGGACTGCTTCAGAGGGCGCCCCGCAGGGGCGGATTCAGGGCGGCGTTGCCGCCATAGAGCGAGGCCGTGCGGTTTACGGTCGTGAGCGGAATGCCATCACTGGTGCCCATGCCCGCAAGGTAGGGAACCGTGTTCCGGCCGAATCGCAGGGCGTATTCGGCCGAGTTGAGGATGGCTTCCACGGCGGCCCGCTGGCCCTGTTCAGCCCGCGTGGCGAGGAATGCGCTGGTTTCGCCGGGCTGGGCGGCCCGGCCCAGCAGGGCGAGATAGGCCGCAGCGGCGGCACGCAGCGGTGCCATGCGGTTGAGCCGACGGTTGAACAGATCGCTGCCCGCGACCCGGGCCACGAACTCGGCTACGCAGAGGTTGCCGTTGCGAAGCTGGGATTCGGCATCGCCCAGCTGCTCGGAGGCCAGGGGCTGGCGACCCAGCAGCTGGCGGTAGACGGCCGCGATCACAGCACCGAGCTCGGAGCTGCTCGGTTGCATCGACAGCTTCTGCACCTCACCGAGGCTCTGCCGCCTGCGGAAGCCCTGCAGCGCCTCAGGCCGAAGGGCTTTGGCCATGGCAGCACCCGGCTCGACGGCGCTGACTCCAGCGGCGCCGCTCGAGACCTGCGGCCTCCAGGCTGCACCGATCGAGGTGCCTGTCGTGAGCGGCGTGCTGGCCGGGGCGGAGACGCGGAAATCGGTGCTGCCCGAGCTCCAGGTGGGGGCGGCACCACCGCCGGGCTGCCAGCGCGGTGCGCTCCAGCGGCGGGTCGGTGCCGGGGGGGTCTGGAGGGAGCCGGGTCCCTGGGGCGTGCTGCTGGTCGGGGCCATGGCCTCGCCACCAACGACGCTGATGCTCCAGCCGCCACGGACCACGCGGTTGCGGCCCGGCAGGTTGCGGGCCGTGAGGGTGCCGGTGGAGCGGAAGTCCTCGGGGGGGGGCACCTCGGGACGGATGCGCGGCGTGGTGTCCGCTACGGCCGCAGCGTTGAAGGGCCGCTTGAGGGCCGGAGCCCGGCGGGTGGTGAGGTCGTTGGGCGTGATGAAGCGCTCGTAGGGAACGGTGTCCTCACCGAAGCTCTCGCTGTATTCAGCGCTGTTGATCATGGCGTCGACGACGCCATAGAAGCCGCGGCGGGCTGCCACATCGAAGTAGCCGTCGATCTCCCAGCGGCCGAAGGTGGGGCGGCCCAGCAGGCGACGGTGCATCACCTCGATCGCCTTGCAGATGTAGAGGCCACTCCAGTAGCGCCGGCGGAACGCATCGCTGCGGGCCACCTGGCGGATGAACTCGCGCAGGCTGAGATCGCCGTTCTCGAGCTTGATTTCCTCCACCTTGTTGTGCTCACCGGCATAGCCGGTGTTGCCGAGCACCTGCACGTACACGGCCCGGATCACCGCCTGGGTGCTGGCTTCGGTGTTGCGGATGCTGGGCTGGCCGCCGCGACGGGGCACCGAGGCGCCGCCGGTGGCGATCTGCTGCAGACGCACCACCTTCGGACCGGCCTTGCGCGGCACCGAAGCGCGGAACTGCGGGCTGTTCATCTGGCCCGGCTGGCGCATGCCGTTGCCCACCAGGATCCGGCGGGTGTCGTAGCCGAAGGGCGCGGGACGCGTGGCCACATTGGCCGTGCCGGAGGGGAAGATCGCGCCGTAGTTCAGGCCCAGCGGATCGTTGCCACCGCCATAGGGGTGCTGATCGGCGAACGGCTGGCGGTAGCTCGCGTACAGGGTGACGTACTGCGGTGCCCCCTCGAACGGTGCGCTGAAACGGAACAGCTTGCGGTTCGAACCCCAGCCGGCGCTCTCCTGCGCTTCCTCGCCGATGTCGCGCAGGTACGGCACGGTTTCCTCGCCGAACACCTGGGCGTATTCCAGGGTGTTGATCAGCGAATCCACCAGCCCCTTTAGGCCCTGGGCGGAAACGATGTCGAAATAGCGGGTGAATTCCTCGCGGGAGCTGATGCCCCGGCCCAGGAAGTGGCGGAAGGCCAGTTCAACGGCGCGGCTGTTGGAGAAGCGGCCGTAGAACTGCTGGCGGTATTCCTTGCTGTGGCCTAGGGCGCGGATGAACTCGCGCATCGAGATGTCGCCCTGGCGCACCTGGGTTGCCTCCACCGGGCACACCACCTGGCTGTAGCCCTTGACGATGTCGCGCTCGAACACCTGCCGGTAGGCGGCGCGGACGACCTCGGCCTTCTGGCCGCCCGTCATGCCGGGCTTCATGATGAAGCGCTGGGCCTTGCCCTGGGCGGCGAGGGCGTAGATCGCCGGCAGTTGCAGGCCCTGATTCTCAGGGCTGCCAAGCCGCTGGCGGGCCGAGGGGGTGGGGACGGCCAGCTCCTCGAGCAGCACGTTGAAGCTCTCGATCAGAAGCTGGCGCGCTTCCGGCAGATCCTTGAGCAGTTCGGCCGCACCGGCGCGCATCTCCTGCAGAGCCACGTTGGTGGCGGCCAGCGAACAACCCTTCTCGAGCACGTCGCGCAGACCGCGGGTGTTGACCCGCAGGATGCTCGGGTCGCCGGCCACAACGGCGTAACCCACGTAGCGCAGGAACCAGGCCAGGTCGCGGATCGACTTCTTCATGCGCTCGGTGCCGTAGCGGGCCACCGAGATCGGGCTGAAGCCGGTGGGCAGCACCACGCGCACATCGGCATCGCCGCCGGCGCCCTGGAGCAGGCGACTGAACGCATTGCCCTGCTTGGCAGCTGCCGTGCCGGTGAAGGTCTGAACCGAGCGCTGGAAGGCTGCCTGGTCGGCGGCCAGCGGATCCGCGCTGCCGACGGGGGCGGGGTTCAGGGGGGCGTCCAGGTAAGAGAGCGGCGTGCCACCGGTGAAGATCCGGTTGGCGGCGCGGGCCACGATCGATTCGGCATTGGCCGACAGGCGACGGGCCGCTTCGACACGCAGCTGACCGCTCTGGAAGAACGTCACCAGGGTGTTCAGCTCGCCCCCATCAGGGAAGCGATCCTGCTGTTCCGCCTGGCGGACGCTGGAGAGCGGCAGGGTGTCGTAGCGCTGAGGAGCAACCCTGCTGCTGCCGCTGCTGGCGGTCACAGTCATGGAGGAGAGCGAACCAGGCCTGGGCACGTTACGGCTGGCCCTCTGGCCTCTCGGCCGGCCATGAACAAATGTTTGCAGCCCGTTCGTCGCGCCCCGGTCGCCGCG
>Ga0315899_10007428_pt1 | contig 11765 bp, 6 predicted proteins | sample LakEriMetagenome_2_FD_203518 | JGI IMG/M metagenome (GOLD analysis project Ga0315899, IMG submission 203518) | Freshwater fungal communities from buoy surface, Lake Erie, Ohio, United States - Buoy 4 MA112 | ecosystem: Environmental > Aquatic > Freshwater > Lake | place: USA: Lake Erie, Ohio... | reverse complement strand
CGACGGAAAAGTTTTTTATGTCGTCCGGAGACAGCAGTCCGAATTGCACGCACTTCACCTTGACAAGCTCGCAATGCTGCACGGCAAAGAAGGCACGGCCCAGCCCGTCAGTCGCCGCCACGCCAGGCCAGACCCAAACACACATGGGTCTTGCCCCGTTTTCCCGCGAACGCGGCCCCGCGAACCAGCCAGCGGGACAGCTACGTGTCCCGAGGCTGCGGCCGCGTCGCTGTCAGTCTGTTCGGCAGTCGAGAAGGCAGGCATCACGCACCTGCGCACCGCGCGGCGGCGGCGGGGGAGGCACAGGCTGCGCGAACTGCGTTGCAACGCTGCCACGCGCAAAGCGCGGCGGGGCTGGAGCGGGCTCGCGGGCGGGCGCGCGGCTACCTTGTTCGTGGTGAGCTGCGAGTAGTCTGACGGCATGGTGCCGGCGCCGCTGAGTGGGCACTACGACAGCGAGCCCCCGTCGCGCGCGCCCCGCTCCGAGAGCGGCGGTGAGCGCTAGGGTGGGTGCGACGGTGTCGCCGCGCCGACACCCCCCGCGCCCACGCCCGCGCCCCAGCCGCTCTCCGGACGACTGTCAGGCAGCGTGCCAGGGCTCGGCCCCTCGGAGCACCTGCTGCCCTCAGCCGTCTCCCTTCCCTCCGTCTCTCTCACAGATTTTGCAGATCCTGCCCGCTTTTTCTCTCTCAGAGTTAAATATTCATCTTGGGAACACAATATGAACACATTAGCAACACATTAGCAACTCAGTCCCGGCATAGTCGGTCCCGGTGACGTTTGGGGGGGCGATGGGTGGTCGAAAGATGCTAGCGGCTTGCACGTCGCCTGCGAGGAATGGCGCGCCGAGGGCCGCCAGCGACTCGGCGCACTGGGCGCCGGCGCCGATGTCGACGCCCGACCGAGACGGGCGAGCCCGCAAGGAGGGTGCGGTCGTGCGCGCGGTGTTGCCCACGCTCATAAGGTGGGTGATGAACCCCTGCCCCCTTCTGGCGGTGCACGCGTGCGTCGCGCCTTGCCATTTGGGCCTCTGCCGCGCGATGGCGCGGTGGGTCGCGGCCGCTGCACCTCCGTCTCCTCTTCCTCACGTGGGCCGTTGCGGTCCCCGCAGCTCCTCCCCGGGCAAGAGTCCAGCACCCGCCCACCAGCGTCCGGCTGTCGGCCGGCCCATGCCCAAGATTGCCTCGCCAGCCTTGCCAGCCTCGCCAGCCCCGCCGCACGCCCGGGAGGACATGCAGGTGAGCAGTGAGGGAGCGGGCGCACAGAGTGCACGCGGGTTGCTGCCTGAACAGCTCTGCCGCATTTGCTCCCGTCTACGGCTGTGCCGTGGTGACTGCAAGCGCAGAAGGCCACGACGCGCGATAGATGCCGCCGTGCAGAGCGGCCGTTCGCTTACCGTGCTCGGTCCCGCAGGGGCTACCGCGAGTGAGCAGCGGCCAAAAAGAGCTGGCGCGCGTGGGTTCGGGCGAGATCGCAGGCGGCGAGAGCCGGACAATACCGAGTGGCCCGCCTGCGCACAGGAGCTTGCACGAGGACGACCTGCACGCCGCGGCAGGGCCAGGAGGAGATCGCGGGGCCGGGGAGCGGGAGATGGGCCTAGACGAGACAACGGGGTCGAGGCGGGTACAAGGGGGCGTGATCGCATCGTTGAAAGAGGGAGACTCCATGAAGCAGTTTCTCGACTTTAGGAAAATCTCCAAGAAAAAGAGGCTCGAAAAGCTGCAGACCGGGCCACTTCCGGCACATACCCAGGAGATGCTTCGCGACTTATTCTACCCCCCGACGCCGGACGTGTCCCAAATGCTGAGGCGCTCCCTTTCCGGAGGCGAGTACGCGGGAAAGGGTCCTGTGATTTTCCCGCGTGAACGGGCGTTGTACAAGCGTTTCCTCAAGTTTTGCCGAGGCTCAAGCTTGGTTGCAACGAAAGAGGACAAGAAGGCGAATTCGGCTGAGGAGGATGGCTCCGAGGAGGAGCAAGGCCCGACGCAAGCGCATGTCATCGATTTGAAGGGGTATATTTCATTCATGAAGAACGTAGGGCTCATCCCACCGCAGAAGCACGGCGAACCCATTGCTCCGCAATATGCCGTCAGTGTACAGTGCTATAAGGCATTTCAGCAGCAATGTGCTCAGCGGACTCTGCACTTCCCCGAGTTCAAGCAGGTGATCCATCAGTTTTTACAAAAAGGACCCGACTTGCTGGAACTGGAACAAAAGAACAAAAGGGAGGAAATCCGGGAATTGGAGCTCAAAATTGCGCGCATGCTGCCAAACTGTAACGATCCTGTTGCGGATGTCAAGGCAGTATTTCGTCAGCTTTTTGACACCATTTTCGAAGCCTTCATCTTCTTTGATGTGTCGGGCGACTGGACTTGCACGAAAGTTGAGTTTATCCAGTACTGTAAGATGCTGCAGTTGCCGCTAACGCCCGCTGATCTCGAAATTGCCATGTCAGATCAGCATCTGGAGGAGCTGGATTCTCTTTCCTTTGTACGCAGTTTCAAATGGTACCCTTTGGTTGAGAAACCAAAATTCAAAGTAATGGGATACATTGTAAACCCCTCGGAGAATCGGTTATACCAGGTGTTCGCATGGATATCGGCAGGGGTCAGAGCAGACCGCATCCTCGAAATGATTTCAGAAAAGGAGCGAATGTTGCACGCAGCCTTTATCCGAGAGGCTGGGGAGGACAAGGCCGAGAAAGACGAGCACTCTACTGAGGCGAAAATGGACGAGCGCAGACAGCATGAAAGCCAGGGTGATTCCTTAGCTCATGCTCGCCCATTTGTTGCTGGGAAGCTGCAGCCATTGATGGAGGAGACACTCAATGACGACCACAGGGATGAATCTCTTAAACCCGCTTCTGACCATACTCTTGAGAAAGAAGGGGCACAGGACGGCGAGAAACAAGACATTTATTTCTCTGAGAAGAGCATGGGGGTTGCGGATTCTTCAGAGCGGTCGCTGACATTCCAGCAATTTTTGGAATTTCTTCAAGTAGTGGACCTAATTCCCGTACACCTCCACCGTCCAGGCGGGAAAATGAAGACGGATCTCAGCAGCGGCGAATTCTGCGAAGCATTGCGCGTCTTTCGGAGTGTCCTTGGCAAAGAAAAGAGACTCGAGTGGCCTGAATTCAAGGAGTGCTTAAATGAACTCCTGGCGTGCAAGCATCTCCGTAAAGAATTGGCAGAAGCCGAGCGAGATCTTCAAACAATGTGCCACGTACTTAGGCATTATGCCCCGACCAGCGACGCGCCCCTGGAGTCATTCAAGGATGCGCTGAGTATTCGATTTGATTCATCTGTTGAGGCATTCGTCTTTTTCGACATTCAGGGCGACTGGTCTGTGACACAAGCCGAAGTTCAGAATATGGTCAAACGCCTCAATTTGCCTTTGACAAAGCCTGATCTTGAAAGCGCGTTGCAGGCACTCTTCATTGCCTCGCACGGCGGCGGAATAAACTCGAACGAGTTTGTGCGTCGGCTCAAGTGGACCAAAGACGACGTCAGAAAGGTGAAGGAAGTATTCGACCTGTACCCGAACGAGCGCAAACTTTTCCAGGAGTTTATACGCTGGTGCGACATCTCAAACCCACAGGCCTCGCAGAGTGACGGGAATTCCTCGGCGATAAATACGCCCGCGTCCCGCCGTGGGTCGTCCAGAGTGCTCGAAGTAGATGAGCCGTCGTTACTCAAATCTACTGGACGCCGCTCTACTCAAAACAGCCGAGTGGGCACTGCTGCGTCGGAAGGGTCAAGCCGCCCCGGTACGACGCTGGATCCAGGCGCAATATCCCGGCTGAATACAGGCGCGGAAATGCCCCATTTCGATGATAGTCATGTGGAACCTGCGGAGCGGGATATGAGCTCGAATGCTAGGCTGCCATTTACCGGATTTCAAGGGTTCATACGGGCGATACGCTTGCTCAAGACGGGCTCGAGCATTGAAGAAATGCATCTGGAGTATGCCAAGAAGGCGTTCGAAACAGTGAACTGGCAGGGTGATCAGGACAATGTGATCAGCTGGGTGGAGTTCAAGCATGTGTTGCATGTGTATCTGCTCAATCTTGGAATGTGGCTGCAACCTGATCTGGAGAAACTGGAGAATGATCTTCGATCAAAAAGAGCCTTCTTGCATCAGAAAGTGTGCACGTTCACGGATCCTATCGCGCAGTTTAGCGCACTGCTTGCAACGCGCTTCGATGATGTGTTTGAGGCCTTTGTATTTTTTGACGTCGACGGTGATTGGCAAGTGACCAGTGAGTACACCCAAATGTCCGCGCCCTGGCTAGCTAAGAAAGCACTTAAGATAGATGTTGACATAGATTGGTGGGACCTCGCCCCTGTGCACATGTATAAATAAAAAAATGAGATTATTTGATGACAAATCCATATCGTCGTCCATTTGCGCTGGTTGCTGCAGTTTTTGGTGTGTAGTGCTGACATGAGAAAGTTACTGCAGATAAAGAAATGCAAAAAATGCTGCCCAAACTGCGGCTGCCCATGACATCCGCAGACCTCGACATGACAATCGCCAAATTCATGCGCGAGAAAAACAATATGGAAGAAATCTTTGTCGACCCTAAGCAGTTTGCGAAGAATCTTGCATGGCATCCGAAACCTGGCACTGCCCCGGGATTGCGCAGGGCTCTTGATCAGGCCAAAGAAAAGCGTGCGCAGGTTTTATGCTGTCGACATCCATGTTGCTTTCTTGCGTGCGCACGTTATCAGAGGGGTCGGGTGCAGGTGTGTGAGCTTGTCATGTCCTGATTTTTAGTTGTTTGTGCCTCAGGTGCTCGAGCGGGCGTTAACCCTGGCAAAAGCTGCTCAAGTCGAAGATGATGCCAAGAGTTTGTCGGTACTGCCGGAGGACGAGCCTGTGGTCGCACAGATCCAAAGTCAAATCCATGAGATCGAGACTCTCCAGCGCGACTTCCGGGTAAGCAATGCTCCATCTCAAAATCAGTTCGCCCGACTGGTGTGGATATTGTTTGAAGATTCTGAAACTGACTGCTATGAGTTTCTGCAGCGTATCAAGACCTTTTTTGGCATACCCTTCGATGGCCGTCTTGCAATGGATGAAGCTGACATTCAGCGGCGCAAGGAGATCGCAAAGTACGATTTGCAACAGCGCGCGCTGCGGTCTTCTGACAAGGGTATCAGTGTGTTGCTCGATCGCGCGCGGTTGCGCCGCTCGGAGATTGAGAAGGAGGCCATACAACGATCCCAGGACGATGTGTATTCTCGGAAATTGAATGGTTATAAGCTTGGTGCAGCGGCGCTGCCTTCTGTGGAGACATTGTTGAAATGGGTCGGGAAGAATGAACGTCTCGAGTTGTCTGCGATGGTGCAAAAAGTGAATAGGGTCAAGGCTGCAATCCACAGATTCGAGTTGCATGGGAAGAGGGTCTTTAATGTGCACGTCGGGGATATGCCCATGTCAACGAAGGAAAGACACACGCGGCAGGAGATGTTTGCACACAATCGTCGCATGAAGAAGCTTGCCATCGAGGGAGAGCACCAGATCATGCTTGACGGTTTAGACGAAGCCAAATTGCGTCGCCGTTCCATCACTGAAGTTGCTCTCAAACGTGCCGAAGTACTTCAAGGCGGCGAATGGGCGAAAATTCCGTTTCCATCAGACCGTGTCCAGGAGACTCTGAAATGGTTTGAGGAGACTGCTCGCCAGAGGTTGTTGGGAAAGCAGCGCGTGATGACATTGGCCAAAGGCGCACGTCCAATCGGCACGCAGGGGAAGGGGACTTCAGTAGGGCACCCTAGTATCAGTAGGGCTCCCTCCGCAGGCTCCCAACCCCGGTCAGCAGCAGGTGCACCGAGGTGGGGCCCGATGGATGCGAACAGAATATATGCCGCACCTGAGCTCATGATCAAGGCGCTCGAGTTTCGATTCCCCACCATTTTTGATGCGTGGTGTTTCTTCGATCCCGACGGCACTTGGGATGTTTCTGCCACAGTCTTCCGCGCGAAATCCTCTCTTTTGAGGCTTTCTGAGGAGCACGTCGACGTCGAAGGCGTTATCCGAAAGCTCGACACATCCGGAGAGGAATCGATCGGCCCCCTCGACTTTGTTAACATACTGAAATGGCACGAACTCGAAATGAAAATAGCTGACATGCGAGTTTCATTTGATGCCGCATCAAAGCGCAAAAAGATAGTAGCGGATGTTGCTCTGCGCAGGTCGGCCGAGCCGCCGTCAAAGCGCCCATGGACCCAGGACCGCACATCTGTTGCTGATGAGGTGGCCAAAGAGGATGAAAGACATCGCAAGCAGAAGCATCGGAAACTCGCAGCGGAAAGCGCTGCGAAGCAGCAGAAGATGCGCGAGCTCTTTGGGCCGCCGCAAATCATCAAAGATTTTGCCCGGCAGCGTGACTGGAAGCGGCTGCTTGATCTCCAAGTGGACGTCCTGCGATTGTCATCGGCAGTAAACGAGATTCGGGTTGCCGGGCAGCAGGATGTACTGGGCGTCAGCTGCGAGGACCTGTCCTTCCGCTACTTCCAGCGGTGCTCAGTCTTTTATGATATTCCGAACCAGGAGCGCGACGAGGCCGCCACCATGATCCAGCGATCCCTCCGTGCGGTCAGGGCCTGGCGCAACAATGAGCAGCTCAAGATCTTGAAGAGCTCGGACAAGAAAAAGTGGGGCTTCGGGCGCAGTGAGCCGAGGGAGGAGATATTGCAGGTGCTGCGGCGCGTTGCGCTTGAAAGCGGTTTTGCATTTTATGGGGACCATGAAAGCTACACAGATCTTGGAGGCGTAGAAACGCTAGCGCTTGAGGCGTTGTCAGTTGAGGAGGCCCGCGCGGCAAAAGTGCGCGCCGACATGGCCGAGGCGCGTGCGGGGATACACAATCTTGAGCACTGGGCGGTTGCTGAAATTAAGGTCCAGGGGTCTATGGGAGGGGAGCGCAACTTCCTAATGCGCCTTACGGCTGAGGCTGTGTGCATACTGTTGGGAGGTGGTGGAGGAGGAGGTGTGCCAGAGTGGGGCAGCGTGACAAAGCTCTTGCATGAGAAGGATTTCAAGCAACGGCTTTTGTCATACGACAGCGATGATACTGTTGATGAGAGCTTCAGACTCCTTGCCACCGATAGCCGGTATTCTCAGAGCATATGCCATCCTGAATTCGAGCCCAAGCGAACGGGCAAGGCCGCTGAAGGGCTGTGTCTGTGGGTCCGCGCTGTGTGTACATACAAACTCTGGCTGCTTGATCGACTGGCAAAGGAGCAGCAACCGCCCAGTGAGCAACCGCCCAGTGTCTTGCCTGCGCAGCATCGATACGAGGGCGCAGCGGACCAAGACGTGGCTGGAGAGGAGCGCAGTAACACCATTTGCCAACGGCACTGACGGAGTGCGGCTTGGGAGGACTCAGCCGCTGGCGGACAGAGAGGGACCGAGGCACGGGGGAGAGTGCGGGAAGGAGAAGGAGTGGTGTGGAAAACTCACTCGCAGGCAATATATATAGCACCTTTTGCCGCTCGTGTCTACGTGTGCAGACCTAGAAGTGCGGCCCGATGCGCCCAGGCATCGGCGACGTCGGAGCTGTCATCAAGAATGTGTATTGAATGCGTAAATGTATGTTGAATGTATTGTTCTGTACAGTATTGTAGTGCGTTGACACGGTAGATACGGATCGACTCCGTAGTACCCCCTTCGAAATGGACTGAATCCCCCTGCACTGAGGCAATTCCTCAACTACGCCTGACCATAGTCCTCTACGTCCCTTGTATTATGAGACAATTCACAGCAGCGCTCCAGATCACAGATCACTCCCTAGATTTCGTCCCACCAGAGCCCGTAGGTATCTCCTTGAGTTCATTGCTTAACGGCTGTTGTTCATGGCCTAACGGCTGTTGTTGGACAGCACTTTGTCCCTGACAAAGGTCATTGTCTTTTCTTGCCGTTGCAGACCCCTTGTCACCTCCTCCTAAGAGAGAGAGAGAGGGAGAGAAGGAGAGAGAGAGAGGGAGGGAGGGAATTATGAGAATGTCACAAACGTGCAAAAAATCAACGACTACAAGGAATGCAATGGGACTGGAATGCAATGGGGGACTAAAGTGAGAACAAAGAAAAACAAAACTACAAAGGAAAAAAAACTAAAGGGAGAACTACGCGGCATCCCGTCACTGGACTTTTTCCGTTCACAGGAAGGGCTGACCTAAACCCTTCACCCACCCAAAACCCTCGTCCTCCTCATCCTTCCCCGCCCCCCCCCCCCCCCCCCCCCACCCCCGCCCCCCCCGCCCCCCCCCCCCCCCCCCCCCGCCGCCCCCCCCGCACAGCACCCCCCCCCCCCCCACCCACCCCCCCCCCCACCCCCCCCCCCACCCCCCCCCCCCCCCCCCCCCCCCCCCTCCCTCCCTCCCTCCCTCCCTCCCTCCCTCCTTCTCCTCCCTCCGTACCTGGACCTTCTTCTTCCACAAGAAAGGCTCGTTGACCTCCTTAATGTTCTTTGCCTCTTTCAGAACCTTCGCCCACGAGTTGAACTGCAGAGCGAGGGTGGGCCGCGGGATTAGTGTGCGTAAGATAAACGTCAAGTTTGCGTATGGTGTGTCTGTAGTGTAACCATATAGTAGAGTGGGCGTACTGGGGCGCAACACAGCAGAGGCTCTCATCGAGTGGGCGTAGGGGGGGGTTGAGCACAGAAGAGTCTCTGCTGTGCTCCGCCCCCCATAGGACTCTTCTGTGATCCGCCCCCCATATGTCACGAATGAGCACCGGCTGTGTTAATTGCTACCCCCCCCACTCAGCACACCTTCAACCCTGAACTCGACACCTTGCACAAAGAAAAACAAATTACATAGGAAAAAAAAATAATATATACATTAGAGACAACTCTTCAACCATGAACACGGCACGCTAGAAGGTCTTTCACACTGTTGTACCTTAAACCCTAAACCCTGTCTATAGTGTGTCTATGGTACATACGCCATAGACACACTATAGACAGGGTTTAAGGCCTCCTCAACTGACAACGCCTGTTGTACCTTAAACCCTGTCTATAGTGTGTCTATGGCGTATGTATGGCGAGCGTATGGTGTGTCTGTAGTGTATCTACAGAGTGTGAATTGTGTGTCTTTAGTTTAATTGTGTCTTTAGTTTGTCGATGGCGTACGGTGTGCGTAAAGTGTGCGTATGGTGCGTAGTAGTGCGCATAGCGCGTATGGTTTAGGGTTTAGGGTTTAGGCATATGGTGCGTAGTAGTAGTGCGCATAGCGCGTATGGTGCGTAGTAGTGCGCATATGGGCTGACCTAAACCCTGCGCTAAATACGCACGTAGTGCGCATAGGCTAGCGTGCGTATTTTTTTGCAGGTTACTTTGTGTGCGTCAGTGCGGGAGGCTTAAGTTTAGGGTTTAGGGTTAGGGTTTAGGGTTAGCGCGTGATGAAAACAGGTGTGGTTCAGAGCTCGTTTTATTCCAGAGAGAGAGAGAGAAAGAGAGAAAGAGAGCGAGAGAAACAGAGATATAGAGCACAAGGTACCTGCACAAGATTTTCTACAGACCACAGCGTCCCCACCATCCGCCGGAATCCCTCAAAAGAGCGACCAACCTTCCCCTCTGCGCGCACCGCCCGTTCCTCAGGGTCGGATTGGGGGTAGATGATGGGGAAGAATGGCGACTTGAGCGGGTCTCCTTGCTGCAGCCCGTGGGAACCCATGTCGGAGAAGAGCGCCTTCTTCTTGCCCTGGTAGAAGGCATCGTCAACCGCCACGGTACCGCCGAGCACCCTACGTTTCCGGCCCTGCCAGTCGCCGTTGGGCGCCCCGTCGACCTTGTGCACCGACCGCGGGTGCCAAATGAGCATGTCCCCTGGCATTGGCCGGAATTCGACCACGTCATTGGCATACTGAGGCAGGTCGCCCTCGTCCAGCTTTACGAACACGACGTCCTTGTCCACGAACTTGTTTTCGTGCGACCTCCTGAGGTACACAGGCGCGCCGTAGCCGACTGGCGTCTCGTCCATCGTCACCCAAAATCGCAGCCCGTCCAGCCTGCCGCCGTGGCCGCACGTGAGCGGGCCGTTCTGATTATCCTGGTGCCACTTGAAGCCCTTGTTGGGGTTCACCATGAGCAGATCCGTCGACACGCGGATCTCGTGATACCCGCGCTCGTCGCCCTCTGGAAACCACCCGCACTCGGCCATCTTGCCCAGCACCGACGCCACGGGCGAGTAGTACAAAAAGTCGGAGAAGCCCGAGTTGGTGGTCCAGGCAGAGCGCTGGATGTAGTCGTACAGACCCGAGGCGACGCCCGGCACGGCCCAAATGTGGGGGTTGGCAATCTGCCAGTCAGTGACGTCTCTCAAGTACTTGATCCACTCCTGTGACAGCACCCCTTTAACATGAACCACGCCGTCGCGCGCCAGGGTATCCAGGTGCTCCTGCGTCACCATCGGCGCGGCCTCAGGGGGCGTGCCTGGCGCAATGGGGTAGGGGAGGGGTATTGCGGGATTCTGCTGGCCCCATGCGTACTTCGTGAGCAGATCGATAACACCCGTGCCCGGGCGTGTGGCGCCGCGATCCGAGGGGCTGATCACGCTCTTCTCATCGCTGCCTGAGTACCCTTCCAACCCCCGCACGCCGCGCACTGAAGCACGCTGGAGCCCCGCCGACGGCGCGAGCGACCGCGCGTGGAATGCTGGCGCAAAGGCGCCTGCGCCGATCGCCAGGGCCGCGAGGTACACAATCCTGATAGAAGACAAGAGAATCCGGCACCGGGCGGTGAGAGGAGGGACGAGAGGAAGCTCAGCACAATCACAGGCATACATCTGTATCGCAAACTTAGGCTTGACACGTACACAAGGGCGGTGGCGCGGACCTGACAAGCATGGCTGTGGCTCTTGGCTGTGGCTCTTGGCTGCGGCTCTTGAAAAATGCGCGCCTTCCGCACAGCAGAAACGCCTTGCGTGTTCTTCCCCTGCTGCCCAAGAAAGAACCACTGTCCTGCATCAGCTCTTACCTCTGCCGCACACGCACACGCCATCGCGCTCGGCGGGGCACGCAAACGCCATCCCGCTCGGCGAGGCGTCGCGACACGGAACCAGCCAGCAGAGTCCCCCCGCTGATGCAAGGCTTCACCCGCACTTAGTGCCCCATTATTTTCTCTGTTCGCCTCCCTGTTTAGGGTCGCGCCCACACTGCGCGGCACCAGCATGTGCACAGCACGCCGAAACGTCCGCATGCTCGACGCCGGGACTGTGTCGCGCACGTGTGCCTGCGTGCCACTCTCCACGCACTCTCTAGAGTTGCGCATTTCGCTGCCGCAGGCCGCGTATGTGGAGACAGCACAAAAGGATGACGAGTCGCACATCGCCGCAGTCCCCGCCGCCACGCGAGCGGGATCGCACGCGCACGCCTCTGTCTCTGCGCCGGCCGACTGACAGGTACCTGTGCCTGTCGCTCCGTATACGCGAGATGTCTTCACCGCCTCTCGCCTCTCGCCTCTGGTCACAGTTTTAATGTCACAGAAAACGGGACACTTGCAATGCAACAGACTCGTCATGTTTTTAACGCATCGCTTGGAGATTTTCCCCAAAATAGTATTTTTGGCAGTTTTACGACCTTGGACACACCGATGGACACTTGCCAAAGTAATCTTTTTGGCAGTTTTGAACCCTAAACCCTACACCCACCCACAAAAGGATATGTAGTAAAGTGTGTTACGACTGCAGAACTGACTTATAGTCTTATAGCTACGCCTCAAAGTACCCTGAATTTACAGAAGGGCAAGAGTACACCAA
>Ga0315899_10007427_pt1 | contig 11767 bp, 21 predicted proteins | sample LakEriMetagenome_2_FD_203518 | JGI IMG/M metagenome (GOLD analysis project Ga0315899, IMG submission 203518) | Freshwater fungal communities from buoy surface, Lake Erie, Ohio, United States - Buoy 4 MA112 | ecosystem: Environmental > Aquatic > Freshwater > Lake | place: USA: Lake Erie, Ohio... | reverse complement strand
AATACATATATATATATATATTAACACACACACACACACACACACACACACACACACACACACACACACACACACACACACACACACATTTACATATAGGGGAGCGGCGGCGCGTGCCTGCTGCGCTTGGCGACGGAGGAGAAGAGCTTGATGCTCCAGCATCAGCATATCGTATTTGGACTTGAGCTCCGTCAAATCAGCTTGCGCTCGATGCTCGGCCGCCCTGCACGCGCGTACAGAAAGAATGAAGTGAGTCGCGGAAAAGACGGATGAGACAGAAAGTGTCACCGTCTGCGGAAATGGAGATGTGAAGTACCTAAATACTGAGTCGTGTTGAGCACTTGGTGTGCGAGATTCAGTGCAAACTGGATTATGTATGTGTTGCGGGTGGCAACGTACCTGGCCTTGGCAAACTCGGCCTCCATGAATGATCGATCGACATTGCTTTGCTCGGTGGCTAGTACGCGAAGTTCTCGATCTCTAGCAGCCCCTTCTCTCAAAATGAGACCTGATGTGCAAAACATCATTGGTATATACATGACTTCTGCCACAGTTCGCATACGCAACATGCATCCTGCGTAGTTCTTTACTGCATTATTTGCATTGTTTAATAAGATGGATGGGTGTCAGCGAACTCGCTTTCTGCCTGACAAGCAAAAACTGCTAACTGCTCAACGGCAAGGGACATTTTAGCTGTTTTCATTGGAATATGTCATTTGCACGACCTTGACGGGCTACGTTGGTCTTTTCCGCATCGGCGACCAGTGCAAGTTTGCGGTGCTCTTCCCGCTGTATCTCCAGGTCAGCGACAGCTGCTTCGAGGGCACGAATAGTGTTTTCTTTCTCGCGCACTCGCGCGATAGTTTGTGCCGCCCCCATGACCGGCCTCTCGACCGTTTCATCTTTCAACGGTTATTCGTCAAAATCGCCGCCCAAACCAAACTTTTAAGTAACTTTTGAAGAGAAGATAGGTTGTAGGTGTCCAGTGGTGGTTGGGGGCCAGACTCGGTCGAAGGGATTGCCCACAGACCCGAGAGCGCAGTCCGCTGGGGGCCGTGACAGTGGTCCCCCCGGCGGCTGGAGTTTGGTTGATAATAAACGGAACACACACGGGTAAACATTGGGAACACCTTGGCACAATAATTATATCCCGTAATTATATTTAGTCAACTCAGTACGAGCCCATCGCGAAGCGTGACTATGAAACACTCAACACACACTATGAAGTCACGCTTCGCAACCGTAGCCCGTCAAGGTCGTGCAAATGACATATTTCAATGATACGTTGAGCAGTTAGCAGTTTTTACCGATGGTCGCCATCGGCTACCAGTGCAAGTTTGCGGTGATCTTCACGCTGTATTTCAAGGTCTGCGACTTTTGCTTCCAGGGCGCGAATAGTGTTTTCTTTCTCGCGCACTCGCGCGATAGTTTGTGCCGCCCCCATATTCGTCAAAAGGCCTCCCGTCGCTTGCTCACTCGCTCTCGCTCTCGCGCACTCTCTCTCTCTCTCGCTCGCTCTCGCGCTCTATCGCTCTTGGACGGTTTCATCTTTTTAATAACGGTAGGGTCTGTGAAAGTTTTCCTCCTCCGCCGAAACTCTGATTCGTTATTACCACAAAGTCGAAAGCTGGAAACGTAGTAAAGTAGTTAAAACCACGAAGGTTGTGTTCCAGGACACAACAATGCGCGGAGGGGGTCGTGCGTGATCGCCCCATGCATCGGTGGGCGCGCGGGGCGCGGGCGCGACGGCCCTGTGCGGCCTCAATAACCCCATCAGCGAGCCCCACGCCGGCGGAGGGCCTCGGCCGCGCGCGCCTTCCGGCGTTGCATCGCATCATTAATAACGGTAAATTGATTTGATTTGGTACAGATCAATTTACCGAGGTAGCCCGGGCCGCTTTTGCCAGTGAAAAGTTCAAATTCAAAGTGAAACCGTGACCGAGGCTTGAACTTGAGGTGCCAGTGACGGGCTCAGTGACTCTCATGCTCCTCCCGGCCCGGCGGCCGCCACAGACTCTGTGGCGGCCTATCACTGGCACACTGGCACCGTGAGTCCGTGACCCTGTTTAGCCTGGACCTTAAAGATAAAGACTCGACACACACACTAACAATCTCCCTCAGGCTTTCCCTCGCGTTCACTACTAGGCTAGGGCGTGATGGGTGCAGTCGTCAACACATACCTCGGCTCGTCGTTCCTCATATCACATGCCTTCACTGTCCCCCTCCCCCCCCCGCACACAGCTTTATAATAGGTCCTGCAGTACTGTAAACACACACCATCCGAGTCTTGAGATCGAACGTGTAATCCGATGATCCTTGGTGAGGAGCATCGCTAGCTAGCAGGACGGGGGAAGGGACGCATGTGCGACGTACATTTGAAATCAACGAACCTTATTCTATTTCGAATGGGTTTCCTTAACCGTTACAGTTACGACAAACAATTCCGTTTAAGGGATCGCCATTGCATCGCTGTCACGGGCCTCCAGATCAGATACTAGGTATACCGAGTCGCAGCTGGTAGCGGAGAGAGGTGAAGACCGATGGTCCTCGGAAAGGAAAGAAGAGGCAATGAACAGCCCTGCAGACAAAAAGCGCATAAGGGTGCAGACAGTGTCAGACACGCCGTGTCATTTGAAATCAACGAAATTTATTCTATTTCGCGAACGGGTTTCCTTAACCGTGACTTACAGCTACGACAAATAATCCCGTTTAAGGCATCGCCATTATCGCTTCTTGCGATCACTTAATACAAACTGTTTAGCGCTTCTTGCGATCACTTAATACAGACCGTTTAGCGTTCCGTGTGCCGATACGGAACCCGAACAGCCTCTTCGCCCGCCGATGCAAGCGGTGCGACAAAGAGGAACCGATACTACTGAGGCCCGCCCTCATATGTGTTCGTACGGGACCCGCCCCGTGCATAAACAGCTAGACTGACAGGCTTGCTGCCGACGTCCCAGAAAAAAGATCCGACACTTCTTGGCTTGGAGAGGGAGAGGGAGAGGATGAGGAAGAGGATGAGGAAGAGGATGAGGAAGGGGAAGATTAAGAGGGACAGGGACAGGGAGAGGGAGAGGGAGGGAGGTAGGGAGGGAGGGAGAGAGAGAGAGAAGTTTATTGACAATCAAGAAGTGACTGAAGGTCGGTAAGCACAACGCCCTGTCGGGTCACACCGCCTCTGGGCGCTCGGCTCCAGCATATGATGGCGAGTACTATACCCCCACTCTTCGTTTGGCCTTGTGGCACGCCTTGCGGCAACACACAAGAGGGACAAGAACGTCTCTGGTCCGCCTTAATCACCGATCTACTCTCTCGAGGTTTCGGGATCCCAAACTGTTTTCTTGACTGACGAGGTGCGGTACTTTCAGGTCAAGGAGTGCGGCGCCGACGCCAGCACTGCCGACAACGATGGCTGGACTCCCGTCTACGTTGCTGCCCAGAATGGTCATGCAGAGAGAGGTCACCGACCTCCCTGGCAAGCTCGAGGTGCTGCTTGAAGTTCTTGATGGCTTTTCACCCCCTTCCCCAAGGGGCCCCCAAAGTCGTCGGGGGGGGGATTCATGGCTGGTCGTCATCCAGCGCCCTGATACGGCTGGCCTCCTCCCGGTCTACCTCAGTGTTTGCCGTGATTTCCGCCCGGGCCTATCCTCCGCTTCCAGAGGGAGAGGGGCAAGGAGAGGGAGAGGGAAAGGGAGAGGGAGAGGGAGAGGGAGGGGGAGAGGAAAGGGTGGGAGAGAAGTTTTATTGACAATCAAGCAGTGACTGAAGGTCGGTAAGTACAACGCACCGCACTCTGGGGATAATTGGCAGAGTACCACTTCAGAAAGCATAACAAAGGTTTCGGCGAGCGTTTTCGGCAGGCAGACCCTGACGACTCGTGCGCCATGCTGGACTCGAACCCGCGGCAAAACCCGTCGTGTGGTGTTAGAGAGTGCTGCCATGTTGGGACACTAGACGCACGAGTATATTCAGACGCACGAATGCACCGGGCGTTATTAAAAGGCCATGCCCCCGTCGCCATCATCAGCCACCTCTTGAATTTTGATGCCTTTACCGGACTGCGGTGCCGGGCGAGAGTCCGCCACGCCGAAGCCCGCGGGACAAACGCCCCCCGCCGGCGCGGTGCTGGTCCCAGGCTGGGGCGTGCGAGTCAACGTGCTCGTCCCTGCCTTGGCCTCGGCCTCCAGCTCCTTGATCTGCTTCTCAAGAGCCGCGGCGACCTCCGCAGGCGGCTGCCCATCAGTATCACGCAGCATCTGTGCGATCTTGCCGAGCTTGTTATAACGACGGTCGACGCGGCAGTCTTTGAGCGCAGACCAGTCTCGCCGCACCAGCATGTCCTGCAGCGCTTCTGAGCCCACTTCAACAAGCGTTTGTTCGTTCTGCGTGTACACTAGTCCCGTTGGAATGGACTTCTGCGCCAGGCGCACCTGCATGTGCCATCCAAGGACGTTACTGTGGTGGCGACGCCCTGGAGCCCCCATTATCAAGCATCATCCCTAATAAACTCTCTCTCTCTGGCACAGGCCGGCAGCGCAACACGCACCGAAGTAACCCGCTGCGCGCGCGAGAGTGTAGTCGCAGAGGGAGAGGATGGGGACCTGATTGGTGCGTAGGATATTGATCATAGGAAAGTTTGAGCGGCGCGCATAGTTTGCGGCTCCTGTCTCTCCCATGCGATCTGCGCCGTCGCGGAACACCCACCCGGGGTGAAAGTACACCAGCTGCCCACCAGTCATTTTTTTTTAAATTTTTTTTTGAAAAATTGCAAAAACATTCAAAATAAATAGAATAAAATAAAAAAAAGAACTGTGCGCACTGAGAATGCACTGCGTGTGTCTTAGGCAGCTGGTGTACTGATAATGCCCTGGGTCCAGTTTGGCCCAGTGCATTCTCAGTAAAGCTGGGCCCCATGTGAACATGCCAAAAGGGAGAAATTAAATAAAAAGGACAATAAGAATAAACTGCACTGTGCGCACTGAGAATGCACTGTGTGGTAGGCAGCTGGTGTACTGAGAATGCACTGGGCCCAGCTTTACTGAGAATGTACTGGGAATCATCCCTGCTCGCTGCCCCCCAGAACCCTTAGGGAAAAGAACAATCCTTATACGGAATGATGGTGGCTGTGGCTGGGAGGCGGGACGGGCGCGGAGAAAGAGAGCAGGGAGGGACTTCAGGGAGAGTGTGTGTGTGTGCAGGGAGAGAGTGCAGAGGGAGTAACCTGGATCATTTTTTCGATGCCGAGGGGCTCAAGGGGCTGGGATATGGTGTCGGTGAATGACTGCCACGCCTCAGCGTTGCCCAGATGGAACTCTGGGAGGATAAGCAGCGTGGTCGAAACCTCCTTCTCCGGCTTTGAAATAAGGTAGTCTACTTCGTGCCAGTATACAGCATACACGTCCTCAGCGCGAGACAAGCGTGAGATGGGATAGTGCACAGGCCCCAGAGGCAAGCCTGCTTTGTCCGCGTTCTGACTAAACGGACAGATGCCCATATCACTGATGATGACATTGACCCAGTCACGAATGATGTTGATAATGTCCATGTCAGAGGATGGCACTTCATTCAGCTTCTTCAGCGCCAAGTCCTCTGCCGTCGCCTCTTTGTCCTTGCCTAACACGTTGGCATACTTGGCCAAGAGGTCAGAGCCCCAGTCGTCATCGTCATCCCACGAATCTTCCTCCGCGCTCTTCCCCCAGTTGTAGTTCTTGATGTAGAACAGTGGCGGCGACTTGTCCGTTGTCGGCACGGCGGAGAGCTTAAGGGAGGTGCCGAAGGTGTCACAACAGTCAGCACACGCGTCCATGTGTGCCACAAGCCTGTTGACTGCCGCTGCGTTTTTCAGCGCCGTGCAGGCGTCAAAGTAGAGGACTATGCTCTTCTTCTCGTCGATGCACTGAGCTATGTTGGTCCACAAGACCTCAAGCACCTGGGCCAAGTTGGTGGCTTGCGTGTTCTGGACAAGAGAGCACTCGAACTGTGACTCAATCTTGCCCACATCGAGGGCAGAGGCGCGTAGCTGAAGAAGCGACCCTGGTTGTCCGGGTTTGACCTTCCACTTTCTTGGCCCCGCCCTCCCTGCGACGCTCACCGTGAGCCGGCTTGGCCCGGTGGTGGGAGGCGGAGAAGACAGGCCTGCTTTCTGCCGCACATGGCACAAGATGGGCGGAGCAAAGGCCGCAACAGGCTGGCACAGCACGACTAGCAGCGCAGACGCCAGCCAGAGCATGTCGCTGTCGTCCTTAGCCCTCCCTTGCCCCGCTTCCAAGCGTTCCGGGGGCCGGTCAAATTTACTACGTCTGTAGACGTAGTCCCGGCCTTTTAAAAACACATATAAAACAAAGTTTGCAGTTGCAAGCTTCGGGATGGGAGCGAGCTGGTTGGGCGCGACCTCGGTCGTGCTGGCACAGGCCCTGCTGCACGGCTCGGCGTCAGCCTTTGCGCCACCCGTGGGGCTCGCAGCGCAGTCGCTTTTTGCGCCGGCCGCTCGCCACCAGATTGCGCTCCTCCATCTGCGGCCCGGCCGGGCGACAAGGCAGGTGCCACCGGGGCAGAGGCCTGCTGGCGGGGCAGAGGCCTGGGGCAGAGGCCTGCTGCGCATGTCGCTCCAGGACGTGGACTCGTCGCGCCTGTTTGAGACGGTGAGCGCAATGGAGCCGTCGTTCCTGCCCGCGGAGACCATCCTGGGCGCGACGGTGGCGGCATCGGAGAACTCCACGGTGCTGCCGCTCTTTCCGCTGGGCTCGGTAGTCTACACGCCCTTCAGCGAGCACCGCCTCAACATTTTCGAGCCGCGCTACCGTGCCATGTACAACGACATCCTCTTTAGCGGCAGCCGGCGCTTTGCTGTGTGCACGATGCATCCAGAGGACGGCCGCTTCAGCGAATACGCCACGGTGTTCTACCTGAAAGACCTCAAGGAAGTCAGCGAGCAGACAAATGACGCTGTCAAGTTCGTGTGCGACCACGAGGTTATGCGCGGCGGGTGTGACACTCTGCCGGGGCGTGAGCCCTCCAAATGCACCAGGCTTGCGTCACCTGACGCAGCGCATGCAAACACGCCCTGTCAGGTCATAGCTCGGGTGAAGATCAACAAGGTGCTGAACCCGTCGGCGTGGGCATCGCGTGAAACATATCTCAAAATCGAGGTGGACTACCAGGAGGACACTGCCGAGGTCACCTCGATTTCTGTACAGATTTCTGTTTTCTTGTGTGCTGTCACCCTCGCACCGTCGCCCCCGCGCTCCTTTGCTCCGTCGATCGCCCCCTTCATTTTGCACAGAGGTTCACAGCATGTGAAGGAGGAAGCAGATGAAAAGGCAGCGTGTCTTGTGCGGATCTTTTCTGTTCTTTCTCCTCCTTCGTGGCCGTCGGTTGTGACGTAGAGGTGACACAGGATGCGGAGGGAGTGAGCAAGGCGGAGATGGAACTGACGAATGAGTACAGAACGCTCGTGAAACTTCAGCACGAGATCAGCGAGGAAGTCAAGTTTACAATGGTACTTTTCTCTTCACTACACGCTCCTTTTTTTTCTTTTCTGTGCTCCCCCTCCCCTACACCTCACCTGCGTGATCGGGTGGATGTGGTGTGTGGCGGGCTCTGCTGCCGGGCAGGATTCAGTGGATAAGTTCAACACAACTATGGGCAAGGGCTTCTGGACGACGATTGAAATGTGGCAGGTCTGTGCTGTTACTTTCTGGTTGGCGTGTTGCCACCGTGACAAAGAGATGAGGAAAGGGTCATGGTGCCGTGTTGCTATGAGACAGCGTGTGTGACCTTGTGCCACGCCAGCCTGCGCGTGCTCTCGGCCAGCTCCTGCTTTGCTGTTGGAGAAGACAAATAATGTGCTCAAGAACAAGAGGGTGATGGCAGGTTTTTCAACAGCAGAGGCTCATGGCCAAACAGCAGGACATGCAGCGCGAGTTTCAAAGCAAGCTCATCTCCTACCTCACTAAGCAGTCGGGCGCCTCTAAGAGGTTGTCTTGAATCTCCCTCCCTCCCTCCCTCCCTCCCCGCCCCGAACTAAGCGAAATAATGCGTCAACGGACACTGCACACTACCTCCCCGCACCTCTTTACCGCCACCCGTGCACCCTGTATGAAAATACCGTCCCCGACCCCCGTACGCTTACCTTGAACTACCCTTCTGCCCTTCCAATTTCCCCACCTAGATCTTGGCCCCCGTACATCTGCCTCCTGTCCTTCTCTCTCCCTCCCTCCCCTTCGCTCTCACTCGGAGCTAGCAACATGTCTGGCTATGTGCCTGGGTGCGCGGGAATGTAGTATCACCATCGTTACTGTAGAAGGATGTGGGAATGGGTCTAGGTATGGTTGCACAGTAGGATCGCACCCAAGCTGGACTAGTGCAACAAGGTAGAGCAAGGGTAGGCGACTGGTATCATGTCCGCCAAGGTCTAGCATGCCGCGCAAAAGAAGCCTCATGCGTTGCCACCTGACGCAATCTGGGGCGCAGTCTGCCAGAAGTAGTCAACATTGCCGACCTGCCAGAGGAGCTGCAAGCAGAGGTGCGCGGGCTGCAGGTATTGCTCCCTCTCTCTCTCTTTCTTCGGCATGTTCATTTCCGGGGGGGGGGGGATCATTTGCGATTATGTTGGTGCATTTGCAGCCGCATCTGTGTGATAGTGAGGTATCTGCGTGTGTAGAAAAGTGTCGTCAACTATGATCACGCGTCATCAGTATCAGGGTTGTTAGCGTGTGTCTACGTGATCGGCGTGCGTGTGCGTGGAGCTGGTTGCAAGGAGATGTCCCGACGTCATCTAGCAAATGCCGAAGCAACACTACTTGACAGAGCGCGCACACAGGCAAGGATGGCAGACGAGCTCATGCCAATGCAGGCGCGTGATGGCTTTGATGTGCAGCTGCTCGTAGAGGCCACGAGCCACTCTGATCGGTACCCTGTCTCCCACTTGCACGCTGCCCTGTAGGCGCAAGGAAGAATACAGTGTGGTCGGGAGACGGGAGGGCTCGTGTCCCGGTCCTCAACACCACATGTCTATCTCTATATGCTCTCCTTCCTCTAGACACATCTCCACTGTCTCCCTCCCTGGTTGAGGCTACGATGAGCGAAAGGTTGAAACGGGCAAACAGAGCTGGTGCGCAGAATGCACTAGTGTTGTCGGGTATTTGTTTCGTGCATTTGCCCTGCACTGGTCGAAGTGACTCAGTTGCTCTTTCGGTGCTCGAATGCGCCTCGGGCGTGGGTGGATGTGCCCGCCTTCGTGTTTGTGTGTGGGTTGTGTGATTCTGTGGTGTACATGCACGCGCGCTTGTGTGCGCAGGTTAAAGGTATTGCAGGGACTCGTGCAAAACGAACGCAGGCGACTGGAGGCAAAAAAGACTCTCAAGTCCCTGTTCTCGTCGGACTAATTGTTGCGGTTGGTCCTCAAGGCGCAGGAGGCAAATGGACAATGACAAGGTTTATCGGGGGGTTATGCTTTGAATAATCCTCCAATAACCCGTGTCCTGTCATTCTCGTCCTCCATGGACTCTATCTGTGTACCAGCGCGCTGGCTGCTGTCTGGGGAGCGCTTACCCCAACTCTAGGACGTCATGGTAGCTGATGATGGAGTCCCGTGCCCGCGTCTGGGGATCCCGGGACCGAAATGGTGCACGGCCGAGCTAGGGCGCCTCCCAGACAGACATGGCGCGTGGCCGTGGATGAGGGTAGGTTGAGGGTAGCCTCCGATTGGCGGCCGCCCTCGTTTATTTTCCACGAAACAGCATTTTCTAAGAGGGACGTGATCTCGTATTCGTGACCCCACACCCTAGTGAATCACATGCTATTTCGCTCTCCCCCTGTGCCGATCATGGCATCACGGGTCATATCGACACACAACACACACATACACACAAGTGCACACAGCCCACAATGAATAGGCGGAGGTATGGGCGTTAGCATAGGATGGATACCAATATATATTATTGCCTGCCTCCGGCAGGTAGTCGCATTCGCTCCCAAGGTAATTATTATTGCCTGCCTCCGGCAGGGGGTTTGCATTCGCAAAACAAGGTAATACAATGCGCCGCCTACGGCGACGCACAAGGGAGGGGGTGGAGGTATGGGTGGGTGGGTGGGTTTGCAAAAGTTGATAACAGATTTGGATATGAGAAATGGACATAAGGGGGGTTTAGCTCTCTCTTGTGAAGCAAAATAAATTTGCTTTGTAATTCATATCGCCGGAGAAAAAAAAATATTATTTTATATTTACTTGGTGATTGTGAAGCATAAACGGTCCAGACTCTACTACTTGCGACTTGGTGTCCGCATGGTGTGATGATATTGTAGGACGCCGTCGGGGGCCGTCCAGTCTTGAGAGAGATAAAAAGCTGAAAAAGGAATACGTGTGCCCCACATGTATTGCCGATGTTTGGAAAGGGCTGGACGCGAAAGGCTTTTGGTCAGGCGCATCGGCCACATTCTGCGGACCTGCGCATTTCAACAACTTGACGTGGTCATCGCGTACGAGCTCCCGCAAATAATGCACTCGAGTGTCAACATGGCGCGTGCGCTCCCGGGAGGGCGGCCTGCCAGTCTCGGTCTTGATCACTTCATAAATAAATAAATAAATCTTTTTCCGGCGAAGCAAAAGACAGCGCAATTTTTGCCTTTTATTTTTTACTTCATAAGCTTCATAAACCCGCCCCCTCTCCCTCCGTCCCCTCCCTCCGCCCATTCATGATTGCGCCGCCCCCGTGACGTTGGATGCGTTCGACTGCCATCAATCACGTGTATGTCCGCGCTACGCGTCGCGGCTCTCAGAGCCGGCGGCATTGGCCTCAGATGGACTCGCGCTCGATTGGCGGCAAGAGGTCGTTTGGCTGAACCCGCCGTGGGCTCTCCTCCCCGATATCATTGGCAAGCTCGCCGGTGAGACGCCAGCCGGGGTGCTGATCGTGCCATGCTGGACGACACAAGTTTGGTGGCCGAGCCTCATAGCCTTGGGCGGTCGAGAGCTCGACCTTCTGCCGCCTCTTTTCTCCGTCGACCCGCTTCACCATCGGCCGGTGGAGCCCTTTCTGCACCCTGGCCTTCGTCTGCGCACAGTCGTGTTTCAGCGTGGGACGCCGTATCGGCGTCAACATGTTCTACATCATGCATCACGGCGTCTGGAAGTCCAAGCAATGCCGTAAACCCTCAAGTACGGAATTTGTTCCATGTAGGTAAAATTTGATTACCGTTTTGTTTGGTTCATTAAAACCACCCGCGTCCCTTGGGATCGGTTACTCCGAAACAAACAATGGCTTCCCGTCGCTACCTGATCGCCCATGCGCTCAACAGTCCAATCGACTCGCCGCATGCGCCTCACGGTCAAGCGTCCGTCAACCAAGGGGTTGCCATCTTTGCTGTCCATTGCCGTGGTGCAGCAGCACCTCTCTCTTCATGTGTTCCCCAGCGCCCCTGCTTATCTCCTCTTCGGCTGGATGCTTGTCTTGACCCAAGGAGCCACAGGAACGCAGGCCTGCAGCCCTTCCTGCACGCCCACGTGATCCGGGAGAAGGATGCACCGGAACGCCAGAGCCTGTAGCTAGTCGTGGTCCGCTGCAACTGATCGGACTGCAACTGATCGGAGCGCAAGAGCACACAGCTCTCTGCGTGATCCGCTCCGAGACAAGAGACGCGAAGTGGGCAGGGGGCTCTCGCTCGCAGACACACAGACGGGCCGCTAAGGGCGGCTTTACTCAAGACGACGTTAAGGTGCGAAGGCCTTGAAGCCCGATCGCAGCCTCCGTTGTTCTTCGCTCTGAAA
>Ga0315899_10007426_pt1 | contig 11767 bp, 14 predicted proteins | sample LakEriMetagenome_2_FD_203518 | JGI IMG/M metagenome (GOLD analysis project Ga0315899, IMG submission 203518) | Freshwater fungal communities from buoy surface, Lake Erie, Ohio, United States - Buoy 4 MA112 | ecosystem: Environmental > Aquatic > Freshwater > Lake | place: USA: Lake Erie, Ohio... | reverse complement strand
TAGGTTTTGAGTTCGCGCGGAGAATGAGGGAGAAGGTAAGGGGGGAGTATAACATGTAGCTGTCTTATGAAGCAAAAAAAAGGGGGGGAAATTTGCGCTGTCTTTTGCTCCGCCGGATTTTTTTTTAAAAAAAAAATCAGTTATTAAGTGATTGTGAAGCAAAAAAAGTATAAATGCGCCAGACATAACTACTGACAGACAGATAGATAGATAGGAGGGGGGGGGCAGCGGCACAAACATCCTCCTAAGCCCTAAACCCTAAATAAAGCCCTAAACCCTAACAGGTACTCTTGTCAATCTGCTCGCTCATGACGGATGTTTCCTTGCGCTTTTTTTATTTATTTTTCATGAAGTTGGTAGTGAAATGTTGTCTTCAGAACGTTGGTAATGAAATCTTTCATTACGAAATATGTCATTAAACCCTAACAGGTACTCTTGTCAATCTGCTCGCTCATGACGGATTACGCTCAGGGATGTGTATATATATTATACTATATAGTATATTAAACTCTTAACTAAACCCTAACAGGTACTCTTGTCAATCTGCTCGCTCATGACGGATGCCAACCCTGCCGACCCTTTGGTGGCCAACATTGCCCAGCAGTACGTCTCTGACAGGTATATAAACCCTCAACCTAAACCCCAAATCCTAAACCCTTGGCGGCCAACGTTGCCCAGCAGTACGTCTCTGACAGGTATAAAACCCTAAACCCTAAACCCTTGACCCCAAATCCAAACCCCAAACCCTCAACCCTAAACCCTTGTGGCCAACATGGCCCAGCAGTACGTCTCTGACAAGTATATAAACACTAAACCCTAAACCCTGACAGGAACGACTTGCTTTCTCTATCTATCTATGTATGTATGTATGTATGTATGCATGTATATACATACGTATATAGGTATGTATGTATGTATGTATATACGTATATACGTATGTATGTACGTATGTATGTCCAGGTAGAGAGCGAGAGCAAGAGCAAGAGCGAGAGCGAGAGAGAAAGAGGAGTCAGAGAGAGAGAGGGTACACACACAGAGATAGAGAGAGGGTACACACACAGAGATACATATATACACAAACATACATATATACATACATACATACATACATACATACATACGTATGTATATACATACATACATACATGCATACACAGAGAAGGGCATGACAAGATAGCGGCGGAGTGGACCAAGAAGTACGCCACATGAGGAGGAGGATACATGTCATGAGGAGGAGGATACATGTTAGATCACAAGATAGCGGCGGAGTGGACCAAGAAGTACGCCACATGAGGAGGAGGATACATGTCATATGAGGAGGAGGATACATGTTAGATCACAAGATAGCGGCGGAGTGGACCAAGAAGTACGCCACATGAGCACATACATACGCCACATGAAGACATAGTCTCTCACCCGGCGGCCTACTTACATTGAGATGGTCTGGGGAGAGGAAAAACGCGACACGGGTGCGGGTGGAGCAATATTCCTCGGGGAGGCATGAAAGGTTGTAGGATGCCTCTATGCCTGGATCTAGTGCACACGGCGGATGCGTACCATTGCGGGAGACAGGGATGTATACAGGACAGGCGACTCCTTTCTCTCTTTGTCGCACATCTCTCCTATTTCGGGGTGCCTTCTGTGTCGGGTCATGAATGCGCGGGGGCTGTGACACGAGAGGGAGGGAACGCGGCAGAGAGAGAGAAGGGGGGGGGGGAAGAGGGCGCTTTTCTGCATTTGCTGCGTCGCTCTGCTCAGATTCTATGTTCGTCCCAAACTAGCTCGCCCCAAAAACCTCAGGCCGCAGCGGTAGAGGGCAGCGATATCGTGTATCAAATCACAAAGGTGTACACTAAACTAAACACACTAAGCCTGATTCCTTGGTGCGCAATCGTCTCCCGTGCAAGCTTGGAGCATGTGAAGAGGAGCTCAAGTCAAGGACGAGGTGGCACCAACTCGTCCTTTGACCTGTGCTCGTTCACGCGGGGATCGTGTCACGATCCCCAGGGTAGGAGCCAACTTTAGTATCGAGCAGTGACGGTGCGCGCGCGATTACTCCCGGACGAGTTCATCCCTTTATTACTGCGAGGCCCCTCGAGGCCCCTCACATGTCTGACGGCCTCCTCGCTCGAGCATACCCAGCACTCTAACCTTGAGCGCTTCTTCCTCCGTTCTCCAACGCATCGAGAACCCCGACAAATCGACGACGACCTTGTAAGACCTTGCAAGACCTCGCACTAGGGATGCTGCCACTGCGTGGTTTTCGAAGCAGGATGATAGTAGAAAGACTTCCCAGACGATCGCGACGTCCTGATCAGCCACCCCTCAGGCAGCTCCACGTCCGACGCCCTCCCGCCACACGCCGTTGCAGGTCGCTGCCGCTGAGCACCCACAGCCGCGCGCTCGCGCTGGCTCTTGCCCTCCGTACCTTCTCCCTCACCCTTTCCCTCCCTGCAGCCACTGCTGCCGCCCTCGGCGTCCCCTCTCCGACTTGCCTCGCTTCCTCCTCCTCCTCTGTGTCCTCCTAGCCTCCCAGGCCCTGATCCCGCGCCAACCACTAGGCACCCTATCTCGATGCGGTCTCGCAGGCTCGGAAAGAGAGATGCCTGGCGCACGAGGAGCATTGAAACAGCGCGCAGCACGCCTCCAACGTCACTGTTTTTGACGCAAAACCGCAGGGCGCTGCAATCGACGCACTCTCCGTCGGCGTTCCGATCCCCCGTGCAGCCACACCTGTGCCCCGTGCATCGCGCGTCCGCCACTTCTTGCTCCCGTTCCGCTCTACCCTCCTCGCCCCCGCCTGCCGCTGCTGCTGCCACCGCCGCCGCCGCCGCTGCTGCTGCTGCTGCTGCCGCCGCTACAGCCGCTGCTGCCACCTCCTTGTCTCGGCGGCGCCGCGCAAGTTTGCGTTCGAGAATCTGAGCCTGACGCTCTCGCTCGGTGAGGAGCGCACGGCGCAGCGCCTGCTTCTCCTGGCGGTGAGTCGTCATGATGTTTTCGCGGCGAAGACCGTCGTGGTCTTGGAGTGCAACGCACACCTCGTGGCAGTAGCTGTCCATGATCTGCGACTTGTGCTCGTCCTTGAGCTCGGGCATGTCGCGCAGCGTTGACGAGAGCGCCGAGGTGCAGCGCTCTTTGAGCGCGTCGCTCACGTCTCCAAAGACCCGCGGCGACAAGAGCTGTGGTGTGCCCGCCCCTGCTGCATCACCGGCCGTGCGCCTCCTGGGAGGCGTGGAGGCATGTGGCGACGAGGATAGAGGGCGATGTGTCGCATGATGGCCCTGCCACGGCGCATACGACTTTCGCCGGCTCTCGCCTGCGCTCCGCTGTCGGGCCTCTGCCGACGTGCTATCCAGATGCCCCCCGCTGGCAGCGGGGGAAGCCGGCACGTGCGGCGGAGGGGGACGGTTGGCAGCTAATCCTCCTAGGCAACCTGCGGCCTCCCGCAGCCACGCGCGCCGCACTCGTACGCTTGGCTCCCGCGATGCTGACCTGGACGGTTGTCTCGGCGTGGATGAAACGCTCCCCGACTCCGCGGCGTTGCCAGCGTCGACCAGCAGCGCTGGGCGGCTGCGCGATAATCGCGCCTGCCCCGCCTCCCCCATGCGAAGTAACATAGGCACAGCAGCAGCGTTGCTGGCACTCGGTATGCCTCCAACGCGCACGTCCGCCGTGCAATCTGACGTGCAGTACCTGACCGGCCCGGCCGCTGATCTGGGGCGCTGAGCGGCGCTCGCCTGCCGGACGACAGCCTCCCTGCGGGGTGACTTTTTCGGGGAGGGCCCGTTGGACGCGTCAAAAGGGCCCAAGGCGACCTTGTGCTGCCCATCAGCAGCCCCCTGCACGCAGAATGCGACTGCGAGCTTCTCCGGGCGTCGCCTGTGCCCCGAGAGCGACGGAAGGTGTTCTTCTGCGCACAGCAGGTACCGCGGCGAAGCCGACCCCTGCTCCCTCACTCTAGTGTCTGCCAAGAACCTCCTTGAGGTGTCAATGCTGGGCAAGACCGCCGCCGCATCGGCCGTCTGCTCGCCGGGCCGGCGCCCGCACGGCACCTGCCCCTGCCGATGATGGGCCTCTGCCAGGGGCCCCATCATCGCCCTTCCTCAGCGTGCCGTGCCATTGCGTGAACGGTAGTCAATCTCTCGAAGATCAAACGGGCTGTGTGTGACGGGCCTTGTTCGTGGTTTGAGCCCCGAGGTTGAAGGAGGAGGTTACCGGAGTCCATCTCACCTCGTTGGAGATGACTGTTTGAGCCGGGCCCGGGGCGTGATGGAGAGCGGGTTCGAAGAGTATGACTTCGACATTACCACCATCGCGAACTTTTGTACGGTTTTCGGGTGCATTTGCTTATGCCTCGGGTTGTCCAACGCTGCTGCGGCCGGGCTCATGTGGCGCGAGCGGTGCCCCGCCAATGACCTCCGCGCACGAGGAGACTGTATGTCAGGCATGGGCGTTGATATCGGGGGCACCAGTCACTTGGTTCTCATGCACTTGAGCGGCTTTGCTGTCGGCGCCGCCGTGGCGCTGCCTGCAGGGGTGCTCCTGCGACGGATCGCCCACCGCGGCGGGGATGCACTCTTGTTTTTGCGAGAACACAGGAACGTCATCTCCGGTGCCCTCGTGATTTGCAGTGTGATGGTTTTGCAATTCTGCCGATGTGTCGCAGACCTGCGCCGAGCTCACGGCGACGGCTCAGGCGCTGCGCATGTAAGCCTGGAGCTCAAGTACGACAGCGACGCCCTTCTGCCCAGGCGTGTGTGCACGGACGCACGGTATTTATATGTAAACAGAGAGAGAGAGAGAGAGAGAGAGAGAGAGAGAGACGGAGAGAGAGAGAGGGAGAGAGACAGAGAGAGAGAGAGCGAGAGCGAGAGTGAGTGAGTGAGTGAGTGAGAGAGAGAGAGAGAGAGTGTGTGTGTGTGTTTGTGTGTGAGAGAACACATACACACACATAGGCCGTGGGAGACCGCGCAGATGCCGACGGTGGCCCTCTCCAATGAAGACTGGGGCTGCGAAGGGCGGTACAATTCAGGGTACGGATGCCTATCGATGTGCTGTTGCTTCTCTGTGCTTGCGTGGATGCGCGTCTCCTGGGGCAGTGCGGCGGCAACGGCGGTTATCATGTGGTTCGTGGTCCTTGCCGCCGCTTTTCCCGCGGCACACATTCTCAAACGTGCTCTCTATAGTGACTTTTATATAGTAAATATACTTGGGTACTGACTTTCCAGACCTTTTGTCAGGGCATGTACGGCGAGGGGCTGGCACGGCAGTTGGTGCTCCTCGCGCTCGTCGCCATCTTGTCCCTGCACGCGGCGAGCGAGCGCCGCAAGGACTCGTTCCGCACGTACGTGGCCTGGCAGACGCTCCTCGATATTTCGCAACGCACACCTTCTTTAAAAGTGCTCTCTTTAGTGCATTGATGTAGCAAATGCCCCAGGGCACTGACTTTTGAGAATTTTTGGCAGGCACGCGCGCCTTTCTCGCCACGCTCCTGCCCCGCGGGGTGTTGGAGGGAGCCGCAATGCACCATCACCACGTGCGCGCAGACTCGCCGCGCACCGCGTCGGGTAGCACGCAGGGCCCCACCGACAGGCTCAATGGAGTGGATAGTGATGTGGATGCGACCTGTAGGAGTTTGCCGGGGGTTACCGCGCAAGACCGCTTGCTGGAGCTGCAGGCTGATGTTGATGATGTCTTGTGTCTCTTTTGTTGCCTTCCCCCTATGGAGGTCCTCGGCAGGTCCCTCTCTCTCTCTCTCTCTCTCTCTCTCTCTCTCTCTCTCTCTCTCTCTCTCTCTCTCTCTCTCTCTCTCTCTCTCTCTCTATATATAGAGAGTACTGCTTAAAGGGTTTAAGGATTTTCCCCGCTGATGTAATCACTTCATAAATTTTCACATTTTTTATTTTTTATTTCATGAGAGGGCTAGGGCTTTAACCCCCCCCTTGTAAACGACTTAAATTTTATTTGTGGAAAAATCCGGTAAAATTTCCCAGAATTTACACACAAACAAAATTATCAAAATTTTCAATATATATATAGAGGCGTTTACAAAAATCATTTTTTTTTTAAAAAACAATTGTATCATATCAAATTTATATTATCACATAAATTTTTTATCATGACAAAAAGAAAAAAAAAATCTAAAATATATGAGATTATATATTTTTATTAACCTTTATAAAAACTATAAAGAGACTAACAGTAATTATTATTATATATTAAGTATAACGGGAGATTTATTTTATTGTTATTTGTTTAGAACTGAAGAAACAATAAATGATAAAAAGTTCCGCTTATGGTTTCGCCACAGCCCTTTTTACAGTAAATCAAATGACGAAACGATAAAAAAAAATTATTTTGCCAATGAAAGAGATGATGTTGTTTATTAGTACTCGATTCAGTAACCTCTACACCGCAGTGGATACGCCAGGCTAAGCCGCGTGTGTACCTTAAGGAACGTACGTACCATACGAGGCTGTTTAGAGGGCCTAGCACTAATGATATGAAAAATTAGGATGGTCCTAGCAAGCTCCTGGCCCACTCCTCACACCACCCCCTTCTTCCACCCCCCCGAAGACCCCTCACTGACATAGGAAAAACGTTATAATAAAGTTAGAGATATGAAAGACAATGAATTATAATATAAATTTATATTAATATGTGATTTTTTAAAAGAAAAAATAATCTGTGCTACTGCTCTTCATAAGCTTAAATAATTACAATTTTTATTATTATAATCACATACTAATAAATATTAAAATAAATATAACCCCCGTTTTTAATCAGCTTAAAAGAATATTAACAATAAATGTTAATTAAATATATGACAGATAATAAATATAAAAATGGGAAAATATACACAATCCGTTATGAAAATGATGATAATTTAATATAAGTTGGTTCAACTATACAACCATTATATAAACGTTGGACAGATCATAAAAGGAACGCAAATAATGAAACAAGCAAAAAATATAATAAATTATTACATCAAAAAATGCGAGGAACAGATTTTAATGATTGGTATATTGATTATTTGAAGATTTCCAAACAGAAAGAAGAGAACAATTAAACAAGAGAGAAGGGGAAATAATTAGAGAAATAGGAACATTAAATAAAAATATAGCAGGCAGAACAAATAGAGAATCTAAAAAAGAATATGAAAAAAATAAAGAAGATAAAAAAGAACATGATAAAGAATATAATCAAAAAAATGAAGATAAAAGAAAGAATATTATGAAGCTAATAAAGATAAATTTGCAGAACATAGAGAAGTTATTAAAGATTAAAAAAAGAATATATTACAGGATTTAAAGAAGTAAAGAAAGAAAAAATGAAAGAAAAAAACAATATAGAGAAGCTAATAAAGAAAAATTAAAAGAATATCAAAAACAATATTTTAAAAATAAAAAATAAAATATTTTAAGTAATACTCAAGTACAATTTTTTTAATTTATTAGTTATTATAATTACATAATAATTACTAATAAATACATTCAATTCATTCAGAAATGTATTTATTAGTTTTATCATCAAATTGTATGTTATGTTTTTCTAACGTACGTTAGAAGCCCTAACAGTTTTAACATCAATTAATTTATTTTTTATCTCACGTAAATCTAACTTTATACGTTTTAAGTTCTTCAAATTTTTGAACTTAGTTTTTATTTTATCCTTGTTTTGCTGGTAATACTCGTTTAAATAAGCTTTTCGCTCTCTCGCTCTCTCGCGCTCTCTCTCTGAGTGTGCTTACAGCCTGAATCCTAAACCCAAAACCCAACCCCCACTCTTTTCTCCTTGTGTGTGCTTACTGCAGCGCCCGGAGGGCTTTCACACTGCTAAACTGCTTGTTTAGTGAATTCGACGACCAAGTCATACAGCTGCGCATGTTTAAGTACCACCACATTTACAACACCTACCTCGTTTGCAGCCCCTCCGCGGCCTTGGAGGTTTTCTTTCATTTTCTTTAGTTTTTTTATATAGTACAATACAATACATGTGTGTGCATATTTCATGGTGTACAATACATGTGTGTGCATATTTCATGTTGTTATGCGCGATACCCTACCCTGGGTGTGTACACACCCAGGGTAGGGTTTAGATTTTTTTAGGCGTCTAAAAAAATCTAAACCCTACCCTGGTAACATGCACGGTCACACACACCTTTTCAAATGTACACGTATATCATTGTATCGCATAGCATACCATGCAACATAGTGCAGTTCATAGTTTATTCAAAAGCCCGCATGTAGTAGGTATCTTTTGACACTATAGTAGGTCTCTTTTGACAATTGTTTGGTCTGCGCATACCATACCATGCAACATAGTGCAGTGCATACGAAGGTGAGTACCACTTAATCTCTCTCACACAAACAAGTACCAATTAATCTCTCTCTGTCACACTCAGGTGCTCCTTGCTCTCTCTCTCTGTCTCTCTGTCTCTCTCTCACTCTCACTCTCTCGTGTGCTGCTGCTGCTGCTGCTGCTCTCTCTCTCTCTCTCTCTCTCCCCCCCCCTCCCTCTCTCGCATGTGCTCCTCTCTCATCTGTATCTTCAGTTTTATAAACTTGCAACCCTTGGTTCAATTTTCCACTTTCTTATTTTGTATCTACTTTCTAATCTCTCACACGTACGCCACTCGCTCTCTCACACACTTACACCTCTGCAGCACAATGTGTACGCGACGCGAGAGGAGGAGACGCACGCCATGATAGAGCTGGCATGGCGTCTCAAGAGAATCTGTTCTAAGTCCAAGTACACGTGCAAAGACGGCTCGCCACTTTGGCTCGATGTAGGAATGGATTCCGGACCCGTGACCGGCAAAATTGTGGGCAAAACCAAGAGCTTCTGGTGTCTCTTTGGGCGTCTCTTTGGGCGACTCTCTCCGCCTCTCGCTCGCTTGCTCGCTCGCGCGCGCTCTTTTTCTCTCTACATGTATGTGTGTGTGTGCGTGTGCGTGTGTGTGTGTGTGTGTGTGTGTGTGTAAAAATATATAAATGTATAGGTGTCTCTTTGGGCGTCCTGTGATAGGAGCGGCGCGTATGGCTTCCGAGGCCGCCAAGGATAGCCGTAGAGAGAGACACAAAGATAACGAGAGACAGAGACATAGAGAGACAGCGAGGCGCCAGGAGAGGGAGGAGGGGCGAGAGGGGTGTCAGGCGTCTGGAAGAGCTGATGAGGGGACAGCTGATGAGGGGACGTCTGCGGGTGCGGCAATGCTGAGGCCAGACATGCGCTGCACTGAGAATGTGGTACCGATATGTAATGCTATGATGATGTGACACATTCACTGCTATGATGATGTGACACATGTACTGCTATGATGATGTGACACATATGTAATGCTTGGATGATGTGTGGCACACGTAATGCTGTGCGGCGACACAGAGGCCAGACGTGCTCTGCACTGAGGATGTGGTTCGGCGGTTAAGTGCCAAGTACCGGGAGGAGGGACATGGGCAGGAGGAGGATGAGGAGGAGGGGTGGGGGGATGGGGGGGCAGGCGCAGCGGGCGCGTGTGGTAGCGAGGATTGTGGCACTGGTAAGAAGGGGGGAGTTGGAGGCAAGAGATGGTGGAGGCAAGGGGGGTGGGCTGATGTGGATGTGGTGGATGTAGGAGTACGATGTGTCAAGGGGAAAGGGGAGATGAGGCACTCGTTTTCAAAAGTACTCTTTTCAGTCTAGTGACCTTACATAGTCAATGTACTACAGAACGGGAAGATGAGGTACTGATGGTAAAGTACTCTTTTCTAGTGACCTTTCCAGTGAAAGTACTCTTTTCTAGTGACCTTTCCAGTGAAAGTACTCTTTTCTAGTGACCTTTCCAGTGAAAGTACTCTTTTCTAGTGACCTTTCCAGTGAAAGTACTCTTTTCTAGTGACCTTTCCAGTGAAAGTACTCTTTTCTAGTGACCTTACATAGTCAATGTACTACAGGGCCCTTAATTGTGAGAATTTGCGGCAGGCTCTTTGGCCTTGCGATCAAGGCAGATGTCTCGCGAGCACGGTCGTTATCTTTGTCAGGTCCTGAGATCTGTTTTGAAAAGTCCAACGTATAGTGACTAAACTAAATCCTCTATTTAGTCATTAAACTAAACCCTCGCTCCTCGAGGTCGTGAGATCTGTTCTGAAAAGTCCTCTGTATGTTGACTTCATCTACAAAATGTACTAGGGCAGGCTCACTCGAATCCTCAACAGGTTCGCTGAAATATGCCACAGGCTCGCTGAAATCGATGAAAGGTTCGCTCAAATGGCTGGCAAGTGGAGAAGAATTGGGGGAGGAGGGGTATGAGGAGGGAGCCACAGGCTCCCTGAGGTCGATGAAAGGCTCGCTGAAATCGTTGACACGCTTGCAGAAATCACAGTCAGAATTAGAAATGACAAGCTCGCTGAAATCGATGACAAGCTCTCAGGAATCGCCCGGGGGTGGTGAAGAGCTGGGGGAGGAGGGGTGGGATGAGGGGGGCTTGAGGCTGAGGAAGCGTAGTAAGGGACTCGGCGTACACGATCCTCCTCTAGGTGCACGCGATGGAAGGGGAGGAGGAGGAGGCGGCGGAGGCGGAGGAGTTGAAGGAGGAGGAGTGGGCGGCGGCGGCGGAGGAGGAGGCATCGTGCAGGAGACGATTGGAGTGCACGTACTGCAAAGAGCACGGGGGCGCCAATTGCTAGATTGGCAGGCATTTCTTCAGGTAGACCTAAACCCTAAACCCTAAACCCTAGACATTCTCAAAGGAAGTTGAGTGTCTCAAGAGACGACACATTCAGATGCTATATGTATATGTATATGTATATATATATATATATATATATATATATACGAGACAACACATTCGGATGCTATATGTATATGTATGTATGTATGTATGTGTGTATGTATATATATATATATATATATATATATTAGGAAGATTTGAGTTTCACACGAGACGACACATTCGGAAGCGAATTATGCGCCAACGCCATGACGCTACAGATTGTCGACGCGCAAGAGCACGCCCGTTTTGTCGCCGCGCGGGTGGAGTGGAATAGTGCGACCACGGTGGCTGGGGGCTTTGGGGTGATGGTCATCGTGGTGTTGGTATATTATATACATACATTATAGGTCAATGTGCATTGCGCTGCTATCCCTGGACCATTATGAACATCACTTATATGTATCCACTTGCGACTGACAAAGGCCACACACTGGAATTTATGTATTTTATTTGAATTACAGGTCAATGTGCATGCGCTACTATCCCTGGACCGCTTCAGCGTTGCCCCCCTAGCCGCGCGCCGATTTGAGCTGCTGGGCGTCTATGTAGCGTTGATCCTGCTCCCTGCTGGCGTGGGCATGGTGTTGCCGTTCGTGATAGACCACAAGAAACACGCCAAGTGGATGCAAGGCGCACATTTTCAAAAGTGCTCTCTGCTCTCTGCTCTCTGCTCTCTGCTCTCTATAGACGCACAATACCGGCACCCCTTCTTAAAAGTACTCTCATGACCACAAAAAAGCGAGCCAAGGGGATGCCTAAACCCTAAACCCTAAACCCGTGAGAGTTTCTGGCAGGTTTGCTCATCTTCACTCGGCTCTCCTACGTTGCCGTTAGTTTGTACATGCATCACGTGACCAACGCCGACGGTTGGACGCTGCACTTTCCGTTGGCAATCACAGGCGTGACCTGCTTTCATATATATATATATATATATATATATATATATATATATATATATATATATATTATATATATATATATATATATATACATAAATAAATAGATATGCAAAGA
>Ga0315899_10007425_pt1 | contig 11767 bp, 14 predicted proteins | sample LakEriMetagenome_2_FD_203518 | JGI IMG/M metagenome (GOLD analysis project Ga0315899, IMG submission 203518) | Freshwater fungal communities from buoy surface, Lake Erie, Ohio, United States - Buoy 4 MA112 | ecosystem: Environmental > Aquatic > Freshwater > Lake | place: USA: Lake Erie, Ohio... | reverse complement strand
ACACACACACACACACACACACACACACACACACACACACACAACTCACACACACCAAGAGCCGTATTACTTGCTCGTCAGAGGTCCATGCACATAAACACGTACACGCAGAGAGGTAGACACACACATACATGCCACACTCTTTTTTTTAATAAAAAACACACACATGCCCACATACTATTAACACACATACAGCCACAATGTAGTGAAGATTGAATCCTGGTAATATGCATGTATCGTACACACACACACACACACACACACACCCTCTCTACAGGTTCTGGACAGCGTGGTCCGAGGCCTTCTTTATCACGTTAACGGGGTACGCGAGCGGAGCGCGCGGGACAGGCGCGCGCGCGCGCCTGTCCCGTGCGCGCGCCTGTCCCGTGCGCGCGCCTGTCCCGTGCGCGCGCCTGTCCCGCGCGCGCGCCTGTCCCGCACGCGCGCGACAGACACTGAGCCATGCCGTCTGACAGACCTCATTAGACACACACGCACACACAGACACACACGAACACACAGACACACATGTGTGTACAGACACCAACCCGCGCATGAAAACGCACGCGCATGCACAGACACATGCACACATGATAATGATGCTCTTCATTGCTCTTCTTTAGAGACTTGTATACGATCTCATACAAGAGCTCTTAGCTGCCCCTTCGCGCATGCAAACAGTTGACGGCGTGCAGCAGGATCCGGCACGCCGTCTTTGCCCTCCAGGTCTCTCAGCTGTATCTCCCTCCTCTCGTCCTCTCGAGCTAGCGAGCGTGCGCGTGTGCGTGAGCGCGGGCATGAGAAAGAGAGCGAGTGTCAGAGAGAGAGAGAGAGCAGATAGAATCAAGTATAAAAATAGTCAAGTAAAGATACTTAAGTTAATATTCATGCCGGTGGGTTTGTACACAGGCGCTGACGGCAGACGAGCCTGGTATGAGCTGCCTCGCTGCCATTCGCCAGTCTGCTCAGTTCCGAAGGCGAAAACGCTAGGACTTGGACGACCTAAACGTTTTTTACAAGGAAGTATACATTGCATGACTGCGGTTGGTACGGCCCAACGCGGTAAGCCTACGTGCTGACCTGGCCGAGTGCAGACTGATTTAACATCCAAAGACCTCCGGGACTCTGAGGAGGAGCGGTGAACCACAGAGGTTCAAGTTCCTCGATCGGTTTGGGGTCCCGAAACCTCCGCCCTGCCGAAGGGCGGAGGTCGCACGTCCCACGGGGCGCGCCGTCTCGAAGGAGCGGCTAGGTGATTGGGATGGACCGAAAGAACTAACTTTCACTGCGTAGTAGCTACGAAGCATCCCCCTTTAGCAGCAGCCTAACCTGCCCCAGGCCCTCACTACCCGCATCAATCCCGTTGCTAAGCAGCTGTCTTCTTCTGGCCACAGGTCGATGGTGGAGGAGGAAGAGGAGACGCAGCTTAGCTCGGGGTGCGGAAAATAAGCCACGGTGTGCAGGGAAGTGCGATGTATTGAGACGAAATAAAAAATCTTACTGTAATTAGGTTTCAACAACCAGTGCAATCCTTTCTCATGTGGTTCTGTCAAGCGCCTACACCGGGCTGGACCCTAAATGAGGCGTAGATTGGTGTCCTAGAAAGACTTGTGGAAAAGGTGGTTCCTTTGAGCAGTCGATGGAGATGGGGTAGGACGCTGGTGGTATGCGGCGTCAGCCGGAAGGAAGCGGGGCGCCCGGGTTTGTGGGACCGTCAAAGCTGTCAATAAAGAATACAGTGAGCGATCGTGTACCGCGTTCGCTGACGCTACGTGTCTGTCGCGGCGTGAACCTTTGTGTCTAGATCTAAGTCCGCAGGGTGGTATCGAGAGTAGCGGGTCGTTTGGTAAAGCGAGTCCGTAGTGTTTCACGGATGATGCCATTTATTTGTTCTTGCAGAAACAAAATATAGCATACCGCCTATGTACCCATTTGGGGACGCCCGCGAGAGATAGAAGAAAGCACGTGTGATGATGCTGCTATCATGATTTCTGTGGTATCATGATGTTTCTTTTCCCCCCTTAAGTTGTCCTGGTGATGCACAGAGCACGCACCTTTCCACCAGCCTCAGTGCCCATTTACAAATGATCCACACGCGGACCACTCCCTATCCATCGCGGCATCTTGTTGAGAGCGGCTTCACTCGACACTGATATCTCACTTTTACCTAACTACAATAATATGGATCTAACCCGTTCTCACGTCTTGATCCTTACCTCACCTCCACCCCTGTCGTAATCTCGACTTTAGACAGGGTCGGGTGTGCGACTGAACCTACCATCGCACCTCCCTGACTCAGGAGTTGCCAGTCCCTGAGTCCTCACTTTTTCCACCACTTCTCAGTGTCGTCCCCTGACACCAATCGCCCCCTTCTCAACCCCTTTCAGCGCCCATCTGTACGACTGATCGGCTCATGACAGTGTTCTCCATTTCCCTACTCCACCAAAAAACTGGATCTCGCTCGCCTCCGCGCCGCGATCCTGGGTTGGAAGGAGGGGTCGGGTGCAATCCCCGAGTGACTTTTGACGCAAAGCTGCGAAGTTTGGGACCGCGGACATTTTGTTTGCGTCTTCAAATTCGATTCACCCCTCTGACTGCTGAGATGCTGACGGTAGAGGTGAAGACGAAGGGGCAGGACGGAAACGTGACGCGTGACACACACCACATGAATCTCGAGCAAGCGTACAGAGAGAGGAAACTTGCTCGGGAAATCATCTTCTTCTTGGCTGAAGAAGTTCGTTCGGGTATCAGAGAAGATTTCATGAAGAGCAAATTCTTTGGCCACGCCCTCGACGAGGCAACTGCAAAGGCCAAGAAACAGCATGTGATCCAGTACATCTCATACTGGAGGCATGGGCGTGTTTTTTGGCAGTTTTGGGGTATGGAGTGATCAAGGCTTTTGACGAAGGGCCCTCACGCGGGCAAGTTCAGCATGAAGTACAAAGATGATCTAAACTGGTGGACGCACTCTCGTTTGCGTGAGGGTTAGACAAGCACTGGGTTCTGCTGGGTCTCCCGAGCCGTGATGCCGCTTGAAGTCACTCATGACTGTTGCCGCCGGAGGCCCGATTTTTTGTTTTGTTGTTTTATTGAAGTAACCATGACCAAAGTCCAAAAATGACCGTAGTGAAGTGATGGTCTGAGAGACTGAGAGTCTGAGACTCAACGGAATCTCGACCGGCCCCTCAGGATCTCAGCCGGCCCCAGGCATCTCAGCCGGCCCCTGGCCGCCATTTCCACCGTCGCTGCCGGGCCTGGTCCCAGGGGCTGTGCCCGTCTCGCCCCTACATATGTGAGTGCTGGTAGCGCAGCTGCCGCTTGCGTACACCCCCTTACATAGATGTTAGGCAAGGTGAGGTGACAAGTGGACAAAGGTTCGGGCTCCACGTGCCAAGCATCTGACTCATGATGATCTGAGTTGGTAGACGAACCCCACGGATCATCAAACGGGGCGTCGTCGAACGAGGTGAATGGAGACGTCGAGGGCGACCTAGGTGGCACGAGCATCATGAACGGCGGCGGTTCAACTCTCTCTCTCGGCATTTGCATTCCGAGGCTTGACGGCCGATGCAAGACGTGCCAGGGGTATGTCGGACTGGAGGAGCGCCAGAGAGTCGCAGTACTGGGAGGCACATAGGAGAAATCGATTGGCCCTGGTGATTGGCTGGGTGAAACGGAATGCCCTGCGAAAGCGCCACGACATCCCGTGGCGATGCAGTCCGCAGCCCTGTGTGGAGTATTTTCTCGGCGTCGCCGCCTCGCGCCAAGCTCGCCTCGGCAAAGTTCTCATGTTGAACTTGCTTGGGGGACGATGCGCCCTTCACTGGCAAACGTGTGCCGGCGGGCAAGCCTAGCCCCCGCCTCCACACGCGTTTGCGCATATTCACAAACCACGTGCAGACCTGGTCGACCCGCAAGCCTGAAGGCACACGCGACTTCAATAATAGACAACAAGAAAGTTTTCGAGGGGTTTTTGGGGTCCCGTAGTATAAATGAAAAAGGGCTTTTGCTCTCTCTTCGCTCGCACACGCTGAGCGCTCTCGGGTCAGCATCGGTAGCGCCGCGTGGCTGAGGCTGACACACGCCTGCGTCTTTTCGCTCGCGCCACCACCAAGTGTTGCATGTGATAAGCATGTGGCGCGCGCACACGTATGACGAGCAATGACGTAAGACCCTCTAGGCAAGAAATTTGATCCGTGACACAAATTATTTTACTGAGAAAATGTTCTCTGAGAAGGTTTTGCTTGATTAAACCCGGCGCCCCTTCAGGCAGCGGATCTCTTCCAAACCAAAATGTCAGTGCCCTGAACTTGCCTCGCACCCGTCCAGCATGTCTTGCGCACGCGCGCATGTCAGCCAGGATTTTTTCATCTTTCGTGGTTTGAGCACCTTTACCGCTCTGCCTCTGCGCGCCGACGCCTCAACACTCGCTTCATTCTTAGCTGGTCTCGCGCCCCCCGACAGTATTTTGGCCTTCTCGTTCGCTTGCCGGGTATCCCGCGGACGTCAGATCGAATTGAATGCACATGTACGCACAGTGGCATTTGTCTCGAGGACACAGCCCGCTGCTGCTGCTCCCGCGTTTGTGACAACATGGGCGGGGACCGACACGACGATGCCTCGTCGTGGAGCAGACGACATCACGGCCGAGACCGCCGCGATGGGCGCAGCTCTGGGCCCGCGGCCGCGACGGACTATCACCGCCCCTCCTGCTTCTGACGACCTCAAGAAAGCTCTTGATGAAGACCCCGAATCTTTCAGAGCCAGACTGTGGGAAGCCTCCTTGCTCACCTCTGTTCTTACTGCGTGCCGCGTAGACGTCACCAACGCATCTGGGCTGTTGCCCCTTCGTGAGAAACTTCTTGAGGAGCTTGGTGATGAAACCAAGCGTCATAAGGCCATGAGCGCTTAAACGGTTTAATGGTGATTTCCACGAAATTACCTATCATGAAGGATTTAATTGAAATCATTACGTTTGTACAGATGTACCAGAACGATATGAAGATGGTCTAGATAGCTACACCGCTATACAAGAAGGATTCGGCGAAAAGCCGAGACACATGTAAAGCTCTTTGACACATGTAAAGGTCAAGGAAGAGACACGTAAAGAACGTGAGAAGACCTAAAGAATTCTTTAGACACCTACGTAACTTGGTGTTCTCTCTCCACCCCCTCTCCCCCAACCGTTTTTTTAACCAGCGGCACAACTGATCTACATCACGCCAGAAAAGTACTCGAAGAGCGGGCGAATTCGCTCGGAGATGAAGAGATGTCGTCAAAATGTTGTTACGAGTCACTTCCAGTCTCTAGTCTATAAAAGATGTCAAGGTTCTCCGAGCTTTTATCAGCCTTGATAGCACGTTACCAACACGGTATCAATAAAGTCAACCTTACTACCACTACGACCCTCACGGGTGCCCCTCTCGGATCGCCCCCTACCGGCGTTCAAGCTTCGCTCTACTGCTCAACCCGGTACTCCGTCAGGTTAGCCTGCCGGGTGGGTACCGTGGTAGCAGCTAAGTAAAACCAACGCCCCAAGTACGTGCGGACAAACCCCACGGCCCCCGGGCCATCCAAGTTCCACGGACCCCAGTAGGAACTTTTGACATCGACATTTACTACCGGTTCCCAAGTTCCGGTACTAAACTTCGACAAAAATGGCACCGAATCAGTCGAAGAACGTTCTTTCAGAGCTGGATGAAAAGCACTTTGCACGCAACCAAAAAATGGGCTGGCTTCAATACATCGACAAGTTCACCGATTGGTTCTGACAGGACATCGAAGGCGCTGCTCGCTGGACTCTGATCCTCGACGACGCCCTCCGTCGCGCAGCGATCAATCACCCGCCGACGACGGCCACTGGTTTGTGCAATCAGGTCAACCATCAGTCTCGCCTCAAACACGCCCTGGTCCACGCATTTGCGCCGCATTACCCTACTACCATCACTCTGCACCCTAACACTGAGGTTCTCGACGCGAGCGGCAACATCGTACCTTTCGGGACCAACCTGCTTCGTGCAATTGGTCTTGAGATAGTCCCCGAGGACCCCGATGGCGTCACCCGCGCACAGCTCGAACTTCACCGGCAGATCAAGACCTTCCCGGGTCCAGCTCGGACTGAACCCTCTCAAGGCCTGGAGTGACAGGATTCTCCTCTTGTTCAACTACCTTGGACGCCTTACTGCTCCAATCGACCAAAACCAATCTATCTGCTCACACCTTGACATGATAATCATTTCGTACGGGGCCCCTCCTTCCGATCCTGTCTTTTGGAACACGTGGGCGGCTGCCATCTACCTGAATAGCTTTAAGGGCCCTGTGGATGCCAACGTTACCGCGAACTACACACTCCAAAGTCCAAAGTCCAAAACAGGTGCAAGGACCTGAAGCCAAACGCGGCGTACGTCGCTGCTCCGAGCGTCAGCCTGTACCTGCAGCACATCAAGCTCTTCGTCACGGACCACGTCGATTCGCTGAAGCCGACAAAGGAGGGACACACCTACCGGAAGCGCAGACACTTCAAGGCTGCGTACTCCGCCGAAGATGTCTGCTGGATCTGCGGCTCCGCCAACCACGATCCTCGTCAGTGCAGGATGATGAACACAGCCCTTGCCGACTACAGGTCCAAACATCTTCACAAGGGAAGTTCTCGTGGCTCCGGAGGTTCCCGCATCTACCGCCCAAACAATAACTCGAGCAGCGGAAGCTCGTCTGGTCGCTGCGGGAATGTCTCGCGTAACAACGGGCGCGGAGGTCACCACGGCGCGTACAAGGATAGGTCTTTTAAGAACCAGAACAAGAATCGCAAGTCTGAGAGCAAGTCTGTGGGCTTCAAGCAAAATGGAGCTCACACCACCAACGTCGCCTTGCCTCCGCCTCCCTACACTCCAGCGCCGGAGCAGCACTTTGCCTTCAAGGCCTCTCACGAGCCCTTCGTCAAGGCCGACCACGAGGAGAAGCAAGTGCAAACTGAGGCATCAAAATATATCTATGACGTCTACCCCGACAAGGCCACCCTCGTGTCTAACTTTGGCGCGGCAGACAAGGAGGAGATCGAGTACACCGAATACGACGTCTTCGTCTCTCCAGAGGCCAGTGACGGCGAAGACGACGAGGACTCTTCCTCTGAGGACAGCAGCAGTGACGACAGCATGATCCTCGACCAATGCACAACGATCGACCTTGAATCGTCTGAAGACAGCTCGGATGATGAGGAGCAGCCGACCAAGAAGAAAGCTTCTCAGCCGGTCGTGCTCCGGACAAGCTGCCATGACCAAGGAGCCCTCGGCCATCAACACCGACATCGAGAATTTCCCGAAGCATGACATCGACGGCTTGCATAACGGACGCTGCTACATCCCGATCGACAAGCCAAGTGCCAAGAACGACATCGAGGACCCGGTGGTTTTATAGAACTAAACAAAAGATCGGATTATATATTTTCATGGAAAATGTATTGCACCGACTAGGATCAAATTCGCATCCTGAAGGTTGCGTCATTGCTGAGTTTGAGGTTGTTCCGGCGTTGATTTTCAGCCTGAGGTGATGATCATGATGGAAGTTAGGACTCAGTTTATTTCTGCAGGACCTAGGAGAAACTTGGAGCTGTGCGCGGGGAAGGAGGAGGACACTAAGAAGACACGTGCTATGAGACACGACTAGCCTCAGCTTGTGTGGACTCGGCGAGGGGCGGGGAGACGGCCATTTCACCATGCATTTTTTATCCAAATACTTGAAAGAGAATTAGATAAAAACGAATATTTGTTTTTCAATAACGCCGCTGTCTTCCTGCCGCTCGGTTGTGACACTGTCCCTCCCCGCCCTCACGTCCTTTCTTCTTTTCTTCCCCAGCCCGGGTCTCATCATGCGCGCACGTAAATCGTAAATCTCTGTCTTTTCTTTTTTTAGACTCAATTTCGCAGTTGACTTGATACCTGCTGCGAACGGCCGCCTGCCCTCCTCGTCCTTTGGCTTACGCCTGCAGCATCAGGCACTCCCACTCCCGCTGCCCACTAGACGCGGAGGGTGTTCGTGCCCCACGCACAACCAAGGCGGCGGAATCGCGCCATTTCAGCTTCCTCAGCGATAAATTCCGAAGGATCCTTCCTCTGCAGTGTCAGGTCGATCTGAAAGGGTGGAGGGTGGGGGCAAGAGGAGCAGCATGAGCGCCAGTCAAAAACCGGGGGGGGAGATGCATCAGTGCCAGCAACAGCAATTTTAACAATATATATATAGGCAAGATAAGTCGCTCTGATATTACTATTCATTATTTTTAAACAAATCAATTTTACTTGTTTTTTGGTAAGAGATCTCCATCTCTCGTTTCCGAAACTCCATTTCCTCTTCCCCCCCGTTACACTCGCACGCTGAAAATGTACATTAATTTGCGTATCTTTTGTCTTTTATTCCTTTTCTGTCCTTTTTCTTTTTCCCCGTTACGTGTCTTTTGTCTTTTTTTCTTTTGTCTTCTTTCTTTTTCCCCGTTACACTCGCACGCCCAGAGAATGTACCTTAACTTGCCGGGGGGAAACACGCGTGCCGTGCTCGTCTGGCTCCCCCTCACGGCCAGAAGTAGACCCTGAAGTCGATTTGTTGTCGGCTTCTTCGTTCTTCGAGCTAGATGCAGACCTGGCTGTTGGTTCCGGGGATGGAACTGCAACAGGAAAAAAGAAAATGAAAATCTGAGTCCCCCCAAAACCCAAAAAAATCTTGGGAAACATAAACAAAATCTCTCCACCTTTACTTGCTTTCGACCAGTGCACATACACACGACCGCACACGTACACTCACACCACACGCACACGAATGCCTTCACGCCTTCACGCCCGCACGCACGGCAACAGTCAATATAGGCGGACAATATCGCCGGTGTTTTGTCTCTGTCGCTTCCGGTGTCTCACACTCATACACATGGCTATCTGCCCGGTGTATACATGTGTGTGTGTATGTGTGTGTGTGTGTGTGCGTGCGTGCGTGCGTGTGTGTGTGTGTGTGTGTGTGTGTGCTTGTGTGTACAAGCTAGCTCTCTCCGCTGGCACCAGCGACACTTCGCCCACGGCCATACGCGGGTTGTCACAAGCTTTCTAGTGTCGATTTTTATCATTACTACTCACGCTTGTCACACGTGCATTTCTCATCTCTCAGAGCAAAACGCTAGTATTGCACGAAAAATAGCTGCACACAGACATCTTGCCCCGGTACATCACATTATTTGTCTTGAAAATGTGTCATTTGCGTAAAAAATCAGTAAAAATCAAAAAAGCTTTACCATTCAATAAATTCATCTCATCTACTGTACGGTTGGAAAGAAAAGACAGTTCCACAGTTGACCCGGCATCGCCTGTGTGTGTGTGTGTGTGTGTGTGTGTGTGTGTGTGTGTGTTTGTGTGCCTCAGGAAGCGGCGGGCGAGCGACAGGGGGAAGCACGTTTGCGTGAGCGCGTGTGTGCACGTGCGCGAGAGGAATCGATGGAAGGAAAGAAAACAGATTCGAAAATAGATCCGAAAATAGATTCGAGGGTCCCTTATCTAAGGGTAATAGTATTCAACTAATACTAATAATCTATTTTGACTATTTTATGACTATTTCAGAACTAGTAGTTCGTGGTCATGGGCCCATTGCACTTTCGGACTGAAGAGTTTTAATGGAACAGCAGCAACATCGATATCGTTCTTGTTGCTGTTTTACTACTACACATCAAATATTATGATGTGCACACACACACACACAAATGCGCGCGCATGTGTATGGTTGTGTGTGTGTGTGTGTGTGTGTGTGTGTGTGTGTGTACATCATGATGTGTACATACTGCACATATATACACGTTCTATAATATATACTGTATGTCAGCATGTGTGTATCTGCTGTGTCGCGAAGTCTGTTGGCCTGCTAAAACGGTCAGTGCTGTTCTTCTGCGCTTGGGCGGTCACATCACCGAGCAAGAAAAGGGCAGCCCTTTCAGAGGACATGGAGCCCAAGTCTTCTCCATTCACGTGCGTCAGCACCATGCCTGGCCTGATTGTACCACACTCCTTTGCCGCACTATAAATATATACATTATATATATATATATATATATTTACATTATATATATACACACACACATTATATATATATATATTACATTACATGTATATATATATATAATTATGTATATTATGTATGTACATAACACACACATTGGAATTGGAAAATCATAGCACTTGCAAACACATAACATTTTGTGAAAAAATCGGCTCTGCGTACATGACCAAACATTTTGAATCGTCAACGTGTAACAGGGCAATGACGCGAGATACACAGGAGGTCAACAAGGAGTGACGCGAGATACAGACGAGGTCGACAAGGAGAGCAGCTGGGAAGACAGGAAAGAAGAGAGACTAAGCAAGAGAGGCCAACCTGCCAGGGCAGACGGTCATGACACGGAAGCGCACGGTCCCGTCCTCATCTTGCAGACGACGCAGGACCAGACCCAATGCACCAATTTTCTGGCTTTCCTCTTGTGCCTGCGCGCGCAGAGACATATTATGTGTGTGTGTGCGCGCGCGTGTATGTATATATTTAATAAATATATTACACACACGCACATTGCATGATCTTACATCAAATGCGCCAGCAACAAACATCCGTCTGGAGATCTAGGACTCTATCACAGGCGTGTGCATGCGGAGTGCATGTGTGATGTGCACGTTGCGTGTGTGCAAGGGCTCGATGGCTGCTGCGCTCCTCCTGCGTGATGCGTGATCACACACTGAGTGCATGCACATTTCGCGCATGGACGTGGCTCGTGTGTTCGCACGTGCTCGGGACGCATTGTGTGCTTATGCCGGTACCCAACGTCGTGCGCATGCGGGCGGGGGGTTGCTCTCGTCTGGGCACGGACGGAATCGAGTACCTCGTTGGGTGTTGAATTCGACTGCGAATGCTTTGTGAGTGGTGACTCCTTCTTGCCACGCGCTGCATGTTGGAACGAGGTGTACGCCGTGCCGCCAATCGTCAACTGGCCTCACAAATGCGCACCACGTGTTCATGCATCGTAAGTAGGGCGTGGCCTCTGTTAGCAGCAGTGGCAGAGCTGGACGATTTCTAGGACCGGTCCGTGTGCTGTGTCTAGACTTTGCGGAATCGTTTTCATGATGCGTGCCAGGACACAAGCACCAAGCTTTGCGCACCTTTGTTCTCTTGTTGAAAGAACTGGCTCGCTGAGTTATATCATCCGGTTTGGCCCCTGAAGAGGTGGACCGTGGACGCAGAAGATTCAAGCGGATGCACGGCGCGTGTGGCACGGAGGAGGAGGAGCGCAGCAGCCATCGAGCAGGAGATGCCACGCACCTGATTGTCCTGATTTGCATTGCAAGGCGTCCCACACGTCCTGGACCCAGCCGAAGGGACCCTGGTCCGACATTGTGTGTGTTGTATGCGTCGGCAATCGGCAACGTCGCCCCGTGACGGTCTCGAAACAGGAAGTATTTTTGAAAAAGAAAATCTCATGGACATGATTTGGCCTTATTCATATAGCCTTAAATTACAAAGAAAATCTCATCGGACATGAATCTTTGCAAGCCTTACTAAGGACGAGACGAGAGTAACGACCGGTAGTAAAATTATGTTCTCCTTGTCCTCGTAAGTATTCTTTTACGCTCGGAGTGGATTCCTGCGTTTTTTTAATCTTTACGACAAGAGTCGGCCTGAAAACCAGACTAAACGGGGTGAAATCGATTTTTTTCGAACAATCTCGAAAGTTTTAGTCTATGTTTTTTGTTCGAAA
>Ga0315899_10007424_pt1 | contig 11768 bp, 10 predicted proteins | sample LakEriMetagenome_2_FD_203518 | JGI IMG/M metagenome (GOLD analysis project Ga0315899, IMG submission 203518) | Freshwater fungal communities from buoy surface, Lake Erie, Ohio, United States - Buoy 4 MA112 | ecosystem: Environmental > Aquatic > Freshwater > Lake | place: USA: Lake Erie, Ohio... | reverse complement strand
CCTTGCGACTCAGGTGTAGCGCTGGAATTTTTTTTGGCTGATTGGAGTGCTCTATGGATGGTTTCGGACGGAACTCGCGAGTTTAACGATCTATTGAGGCGATACTGTCGTAGGAGCAGTGTTTGATACTTCACGTTGCTACTGCTGAGATTGGCCTCCTTCTGGTCATCATGATACTCAATGCTTGCACTAAGAATCGGGACCTCGGCCGTAGGAGCAATGTCTGAGCGTTCTCCGGAGCCATGATCTTGAGCTTCCTGAGGAGTCCCTATTGAGTTGTAGGGGCTTGCAGCAGACATGGCGATTTGTGAGGTCACAGGCGAGAAATTTCTCGCGCCTCGCTCTGTGTCACGTGCCTTTGCAAACGCTCCGAAATTCAAAGAGGTCATCGTATCGCTTCCATTTATTCTTGGACTCGGCTCTGGCAATGTACCCAGTATCTCCTTTTTACTGAACACCTTGATGCCATTTTCATCCCGACGCACCTCGGATATTGCTTTTTCTGCTCCTTCATGCACTGTTAGAACATGCACGCGCGAGCGCAGGCACGAAAGCACACAACCGCGCGCAAACTTGCTCCCTCCTCTTCCGCGCCATTCTTGCTCGCACGCTCGCCATTTGCCACTATTTTCTCTGCCTATCCGTGTGACATTCTTCACACCTGGATCAGCATGCTCTTGCCGTGCATCTGGAGATCTTCGAGTTCGAAGTGACTTTATTCTCTCGCGCGTTGGAGAGATACTCTTTCTGCTTTTGGCAACGATAACCAGGCGAGTATCCTGCAACGGGTCGACCTGCCAAGGGGCGTGCGTGTCATAAACTCCCTTTGCCTCCCGGACACCTGTTCTGCCAACTGCCTTGTATGCAATATAAACCAACTTTGCCTCCCCAGACACTTATCTATCACTCTCTTCACCTCGATTTCTCTCGACATTATGTCGGACAATCTGGTACCACTGCCAGGATTGAATCTGATGGTCGACTGCGTCTTTTCTGCCGTGTTTCTCTGAATCTGAAATTCATTAGGAGAGTGTACGCCGTACACTTTCTTGGCCTCATAGTCCATGCGAACCTGTGAACAGGTGTTGAAACATGAGATGTCTTGTATATTGCGCGTACCCTGTGTCTCTGACATATGCATCGCAGGAACTGATCGAGAAATCAGCCTATTTCTCTGCATGCGCGTGTGCTTGTGATTAGCGGGTGTGCATCTTGAACCTGTTTTTCGCGCTGGCGATCCTTTGTATCTGTTATGCCACCAAATATGCGAACACAAATGTAGTGGACCATTGAAGGCAATGAACCCAAAACTTTGCGATCCATTCTGGTGAATGCACACAATGCTAAGAGCAAGGCTCCAGCAACTGGCGCAATCACCAAAGCAAGGGGTATGGGCTTCGGTGGCGGGTCTTCAGGCCGAGTGTTGTTGGTTATTTTCTCCTTATAAAAGTTTTCGCACAGGAGTGCCTCGGGGGTCGCAGGATTCAGTTTATCAACACAGGCGCCGCTGCCGTCAGCTAGTACTGAAGGCAATTTTTTTACAGAGATTGACGAACAAATCGTCAGTTGCACTTGTGGCAAGCCATAAGCATGTGTTATCTCCTCGTTCAAATCATGACACAGGAACCATACCGGCCCGGGGCACACTGGCGAAACCGTCTCCTGATATTGTTATCCCACTTTCTTGCATGGATTTTTTGAAACTGCCTCTTCGCATCGAAATCATGAGAACTTCAATCGTTCGCATGGCCTGTACACCACAAGGTAAGAGGAAACAAAGATTCAAACATATTGACATGCGTGTGCGAAACATATTGACATGCGTCGTGCAAGCATGTCTGCATGCACTCTCATGATGGTGGTGCGCGAATGGGGGCGCGCAGCGTTTTTGGAAGTCATCCAGCTGATAAAAATTGAGTTCTTTATGTTGCAATTGAAATATGATGTGTCGTGTAACAGGAAGAATGTTCCAGGTACCTGACTAGGATTTTCGAATCCGACAACCCGAAAGGTAACTTCCAATGTCTGGTCTTGAGGAATTGATCTTCGCCAACCTTTTATGCGTCTGTCTTCAGTGTCGATTTCCCGACCTCCTTCGATTGAACTAAGCGATGAGTGGTTCATGGAGCTGTCAAGATGTTCAGATGTCCCGTGATTTGCGATCCCTTTTGGTCCGAACGTTCTCCTTTTGCTTGGGAACACGGAGCCAATTTCAACGATTGGCGTGAAATCCCATGATGATATCGTGGTTCCCAGCTTTCCCAGAAATTTATGGATATATGGATCAAATGTCGGAATCGCCACGTCACTGATTGCAACCGCTCCAATTACCTATGAAATCACGGAGTCAATCGAGCTCTGGAACAGACTAACACAGCAAGTGCATTGAAATATACTGCCTCTCCTTCCTCACTTCTCTCTTTTACTACTCTCGTTTACCAACCTGCAACCTTGCTTCGCCGCAATCGTAGCCAGCGTAAGGGGGCTTACAAATGCAGTAGCATGCGCCCACGTATTCGAGCACACCGTTGTTCTTGCACTGCACAACAGCAGGGACAAGATATTTGCTCATGCTCACTTCTATCACGGCCTTTTGGATCAACATGCCAAAGAAAGAGATTGGCAAATACCTGAAGTCTGTTGCAGCACAATGGAGGAACAGCATACTTGACGCAACCATCGAACGCACATTCAAGAGACTGGCCACCAGCGAGAGATGCCCCGCACCCAACTTGAGGTGTGCCTTGGGCAGGATGCTTTGCAGTGACTATCTCTGGCGTTGAATCCGTACAGTGTCCCGCACGAGAATCTTTGTTGCCTGTAGAAGGTAACGAAGCTGAGTAGAGACATCGGTAGACACTGAAGTCAATCTCGAGGGTCTGTCGACCTGGAACTACGAAATCAGCCCATTGTCGTTGCACTGCTTCAAATGTTGCCGAGCAACAATGGCCGTTCACAATTATGTCTTCGATGTCATTTGCGCACATGTCCGGGCACGTGCCAGCCGTCTTTGGATTCAAAGATAACGAAGACATGTCTGCAACGTGCCTTGGGCTATCAACCCTATTTCTGCAGGTATTTTTGACAAATTTCGAGGCATACTGAATGCAAGTAGCCGTTTTGTAATTGCCGGTGCACGCCAACGCAGAACGTGCTAGAAACTCGGCCACATGTAGCACCCGCGCCTGAAAGAAACGCTTCAGATTGTGGTATTCTTCTTTGTTGACTTCAAAATCCTTTTCATCAACGACTACAAGACCGGAAGTCGAGCTGCTGTGTACTTCTAGGAACTGACGCCATAAATTCACCCCTGTGTCAGCAAACTCTGAAAATGAACGGTTCATCTCAGCAAAGCACGGGCTCAAGCAGGCATCTGAAGAAATCGTCGGAGGCGAGGTCAGAATCGAAGCTTCAGCGTCGAAAAATGGGATCATGGCCTTGTCACATGCTTCTCCTCCGATTTTGCTTCGAATACGATTCTTGATTTCATGCAACGAAGAATTGAATTCACGATAAAGGTCCAGGTACCGGAATCGAAGTTGCAGTGCATTTAAAAATGCGCTTGTCTTTGGTGAACGTACCTCTACGTCAGCGTCCATCACTCTTGTCAGTGTCATAACCTGACAAGGATATTCGGTTTGTTCGGATGCATAAGCGACGACCTCCGAGGGAAATTTGTCGGACTCGCCAGGTTTGAATACATTAAGTATAATGCTATTTGGGCGGGTATCAGTACATCCGGACGCATCACAGTCTTCATCATAAAACAAGGTGGCGAAACTGATCCAACCGGCGCTAGTAGCAGCAGGAACACCAGATCCGTAATGTACAAGCACGTTCTTGTACCTTTTGGATGAGGAACTCTGAATACCAGGCCCTACCCACCCTAAATACCAGGGAAATGCTTCTTTGGACTGCTCTAGCAATACGCCTTGTGCAAAGTTGGTGATACCGAACCCGCCACAACCACTGATCATCATCTCGAATGCCCCTGAATGTTCCTTTACATTCAAATTTGCATTGCAATTCCAAGATCGCGCTGGAACTCGCGGGTTGCATGTGCCTTGCCACATCCCGTGCAATTTTTGGTTTGACTCAGCTTTTGTCGGCCTAAAGTAATCGCCTGCTTTACCCTGAATATAACTGTCTTGATTCAGCTGCGAGACTCCGAATTTGTCAAATTCGGCTCTCGTGAACTGGGTTTTGTATTGCAAGGCCAATGCAAGCGGCTCATTCACGATTTCTGTCCCGACCTCTGGCTTGACAGAGCCGATCTCTACCCATTGCAGGCCGTTGGGCGCAGTGGAAGTCAAGTGAAAGGTTGAGTATGCATCGTTCAGCCCGTTTCTCTGCACCTCGCACGGGGGAGCCTGCAAACCGTTTCCGTTCTTGATGCTGAAAGCGAGTCGGCGGACAGGATCGACTGCTCTGCTCGTATTTTTTGTGAGGTTGCCGTTGGCATTTTTTGTGAGGTTGCCGTTGTCAAGATCTTCAATCGACAGCCCTCTGTTTGCAACAGAGGGCTTGTGAGTGCTAAAGTTAAGGATGAACTTGTGTTCAGAGAGAAGTTCTGTAAAATTCCAGTACTTGCTGCCGGGAATCATTCCAGACACGGACAGCTCGAGCGAGAACGGTGTCGTAATTTCCTGGATTGCAGGAGGGGGGTTTGCAACTGGACACAAATCAAGAAAATCAGATTGCACTGCATGTTGCAAACGCCAAAACACAAAAAGAAAACATAGTGATCATACCAGTGTAATTGGTGCATGCAGCTCCAAACCATTCCTCTATGTTCAATAAGCGGTCTCGATTACTGTCCTTCGAGTCAAAAAACTGTTGAGAATCGTATCAGGAATGGGAGACATACACACGGACTATCAGTTTGTTGTCTCTGTCTCGTCACCAATCGCCCGCCGCGCGTGCTCGCAGGTGATTGAAACATACCTCTTCGAGATGAACCTCATTTTGGTATTCACCACTGCTCACAAGAGCGTTTCGCGCTTCCCCGAAGCTGAGTTGCGAAGAAGCATCGGCGTCGGCCCGGACGAACTTTTCATTGATGGATGCAGTCCTTTGCCTACAGATTGCCAACGATTCAAATGGCAGCAATTCCTGGGATGAAGCACGAATCTGAAAGAACTTGAGTTTTATCCAGTGGATCCACAGGGACCCAATAGGGGACGATTCGATCTTGGGCTCAAAACTCCACGTCCAAGAGGCCTCAGATGTGGAAGCGGCCGCACGGAAGGTCAAATTTCCTTCGGATTTGTCAATGACTATTATCCTCCGCATACCACCGCCGTCTTGTGGATTCTTGGTCTCGTAAGGATATCCATCCCAACTCAAGCAATCGTGACAAATTTGAGCACCGCACTGGTACGGACCTAGATCTGGGGTGCTCTGGTAGCTTTTGCTGAAGATAGCTGTGTGCAAGTAAGCATTTCGATTGTTGTTGTCGAGCGCCGATGGCGATATTGAAAACTTATCCCACTGAGTTGATTGCTTGTTGGGGGGTTGGTGGTTGACCAGAAATTGCATCATGCCAGCTGAGTACTCGGGATTGTTCTGTAGCATGGGCAAATCCCATTCTCTCACAAAACCTTGGAGACTTGAAGCCTTCGCACCACCACCTAACAGCCTGAGAATGTCCTTGTTATCTTCATAAAATCTACCGACGAAGCACTCGCGCCCTCTGCGTTCAAAAAATGGGTTTTCACACACGCAATCGTAGGATCCAGGATAATTTACACAGTACTGCGTCCTGCCACAGCCGTGTGTACCCAAAAGACATTCATCGAGATCTATGCACCCGTCAGCATTTGAATAGCCTGAACCATTGAAACCAGATGCGCACTCACACTCGAAGCTGCCTGGTGTGTTTCGGCAAGAGCCACCCACATACGCGCAAGGAAATGGCCTGATATTACCAACACTCTCGCCAAAGATCTTTGGCAGATTGCATTCATTATCGTCATTGCAGCCCAAGAATGTCCCGCCAGGATCATAGGTGACCGAGAAGCCCTGTTGACAGTCGCAAATGAAGGACCCAACTGTATTTCTACACAACGCCCCACGGCACACTGGCAGAAATTTGCATTCATCCACATCTACACAATAGTGAGGCTCAATCGAAACGTCAGCCTGTGTGAGCAACTGGTTGTCTTCCTCTCTTCCTTTTATCGTTTTGGCATATCCCCGCCGGCATGAACACACTTTTCGATGCTGATATTTCACGCACTTTCCGAGTTCGTGACAGACTGGACAATCAGCTCGTGTATCATTCTCATTCAGCTCTAAAATGAATGCAGTACACGTTTCGCTCTCTCGCAGAGTAGGCGGATCCGCGAGGAAATCAATCCAACTCGCATGTTCACAATCATATCCTTCCTCAACCTTGCAACCTGATGAACAGCCGTCAAGATCAATAAGATTTCCGTCATCACACTGCTCAAACTTCAGATTTATCTTGGTATCGCCGCACAATTTGCGGACACATTTGTTTTCGCTTGGGATCCACTGATAATACTTGACAGGTAGTTGGGTGACTGGGTCTTCTTGCGTCAACTCAAGTACCTTGTCATTATATTTGTAAGTACATACAGTGTCCGGTTCCGTCCTGCAAAATTCGTCACAACCGTCCCCATTCTGAACATTGCCATCATCGCAAAACTCAAACGAAGACTCATTTCCAAATGCAAAAGTCAACTTTCCGTCTCCGCATCGAATAGGAGGCCCAGTTTGAACAGGGTCGTCTGGAGGCGCCCCATCATATCTGGGTATCTCTATTCGGCACTTTGCGCCCGTGTCCCACTCATTTTTGTCAGTATTTGGCTCAGGCACGCACTCTACAAGACCTCCCGGCATATCATTCCACTCATCCTGTACAGTCTCTAGGTTGTCTACGTTTGCAGCTGTGAACTCTTTCACGTCTGTCGCCGAAACTTGATCAACGGAAAACGAGTACAGGCGCGCATAATAGAAACCATCTCCTCCAGACACTTGCTGAATGACCATTCCAGACCATGCAACTGGTTCATGTGTGTCCACATGACAGTCCATGACCTGTTCTCTGCCTACTACTACCGTCAACTGAGACCCACAGTCAATCGCTCCAGTAAACATCCAGAAAATGGTCCGTCGCTCCCCCAAGATTATTGGATCTGGACAGGCCCATAATGGCACATCAGGACTGCATGTTTGGTAAGTGATAGGTACAACTTCTATGGAAACAACATCTTTTGGATGCGGAATGGTCGTGGTCCTCCAACTAAAGAATAGACTGATCTTATTGCCAGTAGCCCATGCATGCTCAATTTCAACGCTGCTTGTGTGCATGCATTTCACCCCTTCAACTGACCCCTCCGCCGTTACAAAGCCTTGGAGGCATTTGCATGTGAACGACCCGACCGTATTGCTGCAATTCGCCAGCGTCCAACAGTTGTGTAAGGGAAGATACTTGTCGGTTGCACTCAAGCTCTGCGCTGGTTTGAAGAAGGCGGAGGCAGCTGACATGACAACGTCATCCATGGCAAGGTTTTGAATGCCAAAAGCGTTCCACTCGTGTTGAGTAAAGACGGTTTTTCTTGTCAAAAAATCTTCTAGCTGGGCGTTGTGTATCTGCCGACCCGTGCTGGGCCCTGGGGCGTGCTCCCACAGTAAACCAGAGGCGTACTTCGGCACATTGCATTCATCCACATCAATGCAATTCAGCCCTCGGACAACATTGTCAGGGTCTGAGTAGTAGCCGGCATTGCAACTGCACGCAAACGAGCCGTTTGTATTCATGCATGTAGCCTGCAGAACAGCTGAATGTCAGCCATTCCCATTTGCAATTCTATGGCAAATGACAACAAGGATCTCTGTCTCAGTCGCTCTCAAAAATCGTACCAGTGTATGGCAATTATGGGTCTGCATTGCACATTCATCCACGTCAGAGCACTCATTCGCACCATCAGCTGGCGGTGTGTATCCTGTGTGCAAAAGACAGCAAAAAACATGAAGATGTCACAGGACTATCGAGACGAATAAGAGATATGAATACAAAGTCCATTCGATTCAACTTTCCGACCAAGTTCTTCAGTGCGGTGTGCGAGATGAAACTCTCACCAGGATTGCATGCACAGCGAAACGTCGTGGTCGGTACCGAAAGATTTTTAGTCTGCTCTGACCGTCGGCCGTCGATCATGATACGTGCTTCGGTCGTCAAACGAAATATACGACACACTGAACCCGGAGGGCATCTCGGACAATCGGTATCCTGGCCCTGCTTGCATCTTCGCGTGTCCCTGTCCTTTGTTGGCGTCACTACCTGTTGTCTCTCTGATCGCGTCAGTGGAAGAATGCGCTCGCCACAAGAATAAATCTGATGCAAAATAGCGAGCGTTCATGTTCAGAATTCTTCTTTTCATGGCAAGCTCACCGTTTCGCTGAGATCGAATACGCAGTACGAGCCATCTGCAGTTTCCCCTTGCGTGTAATGATCGTGTATGTTAATAGATGCAGACGAGAACAGCAACCAGTCTGCATTGTTCGGTGGCATGTCGATTACATTGAATCTGCGAGAGACTTTTCGTGTCGGTGGATGTATCTTACTGGCAAGCACATTCCCAGAGGCTTCTCCATCAGTCACACCATCTTTGGCTTCCGCGCTTCGCCGCCCGTGATTCTCTGAAGGTCTGTCCATCCGAGGGGGTAATGCTTCTCCAACCTCACAGCCCCAGGTATTTATCTGCCAAAAAAATACGCTTGGCAATCCTGCTCCCTTTGGCTGATTGTTTGCGTGTGCGCTCGAAACCCGCAACATCAGACGTTTTCGCTGAAAGCATGCTTCGCATTCCGAATCGAACATGCTTAATTTGCCACACCATAAGGGTTCATCCCTTCCCATTCTCCCTTCTGTTGCTGGAAACAAGCGCTCAGGGACAACATTTGACACTTGCCCTGCTCCTTCATCAGACTCACCACCCATCCACTGAAAATCGAGGCCAAGGGGTGATGCTTGGTAAACTCTTGCTGTCTTCTTCTGCTCGAGCGCAAAGAAATTCAAAGAGTGCCATCGGGACGCAAAACACAGTGCACCTGGAACAAAGCGAAAACTCTACTTTGAAAAAGTAAGGGTCACCTCGTAAGAAGAGGCTGCGTAGTCGGCAGGAATACTCAGTGTCAGAGTGTTCATGATCAACTCGAATTTCCCCGTCTCCATCCAGGGGTCGCCACATCGAGAGTTCGGATCTTTGGCCTGCATGTAGTGGGCTCGATGAGTGTAAAAAGAGCATTGAGCTCTTGGCATGATTGGGGGCGAAATAAACGACATGCTAGCATTAAGGCTTCGCAACTGAAGTTTCCGTGCGTGGTTGCAAGGCAAATCAAAGGGGAATGCCATTACCGGGTTCTGAGAAAACGGCTGCAGCGCAAGCGAGGTATATTCAATTCCTGCCAGTATTGGTGCGCGTGCGAGTGTGTGTTTGGTCAAACGCACACGCATTGGTTTGCGCATGTCAGAGTCATCATCGCAACTTCCACTCGTCAATACATCTGTGTATGCGCACGTAATCTGGCAAATGCAATGGTTGCATCGTTCGTACTGTCATCTTCGCCGGATTCACGGAGCCGAATCTGCATGCCCGAATCAGATTTTTTTGGGCATCACACACTGACCGGTGTAATAGCGCTGATAAATCGTACCCTCAAATCGCCACAAGACAACGCAGCCTCCGCCCTGCCCGCTGATGAGGTCTGGCTGGGCCGCGCCGGGTGTGCTTATGAAGAGGCCCTGCAAATAAGATGTCGCGAGAGGTGGTCGTCCGCACCATACTGGGCACTGTTATGAGCCGACTCCACACAGTCACTCGGGAAAAAGACTACGACCCAGAAGACACGCAAATCTCGTTCTGCGCGCGAGTGGGAAGGCAAGAGCCGCAAATGAGACGAATACCTCTCGATCTATGGCGTTGCCATTGAATTTGCAATGATTGCAGGTTTTGCATGTTCCGCATGTGACTGAAACCCCCTCGTGCAGGAGGCACTGCTGCGCACTGCAAAACGCGGTGTTGCCTGTGCAAAAGCGGACGGTACAGGCTCCTCCCTCAGCCGCCAGACGCACCCGCACATTGGAGACGCGCGCGTGCACATTCGTCAGGACGATCAGGCGGCACTGGCGCTGCCTCTGGTTGGCTCGGGACTCACCACAATCCTCGTGCGCCCTGCAAGGAATCGGGTCGGCGTCCCGGCCGGTGGTGGGCTGCGTACCATAGCTGCACACAAGATAGGCAGACAAGAGAGAATAGAACAGGAACCGGCACCGCACCATACTTTGCGTGTGCTGTGGTACGGCCGCCATCTCACTGCGTTCGTCCCCTCTCTACTCCTCACCACAGTCTGCCGCGGCAAGCCTCTTCGGGGCAGCGCCTCCTTGGACACGGAATGTACCAATTCTTCAGCTAGATGTCTTCAGCTAGATTCGCTATAGGGCCCTGGTCACGGTTAGTTACTTGCGAGGCTGAATAAAGGTTCTTTGTCCAGCTCGTCCTGCCTTGTGGTCTCAGTGGGTTCGAAAAGCCACGGCGACCGGGGCCTCCCGGCCGCGGCGTCCGTAGTTTTAGTGGGGTGCAAAGCCCCAGTGGCTGCCGCGTTTTGGGGAGGAGCGCGCTGATCAGCGGCTCGTCCTTGTGCGCGGAGAGGCCATCTTGCGTATGGACTTGTCACAATTTCCCCCCGACTATATGTAGGGTCGTGGGTTCTTGTGGTACTCTTTTCCTTTACTACGTCGGAGTGTGTCTGACGTGGTCAGAGGATCTGTACGTGACCACGTAGGTTACAATTCTGGTACCGTTTTGGTCTATAGCTATGCTCTGAGCCTCTGACGGGCCCGACGGCCCTCTACGCCCCTATAGATCGAAAAAATTTCTCCGTAGGTTTCCCTTAGCATGGAGGCGCCGCTGCTCGACGAGAACGCGGTCGCTGCGTTGAGCGCGTTGAGCGGCGGCCCACGCGCGTCCGTCCACAGCCAGGGGAGCGAGTGCGCGTATGCCGAGCAGGAGGCGAGCCTGTTGGCCGGGGACAGGTGGAGCGAGGTGAGGGGCACTAGCAGGCTCATCAACAAGGATGGGCAACTGCAGGTGCGCAACCAAATCAACAGCCGATCGAAATTCCGCTCGTACTTTATGCAGGACATGTTCACAACCGCGCTCGACGCACCGTGGAGCTACGTCCTCCTGCTCGGGGCCGTGCTCTACATTTCGATGTGGATTTTTTTTGGATTGCTGTACTTTTTCTTCAACAACGCTAGGCTCCCCGGCTGCCAACCCTCCCAGGTTCTGCATCTCATGGATGCCTTTCTGTTATCCATCGACACCCAAACCACAATAGGCTTCGGGAACTACGCGGTTGACTCCGACTGCGTGCACGCAGTGGTAATTTTGGTAGTGCAGTGCCTGATCTCGGTAACTGTCAACTCCATCTTCGCGGGCTTCCTTTTCACCAAGCTCTCTCGGCCCCAGCTGCGCGCGACGTCGCTTATCTTCTCGCGTTTCGGGTGCATCACAGAAGAGAATGGGGTGCGCTACCTCACCTTTCGTATTGCTGATCAGGTCCTTGTTTTGTTTTTTGGCGCATCACAGAAGAGAATGGGGGTGAGTTACCTCATCACAGAAGAGAATGGAGGTGAGTTGCCTAACCTTTGGTGTCGCTGATCAGAGATCAAACCAGCTCATCGAACAAAAGAAAAGATCGAGAAAAAAGGGGGGGGGGGGACATGCGTTACCTGACCT
>Ga0315899_10007423_pt1 | contig 11769 bp, 13 predicted proteins | sample LakEriMetagenome_2_FD_203518 | JGI IMG/M metagenome (GOLD analysis project Ga0315899, IMG submission 203518) | Freshwater fungal communities from buoy surface, Lake Erie, Ohio, United States - Buoy 4 MA112 | ecosystem: Environmental > Aquatic > Freshwater > Lake | place: USA: Lake Erie, Ohio... | reverse complement strand
AAAATGCCGAGCCCGACGCCGGGTCGACAGAACCCCAACCCGCAATGAGTTCGGCTTTACGTACGGAATATTCGGACGGACTCAACATTTACTGCAACTTTCCCTCGGCTCGACGTCGTTGCAGGATTGTCTGTGCCTTCGCGGCACCCCACACGATTCCCGGTTCCACCAGTGATTCGTCGATGTCGTTCCAATGCGCCGGCGCCAGCGCATACACGTCGTCGGGATTGATCTTTTGATCCATCTCGTCACGTTTGGCCGCTGGCACACCAGCTCGCGACAACACCGCCCCGGGAAACCTCACTGCCTCACGCAGTACCTGCAACGGGTTCACACGTTGTGCATCAACATCCACCGCCAACGCGGCATGCAACTGCTGCATCACCCACACCCTGCCCTCGTGAGCCGCCTCGACGGCCTGCCGGCGCAACAACTCGTCGGGTACTCCGCCTGCCCGATCACAGGCCGTCTCGACACAACGCACCAACCACGGTTCCACAGCCGGCTCCAAGGCGGCCAGAAGATCTGCCGTGGCAGATTCATAGGTGGTGCTCACGAGTGGAGACAGTAGGCGGGGAAACCGCGGGTATCGGTTCCCTCTGCGTTAAATCTCGGTTACGTGGCCAGGCGATCCCGACAGAATTCGATGGTTCCGGCCACCAGCGTGGTGGGGGCCTCCCATGGCACGAAATGTCCGCACTCTTCCAGGCGATGCAGGCCCGCGCAACGGGCGAAAACCACCGACGCCATCAGGTCGAAGTCCGGGTACATGACGTTGTCGCTGACGCCGAAATACACCAGCGTGGGCGTGACCTCGTTGCGGCCCATGAGGGGCCGCTCGCTGCGCTTGTTTTCAGCAAACACAGATTCATAGTTGGCAAACGTGGTCCGCAACTTCACGGCGTCGCCGAACGGTTCGCAATGAAATACCACGTCGTCGGCACTGAAGTTGCCCGGGTGGGCCCAGTTCCGGCGGGTGTAGAACTCTGCGATGTACGCACGCCTTTTCGCCGGTGTGTCCAACTCCGCCATCAATCCATCGGCGTCGGTTCCCTGACGCATGTAGTAGTCCATGGTCTCTTTGGGAGCGCGAGTGCGCATGTTCGCCATTCCTGCTTTGTCGTAAGGCAACGGAGAGTTGAACAGGACCATTCGATCCACCCAGTTGGGATGTCGCAGTGCCAACTCTTGGATGGTGGGTCCACCCAGATCCCCACCCATCAACACCACTTTTTCGAACCCGAGGTGATCATGAACGAGCGCATAGAGATCTCTTGCATGGGAAACGATGTCGTACATGCCGTCTGGCGCCAACTCCGAGTCACCGAAACCGCGCAGGTCGGGCACCACCACGTCGAATCCCGCCGCTGCCAAGGGTTCGATCACTTTCAGATAGAGCCTCTTGGTCTCAGGCCAACCGTGTACACAAACAAGCGGCACTCCAACGCCATCACGCGACGAGCGCACGAGGTAATAGGCCTGAGCGAAGCCCCGCGGCGATGCAAAACGAACCTGCGGTTCCATGTGAACACCCTATGCATTCCATACGAACAGTGCCCCCAAGTACCCCGCGTAAACCGACAACAACAGCAAACCCCTGAACCGGGAAAAGCTTCCATGCCGGTTCGGCACTGCCGCGATTGTCACCACACAACCAGCACCGATGGCGATCGCGATGAGTGTCGAGCTTGCATCGATCGGCTCGATGAGACCGGCGACACCAACGATGAGCAACGTGTTGAAGATGTTCGACCCCAAGACGGTTCCTACACCCACCTCGGCATGTCCTCGCCGCGCAGCCACGAGCGCCGTGACCAGTTCGGGGGTCGAGGTACCAATGGCCACCAGCACCGCACCCACCAGAAACTCGTCCCAGCCCAGCGCATCGCCAACCTCCTTCGCGCCGAGAACGATCAGCCGGCCCGCCACAATCAGCACGACGAGACCTACCACCAGATCGAAAGTCGAACGAAGGGTGTTGGTGTCTCCAATGACGGCGCCGGCGGCGCTGCGCTCCCTGCGCGCATCGAACACCACCCATGTCAGCCAAACGAAGAAGAGACTCAACATGGCGATCGCATCGCCCCTACCCAGCACACCGTCAGCGATGACCAGCGCCACGAGCCCCAAAGCTCCGACTGCCACCGGTAACTCACGGCGAATGTCGACCCACCGTGCTGTCACCGACACGAGCATCACCGTGAGCCCCAGCACCACGCCGAGGTTCACCATGTTGGAGCCCGCTGCATCGCCCAGCGCCAGTTCCGGATCACCTTCGAGAGCCGAAATGACCGACACTGACAACTCGGGGCTCGAGGTGGCGAAAGCCGCAACCGTGGCCCCGATGATGCCGGCCGGAATCCGCAGGGCAACAGAAATCCCTACGGCTCCGCGCACGAATCTGTCACCGCCGAAAGCGGCCAATGCAATGCCTGAAACAAGAAAGATGATGTACATGGGGGCGCCCTTTTCAGTGACGCCGACCAGGCTTCCCGGCACTCCGATAATGAGGCTACTGGATCAACACAACATCTGATCCAACGATTCACACGACTCAGTCGGCGAGCGAGCCGCCGTAGATCTGCCAGGCGAGATACGACTTGGCCACGAGACTGAGCACCAGGTACACCTTCTCGCCGTAGATGTAGTCGCGCCACTTGCCCACACCGCGATACTGCAGCCATTGATTCAGTGCAAAAGTGAAGAACAACACTTGTTCAACCACGATCAGAACGAAGACGAAATTTGGCACCGTGTCGGCACCAACGAAGTTGATCCACACCGCCGCCCAGGGCGCAAGACCCGCGATGGTTCCGAACCAAAAGGGCATCATCGTGGTCGACGTGCGGCCGGGCGGATTCATCTTCTCCTGCAACCAACCGAAGAGGATCATCGCAACGTTGGCCCCGATGATGGCCACGACGGCGGTGATGTCGGTGATGCCCGAGTAGGCACTGATCAGGACCACCATGATCGTGGCGCTGACGGAGTACTCCACCCACCGGAAGCGGTTGATGCCCCGTGCCAAGTCGGCCTCGTAGAGGTTGCGCTTCAACGTTGCCGTAATCAGGTGGTCGATGGCGGCAAGCGCGAGAAACACCGCAACCGTGGGGCCGATCGGCAGATCGAACAACGTGTCGGGTGTTTCCAGCCGTGTTCCGGGAGGCCCGACCGGGAAGTTCGACGTGATCTCGATGACGAAGTCGCCAGCCAAGAAGAGCAGAAGGACTGCCTGCACGGCGTGCAGCACTGTGAGTCCGAAGTTCCACGTACGCAGATTTCGCAATCGTTCCGGCGTCACCGTGTATGCAGTCTTTGTCATGGTCTCACCTTACGGTGGTCGCGCAACGAAGTGGTGCTCTTGATCAGTCCCCGAGCTCCACGCGAATGCGCTTGTTGCCCTTTCCCTTGTTCTCGGTCTTGACCACGCGGAAAGAACCCACTTCACGAGTGGACGCAACATGAGTTCCGCCGTCGGCCTGCTTGTCGAGACCCACGATGTCGACCACACGAATCTCTTTCACCGTCTCGGGAATCAACGAGACCTTCGTGCGAATGAGATCTTCGTCCATCACTGCAGTGTCTCGGGGCAGGAAGCTCACTTCAATACGGTGATCGGCGGCAATTGCTTCATTCACCAGTTGTTCCACACGTTGAGCGAAGCCCTCGGGAAGTGGATCAAACTCGAAATCCATGCGTGCCGACAACGGCTCCATGTTTCCACCGGTGACCGGCACTTGCCATTCGTTCCAAATGACACCGCACAGAATGTGCATGGCCGTGTGGGTGCGCATCAGTTGGTGACGACGTTCCCAATCGATCGCACCGTGCACGGTGTCTCCCACTGCGGGAACCGGCCCCTGGAGCGAGTGCCACACGGTGCCACCTTCTTTGCGCACGTCCTCGACATATGCCTGGCCCAGCGTTCCGGTGTCGTGGGGCTGACCGCCGCCCGTGGGATAAAAGTGGGTGATGTCCAACTCGACGCGATTGCCATCGACCGCGATCACAGTGGCATCGAACTCGCGAACAAAGGCGTCGCGCAGATACGCAAGATCAGACGCCATGAACGAACTCCCGACTCAGATGGTGTCGACGAGCTCGTCGATCGGTGTGAGCACACCGGTGTAGAACGGACCGAACTCCGCGTACACAGCCGAGGCCTGATCGAAGCGCATGGTGTACACCACTTCCTTCAGGTCGTCGGGGTGCACGGCAAACAGCGAGACACCCCACTCGTAGTCGTCGAGGCCGGTGGATCCGGTGACCAACTGCGTGACGCGTGGGCCGAACTTGCGACCACTGTGGCCATGCTCTTGCATGTGTGCCAGACGATCTTCGAAAGGCAATGTGAACCAGTTGGCCTCAACATTGCGGCGCTTCGACATGGGATAAAAGCAAAAGGCATTCTTGCCGGGAACCGGAATCTTCGGATACAGGCGGGCATCGAGCATCTCTTGGGGTACTCCAACGGCGTATTCACTCACCTCGGTGAGCGACACGTAGGAATCGACAACATCGAGTCCGGCATTCTGGACAGCCGACTGGAACTTGCGCAGCTCGCGCAGATCATTTGCCAACGCCATGAAGGCAAGGTCGCACTTGTGTCCGAGCATGGACACCGTGATGACCGTGAGACCAACTGATTCGGCTTCTTTGACCGCATTGACAGTGGCCTGACGGTCGAACGAGGGCGTGGGCTTGCAGAACAGGTGCAACACACCCATGCCGATTGAGGGGGACATCGGTTCGCTCATGGCCCGAATCTACCCCCGGGCACCGGCGAAGGCGTTAGCCACCCGATCATCCGCACCCGGAGCATGGCGCAGGAAGAACGATGGCTCGACGAGTTCCAGTTCCATCAACTGTGGCCGGCCAGCGGTGTCGGGAATCACGTCGATGCGGGCATAGAGCGGCACCGCACCGAACTTCGATGCCAAGAATGTCATCACCTGCTCGCCGAGCGCCCGTTCGGGCGCGCTCGCCTCTCGTGTACCGATGTCTTCGGCCGCATACAGACCATTGCCCATGTCAGGTTCGTCCCGCAAGATCGCACCCTTGCGAAATGCATGGCTCAACTGTCCGTTCAGCCACACCATGCCGGTTTCCCCCGCCGCATCGATGCCGACTTGGTAGGCCTGCACCATGGCCACACAACCGCCAGCCAGCACACGTGCAATGTGGACCACAATGTCATCGAGAGCCAACGATGCGTCGCGATAGCGCACCGTGTCGTGCGAACCAGCAGAGACACTGGGTTTCACCACCACGTCGTTGCCGAGTTCGTCGAGCACATCGCGCACAACCGTTGCATCGGACGAGTCGACGAAACGTGTGTCGATCACCGAGATACCGGAGCCAACCAACTCGGCCAGGTACACCTTGTCGCTGTTCCATGCCACCACGTCAACCGGATTGAAGACCCGCGTCACACGACTCACACCTTCCCACCACTTCAAGAATTCGGCGCGGCGTAGGTGATAGTCCCACGGGCTGCGCAAGAACACCGAGCGATAAGCCGACCAATCAACCGACGGATCATCCCAACTGTGAACATGAAACTGGGTGCCGGCTCTTTCGAGCGCGGCACCCAGGATCGGTAGGTCTTCGTCGAGATCGCGCGATACCGCGGCGGTCACCAACGCGATCAGAAGTCGTCCATTCCCCCGCCCGGCATGGCCGGACCGGACTCTTCGGGCTTGTCGGCGATGACTGCCTCGGTGGTGAGGAAGAGAGCCGCAATGGATGCCGCATTCTGCAGAGCAGAACGGGTCACCTTTGCAGCGTCGATCACGCCGATCTTCACGAGGTCTTCGTACTCGCCTGTGGCGGCATTGAGACCGTGTGTTCCGGAAAGCGACTTGACCTTCTCCACCACAACGCCACCTTCGAGGCCGGCGTTCTCGGCGATCTGCTTCAACGGGCCTTCGAGTGAACGGGCAACCATGCGAGCACCGGTGGCTTCGTCACCGGTGAGCTTTTCGGCACGCTCGAGTACTGCGGCCTGGGCGCGCAACAATGCAACGCCGCCGCCGGGCACAACGCCCTCTTCGATGGCTGCCTTGGTGGTGCTCACGGCATCTTCGATGCGGTGCTTCTTTTCCTTCAGCTCCACCTCGGTTGCCGCGCCGACCTTCAGCACTGCAACGCCGCCCGACAACTTGGCGAGACGCTCTTGGAGCTTTTCGCGGTCGTAGTCGGAATCGGTGTTGTCGATTTCGGTCTTGATCTGGCTGATGCGACCCTGAATGTCGGCTTCGGCGCCGGCACCCTCGATGATGGTGGTCTCGTCCTTGGTGATGATCACGCGCTTGGCGCGGCCCAGGAGATCGAGCGTCACGTTGTCGAGCTTGAGGCCGACTTCTTCGCTGATGACCTGGCCACCGGTGAGGATGGCCATGTCCTGCAACATTGCCTTGCGGCGATCGCCGAAGCCGGGGGCCTTGACGGCTGCGCTCTTGAAAGTGCCGCGAATCTTGTTGACCACCAAAGTGGCCAGCGCTTCGCCTTCGACATCTTCGGCGATGATGACGAGCGGACGTCCACCCTGCATCACCTTTTCGAGTACGGGAAGCATGTCGCGAACGTTGGTGATCTTCGACGACACATAGAGGATGTAGGGATCGTCGAGCGACGCTTCCATGCGATCGGCGTCGGTGACGAAATAGGGCGAGATGTAGCCCTTGTCGAAACGCATACCTTCAACCAAGTCCATCTCCATGCCGAAGGTCTGGCTCTCTTCGACGGTGATGACGCCGTCTTTGCCGACCTTGTCGATGGCCTCGGAGATCATGTTGCCGATTTCCTGATCAGCTGCCGAGATGGAAGCCACCTGGGCGATCTGCTCTTTGGAGTCGACTTCCTTGGCGAGAGCGTGAATGCTGCCGATTGCTGCTTCGACAGCGGCCTCGATGCCTTTCTTCAGGCTCATCGGGTTTGCGCCGGCAGCCACGTTGCGCAGACCTTCGCGCACCATGGTCCATGCCAACACGGTGGCGGTGGTGGTGCCGTCACCGGCGACGTCGTCGGTCTTCTTGGCAACTTCCTTCACCAGTTCAGCGCCAATGCGCTCGAACGGATCTTCGAGTTCAATGTCCTTGGCAATCGAAACACCGTCGTTGGTGATGGTGGGCGCGCCCCACTTCTTGTCGAGAACGACGTTGCGACCCTTTGGTCCGAGGGTGACGCGAACGGCGTCGGCCAACTTGTTCATGCCGGCCTCGAGACCGCGACGGGCCTCTTCATCAAAAAGAATGATTTTTGCCATGGGATTCCTCCTGGGAACAGTTCGCTGTGTTGTTGGGTACTCAGTTGTACGAGACACCCGAAGGACGGGGGCGAGGCCCGGGGGGCCGGTCTCGCACTCACGCCATTCGAGTGCTAGCACTCTAACGGGGTGAGTGCTAAGGCTCCAACGGCAACAAGCTCTTGAGCCTGTCTTTCCCGCCTCTCACCGGTTTCTCACCTGTCTCTCACCTTCATCGCGTAAAAATCGTCACATGAAACGACATTTCTTCGCCCCCACCCTGCGTCGCTCGTGCGGTGCCCTCGGGCTGGCCAGCCTTCTGGCCTTCGCCACCGGCGCCAGCACCATCTCCGGCGCCAGCGCTGCACCAAGTCCGGGTGTCGTTTCGGCCAAGTCCCCCACGATCACGTGGAAGACCACCGTGCTTGCGCCTTCCACCAAGGTTGCAGCATCGACTCTTGTCGTCACCAACTCCAAAGGCACCAAGACATGGAGTGTCACGGGCAACTGCACCATCAAGAAATCGTCGATCACCACCAAAGAGTCAGGCACCTGCAAGGTGAAACTCGCCATCGCCGCCAAGGGCGCGTACAAGGCAAAGACGTCGACGAAGACCATGCAGATCGTCTCGACATCGGCAGGTTCGCTGACGGCGTCGGGTTGCCCGACCTCGGTGAAGTTTCCCGATCTCTCGGCCGCGGCCGGCCCCGGATCCGCCTACGCGAAACCAAAAGTGTCGGTGTCGTGCGGCAACGACATCATGACCGTCACTTCGAACGGAATGACCGGCTACACCTTCGTTCCCAAGACGCCCAACGCATTGAAAGAGCAGGCCTACACCTGGAAGGTGAGCACCACCCCCAAGGTCGCATCATCGGCAACCAGCATCAAACAATAAATGGGAACGGTTGCCTTCACTGTCACTGGCATTCCGATCTTCGGACCGATGGAAGGGCCGGTTCCGCCCACCGAGGCATTCGGCGACCCCGTGTACAACAACATCCTCGACACGTGCAAAGGACACACCGGATATGCGGGCGACTACCACCATCACGCAATCCTTGCCGTGAACGATTGCTATCTCAACGAGACCATCGTTGGATACGCCGTCGACGGCTTCCCCATTTATTCGAACCCCGGCTACACGTACGTCTCCGGTTACAAGAAGACTGGTGACCCGAAGTCGAATGCATGGAACGCCTACACCTACTCATCGGGTGGCTCCACAACTCTCGATGAGTGCAACGGGCGCACCGACGAAAGTGGCGCCTATCGCTACTACATCACCGAAGCATTCCCCTACATCATCGGATGCTTCAAGGGAACCGCTACCACGCAAGTTGGCAAGGCTGCCGAGCCAATGGTGATGAAGGCTTCGTCGTTGATTTGCGAGATTGCTTAGCAGCCGCCCGCCGAACCCACTGTCGCGTGCGACTTAGCAGCCGCCCGCCGAACCCACTGTCGCGTGCGACTTAGCAGCCGCCCGCGACTGCCGGAATGATCGACACGGTTTCGCCGGCGGGAACCGGAGTGTCGAGTCCCTGCAGGTAGCGCACGTCGTCGTCGGCAACAAACACATTCACGAACTTGCGCAGCGCGCCCGTCTCGTCGAACAAGCGCTCGCCGAATCCTGGGTGAGCAGCTTCGAGGTTGCGCAGCACGTCGCCAAGGGTTTCGCCTTCGATTTGCACGGTGGAGGCGCCGCCCGACAAAGGGCGCATGGTGGTGGGGATGCGAACTGTTGCTGCCATGGGCGTCACGTTATCGGTGCGACTTTGTCGCTCCACGACCGAGCCACTTCGAGTTGCGAGGCCAGGCGAATCAACAGATCTTCGCGGTTGGCGGCGGCAACGAACTGAACGCCCATCGGCAGGCCATCGGCACTCCAGTGCAGGGGCAGGCTCACCGCCGGCTGACCCGTGACATTGAACTGCGGCGTGTACTGCAGAATCGCCCGCAGGTTCAGGCCACCTTCGGGTCCCGACAGCCAGCCCAACTTGGGCGGTGGACCGGCCAGCGTGGGAGTAACGAGAATGTCGAAGCCCCGCGATCCATCGGCGGGATGCCACCACTCCAGCATGCGTCGCGACCACGCGTGCATCCAGTTCACCATGTTCACGTAGTTGGCCGCCGTGATGGATCGCCCGATCTCGCGCATGAACAGGTTGTCGGCTTCGATGTCGTCTTCGGTGACGCTGCGACCCAACAGTTGTTCGATCACCGTGAGACCCGCATCTGTCGCCACGGCAACGATGCCCGTGAACGTGTCGGCAAAATCCTCTTCGCCCATGGCCGCTGGATAGGCATCCTCCACGATGTGCCCGAGTGACTCCAGCAACTTGCGCGTCTTCGCAATCGACTCGCGCGTCTCGGGGTGATCCACGCCACCCTGCATCAACGGGTGGTCCAGCACTCCGATGCGCAGGAAACCCACAGGCTTGCCCAACTCCTCCATCAAAGGCCGGGCAAACGGAACGGCCGTGTACGGATCGCCTGTTTCGTAGCCGGAGAGAATGTCCATCATCAAGGCGGTGTCGCGCACGCTGCGCGTCATCACGCCGTCGATGGTGGCACCCATCCACGATTCCCCGATGTCGGGGCCCTTGCTGATGCGTCCGCGTGACGGCTTGAGTCCCACCAACCCACATTCGCTGGCCGGCACGCGAATCGATCCGCCGCCGTCATTGCCGTGGGCAACAGCCACGATGTGGGCCGCAACCGCGGCCGCAGAACCGCCGGACGATCCACCAGTGGAGTGTTCGAGATTCCACGGATTGCGCGAAGCACCGTAGGCCAACGGCTCGGTGGTGACCGTGCTGCCGAACTCGGGGGTGTTGGTGCGACCGATGATCACTGCTCCGGCCTGCTTCAAACGTCGCACGATGAACGAATCGTGCGGTGATGCAAAGCCGACGTTCTTCAACACACGCGACCCCATGTGGTGTGGCTCACCGGCAATGGGTGCTTCGAGATCCTTCACCACCACAGGAACGCCGTGCAACGGCGTGGTGATGGGGCCCTGCGACAACGCGGCTGCTTCTTGTGTGGCACGTTCGTATCGCGGATGAATGATGGCGTTGATGGCGGGATTGATCTTTTCCGCACGGGCGATTGCGGCTGCAGTCAACTCGGCGGGCGACACCATCTTGCGGTGCAACGCACCCACTTGATCGTTGGCATCGAGATCCAGAAGTGCATCGGCGTTGGGTGCGTTCATGACAGAACCCTACGCTCTTGTCATGCGTGTCCTGGCTGCGCTCGACAAGTTCCGTGGCACCGCCACGGCCAAGGAAGCATGCGCTGCCGTGGGCCATGCATGTTGGGAGTTGGGCTTCGACTGCGACGAAGCACCGTTGGCCGACGGCGGCGAAGGAACACTCGACGTCTTGGGCGGTGCAAACCGCGTCAGCAAAGTCACCGGCCCACTGGGAGATCTCATCGAGGCACCATGGCGACTCTCGCGCGATGTGGCAGTGATCGAGATGGCACGCGCATCGGGACTGCAACTGGCCGGCGGCGCCGACAAGAACGACCCAGTAGCCGCAAGTACAACCGGAACAGGCGAACTGATCGATCAGGCACTCGATGCCGGAGCGAAAAAGATCATCGTGTGCCTCGGGGGCTCGGCGACAACCGATGGTGGCTACGGCGCAGTGCGCGCGATCCACGCACCTGCCCGCTTGAAGGCGGTCGAGTTCATCGTCGCATGCGACGTCACCACTGCATTCACCGATGCAGCCCGGGTGTTCGGACCACAAAAAGGCGCTTCACCCCTTCAGGTACAACTGCTCTCCGGACGCCTCGAACGGCTGGCTCAGTTGTATCTCGAGGAATACGGAGTCGACGTTCGCAAGCTCGAAGGGGCAGGTGCCGCAGGAGGGCTGGCTGGTGGTCTTGCCGCACTCGGCGCACAACTCGTCCCCGGATTCGACGTGGTGGCAGACGAGATCAATCTCGACGAGCGTGTTGAGAACTGCGACATCGTCATCACCGGCGAGGGTCTTCTCGACAGCCAGAGTTTTGCCGGCAAGGTGGTGGGTGGCATGCACGGACTCGCCGAGTCGAAGGGCAAGAAGTTCGGAGTTGTGGTGGGTGATGTCGACCCCAATGTGCACACCGACATCACCACCAACATCACCATCGACTTCCCCGTCGCAAATCTGGTGTCGCTCTATGGCGAAGACGAAGCAAAGCAACGCACGTTGCGCGCCATCGAAAATGCGACCCTCGCGCTGTTGCGCGAGATGTGAATCAGCCCGCGAGGGTTGTGGCAGGGGCGATTGTGGTTGCCGCCACTGCAGGGGCACCCGGCAACGGCAGGCCGGCACGATCCGTACCCAACAACACCATCACACTTGCCTCACCCAAACTGCCCGTTTCGCTGGGAATTGGGTCGGGCATCGGCCCGGTTTCCACACCACCCAGTGCAGCGGCAACCGAGGTCGCAGCGGCTTCGTAACCGGCCACGTAATAGACCTTGGTGACTGTCTGCTTGGGCGTGGCATCGCTCTTGGTGAGCGGCG
>Ga0315899_10007421_pt1 | contig 11771 bp, 11 predicted proteins | sample LakEriMetagenome_2_FD_203518 | JGI IMG/M metagenome (GOLD analysis project Ga0315899, IMG submission 203518) | Freshwater fungal communities from buoy surface, Lake Erie, Ohio, United States - Buoy 4 MA112 | ecosystem: Environmental > Aquatic > Freshwater > Lake | place: USA: Lake Erie, Ohio... | reverse complement strand
AAGAAGACTTCATGGCCGCAGATGAAGTCCAAGCGTTGATCGACTTCTACGAGGCTGTGGCAGACGACAAGAGTATTGCTCTAACCCTGGAGGGGAACGGCCCGGTGCAGGGCGACCGCCTTATGTTGCGGCGTGCATTGAGCAATCTCATGTCGAATCCGGACGCCGCAATCATGCCGTAAGTTTCATAGCGACGATCGAAAACGTTGTTGATCCTTGCAAAATAATCTAGCCCTTTGCTTGCCTCGTAGTTGGCATGCAAGTTAAGAAGAAAGTAGCCTTTAACACTCGCATCACCAGTACCATCTTCACTGATCCCGCCGTCTTCATTTCCTTGGGTTACAAGACTGGAAGTGGCGAGAATATTCCCTCCAATGGTTAACTGGGGTTGAGCTCGCCAGTCAGCACCAAACCGCAAGGTATGCTGTGGCAAACCAGCAATCCGCATACCTGGCTTCACGCTGATGACATCTTCGTCACCTGCGAATAAATCGCCGGCTGTGCGGTAGGTTGCGTCCAGATAGCTATAGCTAGTCATTAGAAAGAATGGACCGTACGTTGTTCGTGCCGTCAGATCCAAACCTTGACGGCGAGTACGTGCAAAGTTGGTGAAGTAACCACGGCCCTGACGAATTCCAGAGGGCTGAAACAAGATGTCATCGCGGTTCTCGGCTCTGTAAATAGTTGCGGTAACTTCCGAATCCTCTAAACGCCAGCGGGTTCCGAGTTCGATGGTCTGTGCTATCACCTGCTTAAGGGGAGGATCGGCCTGCAGGCCAGTGGGCAGAGAACATGGATTTGCCGGGTCTGCGCAACCTAACTCAATAATCGTTGGTACGCGGTTACTCTGTCCCAAGCTTCCAAAAAAAGTAAGTGCAGGTGCAAACTTATGACTCAATCCTATCGAAGGATTAAAGCTACTGTAGTTCGCATTTTCACGCGCACGGTCAGAACCGACCCCATTTGTATCGTAATTTGTGATCGTATTACTAATTCGCGCGTGATTAAATCGAGCTGAACCAGTGATGTAAGTCTTCTCGGTATACGCGTAGGTGTCCGATGCGTAGATACCAAATGCTGCCGATCGACCTCTTACACCGGCAGTACCTAGTGCCTCATCGCAGTCATGCACACCACGAGTCGCGTCAATCTCACATTCAGCTGATTGTGCGCCATAACGCATTTGTGAAAAATCTGTGCTTACCCCTGCTGTTATCTGGTGTTTCTCCCACAGCTTTGTCAGGTTCAAGCTACCACCGGTACTTGTCTGCCTACTATTGTTTAAGTTTAATGCACCCTCATTAGCAAAAGTCGTTACCGGTGGGGTACCAGCAACAGTTCTTTCCCGCTCGACATCACCCCCGTAACCTTTACGAACGGAATGGCGTACATAAGCCACTGCAGCGAGCTCGGTATCGCTATCCAAAATCCTTTGCAAATTGAATGTCAATTGGTTTAATTCATTTTCTGAGCGATCTGGGTGGGTATACACCCAGCGCCGGTTATTCTCGTACATACCCGGACCATAATTCGCCGCATCGTCGCCATCCTTACCATAGTTGCGACTAGGCAGCAGGCCGTTACCGATCAATCTACTCCGCCCCACCAAAAGCGACAAATCCCAGTTGCTATCATCCTGTTGACGCCCAACTTTTGCAAACACGTTTCCTAGTTGGCCGCTGGAATAGTCACGCCAGCCATCCTCACGAAAACCAGTCGTAGAGATGAAGCTGTGGTAGCCATCATCACTCTTGCTACCGTAAGCGACATCAGCGCGCATACGGCCAAAGCTACCAGCTTGCAATTTCACTTCGGTACCGGGTGCCGTCAAACCGGACTTGGTCGTAAACGCCAAAGCACCACCGAGTGTATTCAAACCATAAATCGGGTTGGACCCAGGCACCAGGGTTACGTTATTGATCGCGGCTTCCGGGATCATGTCCCAGTTGATCACATCGCCGAATGGCTCGTTGACTCGGACGCCATCTAGATAAACCGACAAGCCCTGCGGAGAGCCGAGAATGCCGGATAAGCGAAAGCCCCGATAAGTTATATCCGCTTGAAATGGACTACCCTGTACCTCATTGATATTCACGCCCGACAAATTACGTGACATAAAATCGGTCAAATTCAAACTCTGGCTACGGTATAGCGTCTCGGCATTGACGCTTTGTACGTCATACGGCAGCTTGTCTTCTTCAATACCAATCCCCGGCAGCGGTGACGTACCGACCACCTCTACTTCTTTCAAGCGCTGCTCATCCGCAGATTTTTTATCTGCTTCTTGTGCATAAACGCCGTGCGGCACAAACAAGCTGGCGACCGCGAGAGCGACTCCGGATAGACAGTACAAATTTTTTTTACGATATCCCACACAAAATCTCCCGGCAGCAGCAGCGAAAAACCGCCCTATACAAAACAGACGCGCGATTTTAATTGGTCTGAATGGAAATTTAGCCGGGAATTATTCCCAACGCCTCGGGAAATCAAGGGTATTCACGTAACCATTGACCCGATCTGACTGCGCTTGGGAATTTCTCCTCTAGCCATTGATTTAACGGGTTGATAAAGTCGCACCGAATCCGTTCGATTCCTTCCTCAAATAAACGGCGTACGCCGAGCACTAGGGTTTATGGCGACGCCAACCGCGTCGCCATTTTTTTGTACTATGGCGATTATTTTTACCAATGCGTCACATCATGGACCTCTCGCAAAAAACTACCGTGATCCTGGTCGACGACCATGCCGTGGTGCGCGCGGGTTACAAACGCTACATTGAGCTTGACGAGCGCTTGAGCGTGGTCGGTGAGGCATCGACCGGTGAAGAGGCTTATGCGCTGCTGGAGCATCAGCGTGCCGATGTGCTAGTGATGGATTTGTCGATGCCGGGCCAAGGTGGTTTCGAGAGTTTGCGGCGTATTTTGAATCGCTACCCCATGCAAAAAGTGCTGATCTTCTCGATGCATGAAAATGCCTCAATTGCAAATCAAGCACTGAAGCTGGGTGCAGTAGGCTACCTGACGAAAAGTATGGCGCCAGACCAGATCATCGAAGCGATTCATGATGTGATGCGGGGAGAAAAACCATTAGCACCCGAATTGCGGTCCGCGATCGACGAATTGAACGTGGCCCAGCTGCCGCATCATGAGCTGTTACCTCGCGAATTCGAGGTACTCGTGATGCTTGCGTCAGGCGAAAGTATCGACAGTATCAGCACCCAGCTGCATCTCAGCACGAAAACCGCCTCTAACTACCAAGCCAATATCCGTAAAAAGCTCGGGGTCAGCTCAGCGCTGGAATTGCAGCGTTACGCAAAAGATCACGGCCTTGTACCCTGAGCGCATCTTCTGCTTTAGAACTCAATGGGAAGACTGCCTTGATTGCAAGCCCATGCGGTTGTGCTGGCTCCACTGATAACAAGCCCTGATTCGCTAGCACGCGCTCGCGAATACCCGCAAGCCCAATACCAGATGTACCTAGCGTGGAAGCAGTACCGCCCGATGTTGATTGCTCTGGTAAGCCACGGCCATTATCTATTACCTCAAGCGAGAGCGTTGCCGCATCATGATCAACGCGCACCGATATGTCGACTTGTGTAGCTTCGGCGTGTCGCATGACATTGGTTAATGCTTCCTGGGTAATTCGATATACCGCTACGGCCAAGCGCTGCGGCAGCTGGACTTCCTCAAGCGCGACCGACAGGCGACAGTCAAGCGCTTTGTCGTTACGCTGCTGACGTTGACGAACCAAATCGTGCAGTGCCTGCTCAAGCGCAATCTGTCGATCTTCATGACCTTGCAAGCCATACGGGCGAAGCTGCGCTAACAGGCTGCGCAACTGCATCAAAATGCTGCCACTGTTCTCGACAACGGCTCGAGCGCACTCCTCAAGTGCAGGCTGGCCGCTCGTTTGCTTTAGCAAATAAGAAGCATCAACTTGGACAGCTGTGAGTAATTGGCCAAACTCATCATGAAGCTCATGCGCCAAGCGTCGGCGCTCGTCCTCCTGTACATCCAGCAATCGATGCAATAACTCGTGCTGCTTAGCGTGCTCAACCGTCAATGCTTGGGCTAGATGATTCAAGGCTTGGGCAATTTGGTCGAGCTCTCGTACTCCATTAGTTTTAATCGGCGATACATAGTCACCCGCTTCAATTCTCGCAATGCCTTCAAGAATTTTAGATATTGGAGACAGTGCGCGCTTCACACTGATCCACAACGCGATAATCAGCGCCGCGGTAATAGCGCCAAACAGCGCGAACTGTAGCAGCGCAGAGCTGATCGCCTCGGCGCTTTCATATTGAGGCTGCGGTTCCAGAACGATCATCAGCGAATGGCCGTCAGCGCCGGGGACGGGTAGCCGGTAGGGAAGCACGCGTTCGCCACCAAGCAACCATTTGCTCACACTTGCGCGTAGGGTTTCGGGTGAGGCGGTGGGTGCAACGGTCAGGCGCTGTCCCTCGGCATTAAATAAAGCAACATGAAAATTCCGCAGTCCACCCCCAGCGTTCAGTTGATCGATCGCTTCGATCTGTCGTTCGATCGGGGATTCATGACTGACCCCTTCCAGTACGGCTAATAGCTGACCAATATATATTTGCTGCTATCGATTTCATCTTGGATATCTTGTCTGGCGATCAACAGCGTAGCAAGCAAGGCGATCGCCACCATCACCGTACCGACGATCAGCATCCTCGACAGCAAACGCGTCACTAATTGCATAGTCAAGCTCCGTTTCGAGACCTTTAGCTGATCAAGTGATCAGCGGTGAATGACCATCCGGAAGACGATCCACCAAAGAGAATGGCTGAGATCCACCAATTAGATCTCCACCTATTTTTTTTCGTGATCTGCGCGATACAGGGTGTAACGTCCATGTACGCTGATTAGCTGCAGCGATTTCTTGAGTGATATTGGCATCGTTGCTACTTGGTTATTCGGTATTGCAAGGTAGGCCGACGAATACTGAGTTCGGTTAGATAAGTACGACATGTCGGGGACAAAGATGGCTTGGCGCTTGCTGTAGAAATCTGCAGAGAATTGACGGGCGCCAACGTAAATCAGTTCCTCATCAAATTGCCGTCTGGACTGATAATCAGCAATCAAGGCTTTTTGAGATCTATCCTTGTCAAAGCCTGTGACTTTCAGTCCTACTATGTAGACAGCAAATAAAACCGTGGTCGTGACCAAACCTACAGATAAAAATCGATCAATGATGTGCGGCTTCGGGTTACGGTCCAACCATATACTTGTAAGTAATGCGAGCGCCGGGAATCCAGGAAGTACATACGGCCATAAAATATTCCCTGCAAAAGTAAAGAAGACCGCTGCGGTGAGCCCCCACATCCACAAATAACTCATCCAAGCGCGATCATTCGTGACAGTCTGTAGTTTTTCTGCTCTGAATAACTGGATGATGTAAAGCACGGGCAAAACCAGAACCCAAGGTAATAAATCGACCAGAAGAAAAAACCAAATCGTGCCGCGGGGGAATTGATGCGCTGAGCCATAGAGATCCCCTTTCCAACCGGGGACCAGGAATCGATTGAAGTGTTCACCAACGATAAAGTAATCCAGAAAACCAGGAGTTCGGATTTCAGCAAGTACGTACCAAGGTAGCGCTATAAGCAGGGTAAGCAGGCTACCCTTCACCCAAGGTAAGTTCCGCCACACTACTGAAATATTACTGGATACAACTGTCCAAAAGAAGATCGGTACAAGGCTCAATACAATCGCTATCGGACCTTTGGCCAACAAACCGATACCCAGCCCAATGAATAGCCACCAACACTCATGTCGACGTTCAATTGCCGAGCCGTGCAAACCTAACCAGAAGCCGCGCATCGCCATGGTTGTGCCAACCAGCATCGCCATGTCAGTCATGACTGCGCCGGCGGACAAGAAAAACATCGCGGCACCCACGAGTAGTGCAATAGTCCAAATGGCTAGTCTTTTTGAGTGGCGTATCGCAATGCCCCAGACCAGCCAAAGAACAGCTAAGCCCGCAAGCCAATGTGGTAGCCGCGCCGCAAGTTCATTAACACCGAAGATTTTGAAGCTTGCCGCGGTCATCCAGAATGAGAGCGGTGGCTTTCCCCAGAATGGCACACTCGGATCAAACCACGGAGTCACCCAATCTCCGGTCTCGACCATAAACCGTGCAATCTCGGCATATCGCGCCTCTGTTGTATCCATAAGCGGATAAAAAGCTAACGAGATCATCCGAGAAATTGCGACTGCAAAAACAAGATAGAGCAGAAACCGCCCTTTACGAGACTCGCCTGATTGAGTGGCGTCACCAATCGATGTGTGTACGGTCATTTGTTTGACTCGGTATTCCGTGGCGAGAAATCGGCGGGTAGGTAAGTATCAATCAAATATAGCGGTCTACCCTTGGATTCGATAAAAACTCTTGCAACGTATTCACCCAGTACGCCGATAGAAGCAAGTTGGACACCGCTCAGGAAAAGCACAGTAACAATAGTCGCAGGAAATCCTGGTACCGGATCACCGATCAGCCACGTCTTGATAAGGAAATACAGCAGCGCACCGAAAGCGGCAAGCGCAGATGCGAACCCGAAGTGCAAAGCCAGCTTCAATGGTGCAGTTGAAAAGCCCGTCACACCTTCAATTGCCAATTTCCACAAACGCCAGTAAGGCCATTTACTGGTACCGGCTGCCCTTGCATCTCGATCGTACATTAAGGTCTCTTGCTGAAATCCAATCCATGCAAACAATCCTTTCATAAAACGATTGTGCTCAGGCATACGGTTCAGCGCATCGACCGCGCGACGGCTCAGCAAACGGAAATCACCGACATCAGCGGGTATGGGGACCTCGGAAAGGCGGTTGATAACTCTGTAGAACAAATGTGCAGTGGCACGCTTTAGCTTGGTCTCTCCTGCACGGCTCGCCCGCCTCATATTAACGACATCTGCGCCACGGCACCACGCTTGAATCATCGAGCCAATCAACTCTGGTGGGTCCTGCAGATCGGCATCAATCACAACAACAGCATCACCTCTTGCATGATTCAGTCCGGCAGTTACAGCAACCTCTTTACCGAAATTTCGACTGAATCGTAAAAAACCTATCGAAGCGTCAGAACTCTTTAGATCCGCAATAATGGTTGAGGTCCGGTCAGTACTGCCATCGTCGACGTATATCACCTCAAGATGGATCGGCAAGCCTGCCAAAGCCTGTTGTAAACGTCGATGAAAGTCCGCCAACACCACTTCTTCGTTAAATGCAGGAACGACAACTGACAGCTTGAGCCCTTCGATGGACCGCTTTACAACCGGCGGCTTGTAAAGGTCATCTTGAATCATTGGAATGTCCACAGGCGGTTAAACGTGAAAGTAAGGAAAAGAAGCAACAGCGTGGCCATCAGTTGACTAGCAAAATAATGTAAATCGAACATCGTACTGCCCAACCAGACGACCAGACCATTTAAAAGGGCGCCCACTGCCGCCACCAAAAAAAACGCGGTAACGCGTAGCTATGAGACTGCGTGGACTCAGTGAAAGTAAACCGGCGGTTACCAAGATACGCGACACATGCTCCGGCAAAAGCGCCGAGCATGGCTGCAAGACCTGCCGGAAAGGCAACGAGCTCTACCAAACCAACAACAACCAAGTAGTGAAACAAAGTCGCTGCGCCACCAACCAGGATGTACGTGTGGAACATGTTTTCTTGAGTACGAGAGTGCGCCACGTTTTTCAGGTTGATGGTTACCGATTTATCCCAGCGGAGGTAATCCCCAAGCACGGACTTTCTGCAGGTCGGGTAAGCGCTCTGGCAACTGGAGCAGGCCACCTTGAGTCTCGTCGAGTCCGAGTAACCTGATCAATTCCTCACGAGTTGCGTTGGTTAGGTGCTGGGCATTTGCCAAGCGAGTCGCAGAATCGGCGTAGAAAGCTTGCTCTCGAGCACGACTAAGACGATTAAAGTTGCCAACAGATTGCATGCGACGAGCCAACTCTGCGCTTGCCTCGGCACTTTCAAAAACCTGCTGCGCGTAATTCAAAGTCTGCTTTGCAGCAACCGCGCGTACCCATGTTTGCCGAACCCGTGTGATGTGATCAACAACCTCGCTGGTCAGGCGCAGTTGCGCTTGCTCAATACGACGCTCTGCGATTCCTTGACGAGCAGGTAAGGTTAATATGTCGAGCAACCCAAACGAAAGGGCTCTACCCAGCTCCAGTTCATCACCAGCGACGAGTCGTTCAAAACTGAACACCGGATTGGAGATTCGCCCACTTTGTGCGGCGACCGCCGACTCGGCCCATCCCTGAGCCAGTAAAGCTTGCAGTGCAGGGCTGTTTACCAAGGCCAACTGGACTGCGTCCTTTTGTCCCAGGGGCGCTTTCAGTAGCGTCGCAGCAGCCTGAGCACGTTGAGTACGCTCCTCATATGTACGTGACAGTGCTAACTTACCTTCGGCAAATCCCGAAACTTCATCGTTGACCCGTCCTACGTTTTGTTCAAAGCTGACGCTCGCACAACCGGTTAATACAGCAACAGTGATGATTGACAGTGGCAGCTTGATACGTGAAACATATGTGACATGCTTCATCATTTTCCGTCTCCATGATGAGTTGCATGCGGGTCTGGGGAAGTTGGCGCTTCTGAGGTGGGTTGACTTGTGGAAATCTCTTTGGCGTAAGCGCGCCAGCCTCCAATACGTTCTACGCGATCATTAGCCTCGCGCCAAGATAAAATCTTTTGATCCGTATAGGCTTGATATCCGCTAATAGCCGATTTGTATTGCAACATCGTCGGCAACCTACTTTCTGTTGTCGAGGGCTGAGTTGGCATTATTGCTTGGGCACTCGCACCAAGTGAAAGTAATGCTAAGGCTCCAGAAATCACTACGTTAAAAAGTGATGTTTGATGAGGCATGGGTGTATGTTGGTAGCACATTTTTTAGATTGATCATTGTGAAGAGATGAGCCTGACAACAATCCGTCAGTTGGATTACAGATTTGTTATCTTCGTGTCAGACTCCATAAAACTTGTCACACTACAAAGTGGCGCAATGAAGGAGGATCGTTTTGAAAATACTGATCGTCGAAGACGAACCCAAAACAGGCGAATACCTGCGGCAGGGCTTACGCGAAGCCGGATTTGTAGTGGATCTGGCGCAAACGGGAATCGATGGTCTGCATTTGGCGGAGCAGGGTGATTTCGAGCTAGTAATTCTGGATGTGATGCTTCCAGGGCTTAACGGGTGGCAGGTCTTGGAGGCTCTTCGTAAGCGTGGCCTGAACATGCCTGCCATGTTTCTGACAGCAAAAGATCAGGTCGAGGACAGGGTCAAGGGATTGGAGCTAGGGGCCGATGACTATCTAGTCAAACCTTTCTCTTTTGCGGAGTTGTTGGCTCGTGTCCGAACCATTCTGCGTAGGGGTAAAAGCAGTACTGAAAATACGACCCTGAAAGTGGCTGATTTGGAATTGGATTTGTTGCGGCGACGAGTATCTCGCGCCGGGAAGCGAATTGACTTAACCGCAAAAGAGTTCGGCTTGCTTGAACTCCTGATGCGCAGACAGGGTGAAGTTTTGCCAAGATCGCTGATTGCATCACAAGTGTGGGACATGAACTTTGACAGCGACACAAATGTTATTGAAGTTGCCATGCGTCGTTTGCGTGTGAAGATTGACGAGGGGCAAGAAGTCAAATTGATCCAAACAGTACGTGGGATGGGCTATGTGCTTGAAATGCCGGAGGCGCATTAAGTGATTAAAAACCTTTCACTCACTAGCCGCCTCACGATTTTTTTTACGTTAGTTGCAGCTACTGTTGTGCTGGGACTCGGGTGGCTTTTCATGGCCTCGGCGGATCGACATTTTTTAGATCTTGATCGTATGGCGTTGGATGACAAACGACAACTTATTGAAGATATTTTGGCCAATTCAAATTCGCTAGAGGATGCTCGTTGGCGACTTGGAGAGTCGCTCGGCCATCATCACGGACTTCTTGTATCGATCAAAAATTCATCAGGCCAAACTTTATTTAAATCCAAAGATTTCGCATTCCAAGACAAACCCTTATTGTCCGTACACGGCAAAGTTGATCTTGCATTGCAAACGTTGAAGAGCGGAAGCAGTGAGTTCCATGTTATTCAATTCCAGGCGGTAGCCAAATACAATCAGGAAGAAATTCTCACAGCCTCTTTGGCGATTGATGCTGAACACCATCAAGAGTTTTTGGATGAGCTTCAGAGTAGCCTTGCAATTTATGCGTTATTTGCAACAATGGTGAGTGGGGTGCTCGGTTGGATTGCAGCACATCAAGGAATGGCTCCGTTGCGAGCGATGAGATCGAGAGCGGCAGAGGTATCGGGGCAACAGTTGGAGGGTCGTATGCCCGTAGATGCTGTTCCTATTGAGATGGCTGATCTGGCAAGAGAGCTGAATCAGATGTTGGATCGGTTGGAAAATGACTTTAGACGTCTCTCGGAGTTTTCATCAGATTTGGCCCATGAATTACGTACGCCAATCAGTAATCTACTTACGCAAACACAGGTGACGCTTTCAATAAAGCGCGACGCTTGCACCTATCGTGACATCCTTGCTTCAAATGCAGAGGAGTTACACCGATTGGCGCGCATGGTGTCGGACATGCTGCTACTGGCTAAAACTGAACGTGGAGTGGACCTTCCACTCAAAGAAGTTTTCTTGGCAGCAGATGATGCCCAGGCTTTGATCGATTTTTACGAAGCGGTGGCTGACGACAAAAAAATTGTATTGACCCTAGAGGGCAATGGCCCGGTCAAAGGTGACCGCCTGATGTTTCGGCGTGCATTGAGCAATCTGATATCCAATGCATTGCGTTATGCTCGCTCCAGCAGTTGCGTGAAAATCATTGTTGTCGATCGGTCAAACTGCACGGAAATTTCAGTTGAGAATAACGGAGAAGACATTGATCCAATTTTGCTGCCAAGATTGTTTGACCGCTTCTATCGCGCTGACCAAGCTCGCTTGCATCTTGGTTCAGATGGGGCGGGCCTTGGTCTAGCCATCACCAAGGCAATAGTGGAGGCGCATGGTGGCAGTGCCTCTGCCTTCTCTGCCCGAGGTACAACTCGGTTCACCTTGAAATTCCCGCAATAAAAGAATCCGCAGGACTATTTAAAAACCGCTTTTTGATGTAACCCTTGAAGTGCTATCCTTTAATTCATAAAGAAACTTCTTCTCCTGCTGTTGCCAGTCCAATGAGAACGGCTGCATCAGGTCTCTCATGGTCAGCCAAGCTGGGTGTGAGCCATCAAGTATCGTCTGAACCACCTTGGGCGACAGGAATGCTAATCTCAGAACGCGACTGACATACGATGGATTGATTTTTTCTGCTGCTGAAAGATCTTCAATCGAAGTGAATTTTCCCTCGTAGAGCATACGTTGCCAACGAAAGCCACGCACTATCAGTTTCACCATTGAGTTATCTATCGTCGCACCTCTTCGGACAACACCGCGACTTCCGTCTGGTAGGACTATTACTGTCTTCCCCGCTCGCGCACGAAACGTCATCGGAATATGAGTCATTTCACTTTCTAAAATATTTTTATTCATGCTGCCTCACGATATTGCGTTTGAGTTATTGATTCACGTAATAATTTCGGCATCCCCTTTGCGTGCCATTTAATTCTGATGCCGTCCTTACGTATCGTGATTCGTTCAATGAGTACCTGAATAATCCGAGCCTGCTCTGCTGGAAAGAGGTGATCCCACACTTGTTCAATATTTTGAAGTGCTGAGATTGATTCTTCCTCGC
>Ga0315899_10007420_pt1 | contig 11771 bp, 10 predicted proteins | sample LakEriMetagenome_2_FD_203518 | JGI IMG/M metagenome (GOLD analysis project Ga0315899, IMG submission 203518) | Freshwater fungal communities from buoy surface, Lake Erie, Ohio, United States - Buoy 4 MA112 | ecosystem: Environmental > Aquatic > Freshwater > Lake | place: USA: Lake Erie, Ohio... | reverse complement strand
ACACGCAAACCCGGTGAGACCGACAAACCCGCTGCCAAGCGGCGCCGGCGCCGAAGTGGTCGAGGTCGCGGCAGAGGGGGTGCAGATGGCGCTACTGAAGGCAGTGGTGAAGGCGGTACTGAATGATCAGTACCGTATCTGCCTACGTTGGCCTCGGCGCCAACCTTGGCGATGCAGCGCACTCGGTGCGCATCGCCATCGATTTGCTGGCACAACTACCGAAAACAAAGCTGAGCGCCTGCTCCTCTTTGTATCGCACCGCACCGATTGATGCCACAGGCGACGACTTCGTCAATGCGGCCGTGCACCTAGACACGCAGCTTGATGCGCATACGCTGCTGGCTGAATTACAGCGCATCGAACACAATTTCGGTCGCGAAAGACCCTTTCGCAATGCGCCCCGAACACTTGATTTGGATCTGCTGGTGTTCGGCAATGACATCATCCGAGACGATGTACTCGAGGTCCCTCACCCGCGCATGGGAAACCGGGCCTTTGTCCTGCTGCCGCTACATGAACTGACCCCGGATCTGGAGATTCCCGGTCTGGGGCCGATCGCGCCGCTGCTGGCCTTGGTCGGGGATCAGGCGATCGAAAAACTAGGTTCTGATCGCTGAGACACCATGACGTATCATCAACGTCTATGAACTTAGAAAAATACCGCTATATCGTCGTTGAGGGGCCAATCGGCGTCGGTAAGACCAGCCTGGCACGCCGCATTGCGGCCGAAACCGGGGCACAGCCACTGTTGGAGCAGCCGCAGGAAAATCCCTTCCTCGAGCGCTTCTATCGAGATTCGACACGTTATGCGCTGCCGACACAGATGTTTTTTCTGTTTCAGCGCATGCACCAACTGCGTGACCTTGCGCAGACCGATCTATTTTCTGCACCGGTCGTCTCCGATTTCTTGCTCGAGAAAGATCCGATTTTTGCGACGCTGACATTGGCCGATGATGAGCTCAACCTGTACCGCCAGATGTTTGATCATCTGACCCAGCAAGCGCCACGTCCAGACTTAGTGATTTATCTGCAAGCGGCGCCATCGACCTTGGCAGAACGTATTCGACGCCGAGGCATCCCGATGGAATCGGGCATCTCGGAATCTTATCTAGAGCGCTTATGCGAAAGCTATAGCCGCTTCTTTCATCACTACGATACCTCCCCGCTGCTGATGGTCAATGCTGAGCACCTCAATCCGATTGAGCGTAGCGATGACTTCGCCCTGCTATTGGAACGTATCGCAGGCATGCGTGGGAAACGCGAATTCTTCAACCGCGGAGAATAATGATGTCCGAGTCATCCAGCACAACGCAGCCAAAAGTCACGCTCACGACGCTAGAGAAAATGCGCGCAAGCGGTGAAAAAATTGCGATGCTCACTTGCTATGATGCGAGTTTTGCTGCACTGATGGATAACTGCGGTGTTGATACGCTGCTGATCGGTGACTCGATGGGTATGGTGGTGCAAGGACACCCCACCACGCTGCCGGTGACCTTGGATCATATTGTGTACCACACCGATTGTGTTGCACGTGGCGCCAAACGCCCTCTGCTGATTGCGGATATGCCATTTGGTACCTATCACACACCGCAGCAGGCCTTGGATAACGCTACCGTACTGATGCGTGCCGGTGCCGAAATGGTCAAGCTCGAGGGCGGTGAGTGGCTGCTGCCGACGGTACAAATGCTGGTCGCACGCGGCATACCGGTCTGCGCGCACTTGGGCCTCACACCACAATCGGTACATCAACTTGGGGGCTTCAGAGTTCAGGCTCGGAAAGACGATGAAGCACAACGCCTGATCGCTGACGCTCTCGCATTACAAGCAGCGGGCGCAGCGATTTTAGTGCTGGAAGCGATTCCCGCAGCTTTAGCCGCAGACGTGACCGCCAAACTGGCGATACCCACCATCGGCATTGGCGCAGGTATTGACTGCTCGGGTCAAGTGCTGGTGATGCACGACATGATCGGTGCCTTCCCAGGTCGGCGACCAAAATTCGTGCGCGATTTCATGCACGGACAATCCAGCGTCTCCGGCGCGATCCGCGCCTATGTCGACGCAGTGAAGCAGCGCACATTCCCTGCTGCCGAGCATAGCTTCTGATCATCCATAGTTCTCAGCCTCGGAGCTTCTGTACACCTGTGCTTATTGGCACTGATACTTATCAGCATTAATACTGTGCCAGCGATGCCCGCATCTGTGGCATCAGCTCATGCGCGGCACCGACCGACATACCCAAATCCCTGACCAAGCCATCATCCAAGCTGTAAACCCAACCATGAATGGTCAAGTCCTGACCGCGCTCCCACGCATCTTGCACGATAGTGGTCTGACAGACATTCAATACCTGCTCAATGACATTCAACTCGCAAAGGCGGTTATGTCTGGCTACGTCATCCATCGAAGCGGGCAATAAATGCTCATGCTTTTGAAACACATCTTGCACATGGCGTAACCAATTATCCGCAAGCCCGACTCGCTTGCCTTCCATCGCGCATTGCACACCTGAGCAGCCGTAATGACCGACCACCATCACATGCTTTACCCCAAGCAGGTCGATCGCAAACTGCAGTACTGACAAACTATTGAGGTCAGTGTGGACCACCACATTGGCCACGTTTCGATGCACGAAAAGCTCGCCCGGATCTAACCCCACAATGGAATTTGCTGGCACACGACTATCCGAGCAACCAATCCAGAGATATTCCGGCGCCTGCTGAGATACCAGATTGCTGAAGAAATCCGGATCTTGCTCAATCATCGACGCCGCCCACTGTCGATTATTTTCGACCAGCTGACTGAGAGCCTTGTCGAATAAATTTTTTTCAGTCATCGCCACCTCATCTCAAACATGCAAAGGATTGTAACTGAGCCACTCTGATACCAACAGGCAAATGCATCATCAATCGTCTGGACTGGGAAAACCGAACTATTCGGCACCTTTTCGGTGCGGCCACCGGTCGCTGATTTATACAGAGAGGTGCAATTAATTAATATTTGAAGCAAGCATAATTAGCAGCCATTATGAAAACCTTAACACCTATTGAGTCATCGCACGAACTTCCTAAACTGACTTCGCGCTTGAATACATTGAGCAAAGCCAAACAGCATTGCTCAAAGTTCTAGGAAAAATCAAGCAGGGACGTTTGAAATCCTAACAATGAAGGAGATGGTAATGTTGATGACGCCTGAAACAGCCAGCTACACAACTCGGCTAACCGAAACGCCACAACCGGCCTGGCCGCGACGCATGATGCAACAGGTTGACAAAATTTATGACCCAAGCTTACGCACGCTCTGGAAGTTCATGAAGCCAATTGGAATACCCTGCTTCAATCAGAATATGCTCGAAGAGCTACACTATGTTTTCAACGAACTACAAACAGGTCAGGGCCACATTATCGACGGTGAAACTTGGGTTCCAGTCGATTACTCAGTCATAGCCTCGCGCCGTAGCGGAGTTTTCAACTTGGGTGGCGATCTGATGCTATTCCTAAATCTGATTCAGGAAAAAGATCGTGAAGGCTTATTGAATTATGCGATGTACTGTGTTGATAGTCTTTATACGCGCATTATTGGCCATGATGCATCTACTGTTACGATATCACTGGTACAAGGCGATGCACTCGGTGGCGGATTTGAATTAGCACTCGCAAGTGACCTCATCGTTGCCGAAGCTGGCACCCGCTTGGGCTTACCCGAGATTTTGTTTAATCTTTTTCCTGGAATGGGTGCCTACAGCTTTTTGGCACGTCGCATTGGCACTCGAAAAACAGAAGCGATGCTACTCAGTGGGAACATCTATACCGCAGAGCAATTAGCAGAAATGGGTGTCGTCGACATTATCGCACCCGTTGGCGAGGGCAAGCGCACCGTCGAACAATGGATCAGAAAGCATCATCATCACCTCAATGGGATGCGGTCAATCTATGACTGCCGAAGACATGTGTGGCCGATCTCGCACAAAGAAATCACCGATATTGCAGTGATGTGGGTAGATGCAGCACTGAAAATTCAAGAAATAGACCTAAGAATGATGAGGCGCCTGCTCAAGGCCCAAAGCACGCAGCATTCGAGCTATCGGTACCCGGTAAATCCTATTGAGATAGCTGACCAAGTTGTCGCCTGAGATGGCGGGAGAGTCTTGTTCGTTTTAAGACTCTCCATTTCGACTCCTACGCCACCATCAATTCTGCGGTAAATCGCTGATTAATTGCCTTAATAAATAAAAATTTATGTCGACGCTATCGACGACTTTCTCAACTAAATCTGGCGATTCAAATGATTGAATTAATTCAATCAGACTGGCAAGATGATCATCGTCTAATGTGCCATGTGAATCAAGAAAGCTAAAACCTCTTGCCACTGGATAGTCGATCGCTCTGGATATCGACTGAGCGATACTTGATGCATAGCTCGCAGACATGAGTTCAAGCACATAAATCATTCCGATGACACAGTGCGGATCGACATGATCGATCGCGTGATAATTATAAGAAAGCATTACTCGTGCTGCTGGGCTAGGATTAACATTTAACAAACCATCAGACTTGTACCCGAGTTGCTCGAGATCATTCATCACCATGTTCTCATGGCCTTTCTCATGCTCGATATGCTCGTAAAGATACAGCCGTAAACTGGTATACCGATCTGCGCAGCGTCCTGCAGCTACAGCCATCAGAGGACAGAAATTAGATACGATCGGATAGAGTTGGGCTAAGAATTTGGCATATGACGATTTTGAGTAAGTCCCGCCGAGCATGGCTCGCAACTGCGGTAGCGCCTCCATTTGATGCCGGTGTCGTCCCGTTGTTTCAGCCAATAAGTTATTCATGAACGAATATCTCCGTTTAGGTTATCGATATCCATCCTGTCTCTTGATTTCATTTGTTTTCGTTCAAATTGCATACGATCTCCGACCGTCCCGGTTGCGTTGATAAATCTCCAATGCTTGGCAAAGCTGTTGAAAGCACTCGGTTAATTGATTTTTGATCTCGACTTGCTTTTCCTGCAGCATGTCATCCGAGAGCTTTTCGATGTAGGCACATAACTGCTTGAGTGAAGTGGCACCGATACTCAGGGCTGAACCACGCAACGCATGCATGGCAGAAGAAACTTGGGCATAGTCTGACCTGATAAGACTTCGATCAAAGTTACCAATCAATCTTCTTCCCTCGCTAATAAACTCCGCAATCAGCTCATCGACAAATGCGGGGTCTTGGCTCATAGACTCTAGATTATTCAGCTTGACCGAATCAAGAACAGAAGTATTGATTTCTTGTCCTGTATGCGCGTCTGCAACATGCTCATTCTGCTTTGAGGCAAGCGCCGGACGATTTGCCTGAACCAGGCGGTCGAGAGTATTTAGAAAATGTGAAACTTCGATGGGCTTAGAAATATATGCGTCTGCACCTGCTGCAAAGCTTTCATCGCGTGCTTCTTGGGTAACACTCGCTGAAAAAATGATTATGGGTGTTTTGGCTAATGTTCCGCCCATCATTCTGCAAAAACGTACTACTTCAAGCCCAGAGACTTTCGGCATGTTCATATCAATGACCATGGCATCAAACTGTTGTGTAGCTATGATATCGATACCCTCTTCGCCATCTTGGGCCAGTGTGCACTGGTGACCTGCCCGCCCAAGAATTTTCTGTAGCACTTTTCGGTTAGTTGGATTGTCTTCAACAATTAAGATCGATAAACCATCTCGATTCTTGCTGTGTGGGGCATCCTGCACGCAGTGCGCATCGCTGGTTATGGACATACCTGAGGATGCTTGCATAGGTTGGCGCGACCGCGACACCGTGCTCAGTGCTGCCGACTGAGCATGAAGCAAGTGACGGATGTGATCGATGCTGAATGGTTCTGGCAGTATTGAGAAGAATCCCAGCTGCCCGGCTATACGACTTATGTCGTCCAATAGAAGATCTGCAGCGGGTACCAGAACAATCATCATCGACCTATCGGCTTCAAGCCGGATCAGGCGTTGCGCAGCACTACTCAGCCACTCCTGAAATGCCTCAGTGCCGGCATACCCGACCATGGTGACGCGTAGGAAGATCATCGATAGGGATGTCCCCTGCAGATGACGCTGACCAAGGATATCTTCGGCTTGCCTCAGATCTTGGACTGTCAGCGGCAGCACCTTACCCAAGAATGCCAATTCTTTTGCTAATCGCCAGCAGCCCCCATCAGGGTCGATAATCATGCTTTGCTCCCGACTCAGCAAGCAAGTGTCGTCAAGGTCTAAAACTTTGCCAAAGCTGATCTCGAACCAAAACTCACTACCGACCCCAGGTCGACTGCGTAATCCGATCTGCCCACCCATCAATTCAACCAGTTGCTTACAGATCGTGGTACCCAGGCCGGTTCCGCCGTACTTTCTAGCGGTAGCGCTATCGGCCTGCGTAAAACTCTCGAAAATCTGATCCTGTACTGACTCGTGAATACCAATACCAGTATCTTCAATCGCAAAATGTAGTACGACGGAGTCTTCCTTACTGTGGCATAACCGAACCTTGACCGAAATTCTTCCTTGCTCAGTGAACTTAACTGCGTTACCGATGAGGTTGATAAGTATTTGCCGTAAATGATGGGGATCCCCTCGCAGTATCGGCGGGACCGCACAGTCGATCTGGCGTATCAGGCGTACCGTCTTTGCGTCGATCCGGTAGCTGAACACCGCCAGAATATTTTCAATCAAGGCATAAAGATCAAACTCGACGTGCTCTACTGCCATCTTTCCAGCTTCGATCTTGGAAAAATCAAGCACATCTTCGATCTGGGAAAGCATCATTTGTGACGTGGTAGTCATGCAATCGAGCATTTCCCTTTGCTCGTGATCTATTTTGGTACTTTTCAGCAGATCCACCATGCCAATGATGGCATTCAGCGGCGTTCTTAGCTCATGGCTAACGGCACATATAAACTGACGCTTGGCAAGATTGGCACTATTTGCTTGATTCAATGCCGTGAACAAGCGGCCAACTAGCAAATTGAAATACATTGAGATCAGCAGGGTGCCCAGCCAAAGCCCGATCGATAGTTTCTTCTCTGCAGCCCAGTACGGCTCGGTTGTCACTACGACACCAAAACCCAGCAATGTAAAACCCAAGGAAATTAGTAAGTATTTTTGCCCGAAGCGAAAACCGTTACCGATGATGATCCAAAGATAAAGAAAATAAAGCGGCGCAGCATGAACACCACCAACCGTCAGCAAGACGGTAAGCACACCGGTGTCTAACAAAATGGCACAGATACGGCGTATCGGAACCTCACTTGGCTTGATGAGAATGCTGATGCAAATGGATACCGAAGCACAAAGGAAAAAAGTAAGCACCAGCCTTAGGTCGATAGTTAACTGTGGTGTCGATACCTTTAGGGAATCATTGAAGCACTCGAAGTAGTACATCAATACGGTGCCAATAAGGATGCGCACAGCTGATTGCTCAAGCTCGCTGTTGCGCTGCCCCTTCCGGTACCTAACAATGACCCTCCACAGGTATCTGATAGGACTCGGAGCATCTGCGATCGAGATAGCTCGTTGCAACATATTTGGGCACCTTCAACAACAGCTAAAGCGATGAGTCTAGCCTCGGCTATGCGGAATCTCGCGTGGTAATTGAAATGTGCAAATCCCTATGCGCATCACGCAACATCACAGTTGCTTTGTGAGCATGATCTTGAACCGTAGTGCGTAGATCGAACCGCAATGCCGAAAGAAAGGGGCACCAACAAAAACGCCGACAGAGCGTCGGCGTTTTCTGATTAGGTGGCGAGGAAGGTGTGCGAATGCCCTCGGAAACAGGAATAGCCTGAGAGGCTAGGCCAGATTACTCGAAGAATTCCTTCACTTTATCCATCCAACTCTTGCTTTGTGGACTGTGCTTGGCACCGCCCTCGGCAGTGAGTTGCTCAAATTCACGCAGTAGGTCTTTTTGCCGATCAGTGAGTTTGATCGGTGTTTCTACAACCACGTGGCAGAACAGATCACCGGGAAATCCGGAACGCACACCTTTAACACCTTTACTGCGCAAGCGAAAAGTCTTACCGCTTTGAGTGCCTTCAGGAACGCTGAAGGACACCTTGCCAGAGAGTGTTGGCACCTCGATCTCTCCACCGAGCGCTGCCTTCGCAAAAGAAATCGGCATCTCGCAATGCAGATCATCACCGTCACGCTGAAAAACTGCATGCTGCTTGATATGAATTTCTACATAGAGATCGCCCGGAGGGCCACCGTTCATACCGGGCTCACCATTGCCTGTTGAGCGAATTCGCATACCGTCATCAATACCTGCCGGGATTTTGACCTCAAGCGTCTTGTTGCGTTTGACGCGGCCTGAACCAGCACAAGGACTGCAAGGATCTGCGATCACCTTACCGGAGCCATGGCACTTCGGACAGGTCTGCTGAATACTGAAAAAACCTTGTTGCATCCGGACCTGACCATGACCTCCGCAAGTACCACAGGTTGTCGCTGAAGTACCCGGCTTTGCACCCGAGCCATGGCATGTATCGCACTCATCCCACGACGGCACTCGTATCGTGGTGTCGAAGCCGTTAGCCGCTTGTTCAAGCGTGATATCGAGGTTGTAGCGAAGATCAGCGCCGCGGTATACCTGCGGGCCACCGCGCTGCCGACCACCGCCACCAAAGATGTCGCCAAAAATATCGCCAAAGGAATCCGAGAAACCACCACCAAACCCGGCACCTGCACCGCCCGCACCACCCATATTCGGGTCAACTCCAGCGTGGCCAAAGCGGTCATAAGCTTCGCGCTTTTGCGGATCAGACAGCATCTCGTAGGCTTCTTTTGCCTCTTTGAATTTGTCTTCTGCCTGCTTGCTATCCGGATTGCGATCCGGATGGAATTTCATGGCGAGCTTGCGATAGGCCTTTTTTATTTCTTCGTCCGAAGCGTTCTTCGCTACACCGAGCGTTTCGTAAAAATCGCGTTTTGCCATGGTTGAATGTCCTGACTACGCTCGGACAGGGCAGACCCCATCCAAGCAAAAAACCGGGCGGAACAAATCGCCCCGACCCGGCATAAGCAACACAGCCTCGCTGTGTGCAGTGGTAATTATTTGTCTTTCACTTCCTTGAAGTCGGCATCAACGATATCGTCTTGCGCACTCTTCTCACTTGGCGCTGCGGCCTCGGCCGATGAAGCACCAGCGCCGGCACCGGCTGCCGCCTGCTGTGCCTGCATATCGGCGTACATTTTCTCGCCTAGTTTTTGTGCCGCAGTCGAAAGCACTTCGATCTTGGCATCGATCGTTGCCTTATCGGTACCTTTCAAGGCCTCTTCAAGGTCCTTGATCGCCGCTTCAATTTTTTCTTTTTCACCAGACTCCAGCTGGTCGCCGTGCTCGCCCATTGCTTTCTTGGTCGAGTGCACCAGTGCATCACCCTGATTGTGTGACTCAGCCAGTTCTTTAAGGCGATGATCTTCCGCAGCATTCGCCTCGGCATCGCGCACCATACGCTGAATCTCTTCCTCGGTCAGACCCGAGTTGGCTTTGATGGTGATCTTGTTTTCCTTGCCGGACGCCTTGTCCTTGGCCGACACATGCAAGATGCCGTTGGCATCGATATCGAAGGTCACTTCGATCTGTGGCATACCGCGCTGTGACGGCGGAATACCCTCGAGGTTGAACTCACCCAATGCCTTGTTACCCGAGGCCATCTCACGCTCGCCCTGATACACCTTGATGGTCACTGCGGGTTGGTTATCTTCGGCAGTCGAGAACACCTGACTGAACTTAGTCGGAATGGTGGTGTTCTTCTTGATCATCTTGGTCATCACACCGCCCAGCGTCTCGATGCCGAGCGACAGCGGCGTAACGTCGAGCAGCAGCAAATCTTTGCGATCACCGGAGAGCACTGAGCCTTGAATCGCAGCACCGACGGCAACTGCTTCATCGGGGTTGACGTCTTTGCGCGGCTCCTTGCCGAAGAACTCCTTGACCTTCTCTTGTACCTTCGGCATACGGCTCTGACCACCAACCAGAATCACATCGTCGATGTCAGACACTTTGACACCTGCATCACTAATCGCGGTACGGCAGGGTTCAATAGTTTTCGAGATCAAATCCTCGACTAGCGACTCCAACTTGGCGCGTGTAATTTTCAGCGTCAAGTGCACCGGCGCGCCGTTGGCCATGGCGATATAGGGTTCGTTGATTTCAGTTTGCTGCGACGATGACAGCTCGATCTTGGCGCGCTCCGCCGACGCTTTGATACGCTGAAGCGCGATCGGGTCCTTCGCTAAATCGAGGCCATTGATCTTCTTGAATTCCTCAATGATGTGATCAATCAGACGCTGGTCGAAGTCTTCACCACCCAAGAAGGTGTCACCATTAGTGGAGAGCACCTCGAACTGCATCTCGCCATCGACGTCCGCAATCTCGATGATCGACACGTCAAAAGTGCCACCACCGAGGTCATACACTGCGATCTTGCGATCACCTTTGCCAGATTTGTCGAGACCGAATGCGAGCGCTGCTGCAGTTGGCTCGTTGATGATGCGCTTGACGTCTAGGCCTGCGATACGACCTGCATCTTTAGTCGCTTGACGCTGAGCATCATTGAAATAAGCCGGTACCGTGATCACGGCTTCGGTAACTTCCTCGCCGAGATAATCCTCGGCCGTTTTTTTCATTTTGCGCAGCACTTCTGCGGATACCTGCGGTGGTGCAAGACGTTTGTCGCGTGCGAGTACCCAGGCATCACCGTTATCGGCCTTCACGATTTCATACGGCATCAGGCCGATGTCTTTCTGCACTTCCTTTTCTTCAAACTTACGACCGATTAGACGCTTAACCGCGAACAAAGTGTTCGTTGGGTTAGTGACCGCCTGTCGCTTGGCCGGCGCGCCGACCAAAATCTCGCCGTCATCCTGATAGGCGATGATCGAGGGCGTCGTACGCGCACCCTCGGAGTTCTCGATCACCTTCGGCTGGTTGCCCTCCATGATCGCAACGCAGGAATTGGTGGTTCCGAGATCGATGCCAATGACTTTGCCCATGATGGATATTCCTTATGAATCTGAAACAGTTTAGATGCCGAATGTGGTCCGATATGCGGCGAGTGCAATGCTTTTCAAGTCGACTGCGAGACGGTCACCAGTGCGGGCCGCAGTAGCCGATCGGAGATCATGTAGCCCTTCTGCAGCACAGTGACGATCGTGTTCGCTTCCTGCTCGGCCGGCACCATTGAAATCGCCTGATGCTTCATCGGATCGAGTTTCTCGCCCTGCTGCGGGTTCACCTCGATCAGACGATGTTTGTCAAAAGCTGCCACCAGTTGCTTGAGGGTCATATCGACGCCCTCTTTCAATGATTCGATCGACGGGGTCTCGACCTTCAGCGCCATCTCGAGACTATCCTTCACCGGCAGTAGCGCCTCGGCGAACGACTCGATCGCAAACTTGTGCGCCTTTGCAATATCTTCCTGCGCGCGACGCCGGGTGTTATCTGCTTCTGCCTTGGCGCGCAGATAGGCATCCTGCATTTCCGTTAGCTTGGCCTGCGCCTCGACCAGTTGAGTGGTCAGGGCATCACCCGCTTCCACGCCCTCAAGCTGCGGCCCTGCCGCAGCCTCAGCATGCGACGGTTCCGTAGCGGCTGCGGGAGCCGCCTGGGCCTCCGCCGGGTTCGGATGCTGTTCGCCTTGGGTCATAAAATCTCCAGTAAATACATAGACTTGCAGAGCAATGCAGGAGATATGGGGATGTTGTGTAACTTTTCAAGACAAGCGGCGTTTGACGCCGC
>Ga0315899_10007419_pt1 | contig 11772 bp, 9 predicted proteins | sample LakEriMetagenome_2_FD_203518 | JGI IMG/M metagenome (GOLD analysis project Ga0315899, IMG submission 203518) | Freshwater fungal communities from buoy surface, Lake Erie, Ohio, United States - Buoy 4 MA112 | ecosystem: Environmental > Aquatic > Freshwater > Lake | place: USA: Lake Erie, Ohio... | reverse complement strand
TTCAACTGTTGCTGCAAGCATGAGTGTTTCCGGACATTCCGGACCCGAGAAGGTTGCTGACACAACATAGATTCCGTCATTGGCGAATTCATGAAGAATTTCAATACCGCCTGTGGTTGCGTTACCATCACCGAAGTCCCATGTCACATTGCCAACGGGTGTTTCCTGCAAATAGAACAAGTAGTTGTTGCAGGATTGCTCAACAGCAATTAAAGCGGTAGGACACGCTTGAGCGATGATAGAAGAAACAATCAACGCAAGGATAAGCATGTATGATTTCATGATGGATAAGGTTTTACTGATGACACGAAATTAGAGGCAGTGGTTGCATCTTACACAAAGCGAGGATCGGTTTCCATCACATGCCCGCAGGATTTGCAGGTGCGATAAGATGGATTACCATAAAATTCGCGGAAGCGCGGCAGGAAGTCTGTTTCGATATTGTTCAACACGAAGCGGTATTCGTGCAGGAGGTTATTACATTTTTCGCAATACCACTGAAGGCCGTCGATCATATTGCGATCGGCACGCTTGCATTCGATGACGAGGCCTACGGTGTTTTCACCTCGGCGAGGTTGATGCGGAACGTTGGCGGGGAGAAGGAACATTTCGCCTTCTTTGACGTGAATATCTACCGCCTTGCCGTCTTCTTGCACACCAACAACAATATCTCCTTCAAGTTGGTAGAAGAGTTCTTCTGTTTCGTTGAGGTGATAGTCCTTGCGCGCATTGGGCCCGCCGACAATCATCACCACATAGTCGCCTGACTCATGATAGAGGTTTTTGTTTCCGACCGGTGGCTTGAGTAAGTCACGGTTGTCGGTAATCCATTGTTTGAGGTTGAATGGTCGGCGAATCATGGTGCAATCAAATTACTCAACCGGCATAGGTTGACGCATTGGTGATGGAAAAGAGCAGGTCGGGATTTTCTTCTACGGCTGTTCCGATGACGACCATGTCGGCACCGGCGGCAAACGCTTCGCGGGCTTGGTCTTCATGACGAATACCGCCACCGGTAATTATGGGCGTTGCAACGGCATTGCGCACTGCGCGAATCATTTCAGGTGATATCGGCATTTGTGCCCCGCTACCACCGTCGAGATACATGCATTTCATGCCGATCATTTCTCCGGCCATTGCCGTTACAGCAGCGATTTCCGGTTTGTGATGGGGGATAGGAAATGTTTGGCTGACATACGTCGCTGTGGTATTGTTTCCGCAATCGACGAGCATATAACCGGTGCTAATGATTTCCAGCGATGATTTACTCAGCTTGGGCGCTGCACTGACGTGATGACCGATGAGCAATTCTGCGTTGCGACCTGAAATGAGTGAGAGCAGCAAAATGGCATCCGCATGATCGCTGACTTGGTCGGGGCTTCCCGGGAACAAGACCAGCGGAAGTTCAAGGTGCTTTTTAGCCAGCTTCAGGCATTGATTAAAGTGATCCTGGGTGAGCAGACTACCACCGATGAGCACTGCGGTCACTTCGGTGTGACGGAGTAATTCCGCCATGGCCTTCATTCGGCTTTCGTCATGCACCTTGTCGGGGTCAATCAAAACGGCCACGCCTTTTCGGTTGTGGATGCGCAGGGATTGTAATGTTCTAAAGAATGACATGGGCGCTTCAGGCTAATTTTAGTTTAGCGAATTTGAGCAACAATTGCTTTTGTCCGGCAGATGGGAAGAAAATTGTGGCTTTCATATCGGCATCTTCTCCTTCCAGCGCCACCACTTTTCCTTTGCCGAATTTATCGTGTACCACATCAACGCCAACTTGAATTTCATTTGCAGTCGCATAAGTTCCTTCCATGGGAATTGCCGTCTGCGTGTTGGTGGACGTCACGCGTTTGAATCCCGGCGGAGGCGATACGGGAGTAACGGGCTCAGGCGGTGCCTGTGGTTTCGGAGCTTGAGGCTTGTTGCCGAAGCTTCCTTTGTTGAAGAAGTTTCCGCGTTCCGCCTTGAAGTCGATGCTTTTCGGAGTGGATACCGGAGCGCGCTCGGGCGCGGGCATTTCTAAATATTGCTCGTCAATTTCTTCAATGAATCGCGATGGTTCGCAGTATTGCAGTTGTCCCCAGCGGTAGCGTGTGAGCGCGTAACTCAAGGTCGCTTTCTTCTCAGCGCGTGTCATGGCCACGTAAAACAGTCGTCGCTCTTCTTCGAGTTCTTCGCGCGAGTTCATACTCATTTGCGAAGGGAAGAGTTGTTCCTCCAAACCAACGATATTGACGTAAGGGAATTCAAGACCTTTCGCGGCGTGGATGGTCATCATAGATACTTTACCCTGATCGTCGTCTTTTTCATTGTCGGCATCGGTGAGCAGTGCGATGTCAATCAGGAAATCTCCCAAGGCATGGATGCGATCGGGGAATTCCGGGTCTTCGCGATCACTGAATTCTTTCATACCGTTGAGCAACTCCTGGATGTTTTCGTAGCGAGCAAGTCCTTCGGGTGTTTTGTCGCTGTAAAGTTCCTTGAGCAAGCCCGACTCTGAGGCGATTTGGTGTCCCAGGTCGTAGGCATTCTTGGTGTCGAGACTAACCGCAAAACTCCGGATCAGCAGCACGAATTCATTCACCTTGTGCATGGTTGCGCCACTGAGGCCAACTTCATGTGAGCGGCCAATCATTTCCCAAATGCTGATGTTGCGTTCGGAAGCACCCACAATAAGTTTGTTGATGGTGGTGTCGCCTATTCCTCTGCGCGGATAGTTGATGATGCGCTTAAGGGATTCTTCGTCGTTGGGATTGCAGGTCAGACGGAAATAAGCGATGACATCCTTGATTTCCTTACGCTGATAGAAGCTTTGTCCACCGTAGATTTTATAAGGAATATTCAATTTGCGCAAGGCTTCTTCGAACGAACGGCTTTGCGCGTTGGTGCGATAGAGAATGGCGAATTGGGAAGCATCGGCGCCATCTTCGCTGCGAATACTGAAGATCTGGTTGGCGACGAAATTACCCTCGTCATTATCAGTCATGGCGCGATGCACCTTGATGAGTGAACCTTGATCGTTGGCCGTCCAAACGGATTTCTTGATCTGCTCCTTGTTTTTGGAGATGATGGAATTGGCCGCTTCCACAATGGTTTTTGTGCTGCGGTAATTCTGCTCCAGTTTATAGAGGCTGTATTCGGGATAGTCGTTTTGAAAGTTGAGAATGTTCTGGATGTTCGCACCGCGGAATGCGTAAATACTTTGTGCATCGTCACCCACTACACACACGTTTTCAAATGCTGCACCGAGCTGCTTGATGATGAGGTACTGTGAGAAGTTGGTATCCTGATACTCATCCACCAGGATGTATTGAAACTTGTGCTGATACTTGTGCAGGACATCCGGAAAATCGCGCAGCAGTTCATTCGTCTTGAACAGCAAATCATCGAAGTCCATCGCTCCTGCTTTAAAGAGTCTCAGGTTGTATGCGATATAGATTTCGCCCATCTTCGGTTTACCCGAAGTTTGGTCATCGGCTTGGATTTGCGCGTCGCGTGCGTAGTCTGCCGCGGAAATCAGGTTGTTCTTGCTGGATGAAATACGGTTGTATACCAGTGAAGGCTTGTAGATTTTATCATCAAGTCCCATTTCCTTAATGATGTCCTTGATGAGGTTTTTGGAATCTGCTGTATCGTAGATCGAGAAGTTTCGCGGATAACTGATGCGCTCACTTTCGATACGCAGGATGCGCGCAAAAACGGAGTGGAAGGTGCCCATCCATATGTTGCGCGCTTCGAATGCACCAACGAGTTTGCCGATACGTTCTTTCATCTCTCGGGCCGCCTTGTTGGTAAAGGTGAGCGCAAGAATTTGAAACGGATCCACTCCCTGATGAATGAGGTTGGCAATGCGGTAAGTAAGTACGCGGGTTTTTCCGGATCCGGCGCCAGCGATAACCATCAGAGGTCCGTTGACGTGCGCCGCTGCCGCGCGCTGCGCATCGTTAAGTTCTGTTAGAAAGTCGGTTGAATTGTTCACCTCGCGAAAGTAATTCGAGGCGCCGCAAGAAATCGCTGCGGAATATGAACAAGTGCTAAACGAAGTGAGGATAAATGTTAACCGAAATTCGGAATCGCATAGGCCTTCACCATCTTGTCGTCGATTGTTTTTCCCGAAAGAATGACAAGGCGTTCCATCACGTTGCGGAATTCGCGCACGTTGCCTGTCCACTTCAACTCTTGCAGTGCCTTGAGGGCGGATGCTGTGATTTCCTTTTTGGGCTGGCCGTATTCTTCGGCAATGAGGTTTAGGAAATGTTCGGCAAGCATAGGAATGTCCTCTTTTCGTTCGCTCAACGATGGCACACGCATGACGATTACTGATAGTCGGTGAAAGAGGTCTTCCCGAAAATTACCGGCCTCGATTTCCTTGCGTAAATCTTTATTGGTGGCGGCGAAAACACGAACGTTCACTTTGAAGTCTTTGTCGCCTCCAACACGGGTAATCTTGCTTTCTTGAAGGGCTCGCAGGACTTTGGCTTGGGCGGCCATCGACATGTCACCGATTTCATCCAGAAAGAGTGTTCCATTATCGGCGAGTTCGAACTTGCCCTGGCGTGTTTTGATGGCCGATGTGAAGGATCCTTTTTCGTGACCGAAGAGTTCGCTTTCGATGAGCTCTGTCGGAATAGCGGCACAGTTCACTTCAATAAAGGGGCCTTGTGCGCGCTCGCTTTTCTCATGAAGTTGGCGTGCAACAAGTTCTTTTCCTGATCCATTGCCGCCGGTGATTAATACACGTGCTTCCGTCGGGGCCACCGTGTCAATCATTTTTTTGATTTCCATGATGGCATTGCTTTCTCCGACAATGCTACTGCCCGCTGACTTATTGATTTTTTTGCGAAGCGTTTTCGTTTCTTTCTGAAGCGCTTGCTGATTGCTGGCGTTGCGCACACTCACCAAAATGCGATTCAGGTCGAGTGGTTTTTGGATGAAGTCGTAAGCGCCTTTCTTGAGCGCTTCCACAGCGGTCTCAACGTTGCCATGACCGGTAATCATAATCACCGGCGTTTCGACACCCTTTTCTTTCAATTTGGACAATGCTTCCATGCCGTCCATGCGAGGCATTTTGATGTCGCAAAAAATGACATCGAAGGTTTCCTTTTCAAGGATTTTCAGGGCAGTTGGACCGTCCTCTGCCTCGGTAATCGTGAAGGATTCATACTCGAGGATTTCGCGCAGTGCTTTGCGGATGGCTTGCTCGTCATCGATGATAAGGATTTTACTCATAGTGTCAGGGGGCTTTTTGCTTACTTCGATTTGCCGGTCGCCTTATTCTTGAACAGGAAAACCGAGTTTAAACTGAGCACAGCAACGGACATCACAATCAGGAAACTGACGTTTGGCGAGTACTTTGGGCTGAGGTATGCCACGATAATGATTGCAATGGAAAATGCGTAGAGAATGAAACAGGTTTGACGGTGGCTGAATCCTAAGGCCAATAATTTGTGATGGATGTGGTTTTTATCGGCAGAGAAAGGGGACCTTCCGGCCATTGCGCGCAAGATGAATACCCGCAGCGTGTCAATCAAGGGGTAAGCTAAAATGGCCATGGCTAAAACGGGTTTCGGCACGGGTTCCATGTGCTCTAGCATACGCTTGACCGGGAATTCAATCAGTTTCACCGCCAGAACAAATATCACCAGACCAATAATCAGCGATCCCGAATCACCCATAAAGAGTTTGGCCGGTTGAAAATTGAATACGAGGAAACCCAGCAGCGCACCCGCCAGACCGGTAGCAAGAAGTGCCAGCGGCTGGTCGCCGGTTCTGTAGAACCAATAGGCAAAAGCCATACTGGCAATGAAGCCAAATCCCGCTGCCAACCCATCCACACCATCAATAAGATTGATGGCATTTACAATCACAACATATACGAACATGGAAAGGGTGAGACTCAACCAATAGGGAAGGCTGTCGACGCCAAACAACCCCCAGAACTGGGTGATGCGTATATCGGCAACATATACAAGTATGAAACCGATGAGCATATGCACCAATAGTTTCTTGGCCGGTGATACACCAATGATGTCATCCTTTAATCCCAGAAAGAAGAGGATGAACATACACGCCACGAGGTATTTGAATTCGTTGAGCGCTTCGATGGGATAATAGTTTTCACCGAGAATCCAGCCTTCTTTCGACGGGAACCACAAGCTGTATCCGATGATTGTTCCTGCGAAGATGACGATGCCACCAATGGTTGGAACTGAACGACGGTGTAACTTGCGTGCGTCGCCCGGTTCATCCACCAAGTGCTTGAGTTTGGCAACTTTAATAAGTGAGGGTGTCGCAATCAACACCAGGATGAAGGCGGTTAGAAACGAACCTAATAGTTGTCTGATAATCTCTGTCACGATACTTACTTGGCTTAAGGTCAGGGCGAAATTACGGCATTACCTTGCAAAACGCGCAGTGTTTTTTCAGTCTGAACAACGCCTTTAGCTTTACTGATAATCGTTATAGTGATTCAGCAATTGCGCACGGATTCCCAACCATAGCCAGGTTGTTCCCGCAATCGAGCTTGCTATAATCGGATTGTTTTGAAACGTAAATCCAGCAACCACAGAGGTGCGCGTTTGAGGCTGCACAATCCATCCGCATTGGATGTCGAGTTGTTGCCGCTGCTTTTCCGGCCAGGCAGCGATAGTTTGAAAAATACCATCGGGGTTCGCTTCGAAGTCGCTTCCCGGTCCTTGACTTTGTTTGAGGTCGTTCACTTTTACTTCTGCCCAAAAGCGCTGCCTGTGGTAATTGGCGATAAACACCCATTCACGGAATGCTCCTCCGGCGGGGTGTCCAAGCGGCTGATTCACGTGGGCGTATTGCTGAAGCGCGAAACGACTGGCATAAACGAAATCGGACGCCGTATTGAACTCACTTTGGATGTCAAGTCCCTCCACGAGGTCGAACACGCGGAAACCGAATTGATACCCCATACGTTGATCACGCGGTGAATCAGCAGCGCATTGGGCATAGAGCATGAATTTCTGCTTGAAACGCCAGGCCATGTTCAATCCTAGCATGCCGTTGTTTTGGGAGTCAAGACCCTGCGCGGCGCTGTGAACGCCAAGGATGGGAACTGCCGCCATAGCCGACGGTGCGTGGGTGCCCGTGCTGTCGAATCGATTCCAGATGATACTCTCAAACAACCCAACCTCGAATGAGGGGTGTGGAGTGTAACTTAGATAATGAACACTGGCGCTCTTGGGTTTGAAGAGCGATTCAGGGACTTCTCCTTGAGGCAAGCGCTCCAGGGTGCGCAACTCTGCGTAGAGGGTGCTGTAGGTCAGTCGATCGTCGAACAGCGAGAAACGTGCCTTAACAAACGGATAGACAAACGATGCATCGCTCCAGAGCAGTGAGCGATAACCATGGCCATAGTGGTGTTTGCCCTGACCGATTTGCAGCGTTATGTTGTTTCGCGGAACATAGGTGACATGAGAGGTTGCCAGTGCGAAATCGTAGCCGTTTTCCTTGTAACGCTTGGTTCTTCCAAAACCTGGATAGATGCCGTACCGATTGTTGAAGGCCTGCAGGTAGTCAGGCACTACCGTTTGCGTTTCAAAAAAGGAAGTTTCGAAAAACAGTTTTTTGCCCACACGACCTCTCAACAGCAGTCCGCGCTGATTGAAAAAGAGATTCGCTGAATTCCATGCTCCGGTGTCGGCAATGTCTTTACCGGCGTATGCGTCGAGCACTGGATCGAGCGTGAGCTCATACTGCTCGTCGCGAATATCGACCAGGTGATCATACATCAATTTTGCACGGAACTTTGAACGCCCTGCGGCAGCGGAATCTCGCTCAATAGCTGCGCCATCGCTTTGAAGCTCGATGGAAAGCAGTGGTTTTTCGGCAAGATGAAGTGCAGGCAAAGAATCCTGCAGGGCCGACGACGTGGCGCTATTCGTCCAGGCGCGATGCAGAGGAATATAGAGTGATTGTGATCGGCCGATGGCGCCGAATCCCATCAGCAATACGATTGCTGTTAGACGTGTGATGAATGGAGTAATGGTCATTTCGCGCGCAGTTGCGAAAGCTCATATTGCTGGAACTCTTGGTAGACGGCAGCAATACCGTTGCGCAAATCGATGCGGTGTTTCCATCCGAAACGGTGAATACGGCTTACATCCATGAGTTTGCGCGGTGTGCCGTCGGGCTTTTCCGTGTTCCATCGGATTTGACCTGAGAAGCCCACAATATCGCGTACAAGTTCAGCAAGGGCTTTGATGGTGAGGTCTTCGCCGGTGCCGATATTGACAAATAGTTTCTCGTTGTAATGCAGCATGAGGTGATAACAGCCTTCGGCGAGGTCATCCACATGCAGGAATTCACGCAACGGTGAGCCTGTTCCCCATACTTCCACTTCCGCCTCTCCATTCATTTTCGCCGTATGAAATTTGCGAATGAGTGCAGGCAATACGTGCGAGTTATTGAGGTCGTAATTGTCGTTCGGTCCATACAAGTTGGTCGGCATGGCAGAAATGAAGTTGCAGCCGTATTGATCGCGATACGCTTCGCACAGTTTGATGCCCGCGATTTTTGCAATGGCGTACGGTTCGTTGGTAGGCTCCAGGGCACCGGTGAGTAAGCTATCCTCTTGCAAGGGTTGCGCAGCCAGTTTTGGATAGATGCACGATGATCCCAGAAAAAGCAATTTTTTCACGCCATGCTTATAGGCAGCATGAATGATGTTGGCTTCTATCATGAGGTTATCATACAGAAACTCGGCGCGATAGACATTGTTGGCATGGATGCCGCCGACTTTGGCTGCCGCCAGAAAAACGTATTCCGGACGATTATCTTCAAAGAAGGAGTCGACAGCCTGCTGGTTGCGCAGATCAAGTTCTGCCGATGTTTTCAAAAGCAGGTTGGTATGTCCTTCGTGTTCGAGTTTACGAATGATGGCACTACCGACCATTCCGCGGTGACCGGCAACGTAGATGCGCGCATTTTTTTCCATAGTCGCGAAAGTAAGATTGAACGGCTAAAGTTGTTGAGTGTTCCGATTACTCTCTCACGTCGAGAGCATCACGAAGTCCGTTTCCGACCATCATAAAAGCCAAAACAAGCAGCATGATCATGAATCCGGGCACGATGGCCAGGTAGGCGAGGTCCGTGGTGATATAGGCGTAGTGTTCACGAATCATATTTCCCCAGCTGGGCGTGGGGATTTGTGCGCCAAGTCCGAGGAAACTCAATCCGGCTTCAATCAAAATGGCGGAGGCAAAATTGGCGGCGGATATGACGATGATGGGTGAAAGAATGTTGGGCAGGATGTGTTTGAAAATGATGCGAAACTCGGAGTAGCCCAGAGCCCTTGCGGCTTCAACGTATTCTTTTTCACGGATGCTCAGTACTTGCCCGCGAGCGATGCGCGCTACTTCCACCCACATCGTAAGTCCGACCGCCAGAAACACTTTCCAAAATCCGGTGCCGAAAGCGAAGGTGATGGCCATCACCAAGATGAGGGTTGGAACAGCCCAGACAACATTGGTGAACCACATGATGAGTGCATCAACCTTGCCGCGGTAATAGCCAGCAATCAGGCCTAGCGTGAGTCCAACAAGGAGCGAAATCAACACAGCGATGCTACCAACGGCGAGCGAAATGCTGCTTCCGGCCATCAGGCGCGATAGAAGGTCTCGTCCGTATTTATCTGTGCCAAGCACAAAGCCGCGCTTGAAGAGGAAGTTGCCGTCCGGCGATTGCATTAGTGTTTCCATCGGAATCGTGTCGGCGAAGACAGCGCTCTTCCCGAAGCGATAGGCTATAAGCTGTGTACCCTGAACCACAATCGAGTCGACACACATGCCGGTATAGTTGTCGGGACGCCCGCCGTCGATCCACGTCTGCACAAATCCTGGAGATTCAGCCTGAGATGCAATTCGTAATTCGCTCACTTCAAAGCCGGGTTTTTGTCGGCTTAATTCGAGCGCTTGATTGTTGGCGTTTACGGTGCTATCGGGACGAATGAAAGGGCCAATGATCGAAACGAGCAGGATGAGTGTGATGAAAGCAAGGCCGCTCATGGCCGTGGGATTACGACGGAATCGGCGCCAAGCGATGGCTGCCGGTGAATGCGTGTTTATGCTATGTTCGTTGCCCGTCCTTTCCACGTGGGTTTATAGAGAATGCTGATCAACGGGAACAAAGTTGCGTAGAGCGGATAGATAAAAATCAAGAGTCCATAAAATCTCTTCACCCGTTTTATACACATCCATTGTCCAACGGCGAAGATGAGCAGCGCATCGGCAATTGCTTTGGCGATGAAGAACAGCAGAAAGAAGGGAAGCAAAGAAGGGCGATTCAAGGTCATGCAAAAGCCGACCATCACAAGCGCATTCATGCCGAATGTCAACCACGCGGTATAGCGCAGCGCCGGATCATCCATCCTCGATGTTTTGCCCATCCAGCGAAGACGTTGCATGGCCAGTCCGCGCAGCGTCACATGCGGTTGTGTGGCTACCTGTGTGCGCAAATCATGAACCCATGCAATGGTATGTTTCGCCTTAAGTGCATGCAGTAAAAAGAGATCGTCACCGCTGGTGATGTGAAAATCTCTGCGTTGCCGGCGGACCGATTCATAGGCTTCTTTGCGGAAACACAGGTTGGCGCCGTTGCACAAAATGGGAATGCCCGCAGCTGCCATGGAGGCTGTTACTCCCATCACACTGAGAAACTCGACTTCCTGCAGCCTGCTGATGAGGTTGGATGCCGGACCGATGCGCAAGGGAAGAATCAGCATGTCGGCCTTGCTGTGCGCCGTATTAGCGGCAACGGCGACAAGCCAGTTTTCGGGAAGCACCACGTCGGCATCCAGCGCCACGATCCATGTTCGGTCAGAAGTTGCCACGCCCAGATCGACGCCTTTTTTCTTGCCGAAAGTGTCGGTTTGATGAAGGAGACGTATGCCCGGATGTTCGCTTTGAAACTGTTGAATGATCTTTATTGAATCATCGCTGCTGTGATCATCGATGAACAGAACTTCAACATGTTGGCAGTGCGAAAGAACAGCTTTCAGAGATTGGCAAAGCGCTTTCAGGTTTTCGCTTTCATTTCTGAAGGGCACCAGGATACTCAGATGGCTCGCATCGCTTGTGGAAGCATTGCTTTCCGGCAGTCTTCGCCAAAGAGTATAAAGCCAAAGCACCCACCCCAGGTAGAGGGAGGTCAGGAAAAGGAAGATTAACAGAATTACTACCATAGCTTTACCGCATCAAAGAAACAAGCAATTTGGCTAACGAGCGCATCATATTGGGAATCGATCCGGGTACGTCCATCTTGGGTTACGGCATCATCGAGGTGAAGGGCAAGCAAATGAAGCTCGTTACCATGGGTGTTTTGCGATTGGATAAGATTGATGACCATCACCTCAAGTTGCAGCGCATCTTCGAGCGCGTTATTGAGTTGATGGATAGTTTTCATCCCGACGAACTGGCCATTGAAGCACCGTTTTTCGGCAAGAATGTGCAGTCTATGTTGAAGCTGGGCAGAGCTCAGGGTGTTGCCATTGCAGCCGCCTTGAGCAGGAAGCTTCCTGTGGTAGAATATGCGCCACGTAAGATTAAACAAAGCATCACGGGAAGCGGAAGTGCATCGAAGGAACAGGTGGCCGCAATGTTGCAACGCACGCTTTCTATTCCTGATGCGGATATGCCGGAAAAACTGGACGCGACCGATGGATTGGCGGCGGCAGTGTGTCATTATTACCAAAGCAGCAGTCCGCTGGCGGGGGCAAAAACCTATGGCGGTTGGAAGTCGTTCTTATCA
>Ga0315899_10007418_pt1 | contig 11772 bp, 7 predicted proteins | sample LakEriMetagenome_2_FD_203518 | JGI IMG/M metagenome (GOLD analysis project Ga0315899, IMG submission 203518) | Freshwater fungal communities from buoy surface, Lake Erie, Ohio, United States - Buoy 4 MA112 | ecosystem: Environmental > Aquatic > Freshwater > Lake | place: USA: Lake Erie, Ohio... | reverse complement strand
ATTGGTGCGCGGACAAGAAAACGATTACATCATCGACTACAACACGGCAGAGATTACATTCACTGCGAAACAACCGATGACGAAAGACAAGCGAATTGTTGTTGAGTTTCAATACACGGACAGAAACTATGGTCGTGTGCTGATACAAACCGGAGTAGAATACACCACCACCCGACATGCCATTCGCATCAACGCGTTTAACGAGCAAGACAACAAGAATCAGCCTTTGCAACAAACGCTTACTGACTCCGACAAGCACACCATGTTTGACATTGGTGATACGCTGAATCGTGCTATAGTTTCCGGTGTGGACAGTGTAGCTTTCAGTGGCGATGTGGTGTTGTATAAGAAAATAGATACATTAATAAGCGCGGTTATTTATCGCGATGTGTATGTGTATTCTACCAATTCGGATAGCGCACGTTATCGTTGTTCGTTTTCGTTTGTGGGCACGGGTAATGGTAATTATGTGCAAGTGGCGTCGTCTGCTAACGGAAAAGTTTTTCAATGGCGCGCACCTATTAATGGAATTTCGCAAGGCGATCACGAACCTGTTGTACTGCTCATCACGCCCAAGAAGCGACAAATGGTTGTTGTAAGTGGTGATGCTAAAGTTGGAAAGACCGGAAGTTTGCGAGCAGAGGGAGCAGTGAGCGGTTACGATAAAAACACGTTCTCTCCGTATGATAGCAGCGATGATGATGGATATGGAGCATTCGTGGCTTACAAAGACAAACGAAAAATTAAGGACTCGTTGTTTTTTGTAACCGATGTAATGTATGAATACATCAGTGCGAACTTCACTCCGATCGAACGTTATCGTGCTGTTGAATTTGAACGCGATTGGAATTTAGGTTGGGGCACAACAACAGCTCCAGTGTTAACAGATCAGCATATCGTTAGTGCGTCGGCAGGAATACAACGTTTGAATCGCGGAGGTTTCAGTTATCAGTACGGAACTTTTTTGGGCGGTTCTGTGTACATGGGAAACAAACATGCCGTGCAGGGAGTGTTTCGTCATCGCGGCACAGCAATTCAGGCTAGAGCAAGTCAGCTGAATACTTCCGGAGCGACAGGAAGTTCTTCGTTTTTCAGAAATCGTATTGATGCGTCGCAAGCACTTACGAAGTGGCTTACTATTGGCGGCTGGCAGGAATATGAAGACAGTAAACGCACCTTGACTAATTCGAATTTGGCAGCAACAAGTTTTAGTTATTTGGAGTGGGAAGGATTTGTTCAGCTCGGCGATTCATCAAAGAAATCGTTACGTGCATTTTATAAGCAACGTATTGACAATTCACCACGCTCCAACCGTCTGGAACGCGCGACGTATGGCGAGAGTATCGGAGCCAGTTTTTTATATAGGCCTAATGCGAAGCAAACGTTACGTGTAACAACTACATATCGCGTCTTGGAAATTATTGATACAACATTGATTTTGTTAAAGCCGGATCGTACTGTTGTGGGTCGATTGGAATACAGCGCACGCGCGTTGAAAAACGTAATACAATGGAATACTTTTTATGAAGCCGGTTCAGGGCAGGAATTGCGACGCGAGTTTTCCTACATCGAAGTGCCAACCGGTCAAGGTGTTTACACGTGGACAGATTACAATGGCAACGGGGTGAAGGAATTGAACGAATTTGAAATTGCACTTTATACCGATCAGGCCAATTACATCCGTGTATTTACTCCCACGACCGATTACATTCGGGTGTACAGCTCTCAGTTTACACAATCTATTTTCATTAAGCCGGGAACAGTTTGGGCGAATAAGAAGGGTGTTCGTGGAGTTGTGGCGCGCTTCTCCAATCAGTTTGTATATCGTACCGACAGGAAGACGACTTCTTCTTTGTGGTCGGAAGCGTTTTTACCCGTAACTGAAAACGTCATTGATACTTCACTTGTGGCACTGAACACCACGATGCGAAATACGATTTTCTTTAATCAGCTCAGTACAAAATTCGGTGTGGAATATACTTGGCAGGAATTAAGTGGAAAGAGCTTATTGACGAATGGCTTGGAGGCACGTTCGTATAGCTTTCATGAGATTCGGATTCGCTGGAACTTAACGCGCAGTTGGTCGGTCACCAATGAATATCGCGATGGCATTAAAATTAATAACTCGCAGTTTTTTGCTACGCGCAATTATCGCATTTCGTACGTTGAAACAGCTCCACGCATTTCCTGGCAACCGAGTACTACGTTTCGATTAGCGGTTAACTATCGTTACAGTGATAAACATAACAGTGAAGATTTGGGCGGCGATCGTGCGCGAGTTCAGAAAGTGGGTGCAGAGTTGAAGTCGAGTCGTTTGCAAAAAGGAACAATGACTGCTGAATTTAATTACTTCTCCATTACTTACGATGGCACGGTTTCATCTGCAGTAGGTTATGAAATGCTGGAAGGATTAAAGCCGGGAAGTAATTATACGTGGAAGTTGAATTGGCAGCGTGCACTTACAACAACATTGCAACTGACCATCGGTTACGACGGCAGGAAAACGCCCGACAATAAAGCTATTCATGTAGGAACTGCGCAGGTTAGAGCAGTGTTCTAAATTTATTCCAGCACCAAAGTTGAAGAGCCGATGGTAGTTTTATCGCAGTTAATTTCGATAATGTATTTGCCCGGCAGAAACACATCGTCTTGTTTCGCTTTATCGCAATACATCACCACATTCATAGGTTGATTTTGATAATCAATAGTTTTCTTAGCTGCGTAAAACCCCGAATTCCCATTGAACTCAAACATGTGATCCTGATCCTGAGACTTGGTCAGTTCTTTGCCGTCAGGAGTAATCACACGAATGAAAATATCCTTCGGACCCGCTTTTGCCAGGTCATTATCGGTAAGTTCGAACGTCACACGAATACGATCTACTTTGGATGCTTTCTTTTGTTCGGAATCTTTTTTCCCGCCTCGTGCCGATTTAATTCCTACCGCCCAGATGTTGCCGGTAGAAAGAATCATTGCTTTTTCGATACGACCTTGCAGTTGTTGTTTTTCTCCTTCTACTTTCTGGCGATTCGCTTTCTCTTCATCCAGTTTATTCAACACTTGATTTTTTTCCGCAACCAATACTCCATTCAAGGTATTCAGTGAATCGATGGTACGCACATATCCTTGCATAATGGTGCGTAGAGTTTTTGTTTCCTTGCGCAATTTCGAAATGATAAACGCATCGTTTTTATGCTTCTCCGCTTGATCCATCAACGAATCGATCATTTTTCGTTTCTGTTCCAGTTCCTTGTTCAGACGCTCATCATTCGTTTGCAGATTATCGAAATCTTCTTTCAGATCGGCCAGTTCCGCCTGAATATCATCATTCTGCGCCACGACCTGGTTGATGGTTACTTCACGCGTAGAAACCAGTGTTTTCAAGCTTTGTAGCTGAAGTGACAAATACACGCAACCGCCCGCAAGCAGCACAATAATAGTTAAGTACAAAGCGTGTAACTTGTTATTGTTACGCTTTTCCTGTTCGGGTTGTTGAGTTGCTGTTGTCATAGTTGCTGATTACCGTAGTGCAAACTTTGATCCAAATTTACGCAGGAATGCACCATTCTTCTGCAATCTATGGGCAACAGACTATTCACAATCGTACGTGTAAAACCTATGCGACAATTGCTGAAATTTGCGTTATGCGCTTAGAAAACATCAGCAACAGCTTGAAGGATACGATAAATATATTCTATCCCGATTTGTGCGCAGCCTGCGATGCTATTCTGGTTCGTGGTGAAACGGGCATTTGTGCGGCTTGTGTATTGGAGCTGCCGCGCACATTTGATGAAACCAATCCGACTGATAGCAGGACGGCCAAAATTTTTGCCGGGCGAATTCCGGTGAAATATGCCTGTGCTTTATTCGCGTTTCAGAAGCAATCCAAAGTGCAGGAGTTATTGCATCGCATTAAGTACGAGTCGAGACGCGAAGCCGGAGAAACCTGCGGTGCTTTGATGGCCGAAACATTCAATGTAAATAGTCGCTTCAACGAGATTGACCTGGTGATACCGGTGCCTTTGCATCCAAAAAAGTTAGCAAAACGCGGCTACAATCAGGCGGAGGTAGTGGCGCGTGGCGTAGGCGAACAATTGAATAAACCGGTGTTGCCAAAAGCATTGGAACGTGTGCATTATAACGATTCTCAAACCACAAAAGGAAGAATGAGCCGTATGGAAAGTGTAGAGGGTTTATTCCGCGTGCGTTTGGCGGATCAGTTGAAAAATAAGCATGTGCTGATTGTAGATGATGTCATTACAACGGGCGCTACCATTGAGTCCTGCATTCAACCTTTGCTGGCAGTTCCCGGAATTACCGTTTCCATTGCGGCACTTGCGGCAGCGCATCAATAAGATTTTACACGATCTTTGCACCCTATGGCGGAGACCTTACATCTGGAAGCAACGGATAAAGCCGGCAAGTATCGGGAGTTGATTCCGCAGCTTGAAGCATTGGTGAGCGGGGAATCGGATGCTATCGCCAATCTGAGTAATGTGGTTGCGGCATTAAAACAAACGTTCGGATTTTTCTGGGTTGGCGTTTACATTGTAAAAGAAAACGAATTGGTTCTCGGACCTTTCCAAGGACCCATTGCTTGCACCCGAATTCGGATGGGCAAAGGCGTTTGCGGAACTTCTTGGGAACGCAAAGCGACAATTCTTGTTCCGGATGTGGATCAGTTTCCCGGGCATATTGCATGCAGTTCTGCTTCACGTTCAGAAATTGTTGTACCGGTTATGAATGCAACAGGGGAAGTAATCATGGTGATTGATGTGGACAGTGACCGCTTGAATGATTTTGATACAACCGACCAACAATATCTTGAACAGGTGGCACAGTTAATCAGCACTTTCTATCATGCGTAATTACGGGTTGCTGTTGTTGTGCCTGATCATTGCAGGTTGCGCGCAAGTGGTGACACCGAGCGGTGGACCTAAAGATGTTGCCGCTCCTGTTCCCGTAGCTTATTTCCCGGACAGCGCTGCCACGAATTTCAGCGGTAAAAAAATTGTGATTCGTTTTAACGAGTACGTTCAGTTGAACGATCTCAATTCACAACTTGTGGTGTCGCCAACGATGAACACACCTCCCGAAGTAAGTATTCGAAAGAAGGAGTTGGTAATTGTTCTCAATGACACGCTGAAACCGAATACGACGTATAGCATTGCGTTTGGTTCTGCGGTACGTGATATTACTGAAGGCAATGCGATGAGCAATTTCCGTTACGTGTTTTCTACAGGAGCTACTATCGACTCGCTTTCCGTTCGTGGAAGTGTTGTCAATGCTTTTACTGTTGCGCCTGTGAAAAGCGTGCTGGTTTTGATGTACACCAATACCGGTGATTCCGTGCCTGCCAAGGAGAAACCATTTTACTTCGCGAAAACCGATGAAGCAGGAGGCTTCCTCATCACCAACGTTCGCGCGGGCAAGTATAAAATATTTGTGCTCGAAGATTTGAATCAAAATTATCTGTACGATAAATCGGAAGAGAAGATAGCATTCCGTGAAGAAGTGTTGGACGTTCAAGGCCATCTTGATTCACTGCGATTTCGGATGTTTAAAAGCGCTCCGCAAGAGCAAGCACGAATTAAAGTAAGTCAGTTGGCCCCGGGACGTTTTTCATTTCAATACGCATTACCGATTACAAATCCGCGGTTGGTGATTTTACCTGATCCGCAACAACAAATTTATGCGGAGTATTCGCGCTTCAACGACTCCTTACAATTGTGGTTGCCTAAGGTGCATACCGATACGGCGACTTTCATGATGTATAGTGGCAATGTTTTAGTGGATTCGTTACGATTGCCATTGCGTAAGCCGGAAGAAAAAAAGAGAAGCATTCGTCAAGGAGAAGCAGATTTACGCAAGCTGGAATTAAATACACCCACGTTGAAAAGCGGTATGATGACAACAGATCGTCAATTTGTTGTTGGGTCGAACAATCCGATTGTGAGTATCAATGCTGAAAAGATTGTTATCTCGCGCGGGAAGGACACGTTAACCGTACAACCAACCCCTGACTCCACGAAACGCTACATTACTTTCGCCACGCCGATGTTGGAAGATTCCGCTTATCGCATCACGCTATTCCCCGGGGCGTTCACGGATTGTTTCGAACAGAAGAATGATACGATGATTGTTCGTTTCAAAGTGGCAAGAAATTCCACCTTCGGAACAATGAATGTGAAAATAGAAAACGCTCCTGCGAGTAACGGTTTTATTCAGGTTATTGACGAGCGCGATGCGGTTATCGAGTCGGTGAAGTATGCGGGACAAAGTAGCATTACGTTTAATCGTTTAACTACGGGCGGTGTGCGATTGCGTTTTGTAGCAGATGAGAACAACAACGGCAAATGGGACAGTGGTATTTATTGGATCGGGAGACAACCGGAGCGCGTGTACATTTATCCTACCGTGTTGCGCATCAAGGCCGGCTGGGATTTAGACGTAGAATGGAAATTTGTTCCGTGAGGTTAGCGAAATAATGCAGCCGCGATGCCATCGGCCAAAAAGCGCGACTCGCCCACAATTCGAAGATATTCTCCGTTCACAATAAGTTGACCACGATGCATCAGTTCTGCTGCTTCATTAAGAAGTTGTACGCGGGCGTCACTTCCAAATCGTTCTTCAAAAGTGGGCAAGTGTAGGCCGTCAATCAGTCGTAGCGACGTCATGATGTATTCGTTGATGATGTTTTCGCGCGTCAGGATTTCTTCTTCGTAAGCGCGGTTATTATTTCTTATCGCTTGCAAGTAGCGCACATTATTCGCCACATTCCATCGTCGTGCAGTACCCGTAAAACTATGCGCCGAAGGACCAATTCCCAGGTAAGGAACACCTGCCCAATACGCACTGTTGTGCACAGCTCTATATCCGGGCAACGCGAGGTTGGAAATTTCGTAGTGTTCATATCCTGCATCGGTTAATGTACCTGAAAGTATTTGAAATTGAGCTTCTGCACGTTGCTCATCAACCGGAGGCACTTTTCCTTTTTTTACAAAAGCATCGAGCGGGGTTTTGGGTTCAACGGTGAGGCAATAGGACGAAATGTGCGGCACATCAAAGGCTATGGCACGTTGTACTTGTTGTTTCCACTGTTCATCGTTTAACCCGGGCGTGCCATAAATTAAGTCGATGCTTAAGTTTTCAAATCCTAAATCCTGCGCACGTTTGATAGCACTTTCGCTCTGAGCGGCAACATGTGCCCGATTCATGAAACGCAGATCTTCATCCTGAAAACTTTGAACGCCGATGCTTAAACGGTTCACGGGATAATGACGCAGCATTTTAAAGTAAGCTTCGTTGAGGTCGTCCGGATTAGCTTCCAGTGTGACTTCTGCGTTATCGTTCCATCCGAAAAGTTTTTCGATTTGAACAAAAATCGATTGCAGTTCACGGTCGGTGAGGAGCGAAGGTGTTCCGCCTCCGAAATAAATTGTTTTTAAAGGACCTTGAATCGTGTTACGATGCAATGCCATTTCATCCAGCATAGCTTCAATTAATTCGCTGCGGTAGGTTCCGGTAGTTGAAAAATGAAAATCACAATAGTGACAAGCCTGTTTGCAAAAAGGAATGTGCAGGTATAAATGGCTCATGCTTATTCAACTTCCAGTGCCAGAATTTTTCCGGTCAGTGGTGATTTCGGATAAGGAAGATAACGAATGTCATACGGCGCAGGCTGCCACGCTCCCGGCATCTGGAATTCCTGAGCGATGATGAGAATCATTTGATTATCCGGAATGGTGGTCACATTGGAATTCATATAACCTACTATACGCATGTTGTTTTTATCACGACCGATTTTCCAGATGATGTGTTGCGGTGTCCATTCTATTTCGAACCAGCACGGCTGATCGAAAAGTTTTTCATCGCTTTCCTGATTACGAATGCTGAGCGCAGGATGCCAGGAATCCCATCGGTGCAGTTGAAATTTGTACTTATCAAAAGCAATGGTTTTAATTCCTGTAACATAGTTTTTCGGTGCAGCGCAAGCGAGATCCCAGTTGGTACATCCGATAAGAATCTGATTGTTCAATGCATTACGATCATCTGCAGGAACTTCGTTTTTCGGATAAGATGTAGAAGGCCAGTGAATAGAAGCTTTCGACATTTCCATGCCAATTTCTGAATGATTTTGCAACAGCACACGCCCTGCACCTGCACCACCTGCACCTTTCGGGATATAGCCTCCCACACATCCTCCTCGCACATTCCATGGATCATCGTCCTGATATAACAAACGCACGACATTGGTGAGTCCATTCCACACATGATCTTCACTCAACAATTCCGGAAAATCGATTAACACGCGGAATTTACCATACGTAGTGCCCACGCGTGTTTTAACGCCAACTTGCTCCCTGCGGAAAGAATTATCGGTATTGCCGGGATTGGACAGCACAACAGCTTGTGAAGTGCTGTCGAAATAAACCGTAGAGCATGGGCGTCCGGTAGTGTAAAAGCGATCACGAATTAATTTGTCCGGTTGAAATGCCTTTTTATTTTTTTCGTAGTCTTCACGAGCATATAACGTGCCTGCAACATCGGCATTCACAGGAACAAACAAGCCTTTTTGATTCGGGTCGTTGTAATGTACGTATTGCGCAAAGCCCGCACTTTCAAACAGGGAATTTTCGATACCGCAAGAACTGCACCAGGTAGAACGGTCGGGAGGATTGTCCAGAAAGTTGAACGGATTAACATACACACCCGATTGCGGATTAATGCGCATTTCGGCTCGCAGTGTGCGATCTGTCGTGAGCACGGCAATATTTTTGTTCTTCGATCCCGGGCCATACAAAAAATAGAAGAACGGATTCATGTAGCGTCCATCCAATTCCGGGCGCGCAACATTTTGTACCGACACCGGTAAATCTTTAATGCTGCTTTCGGTCCCAACGACTACGAAAAACTTATATTTCCCCATGCGCGGATTCCTGCGCCAGCGTTGATTTTCAGTTACCCCTTGTAAATCTTTGTGCAATTGCCATACCGCATCACGGTACAATTGTTCTTCCAGCGAAATGTTGCTCGCTGTCGCCTTTTCACGCAAAGATTTTACCCAAGTACTGTCACGGCGCATTTTCGCCATTTGTCCCTGAATATCCGATTCAGAAACACCCAGTGCCTCAGCCGAACCAAAGTATTTTTCTTCATTGCGCGGATTTCCGATAATTGCGAAGGAATCTGTGATGGTCACTTCTTCGTTCCACGATAAATCCGGTGTGGCATGAAAGCCTTGACTTGTTTCTTCCCAGCTTCCATAAAAGTTTAACCAACTATCCGGGTTTTCGTAATTAAATCCGTTGGCAACGTCAAACTCTTTGTATTTGTAGGTTTCGTTCTGGTAGTAAATTTTGTAAAACAGCTTACCACCAAGAATGCGTTGGTGTTTCACTTTAAACGTGAAGGTGAATTTACCTCTGGGCAGTTGACGTACGGTCGGAATTTCGATCCCGCGTTGCACGGCGTTGCTAAGGTCAACAAGGAAAGAATCGGAAGAACTTTTCCAATTGTTCAGCGGTTGAAAATCGTAGGCTTTGAATCCCGCTCCCAAAGGACGAAACAGGAACACTGCCAACAGTGCAATACATGAAAAGATAGTAAGTTGAACAACCCGTTTGCGCATGCGCTGCGAAGTTACACATTACGGTTGCACTATCGAAACAACAAACTGCTATCGCCGTAACTTAAAAAGCGATAATTGTTTTATGTACCAAAAGAGCGAAGTGAATTAATCGGCAGCGAGTACAACTATTTTTTGCGCATGAACCGTCCCGTTTGGCGTGCTTAGTACAGCTATGTACACTCCTGCATGTAATTGATGCAAATAGAAGTTGTTTTCGTAATTGAAGGATCGATATACCAATTTCCCTTGTGCATCAAATAGTTCAAATTTTGAACCTGATTCCAGTCCTGACACAAAAAGGGGTTGCGTGTTGTATAGCAAAGTAGGAATAAACAACGCATTAGCTGAATGACACGTACGATCGACCACTACCGTCACGGTGTCGCGTAAAACGGCATCACATTCTGTTTGGGTAAGAATGTATGTGGTGGTGTATTCCGGTGCGGCTATTGGATTAGCACTTGTAGCGTCGCTTAACCCAGCAGCCGGCGACCATTGATAGGTGACATTGGGCCGAGCAACGGTGCCTAATGGTGTACTATCCTCCAGACATATTACGCGATCAACACCCGCTTCGCACGCAGCTAATTCATACAGTGCTACATCATCGATGTAGTAGTATGCGGAAATAAAGTTTCCAAGTCCACTTATGGTATCTGTTTGATTGTCAGCGAAGAAATTACCGATGATTAAAAATTGTTCATCTCCGGTTGCAATATATGTTCCCGAAATTTTAGTCCATCCCACTTTGTCAATTAACAGATTAGAAGTGTCAAAGTAAATTTGAGGTGTTGCTGTTAGCGTTTCTCCTTGCATTTGCGTTGGTGCGCTTGGAGATAAAAAAATGCCAATTCGATTTATTGCCCAAAACGAGCTATCTGATAAGCTTGCATAGAAACTAACACAATAGGTTGAGTTGGCTTGCATTGCACTAATTAAAGGCGCTGCGACGTATTCTCTTACATTTATATTTGAACCATTGTAATAATAATTATATGCACCAATTCCGGCATAGCCGGCGCCGGAGTTTGGAAATTGCCATCCCGCAGCGTTTTGTGGTACACCAATGCTTGCACAGGCATTGAATAAATCAGGGGAACTTCCATTTGGGTTAAACCACGGGCTGGCAAATTCTAATTGTCCCAAGCTGTACGGACAGGTATCCAGCACTTCAAAGCTAGGGTTAGGCACAAGATTTATCTGCGACCTTACTACTAAGATCCAAAGCATAAAACAAGTTAATAGAACGCCCTTCATCCTGTTTGAATTATGCAAACACCTGCAAGTAGGTTTGGCGCGCGCTATTCTTTTAAAACCAGCAATTTTTCGCGCCCTACTAATGTGCCATTTACGATAATACAGTAAATATACGTACCGGAAGGCAGATGGGATACATCAATGGGGTGTAAGTTGGCTCCGCTTTGAAGTTGCCACGTGTCAACTACCCTCCCTGTAATGTCAACTATTTGCAGTACCGATGCATTCCCGTCTGCTGTTTCAAACGCAATGGTACACAATCCGGAGGTTGGGTTGGGGTATACCAGCAGCTTATTGAGATTGTCGTTATGCACAGGTGGTGCCATGCGAAGATGGGTACTGTCGTGCCATTCTTCCCGCAGCATGTTTCGTGCATCGAATACAGCGGTGCCCCCGTTGAGTGGTCCTTGCGCAATAATTGCACTTAACGTGGCTTGTTGCATGCTGTCCAAATTCATGCTGTCCACTGCCCAGGTATTGGCATATACACCCAATAGCGCCTTTCTGTTCTGCTGGTATTCGCCATACGGAACAATGCTGTTTAATGCTGCCACACCTGCCCCTACATTGCCAGCCGCGAACTGATCTTCTGCATCAGCAAATAAGGCGATATTGGAGTTCGAAACTGCAGTATAGAATTGTTGATATACAGCATCATCGGGTGTTCCCAACGTTAACCATGACGGGTTATTGCGCAACATGCGGTAGGCAAATACCACATCGTGATAGATGTAACCTTCACTTAGCGTGTCGTACGTGCGCGGTTGCAGGCAGATTCCGCTCAATAAATTGTTCCGGGTAGTTTCGGGCGATTGGGAAGGAGGAGTCATCACTGCCGCACAACGATCTCCATTTGTTGTGGATACTGTGTTATTATTGAACAG
>Ga0315899_10007417_pt1 | contig 11772 bp, 10 predicted proteins | sample LakEriMetagenome_2_FD_203518 | JGI IMG/M metagenome (GOLD analysis project Ga0315899, IMG submission 203518) | Freshwater fungal communities from buoy surface, Lake Erie, Ohio, United States - Buoy 4 MA112 | ecosystem: Environmental > Aquatic > Freshwater > Lake | place: USA: Lake Erie, Ohio... | reverse complement strand
TCAATTCTTGCAGGCAATCGGGCACGGCGAAAGCGTGCGCTCAGGCATCGGCAGGAAAAAGCCCGCTGGCCAGCCGGGCCGGCACCGCTTATGTAGGGCGCATTGCCCGCAAGGACGCTTGGCCCATGCTGAAAACCCGCCTCATCCCCTGCCTTGATGTCGCCGATGGCCGCGTGGTCAAGGGTGTGAACTTCGTCAACCTGATCGACGCGGGCGACCCGGTGGAGGCTGCGCGCGCCTATGATGCGGCGGGCGCGGATGAGCTGTGTTTTCTCGACATCCACGCCACCCATGAAAACCGCGGCACGATGTTTGATCTGGTGACCCGCACCGCCGAGCAGTGCTTTATGCCGCTCACCGTCGGCGGCGGCGTGCGGACGCATCACGACGTGCGCGCCCTTTTGCTGGCTGGGGCTGACAAGGTGTCGTTCAACTCTGCCGCCGTCGCCAACCCCGATGTGGTGGCCGAGGCGGCGGATCGGTTCGGGTCGCAATGCATCGTCGTGGCGATTGACGCCAAAACCGTTAGCCCCGGAAAATGGGAGATTTTCACCCATGGCGGGCGCAAACCCACGGGCATTGATGCGGTGGAGTTCGCCCGCACAGTCGCGGCCAAAGGCGCGGGCGAGATCCTGCTGACCTCGATGGACCGCGACGGCACCAAGGGCGGCTATAACCTGCCGCTCACCCGCGCCATCGCGGATGCGGTGACGGTCCCCGTGATTGCATCAGGTGGGGTGGGCACGCTCGATCACCTTGTCGAAGGCGTGACCGAAGGCCACGCCAGCGCGGTTCTGGCCGCGTCGATTTTTCATTTCGGCACCTATTCCATCGGTCAGGCCAAAGCCCATATGGCCGCCGCCGGCATCCCCATGAGGCTGACATGACCGCATTAGACCGACTGGCCGCGACCATTCAGGCCCGCAAAGGCGCTGATCCCGAAAGCTCGTGGACGGCGAAGCTGTTGGCCAAGGGGCCAGAGAAATGTGCCGAGAAATTCGGCGAAGAGGCGGTGGAGGCGATCATCGAGGCGGTCAAGGGCGACCGCGAGAAGCTGACCGCTGAGGCTGCCGATGTGCTGTATCACCTGCTGGTGATGCTGGCCGCGCGCGATGTGACGCTTGATCAGGTGCTGGCGGAACTGGAACGCCGCGAGGGGACGTCGGGCCTTGCCGAAAAGGCCGCACGAGGCTGAACGGCGGCCTCAAGTTTCTGCGATGAAACGTTGCGTGAATCTGCGCAGATTTCTGACCGGCGTTTTGCAAGCTCTGGTCCGAAGTCTGACCCGGAAATCGGCCTAAAGCCCCAGACGCGGAATTTCGATGGCCGGGCAGCGGTTCATCACCACTTCCATCCCCGCCGCTTCGGCCTTTGCGGCGGCGTCGGGGTTCTCAATGCCCAATTGCATCCAGATCACCTTTGCCCCCGAGGCAATCGCCTCATCCACCACAGGCCCCACCTCCTCGGATCGGCGGAAGATGTCGACCATATCGACAGGCCCCACCTCGGCCAGCGAGGCGCGCACCACCTCGCCCAGACCGCTGTCCTCACCGGCTTGGCCGGGATTGACCGGAATCACCCGATAGCCCCGTGCGGTCAGATAGGCGGCAACCCGGTGGCTGGGCCGGTCGGGCTTTGGCGACCAGCCGACAAGGGCGATGGTTTTGACATCGGTCAAGATGCGGGCAATCCGGGCGTCATCGGTCATCTTCATTCTCCAAAAGAAAAGCGCCCAAGGACAAGCCCCGGGCGCAAGGTGTGGAACGAGGGACAGTTGACAGACGAAACCGGGGTTCCAGGCCCGCTTCCTGCCTTCAAAGATGGGAAGCCTGTCCCGCCGTTAAAGACCCCTCGCATCTTTGTGATCCTTTTAGCGCGTGCTGGCCGCATAAAGGCTGACCGCGGCGGCGTTTGACACGTTAAGGCTGCCAAAGCCCCCGGCATAGGGAATGCGGGCAATAACATCGCAGGTTTCGCGGGTACGCTCGCGCAGGCCCGGCCCTTCGGCCCCCATGACCAGCGCCAAAGGCCGCCCCTTGGTGGAGGCCAGCGCCTCGGCCAAGGGCACATCACCATCGCCATCCAAGCCCACCAGCATGTAGCCCATCGCCTTCAGCTCAACCATCGCATCGGCCAGATTAGTGACCTTGAGATAGGGCTGCCGTTCCAGCGCGCCGCTTGCGGTTTTGGCCAAAGCCCCGGTTTCGGGTGCCGAATGGTGGCGGGGTGCAATCACCGCACGCGCCCCGAATACCTCGGCTGACCGCAGGATGGCGCCCACGTTGTGCGGGTCTGTCACCCGGTCCAACAGAACCAAAAGCGGCTCTCCGGCCCCGGATATCGCCAGATCCTCAAGCTTGCCCCAGTTCAAGGGCCGCACCTCAAGCGCTGCGCCCTGATGGACCGAGCCTTCGTCAATCGGCACGTCAAACCGGCGCGGGTCAACGATTTCGGGCGCAATGCCCGCCTCGGCCACGGCTTCCTCCAGCTTGTCAAAGGCGTTCTTGGTCACCACCAGCCGCAGCTTTTCGCGCGCAGGGTTCACCAGCGCATCGCGCACCGCGTGCAAACCAAACAGCCAGACGGTTTCCTTTGCCTCAGCCTTTCGGCCGCGTTCCTTGTCCACCACCCAATCCGGTTTTCTCGCCATCGCCCTGCCCTTTCGTGCTGGCCCATGCTCTGGCCAGAAGCGTTGGTTTTGGCAAGCGCCAAATCATGCCGAAGCCTTTGCCGTCCGTGACTTGCCGCCCGATAATTCACGCAAAGCGCCCGTTTGGCATATTGACGCCCCCCATCGCCTTCGGTAATCACGCCGCCAGTGGGCGATATGCTACAAGGTGTGGCAGCGGACTGTAACTCCGCCGAGGCGACTCATGCCTGGTTCGATTCCAGGATCGCCCACCATCTTTGCCGTCACAAGCGGTGCGAAAAACCAGCCTTCGGGCTGGTTTTTTCATTTGATGCGTGATGGATTGCGCGGGCAAACTTTTGAAAGCCCCAACATGCGCTCTTACAGCTTCACCCATGCCATCACCCGCCAGCCCCCCGCCTCGGCCATTCATGGCCTGCGCGCGGTCGACACCGGCGCGCCCGATCTGGCGCAGATGCGCGCCCATCACGCCGATTACATCGCGGCGTTGAAATCCACTGGGGCGGTTGTGGTGGAACTGCCCTCGCTTGAGGCCTTTCCTGACAGCCTTTTTGTCGAGGATACCGCCCTGTGCCTGCCCGAAGGCGCGGTGGTGATGCGGCCCGGCGCGCCGTCGCGCTTGGGGGAGGCGGCAGAAATGGCCCCGCATCTGCGTGCGCTTTATGGCGATGTGCGGGCGGTGACCGGGGCAGAGAATTTCATCGAGGCGGGCGACATCCTAACGACGGAGACCGAGATTCTCGTTGGCCGATCGGCACGCACCAATGCGGGCGGGGTGGCAGAGCTTGCTGGGATCGTGAGCGATTGGGGCTACCGCCTGCGCGAGGTCTTTACCCCACCGGGGGTTTTGCATTTCAAAACCGACTGTTCGCTTTTGGACGCCGAGACCATTCTGGCCACCGAACGGCTGGACGCCTCGGGCTGTTTCAAAGGCTCCCGGGTGATCCACACGGTGCCGGGCGAAGAGGCCTGTGCCAATGCCATTCGCTTCAATGATCTGGTGCTGTTTCCGGCCGGGTTCCCCCGCACCCGGGACAAGCTGGTGGCGGCAGGCTTTAACCTGCGCGAGATTGGCAATTCGGAATGTGCAAAGCTGGACGGCGGCATGTCCTGCCTGTCCTTGCGCTTTAGCCCCAGCGCCTAAGGCATCCCCCGGCCCCGATGCCATAGACTGGCAAGCGGGGCCGGGCTTTCTATTCTGACCTTATCTTTCTATAGTCGCGCCATATTTCAGGCATTGTTTCCAAATGATTGACGTTGAACCACAGAGCCCGGCCTTTAACGTGCTGGCCATCGTGCAAGATGGCAGGCTCGCCTTTGAGGCGCTGTTGCTGCTCGCCTCGTTCAAGGCCAACACTCCCGGCTTTCAAGGCAAGATGTTCTTGGCCGAACCCCAGCCCGGCAAACGCTGGAACCGCGATCCACGGCTGAAATCGGACGGCATCCGCGAGATGCTGGAAAGCCTGGGCGCGACGTTTTTGCCGTTTGAAAATAAGGTTTTTGGCCAAAGCTACCCGCATGGCAACAAGATTGAAGCTTTGGCCGCCCTGCCCGATCAACCGTTCCTGTTTCTGGACACCGACACCTTGATCTTGGGCGATCTTGGGCGGGTGCCTTTCGACTTTACACGCCCCTCCGCCTCGATGCGGCGCGAGGGGACCTGGCCAGAACCGCAGCTTTACAAAGGGGGCTACGCCGAAATCTGGGGGGCGCTTTATGATCGCTTTGGCCTTGATCTGGCCAGCTCCCTCGACCCCTCCCAACCGCATGACTATTGGCAGCGCTATCTTTACTTTAACGCGGGCTGGTTCTTCCACCAAAGCCCCAAGGTCTTTGGTGAGCATTTTCTCAGCTATGCGCGGTCCATCCGCGACAACATCCCCCCCGCACTGGCCGCGCAGTCGCTGGACCCGTGGCTCGACCAGATCGCGCTGCCCTTGGTCATTCACGCTTTGGGCGGTGGCAGGCCGGGGCCAGAGCTTGGCGGTCTGGATGGTGACATCACCTGCCACTATCGCAACCTGCCCCTGCTGTACGCCCGCGAGAGTGACCGGGTGGTAGCGGTCTTGGAAGATGTGGCGGGACAGAAAGAGCTGCGCCGTCTCTTGCGTGACTATGAACCGGCGCGGCTGATGATCTATCAAAACCGGGGCCGCAAAGCGCGCGAGATGTTTGACCGCGCCGATTTGCCCCGGCGTGAACAGGCCATTCGGGCGGCTTTGAAAAGGGCCGACCTCTGGCTGCGCTGATCAGATCCGCAGAACCGGGATCAGGCTGACCACCAAAAGCGCGGCCATGGTCCAGTTGAACGCACGCAGTCGCGCGGGGGATTGCAGCCAGTGGCGCACCACTTCGCCCAAGGCGGCCCAAAGGCTGACCGAGGGCAGATTGACGGCGGCAAAGACCACCGCAATCGTCAGAACCGCACCAAAACCCCCATCGCCCGCATAGGCGCTGATCGCGCCCATCGCCATCGCCCAAGCCTTTGGGTTAACCCATTGAAAGGCCGCCGCTTGCAAATAGGTAAAGGGCTTGCCCCCCGCCACGCCCGGACGCGGCGCGGCAGCGTGCGCGATCTTCCACGCAAGCCACAGCATGTAGATCACTGACACCACTTTCAGCACGACAATCGCTTGCGGCACCGCGCGAAACAGCCCTGACAGGCCAAGCCCAGTCATCAAGACCAAGAACGCATGCCCGGTGCAAACCCCCAAGATATGCGGGACGGTCCGGCGCAGGCCAAAGTTCACCCCGCTGGCCAAGAGCATCATATTGTTCGGACCCGGCGTGACCGAAGTGGCGAAGGTAAACCCCAGAAGGGCCAGAAGAAGATCAGGCGTCATGGCGCGACAATAGCGCCAAACACGGCGAAACCCAGCCCAAAACGCCTCGCCGGACCCAGATGACAGTGCGGCGAAATAATGTTAAAAATCACACCAAATTAAGACTTTGTTCCTTTGGAGAGTGTCATGTTGATTGAAGCCACCAGCCAGACCGTCGCAGGCACGGTTTATGTCTTAACCGGAAACGATGATCTGAATGTTGGCAGCGGCGTGACGCTGATTTCGCTGACCTCGGACGCCATCCTCGCCAACTCTGGCCAGCACCAGATCACCGTGTCGGGCGTGGTGATGGCCTATGATGATGCGATCAACACCATTGGCTGCGAGGAGGCACAGACCATTGTTATTCAAGCAGGCGGCGTTCTGCTGGCTGGCTACACCGGCGCTGAGGAAGACGGCGACGGGGTCATCTTGGATGGCATCGGATCGACACTCTTGAACCACGGCACCATCATTGCCAACGGATCTGGCCTGTCGCTCTTTGTTCGCGATGCGGAAACAACGACCGTCACCAACACTGGGTTTATCAGCGGTGAAAAGTATGGGGTTTGGAACAAATTCGGCATTGGGGTGCTGGATTTCACCAATACGGGAACAATCGAATCACCCAACGCCGCCTTCTTTGGCGGCACCGCGACCGACCTTCTGACCAATTCGGGCACCTTCATTGGGGATGTGCGTCTGAATGGCGGTGATGATGTTTATGTCGGGCTGGGCGGGTCTGTTGTCGGCCTGATCCATGGCGGTGACGGCAATGACCGCTTTAAGTTGGGCAATAACACCGACAGCGTTGATGGCGGCTTTGGCGTCGATACGCTGGATTTCTCGGCCACAACCGTGGCGCTGGTTGTCGATCTGGCCGTCGGCGCGAACAACCGCGGGCTGCCCGCCTTGGGTGACAGCTATACCAACATCGAAATCGTGCAGGGCGGCACCAAGGCCGATGTGATCCGGGGCGATGCGGCGGACAGCACGCTCTATGGCAACAACGGTTCAGACCGGCTGTTTGGCAATGGTGGGCAGGATGTGCTGGTGGGCGGTACCGGCGGTGATATCCTGACCGGCGGCGCAGGGGCAGATATCTTTGTATTCAACGCCCAAGGTGATTTCCGCGACCAGATCACCGATTTCACAGTGGGCGAGGATTTCTTGCGCTTTGATGCCCGCGCGCTGGGGCTTGGCAACTATTTTGGCGGGCTGGATCCGGCGCGGTTCCATTCCAGCAGCAGCAATACGGCCGCCGATGCGCATGACCGCCTGATCTTCCGCACCACCGACGCCACGCTCTGGTTTGACCGCGACGGCAACGGCACCAAGCATCAGGCCATTCTGGTTGCCGACCTGAACGACGGCATCGCGCTGACCGCCGCCTCGGTCGATGTCTTCTCGCCGACGCCGATCATCTTCTAGGGGATGTGACCGCGCTGATACCCCGGCGCAGGGCCGTCCCATTAAGGGGCGGTCTTCTGTGTTTTTCAGCCCTTCACAGCTTGGCATCCCTGCCCTAGGCTTCTTGCCGCAAAAGGGGAGTTTCACCATGACCGACAGACCGATGGGATTTGACACACTGGCCATTCACGCCGCCACGGCCCCCGATCCGGCCACTGGCGCGCGGCAGGTGCCAATCTACCAGACCACCGCTTATGTGTTCCGCGATGCCGATCACGCGGCGAAGCTGTTTAACCTGCAAGAGGTTGGCTACATCTATTCGCGCCTGACGAACCCCACGGTGTCGGCGCTGGCCAACCGGGTTTGCGCGCTTGAAGGCGGCGCGGGTGCGATTGCCTGCTCCTCGGGACATGCAGCACAGATCATGGCGCTGTTCCCGCTGATGGGGCCTGGCAAGAATATCGTCGCATCCTCAAGACTTTATGGCGGAACCATCACGCAGTTCAGCCAGACGATCAAGCGCTTTGGCTGGTCGGCCAAGTTTGTGGACACCGACGATCTGGGCGCGGTGTCGAAGGCCGTCGATAAAAACACCCGCGCGATTTTCTGCGAAACCATCGCCAACCCCGGCGGCTATGTCACCGACATTCCGGCACTGGCCAAGATCGCCGACAAAAAGGGCATTCCCCTGATCGTCGACAACACCACCGCCACGCCGTTCCTGTGCCGCCCCATTGAGCTGGGTGCGACGCTGGTCGTGCATTCCGCCACCAAATACCTGACCGGCAACGGCACAGTGACGGGCGGCATCGTGGTGGATTCGGGCAAGTTCAACTGGTCGCAGAACGACAAGTTCCCCAGCCTAAGCCAACCGGAACCCGCCTATCATGGCCTGACCTTCCACCCCACCTTGGGTGGCATGGCGTTCACCTTCCACTCCATCGCCATCGGCCTGCGCGATTTGGGCATGACGATGAACCCCCAAGGCGCGCATTACACGCTGATGGGGATTGAGACGCTGGGTCTGCGGATGGAGCGTCACGTGGCCAATGCCCAGAAGGTCGCCGAATGGCTGGAGAAGGACCCGCGTGTTGAATACGTGACCTATGCCGGGCTGAAATCCAGCCCCTACAACAAGCGGGCCAAGAAGATCGTCCCAAAGGGGGCTGGGGCCCTCTTCACCTTCGCGCTGAAGGGCGGCTATGACGCCTGCGTCAAGCTGATCGACAATGTGAAACTGTTCAGCCATGTCGCCAACCTTGGCGACACGCGCAGCCTGATCATCCATTCGGCCTCGACCACCCACCGCCAGCTTTCCGAAGCCCAGCAGGTGGCCGCCGGTGCGCCGCCGAATGTGGTGCGCCTGTCGATTGGGATTGAGAACGTCGAGGATATCATCGCAGACCTTGATCAAGCGATGACCGCCGCCACAAAGTAATGCCAAAGGGCCGCCCCAAGGGGCGGCCCTTTTTCTTCGTATATCAACGTCTTATTCGGCGATCTGATAAGTGATCGACACCGAGGTTTGCATCGCGATTTGCCCCGTCGCCACCGGCACCGGCGAGGCGGCCTTGGCCTCCATGAACACCGGCATCGGCCCCCCGTCGTTTTGCTGCTCACTGATCGCGATCACCTTTCCCAAACTCACCCCAGCGGCAGTGGCATAAAGCGCGGCTTTGGCCGCAGCATCGGCCACGGCGGCCTTGCGCGCCTCATCCAGAACTGGGCGCGGGCTGGCCAGCTCAAAGGTGATGCCGTTCAAGGTATTGGCCCCATCCGCGATTGAGGCATCCAGCACACCGCCCAAAGCAGCAAGATCGCGCACCCGAACATTCAGCATGTTCATGGCGATATAGTTGGAGATCGTCGGTGTCTGACCCGCGTCGTAGCCTACCCAATTGGGGTTCAGCGACAGGCTGGTCGTTTGCAGATCCTGCTCGGCAATACCTGCGGCTTTCAGCCGTGCGATTACGCCTGCCAAAGCCTCAGAATTGGCCGACATCGCCTCGGCGGCGGTCTTGCCTTCCGTGGTCACGCCCAAGGACACAGTGGCCATATCGGGCGTTGCGGGAATGCTTGCCTCGCCCGTCACCGTGATCGTGCCTTCGGCCAATGCCGGAAGTGCTGCGGACAGAGAAAATGGCGCGGCGAGAACCGCCGAAAGCAGCAAATATGAAAATGCGCGCATGGGAAAAACCTCCGTTTGGTCGCAACTCTATAGGTGTCTCTCCGCAAGCCAAGCCACAACCCGCGCCCGAGGGGGAATTTCGCCGAAGGGCCTCCCCCCACAAGTCGCGGGGCCTCATGCAAAAAAAGCGCGCCAAGGGCCGCTCAGCGCCGGGCAAAAGGTCCGGCTTTTCTTTCATTCGGCAAAAACCTGCTGTAGGAAGTGCACAATGCGCGCGTGCAGTTTTTGCGCGACAGTCCCTTATGCTAGATGCGTGGAATGAAACCAGCTTTTGCCCTCGACTTCCGCAATGATGCCATTGCCCTTTTGCACCGCTCATCAGGGGGCTGGCTTCTGGTTGGTCGTGTCACCCTCGATGCGCCTGACCTGCCCGAAGCGCTGTCTTATCTGAGGGCGACAGCGCTGGGTCTCAGCCCGCGCGGGCTGGCGACCAAGCTGATCCTGCCGGATGAGCAGTTGCTGGTGACCACGGTCGATGCGCCCGGCCCGGATGAGGCCAGCCGCACGGCCCAGATCCGCACGGCGCTGGAAGGGCGGACGCCCTATGCGGTTGAGGATCTGGTCTTTGACTGGGAACTCGTGGACGGCGACGTGCGTGTGGCTGTGGTGGCGCGCGAGACGCTGGACGAGGCCGAAAGCTTTGCGACCGAGCACCGGTTCAACCCGGTGTCTTTTGCCGCGGCTCCTGCGAAGGGCTACGCAGGCGAGGCATTTTTCGGCCCGACCGGTCAGGCGACGACGATATTGTCCGCAGGAAAGACCGTCGAGCGGGACGCAAAGCGCACCGTGATCATCGAGCGCGCAAGTGCCGTTGAAGCCGAAGCGGCAACGGTGGACGTTCCGACAGCGGCGACCGGCGCATCGGATGAGGTCGCTCCTGAGCTTGAAACGACCCCGGCCGCGCCGCTTGAAGTGGACGCTGCCGCAACCGTCGCGGAAGCGAGCCCAGAGGCGCTGGCGGACGATGTCGGCTCCCCTCCCAACAACCTGCCAGCCACCGAGCCCGCCCCGGTTGACAACCCTGCGACCCAAAGCCCGGCGCGCGCGCCGTCGCTGTTCGGTTTGGCCGATGACGAACCCGCACCCTCGGCCGTGTTCCGCAGCATGGCTGATGCCGAACCCGCCGTCATACCCAAAGTCGCGACAATGGACAGCGCTGCGGCGGCTTTGGACGCAGACATCGGCGCCGCGCCGCCACCCGCCGGAACCGACCCGCTTGACCCCGTGCAACCAGACACCGACGAAGCCCCGATGGCCGTCGATGTCGAGGCCGATGAGACTGAGGACGCCAAGGCAGATCGGGCCAAGAGCGCGCCAGAGGCGGCGCTGGACACCACGCCCTCCCCTTCGAGCTTCAGCGCCACGCTTGGCTTTGCCAGCCGCCGGGCGTCGGCCGATCCGTCGCTGACCGCCAAGCCGCAGGCCGCCCCGCCAAAGCCGACCGTTGACCGCCCAACCGCCGCGCGGCCGCTGATGGCCGCACCGCCGCCCAAGGTGGAGCGACCGACCCTGAACCGTCCCACTGCCGCGCGCCCGGCTGTGCCCAAGGAAAGTAAGGGCCTGCGCAGTCTGGGGGCCTTTGTCACGGCACCCGGAATTCCCGGAACGCGCAAGAAACCGGTCGAAGCCACGGTAACCCGGCCAACCACAGCGGTACCAAGCGCGACGGCCAACGCCATGGCCGCTGCGACCGACGCGACAAAGGGCTTGGGCCGCAAGTTTGGCGCCCGCCCCATCGCCGCACGCGGCAAGCCGCGTCATTTGGGGCTGATCCTGACAGGGCTCTTGCTCTTAGCGCTGGCCGTGATTGCGGCGTGGTCCACCAGTCTGGCGTTCCGGTCGCATGACGCCGAAACCACCGAGCTCGCCACCACGGCCCAGACAGCCGCCGTTCCTGAGATCGAGGACGAGATGCTGGCCGATGGTCAGGATCCAGACTTGTTGACCGATGAGGAGTTGGAGGCAGCATTGCCTGCCCCGGATGAGGCCCAGCCTGCCGAGACGGCCGCAGTGCAGACGTCTGGGCAGACCTCTGAGCAGGCTGCGGAAGCAGCGACCCCAGACCCGCAAAGCGCCGCCCCCGAGACGACTGCGGCAGCGCAGACCGACGCCGGGACACTGAACAGCGCACAGACCAATCCCGGCTCAGCCAGCGGCGACGAAATCTATCTGGCCGCCAAAGACATCGCGCCCGTGACACCCGCAGCCACGGATCTGGCCGCCGTATCGGCCCAAGGTGACCCGCTGCCCAATGCCCAAGCGCCGCCGCCGCCTTTTGGGACGGTCTTTCAGTTCGACGCGAACGGCCTTGTCGTTCCGACGCCCGAGGGGATTGTCACTCCCGAGGGCGTTTTGCTTATCGCAGGCAAGCCGCCCCGGTTGCCCGAGGCGCGGCCCGCGGGCCTGACCCCGCCTTCGCCCACCGATTTGGCAGCGCCAGAGGAAGGTTCCGCCATTGTCTCTGACCCGGCCTTGGCTGGTTTTCGGCCCAAGGCGCGCCCCGCAGGGCTGACGCCACCAGCCAGCGCACCCACGGCAGAGCCCGGCGCGACCGACGCGGTGCCACTGGATGACGCCGCCCTGCCCCCCGTCGCCGACAGCCGCCTCGCAGGCCTGCGCCCCTTGGCGCGGCCCAAGGCGGTTCTCGCTGTCGGGGAAGCTGCACGCGCCCAAGCTTCGGCTGCAAACTCGGGCAGCATTTT
>Ga0315899_10007416_pt1 | contig 11776 bp, 20 predicted proteins | sample LakEriMetagenome_2_FD_203518 | JGI IMG/M metagenome (GOLD analysis project Ga0315899, IMG submission 203518) | Freshwater fungal communities from buoy surface, Lake Erie, Ohio, United States - Buoy 4 MA112 | ecosystem: Environmental > Aquatic > Freshwater > Lake | place: USA: Lake Erie, Ohio... | reverse complement strand
CTCCAGAAGATGAACTTCAGTTAGCTGAAAATACTCTTATTGACAAATGGACAGATGTGTTTAACTATAATTTTAACACTCTTGCAGACGAAGTAACTTCTTTTACGATTGGTAATAAAGATGGTCAATGATTTAAATCTTGATAATGAACTCCGTATTGGAGACATTGTAGGTACAACTAACCGTATGGTTATTGTTTCTACTAAGATTGCAGACAGAATCCCTGGTGATTCATATGCTCGTTGGATTACTGTTTGTCATAAACAAGCCGAGCTTCACCCTTACGTAGTTTGGGATGTTATTGCTCGACCTGAAGGCTTCAGTGCTAACAACGGAGACTACTGCTCTACTCTAGAACAAGCTCTTACTATCTATAAAAAGCGTGGAGGAGAAGCATAATGCAAAAGTCTAAAGCAATCACCCTTGTTGATCAAGCTATCAAAGATATCTCTGGTCAGCAGTTGGTTTCATCTGCGGAGATGACAGATCTTTTGTTGGATATTCGTTTATATTTACTTATGAACGAAGAAGCAACTCCTTCAGAACCTATTAATGCTATATAAATAATTAAATTAAGATTAAGGAAATAAAGTGAATACAGGTACAGTAAAATTCTTCAATGACGAAAAAGGATTCGGTTTCATTTCAGTTGAAAACCGTGATGACATTTTTGTTCATTTCTCTAACATTGAAGGAACTGGACGTCGTTCTCTTCAAGCTGGTCAACAGGTTGAATTTGAGATCGGACAAGGAAATAAAGGTCCTGAAGCTAAGAATGTTCGCATCGTATGAAAGTTAAAATTAACGTAGAAATTCATGCTGATATTCCAGGTGAATTTCAAAACGATGCTGAAGCAGTTAAACTACTACAAGAAGAAGTAGATGAACTGTTATCTATTGGTTGCGAATATGACAAGGAAGATCAACCTTCTGTAATGTTTACATCAGCCAAGATTAAAATGTACATTCCAGGCGCAGGAAAATTATAATGTCTATTATTGAAGAATATGCAGAAGCTGCCGTTATTGAACGGATTGAAGACGATACTGAAAGTAACGAACACCCTACTGCTCGTATCAGCTTCGGCTCTTTTATACTTAGGGTCGCAGTTCCAAGCGATAATTGATTCCAGAGAGAATCATCGCTAGAACATCTGGGAGCTAACAGTCCCCATTAAACGCGTTACCAATCTATCTGCCCCCAGACCAGATAGGCGTAACTGTTGATCTACTTAAAGAAGTATGAGTCCTTATGGGTGTGTTTGAATTCTTCAATACTAATGTGCCCATAGTCATAATCTTTAATTGATTTTTCGGCCATTTTAACAAGGCCTATTGTAATTGATGAGATAATAATTAATGTAATCATATATTGAATAGTATCTCTGTATTTGTGAAAACATGCACGAACACTCCTGTGCATGTGTCACATTTGGGCCTATAGCTCAGCTGGTTAGAGCGCCGGACTCATAATCCGTTGGTCGCAGGTTCAAGTCCTGCTGGGCCCACTATGACAAGTATTTTAATCATGTATATTCAGTTATTCTACATTGTATTAACTGAATCTTTATTTCTTCAATTCTTATGTGTAACTGCTTTCTATATTGTTTCTTGGTTTATAAAAAATCCAAGACACAACTGGTACTACCCTGAGGATACAGATGCCTAGATATAATTTAAATCATCAAGATGTAGAGACTATAATTTCTGGATTGTTTCATCTTTCTCTAAATGCAAACTCTACTCAAGAGCATACTAGAATTACCAATCTTAGAAATAGACTTTTAAATAAAATTGATTTGAACAATCCTTCTCAAGATCAATCATCAGATAATGAAGATATTGATGTTTGGGACGCATTTAGATAGGACACTCCATGCCTTATATTCAGCAAGATGATCGTCAATTTTTTGATGAGCGTTTAACATTTAATACAACTGCTCTTCATTCTCCAGGTGATTTAAACTATTGTATTACAAAGTTACTCAATCACTATATTGCCGTTCACGGCAAAAACTATACCAATATCAATGCTGCTATCGGTGCTTTGGAATGTGCAAAGATGGAACTTTACCGTCGTATTGCCGTTCCTTATGAAGACACAAAGATCCAGCAAAATGGAGATGTATATACAGTATGAACTCAGTAGCAGTTGTTCAAGAGTTTAGAGATAAACCTTCTAAGAAGAATACTTCTTTAGATAAAAGAACATGTGAACATTCAGATTGCACTACTATTCTTTCATCTTACAACTTTACATCTTATTGTTCTTTACACGAACGCATTTATGCAAATCCAAAAAGTTTTATATAGGAGTTAATTATGGGAATGGATGTCTACGGTAAGAAGCCAAAAAACAACCAAGGAGAATACTTTCGAGCTAATGTTTGGTATTGGCATCCTCTTTGGTCTTACTGTGAACAGTTTCATCCCACTATTGCTTCTAAAGTACAACATGGTCACGATAACTCTGGAGACGGATTAAATGCTTCCGATTCTCTTTTGCTAGCTAATCTTTTAAAGCGAGATATAGAGACTGGTATTGCTCAGAACTATATTAAAGAATACTATGAATATCTTGATTCTTTACCGCTTGAAGATTGTCAGTATTGCGATGGCAAAGGAACTCGTGATTGGTCCCAAGAAGACGGTACAACTTTAACAAAACAATGCAATGGTTGCAAAGGTGAGTTAAAAGTTAAGTCTTTTCAAACTTGGTATCATATGGATTTAGATCTTATGAAAGAGTTTCAACAGTTTCTTGAAAACTGTGGTGGATTTAAAATATGCTAGAACCAAAAGTCCGCAAGGAAGTCATTCAACCTCCTTTGTGGATTCGAGAAAAAATACTTAAAAAGTATTATCTAGATGTACAAAAAATAGGATACATAGATGCTCATATAGCTTATGATACAGCTATGCATCATGCATACTGTCAACTAAATCCTCATTTAAAGTACAATGGTAAAAATAAAGATGGTTCACCAAAACTTCGTAAGCTTTTGACTCGAGAAGATTTTCAACCATCACATGATCAATTTGGTACTCCATTGTGGGTACATAAACTTGACGAAGAAGAGTTAAACTCTCATATGACTCGTCAAGAAATTAACGCTAAACGCAGGGCCGAACGTAGGCCTTTAGTTTAATCAGTAGCGTCTAAACCGGTGGAACGGAATCACAACACAAGACGTGAAACACATATTTTTCTGTTGTGACTACTGATTAATTAAGTTTGATAGCAGCTGACAAGTAATTATTCGATAACTAGTTAAAAGCCAGTGTCGCAATTGCTGACGGATAAAGTGATGATGTCAGTGGCCCCATATCGCCCCATCACCTGCTATCAATTTCTTTTAAAAAATATCATACAAAAAAAGTAATACCTGTTGTTTTTATGTTATTTATCCTGTATCATATCAACCAAAATAACAATGGACGTAAGTGTCAACACACCGCACGGGTGAGCTGGTTGAACACAGATGTCTTATAAACATCCATTGATGGGTTCAATTCCCATGTGCGGTACAGGAGAAATAATGGACAACTTAGATGAATTAGTGCAGCAAGAGTATGCACTACTCGATGAGCGAATATCCAACGTTACTTCTGTATCTCAAGACATATCTAATCTTTTCAAAGATTCTTTTCACGTAAAGACTATTCTTGATTTATCTCAAGAATTCTACAATCGTCAAGATTACGTTAATGCGTATTCTTCTTTACTTAAAGCTTTATCTTACCTGATCCAGATTAATCAACAGATACTTGAAAAGTATGATATGTATATAAATACTTTCAAGGAATCTAATGGCTCGTAAAATAAAAATTAAAGGACATAAAGACATGTCCTCCATAGACTATAAAGAAATGTCATGGAGAGATCAAGCAGCATGCTCTACTGTCAGTACTTCTATTTTTTTTTCAACTCCTAAATCTCCAACAGTCTATCAAGCATTATCAATATGTAAGTCTTGTCCTGTAAGAAAAGACTGTTTTTATGAAGCTACCCTTTATGGCTATGATGGCATATGGGGTGGTTCAACACCAGAACAGCGTTCTGCTTTAATATCTCATATTCTAGATGGTAATCTTAATGGATTTGATAAAGACAAATCTGATTACATTTTTGATTATGTTGATAAGATTGGTATAAGCAAAAATACGGCTTTGGCTGATCTCCTAAACTATAAATATAAACTATCGGAATAGAGTTATGTCTGACAATATTTTTTCTACTGACGATGATGACATCTTTCAGGATTATGTAGATTCTGATTCTACAGATGTTTTCTCTGAAAATACAACTCCTGATACTCCTCAGCCTTTTGACAAGCTTCTTGCAGATGTAGATTCTCCATTTAAAAAGCTACTTCAAAATTCTAGCCTTAAGGTAAACTTGGGTGAAGCGTTCTATGCTGCTGCAGATGAATGGGTAAACCTAGGTTACAAAGAAGCCAACGCTTCTGCTATTGTTAAAGAGCTTGCCGAACTTACTCAAGGACGGTTTCTCTACAAGCATAGGCTAGAATGCTGCAAAGAAGTCATTGCTCGTAAGAAGACTATTATTCGTTTCTTGAATATTATCCTAGATAAGGATCAAGAAAAGAATATTGTTGCTGCAGCTGTTGATGATTTTAAGCTCAATCTTTCTGAGTCTTATTTTGACATGTTCTTTAGAAGCTATTACAACATTGAAATGTTTATGCTTCAACATGAGATTGCTCTTTATAAGTCTTTATGTGACATCATGCAAATTGACAAAGACCTATCTCTTATTGATTTAAATACAGAGACTGATGTCATTAATAATACTGCTGATGTCATCAATGATCTTTATATTCAATACTTCGATAAAGATAATCTTGAAGAAAGAATGAATGAATATGTCAAGGAGTTCCGAGCGAAAGAAGCGTAAGAAGAGTCAATACATTTTAATGATTGGCTCTGTTCTAGGCGCAGCTGCAATTAACTATACAATAGTTCATTCTCCTGTTGTATTTATCATGATTGCCGCATTGTTGGTTCATGAGTTTGGTCACTTTATAGTTGCAAAACTAAAAGGTGGCGAACCAGATCTTCCATTTTTAATTCCCTTATTCCCTTTAATAATTGGAATAACAAGAATTAAAAACTTAGACATGCAGCATGCTAGATCTGTTCTATTTGCTGGCCCAGCATTCGGTGTATTGTTTATACTTCTAACAATACTTTTTAATGTTCTTTACGGAATAGTTCCATTTATTCCTTTATTTTTTATGCTTACATTTGAACTGGTAATGAACTACTTTGGTTCTGATGGAAGAAAGTTTAGAAAACTTAAATATCAAACCATCTAGTTCATACACAAAATTAAACCAAATATCCTTTATGTAGGAAGAGTGAATATGAAGCTAGACAAAAATACTGTTAATAATAAAATAGAATCTTATTTAAAAGATTGTTATTTTGATGTAGCTCCGTCTCCATCTAAATCATCTTTTATTTTTGATGAAGCGCACTTGGCTAAACTCCTTACAAGGATAGTTGTCAGTGCTGCCACCGTCGTAACGACAGGTATTTCTCTTAAACAATATGTGAAAGAAATATCTTCTAACTACAGGAAATCTAAAATATGAACAAATATCCAGAACGGATTCCAGAAGGAATCTCTTCTATAGATACTTTTCCTTTTTCTTTTAATTCAGGAAAAAGCGCAAAGAGAAATTTGGAATCTCAACTTGAACAAATTAATTCAAGAATAGATAAGATTGTTGAACACTTTGTTTTCAATGATATTCCAATTATTCATTTTGTACTAAAAGCTACTAATCAAAAAAGTGATCTCAAGAAAATGGCAAAAGCCATTGATAGACTCGCTGATTTAGTTAGTGTTCAAGAAGAACTTTCTAACAAACTCGCTGTGATCAATGCTCTTGAAGCTGATCCAGTTTGGTTTACCACCACTTTCTCTGACTACTCTTCTGAGATAGACAGAGATCTTTCTGATATTATTGATAACCAATAAGTAGGTTTTATGTCTGATAAAGTAAATTATTCTATTGTTAATACCGAACAAGGTAATATTTCCGTACGGTCTACTGTTAAGTCTTTTAATTTAGACCACGTAACTGAGAAGGATATTGTATCTTTTTACAATCACTTCTCTACATTCTCAGCTTGGGATACAGGCCTTCTTCCCGTAGAAGGCTCTGGTATTCTTTCTATTAGAACCGCTGGAATCTATACTCAATTTGCTTATCAGCATAAACCTGGTTTGTATCACGTTAACTGGTCTAAGAACGAAGGAGGCTTAGCAACCGCTTATTATGTTGCTCAGCCTTATCGTATTATTATTTGTGATATGAAAGAAGGCAACCTTCTTGGTGCGAGAATGTTTTATTCTCCTTACCCTATCACAAGTCCAACTCAACCACTCTACCATGTCAACCTTCCTAATACCAATTGTAAGGGTTACCGCAATAATGGTGTTGGTTGGCAGTGTTTATATCAGAATGAAGATTGGTCCCATCTTCCTTTAAATGAGCGTATTGTACGCTTTATTGAACGTTGTTCTGGCGTAGAAACATACAATGATGACAACATGTCAGAGACTGATGGCATTCGTTTTTATCGCGAGAACGGAAAGCCTGAATATCTTTGGAGCCCAGTTCTCTGGGAGGAAAAGTCCAAAGAAGGATATGAATGGACTTTGGATGAGTCTTTGTGGATTCCTGTTCTTGTAAAAGACAAAGACGATCAGAAGGCTCATGATTCAAATGGCAATCCTCTTACATTTGCTGATGCAGTAGTTGGTGATTACCGAGCATACTATTATGACGATCAGCACACTAAGCCTATTAATGCTGTTATTCGTCCAGATAGAGAACTTTCTGCTTCTGACATTATGAGCTATTTTGTTTCTGCTTATACAGCTGCAAACGCTCAGAGTCCTCATATTCTTCATAATACTTTTGAAGCTTCTCAGAAGATTAAAGACCAAAAGGGCTCTGCTGAATTTAAAGGATCTTCTCTTTTAAATGCTCCTGATGCCCATAATAATTCTCACCATGATGACGAAGACGATGAAAATATTTTCTATTGTGAATCATGTGAAAATGATATAGACATTCAAGAACAGTGTACAGATGCTTATGGCAACTACGTATGTTCAGATTGTTTGAGTCAGAACTACATTTACATTAAATCAGCAGATGCCTATTATGCCACTGAAGATAGCAACATCTCTTATTCAGAACATCTTTCTGAACACTTTCATGAACACTTTGACTCAATTGCCGTCTGTGACTGTGATGAAACATATGGTGTCAGTGGTTTAAACAAACATATTCCTTATGTTTTCTATAATGAAAACGAAGGTGAAAAGTATTGTGTTTCTTGTGTAGAAACATATGCTAATGATCTTGATCTTCAAGTATCTCATTGCTATTCCTGCACTATTTCATTTATCAATGAACCTGGTTTTAATAAAGATTTTATTAACACTTTAATAGCTACTCCTAAGTATGTATTTGATGACGAAGGTAATCAAATTGATACCACTATTGAAAATACTTCAGTAGCTATTTGTAAATCTTGTTCTATAAGCTATATGATTTGCCCTTGCGGTTATCTTAAGAATGCTTTTTCAACTGAGATAAATGCAGGCATTGATCATACAGTTCATCTTGAGAACGACTCTATTGATTTTAAAGCCTGTTGTGCAGAATGCACTATTGTTGACTTTAACGATGCTGCACCAGCTATTAAATTTAATCCTAAGAATTCTAACTACAAAGAGTATCACATTCAGTTAGATAAATTAAAACTTTCATCAAAGATTCATCTTCAAGCTCAAAAGCCTGACAATGACCCATTTTAGCAATCAAAGCTACGAATAGATATATTATAGGAGTTTTATGTCTAACGATAATGATACAAAATACATCACACTAGATGATCTTAACTATTTTTGGATGCCAAACGGAGCACCCTGTTTTATTGCAAACAACTACGATGTCGTAGATGATTTCTGTGAAACAGTAGAAAGCTTTGGTTTTCAAATTTATTACATCATCACTGATAAAGAAACCAGCAAGACCATTCAGGCTAAAAATGATAAAGGCGTAATGGTTCCTACTGAAGTCTATGACTACAGTCCAGCGATCTTTAAAGTTGTTAATAACTTTACTGGTCGTGCTGTTATGGAATCCAAAGAGCCTTTTGGAAACAGCTTCTGTCCTGTTAAGGAAGTCGCTGAGTACAATATGCCCCCTATTCCAAGGGTTATCATTGATAAGCTTGATGAGTTCTTTAGACTCGTTCATGCTCAGCATGGCACTGAGTCAATCGTTATTCTTACTTTTGACACCACCAAAGAAGGATCTGATGGTTGGGGCGTTTTAGTCCCCGAGCAGCAAAATACTTCTGTTCACTGCAAGTATGATGCTGACTCTATTGCTGAGATGAAGCCTGATCATTTGATGATTGTTGGCTCTGTTCATAGTCACCCTGAAATGTCTGCTTATGCTTCTGGCACTGACCATGAAGACCAAGCTGACTTTGACGGAGTTCATATTACTTACGGTTGGCAGAAGACTGTCAACGGTGGTGCTACCCAGTATCACATTGAGCTTCAGATTGGCGGAGACCATTACAAGCTTGATCCTGAAGATGTTTTTGAATACTACAGTCATTCCAAAGATCCTGATCCCGAAGTTGTCGAGTGGAGTACTAAAGTAAAAAAAGTTCTCCCCCCGTCTACGGGGGTTTTGGCTACTCAGGCGCACAACACGGCTCTTCCTCCAGCCCAGTCGTATCAAACAGCGTGGGCTCAAACTCACAACTCTCCAGCTACAACAGCTGGTACGGACACGGTTTCTACGATTAAGTCTTTTGATAAATCTAAATTTATTGAAGACTTAAAATCTGTAGAGAATGATGCTATTGTTGCATTTGAGTACGACGAAAGGGTTAATCCAAATTCAGATTGTTTGATTTGCGATTTCCCTCTTGCAGAAAAAGACATTAATTCTGGTTTCTGTATGACTTGTGATAGTCCCATTATTACTCCTGAAATGGGACATTTTGAAATCCTTACAATGCTTCATATGTATTGTGCAGATCGTAAGCTTGATCCAACTGTTGCTTATTATGTTTACTGTTTAGACGACAGTAATTCCATGAACAACTTCTTGCTTAATATTAAGCCACAAGGAGTTGCTCCTGGTGATGCTGGATCTGATTATGGCGATTCTGATTCATATGTTTCATTGATAGATGAACCAGTTTTTGAGAACTCATATACTCTTTGCTGCAATCTTCCTGCTTCTATGATGGAGTCTTGTTCCTGCAAGTCTCTTGTTCTAGAAGCTGACGTTGCTATTTTTGACAACGCTCACACAAACATGGACATCTATTCTAAAGATTCTAAGTGTTTTGATTGTCAACATTATTTTAGTTCTTCATGTCCTTCTTTTAGAAAATCTGTTGTAGATTATATGACAGATGGACTAATGCATGTTGAACTAATTTCTGATTGCGAGTCTTTTGTTCATTACAAAGAATCGTCAGAAACTTATACCTATGAAAGTGGATCACTTTATTATGAATGAACAGAAAAGATTTGTATTGATTGGTGCAGGTGGCATTGGCACTTGGCTTGCTGCCGGCCTTGCTCGGTTGCTTGAATTTAAGTATCCTGGTTCTGCTCTTATTATTGTCGACGGAGACAACTATGAAGAGAAGAACAAAGAGCGTCAATCTTTTACTCAAATGGGAAATAAAGCAATTGCTACAGCTAATGAGTTGACTCAGCAGTTTCCTAAGACAATGTTTATTCCTGTTCCAAAATGGGTTGTCAGTGACGACTTCAAAGGAGTTGCTGACGATGAATCTCCTAAGATTCCAGCTTCTCAGTTGATCACTGAAGGAGATGTCGTTTTTGCTGTTGTCGATAACTTTGCTGCTCGTAAAGTTCTTTTCGATGCTGCATCTAATTTAACAAATGTCGATGTTTTTACTGGTGGCAACGATGATGCTTTGTTTGGAAGTATCTATCATTATCAGCGTCGTCACGGTGCTGATGTTACCGATCATCCGGTAAATACACATCCAGAATACGATAATCCACCAGACAAGAACCCTGGTGAACTATCGTGTCAAGATCGCGCCAAGATTGAAGGTGGCACTCAGCTTCTTGCTACAAACATGGCTGTTGCTGCATTCCTTCTTGGACGAGTACAGAAAACAATTGTATCAAATCAAAGTCCAGACGAAGCAGAGATTTATTTTGATCTTGGAATCGGTAAATCTGAACCATATGATCGTCGTCCCGTTAACCAACCTGCATACTCATAAAATAACAAGGAGATACTCCAATGACTGCAATTAATAATTCAGGTTCAGCTGCCCAGCCTTCTGGCGGTCAGATGGCCAACGTCCGTTTCGGCGTTTACACTCAGCCTGCTCCCGTTGCTGGCAAGACTGTTCGTGAAGTTCGCGAGCAGTTCTCAAAGCTTTGGGGCATTCCTTCAGATGCCGTTGCTTACAAGGGCAAGGAAAAGCTTGCAGAGGACCATGTCATCACAGCCTCTGACAACATTGAGTTCCATCGCCGTGCTGGCGAGAAGGGCTGAGATTTAATTCTCTCCAATCTGTGGGGGAGTACATCGGAAACTTCTGGATGTACTCCCCCACTTTTTTCTAAAGCCACCCGCTAATATAAGGTCTTTATGCTTTTTTCTCAAATTAAACTCGGATATCCATCTCTATGGGTTAAGTCAGTAGATACTTTTAAAACAATTGAATCTATTGTTAATTTTAACTCTCGCACTTATTTTATGATCAACTCTTCTGGATTTTCAACTCTTCCAAAGACATTTATCTTTAATATCTTTGCTCAGCACAATGAGTTTGTATCTACTTTTGCCGGCATATTCAACAATTCTATTATGCAGTATCGTGATGCATTTTGGTCAAATGATGTAGATCAAATGCCTATTCAGTATATCGTTGTCTCCAATGCTGAATGCCCTCAAGATTTTAATCATATTTTTAAACTCGTAGAAACTTCTTATCCTACCAAAGAAGAAATTATTTCTGTCCTTGCTCATCTTGACAAGTCTTCTGACGGTTTGCTTATTAAGCAACCGGTAAAGAATATTGTTGATGCTGGCCTTGGTTTGTCTGAATCTGATTTTATCAACTTAGCACTTCAATCTGTTCTTGAAGTTGGAGAAGTTTCCGCTGATTATATTTACCAGCAGAAGATGAAAGATATTAAGAAGCACGGTATTCTTGAAATCATTAAGCCTAAAGTTAAATTTTCTAACATTGGTGGCTTAGATACTATTAAAGACCTTATCATCAGAAATGCCAACCTCTGGCATAACCCAGATCAAGCAGCAAAGTTTGGCATTTCTCCTATCCGCCGTATGCTTATGGTCGGTATTCCTGGCACTGGCAAGTCAGCAATTTGTGAAGCTACTGCAAATGCTCTTGATCTAGATTTGGCTCGTACCGGTGTTAGTCAAGTTATGAACTCTTACATTGGTCAATCAGAGCAGAACATGCGTGCTGTGTTCCAACAGATTAATGCCATGGCACCATTGTGTGTTTGGATTGACGAGTTTGGTCGTGATCTTTCTGGTGGCACTAGCTCAAGCCATGTTGACGGTGGCACCACTGACCGTGTTCATGGCGAGTTCTTAACAGGTTTGCAAGAGCTTCCAGATAATGTATTCCTTATGTGTGCTGCCAACCAGCTTGAGCACCTTAAGCCCGAGATGCTTCGCGCA
>Ga0315899_10007414_pt1 | contig 11776 bp, 8 predicted proteins | sample LakEriMetagenome_2_FD_203518 | JGI IMG/M metagenome (GOLD analysis project Ga0315899, IMG submission 203518) | Freshwater fungal communities from buoy surface, Lake Erie, Ohio, United States - Buoy 4 MA112 | ecosystem: Environmental > Aquatic > Freshwater > Lake | place: USA: Lake Erie, Ohio... | reverse complement strand
CCCAGCCACCGCCGTGGAAATAGACGACGACCGGATGCGGTCCGGGGGAGGCGGGTCGATAGAGCCGGTAGTTCAGGTCACCTCCGGCGCCCGGCAGGACACCGTCGACGATCTCGCCGACGGCGGGTCCGGGCGGGCGCATGGCCGAGGAGGCTTCGGAGAAGGCCCGCGCATCGACGGGACTCATGGACTCGATGGGGGGCAGGCCGAGTGAGGCCATCATGTCCACGACCATCTCCACGTCAGGTTGGATCTCGCGGATCGGACCGTCGTTCACTTGTCGCTTGCCGTCGCCCTCGAGCACGAAGCCGAGGTAGCCCCGGGCGCGAACCTCGTCGCAGATACGGCGATAGCGACCCACACCACCGATGTAGGGAAAGAGCACTCGCGGCTTGCCAGGCACGTTGGCTCCCATGTACCAGGAGTCGGTCTCCTGGAACAGCGTGATGTCGGCGCAGTCGGTGCAGTGCTTGCGCCAGGCCTCTTCGGCGAACGGTGTGGCCTCGATGGTGTCGAACCCTTTGTCGCGCAAGTCGACGAGAGTGTCGGTGATCCAGTCGACGTGCTGCTCGATGGACACCATCATGTTCGAGAGCACCGACGGGCTGCCCGGTCCGGTGATCATGTAGAGGTTCGGGAAGCCGACCGTGGTGAGTCCCAGATAGTTGTGCGGACCGTGTTCCCACTTCTGCTTCAACGTCACGCCGTCCTTGCCCGTGATGTCGACGTTGACGATGGCGCCCGTCATGGCGTCGAAACCCGTGGCGTAGACGATGGCATCGAAGTCGTGCGACTTGCCGCCGAAGTCGATGCCGGTCTCGGTGATGGTGCGAATCGGGCTGGTGTTGAGGTCGACCAGGCGCACATGGGGTCGGTTGAACGTCTGGAAATAGTTCGTATCCATGCACGGACGCTTGGTCCCGTAGGGGTGTTTGCGCGGGGAGAGCAGTTCGGCGGTGGCGGGATCCTTCACCACGGCGCGGATCTTCTCGCGCATGAAGTCGGCCACCACCTCGTTGGCGACCCGATTGGTTCCCACATCGGTGAAGACCGCACCTGGTTCGAGCAGCTCGCCCTTGTTCCAGGCGACCTCCAGCATCTCGAAAGCCGTTTCCCGAGGAACTCCGAGCGCCGACATCGTGGGCAGGGTCATGGGTACGCCGGACATCGACTGCTTCGCCTCGGCCTCGTAGGCGGCGCGGTCGGCCTTCAGGCGGTCGAGCCGATACTGCGGCGGCGACCCGTTGAGGGCGGGAATGGAGAAGTTCGGTGTCCGCTGGAACACCACGAGTTCGCTGGCTTGATCGGCGATGAGGGGGATGGACTGGATTCCCGACGAACCGGTGCCGATGACGGCCACCTTCTTGCCCGTGAAATCCACGCCCTCGTGGGGCCAACGACCGGTGACGTAGACGTCGCCTCGGAATCGATCGGTTCCGGCGATGTCGGGTTCCTTGGGGACCGAGAGACAACCGGTGGCCATCACGTAGTGACGACAGGTGATGGTCTCGCCCGTCGAGGTGTGTATCGACCACTTCTTGGTGGAGTCGTTCCATTCCGCGCCGTTCACACGAACGTCGAAGTCGATACCCGAGTACAGATCGTGCTTCTTGGCGACGAATTGGGCGTAGCGCAGGATCTCGGGTTGGGCGGCATGCTTCTCGGACCACGTCCATTGCTCGTGCAACTCGGGGTCCCAGGTGTACTGGTAGTCGGTGGTGGAGATGTCGCAGCGGGCACCGGGGTAGCGGTTCCAGTACCACGTTCCACCGACGTCGTCGGCCGCCTCGAGGACACGATGACTGAATCCGTTCTGGCGCAACTGGCGCAGAAGGTACATGCCGGCGAAGCCGGCTCCCACGACCACGACATCGACATCGGACTTCGTCATGAATTTTCCCCCCGTGAACGGTGTGAGCCGTCCCCGCCATCCTCGCAGACGAGAGCCGTGGTGCTCAACCGCAGGAGCCACGACGAAACGGGGCCGACGGGCTGCGCCGGTAGCATTTCCCGCCGGTGCCGGGCGCATAGCTCAGTTGGTTAGAGCGCTTCCCTTACAAGGAAGATGTCGGGGGTTCGAGTCCCTCTGCGCCCACCGAATCAGGGCTTCCCGGGGCTCCCGGACCACCGAGGTGGCCGTCGTTCGAGGAAGGCCTCCAAGCCCTCGCGCGCGTCGGGCGAACGCATCAAATGGTGGTGCAATTCCGTCTCGAGGGCGTCGATCCGTTCGCGGGTGGACGTCATCGACTCCCAGAGCGCGCGCTTGCTGGCCGCGGCCGATGCCGGCGCCACGTTCACCGCGATGTCGTGAGCGATCTCCATCGCCACGTCGAGCACCTCGTCATTGGGAGTCACTCGGCTGCACAGGCTCATCGCCCGCGCCTCGTCGCCGTCGAAGGTGCGTCCCGTCAGAAGAATGTCGGCGGCGTTGGCGAACCCGACGATGCGCGGGAGGGTCCAGTGCGACATTCCGTCACCCATCACTCCACGGCGCACCTGGACGATGCCGTACTTGGCGTCGCGTGCCATTACGCGAATGTCGCATTGGAGGGCCAGAGTCAGTCCGATGCCGATGGCATGACCATTGATGGCCGCGATCACCGGTTTGCGCACGTCCCAGGGACGAAACGCCACGCCCGAGGTGGTGAAGTCCTCGTCGCGGGGACGGAACGTGTCGCCACCCGACGTCAGGTCGGCGCCGGCGCAAAACGCCGGGGGAGTGCCGGTCACCACGACCGCACGGATGGCGTCGTTCTCGTCGCAGTGTCGATAGTGCCCCGCGAGAAGTGTCCCCATCTCGGCGTTGAAGGCGTTGCGAACCTCGGGCCGGTTCAGGGTGATCACTGCGACGCCACCCTCGACGCGGAACAGAACCGGACCGGAACTCGTGGGCGGCATGTTCATTCGCGGGGCTTCACGGACGAGCGATATCGATCGGCGTTGCCGGTGCTCGGGTGCGTGTCGCCGGCCGGTCCGGCGGCGAAGGCCCGCAGGATGTTGGTGGTCGCGGTGCGAACGAACGCGGTGGTCGCTTCGTCGCCCCACTCGTCGGCATCGAGGGCGTTGATCCAGGCGATGGTGCCGGTGGCGATGACCCCGGCACCGCTCGGATGCGAGTAATAGGTCATCGCGTGGTTAAACACGAAATCCTTGTAGTTGACCGGCCCCGAGGCCAACACTTCCAAGGTCTCAGGTTCGCGACCCGGGGGGCCGAGTCCATCGGCTTCGATCGAGACGAGTCGGCGGAAGGCCTGACCGTTGCGAACATCGGTTCCCGCGAACACCCAGTTGGTGGGGTTGACCACCCGGAAGTTGGCGGTGATACCGGCCGCGAAGTACTGAACTCCGATCAACTCGTTCTCGGGAGCGTTGAGGGGCGCGTTGCGCCACTGGACCGTCGCCTCCATCGGATCGGTCTCGGACAGGGGGTCGTCGTCGATCGTCCGGTAGTTCGCCATCTGGCGGTAGGCGAGCCCGTCGTCGTTCGGTTCGAGCCGTACGTGTCGGTACACGGCGTTCGCACCGAAGAAGGCCAGATTGACCCCCGCGTCCCGTGCTCGCTCCAGACACGTGCGCATCCCGCGCGAGTAGTACTCGTCGTGACCGGTCGTGAGCAGGGCGGTACGGTTGGCGAACACGGCGTCGAGTTCGTCGTTCTCGCCCAACCCACTGGTGTGCAGATCGATGTCGGTCGCGTACGCGGTGTCGATTCCCAACTCCTCGATCAACGCGATGAGTGGTAGCTCGTGGGTGAGGAAGTCGGCCGACCCCCAGCTGTAGGCCAGATCGTAGGGACGGTCGAAGGACACCACCATGGAGCGATCGAATCGGCTGCCGGCACCGAAGTTCTCGTACAAGCTGCGCCCGCCCCAGGGGTTGTAGGCCTGCCACGTCGTGACGGCCGAAACCACCACGAGCGAGGCCGCGCATTCGTCGCGCCGCACCGTGAGTGGCACGTAATGGGCACCCCCCTCGGAGGAGACCAACTTCAACAGGTACGAACCCGGGGGCCACGTGTCGTCGATGGTGAACGACGTCGCCGCGGCCCAATTCGACACGTGCATGCGGGTTTCGCGATCCATTGACGGTTCCTCGAATTGCCACGGCTGTTCGAGTTCGTCCGATCGCCAGATCAAGCGACCGAGGGCGCCGCCGTAGTGACCCATGCGGTAGGCCTCGATGTGCCACGTGGGCGCGGCGGTCGCGACGTACAGCGACACGGTCTGGCCCGGTCGCGCACTGGTGGTGTCGGCGAAGCCTTCGATGATGCCGGGCATGGCCGCTCGCTTCGTCGGGGCGATGTCGTCGAGAATTCTCCACGCGTCCGTGCCCTCGAGGCTGTTCTCGGCGGCGAGCCAACCGGGCTGGGTGTAGGGGGCGACCGGTGCCGACGTCGTACTGGTGCTGGAGGGCGACACGATGGTGGACGAAGACGTCGCGTCGGCCACGGTCGAGTCGGCCACGGTCGAGTCGGGCGGGGTACCTCGAGTGACATCGGACCCGTCGGCGTTGTCATTCGACGAGGAACACGCGGCGACCACGGCCGAGGCACCGAGGGCCAGGAACACGCGACGGGAGACGGGGAACTCGGGAATCATCGGCTCGGTCAGGGAGTCTTCCACAGCTGCAAGGGTGTACGCGTGCGATCACACCCACTGGGAACCGGGGTCGACGAGCCATCGTGGGCCGCCGACACGTAACAGGCGCACACGATCTCCATCATCCAACGACCGAAAACCGCGTCCATGAAGGGCGCTCGCCGGTTCGCCAGATCGTCGATGAACTCGCGCATCTGTGCGATGTATCCGAAGTTCTCGATCATCGGAATGGTGGCCGTCGTTCGCGGCAGTGCGATCGGATCACCGTTGTGCTCCAAGGAAAGCGACGGCAACAACTCGGCCCGCACCACATGGTTGGCCGACGACACCTGGATGTCCCACGAGGGCACCTCGCCCCCCTCCCAACTGGAGATCACGGATCCCCTCAGCCCGGATTCGAAGACCAAGGTGACCTCGGCGTGGGTGTCGGTCGTGTCCCCGCGGAGTCGGGACTCGACCGCGACGACCTCCCCGGCGCGAGCGACTCGTCCGATGAGCACGGCCACGGCCACGGGGTGGATGCCGAGGTCGTACAACGCGCCTCCGCCCCACTCGGGAGAGGTGAAGTTGCCCCACGTGGGCAGCGATTGGATCGTCCGTAACTGCAGATGGTCGACGGGCGATCCGTCGGCGACGATGCGCGCCACGAGCCCGATGATGGCGTGGGTGATGGGGGCGTAGGCGAGGTTCTCGGCGTAGAGCAGTCGATCACCGTGTCGGTGGGCCAGGTCCACCAATCGGTCGGCTTCGTTCAACGTGAGCACGAGAGGCTTCTCCAGCAGCACCGCGGCGCCTCGCTCCAACGCGTGACACGCGTGATCGAAATGTTGGGCCGGTGGAGTGGCCACCACCACGATGTCGGCTCCGGCGGGGAGTCGGGCGTAGTCGACCGCGTGAGCGCCGAGATCGCCGGCCAACTTGGCGCGCGACTGCTCGGATCGCGAAGCGACCGCCACGACGGACGCGCCCGCCTCGCGGGCCGCCAACGCGTGTGCACCCGCGATCATTCCGGCGCCACACAGCGCGACCGAAGTCGGTCGACCCGCGACCATGATCTACTTACCGGCGAGGGCGGCCACCACCGGGGCGAAGCCGTCGACATCGTCGGACCCGACGATCACGTAGGAGAACCCCCAACGCTCGCGACGGGCCAGTAGGTCCTCGATGAGCTTGTCGGTGGGCCCGACCAGAGCGAACGGAGTGTCCTCGACCATCTTGGGCTCGACTTTCAACATCGACGCGATGGCGGCCGCGGCCGCCGTGGCGTCGGGGGAGATGTTCACGAGGAACGCCCGGATGTTCATCTCGATGTCGTTCATGCGTTCACCGGCGGCCTCGCGAACGATGTTCACCTTCTCGTCGACCGCTTCGGCGGTCATGGTGGTGAACGCGTCGGGTCCGACGACTCCGGCTGACATGGTCGCGTTCACGCCGACGATGTCGGCCTCGCGGGCCGCGATGCTCAGAACCCGCTTGCCGCCTCCGCCGATCAGCACCGGCGGGCACGGAGCCTGCACGGGCTTGGGTGTGCCGTTGTGGTTGGTGATCGTGTAGTGCTGGCCGGTGTACGAGAACGGGCCGTCGGACATCAGTCCGCGAATCACGTGGAGACCCTCGACGAACCGATCGATTCGGACTTTGGCGCTGTCGTAGGGCATACCCGATTGCTCGTAGTCACTGATCATCCATCCGGCTCCCAAACCGATCTCGACCCGGCCGTCGGAGAGCACGTCCATGGTGGCCAGTTCTTTGGCCAACACGAGCGGGTGCTTGTAGTCGTTGTCCCACACGAGCGCTCCGATGCGCAGGTCGGTGGTGACGTTCGCCGCCGTCATCAACGCCGGGACGGGGGCCAATTGGTCGTCGAAGTGATCGGGCATCGTGAGACACGAGAAACCCGTGGCCTCGACGCGCCGAGCCAACTCGGTCCACTCGGTGCGACTCTGGATACTGCGGGCTTGAACACCGAAACGAAACGGGCGGGGAGACGACGACATGCGACGAAAGTAGCCGATTCGGGGTGACCGGTCGTCGGTCGGGCCGCCAAGTACCGTTGAATCGTTGTGAGACTCCTGACGTGGTGGGTGCGACTCGGCGTGATCGTGGTCGCCGGAGCATTGATCGTGTCCAGTCTCGTGGTGGGCGTCGCTCCGCGACTGTGGAACATCGTCAACGCCCACGAAGAAGGCGCCATCAGCCTCCCCGAATGGGAGAGCATCGCCCAACGCACCTACGTGTACGACTCGCAGGGGAACGAGATCGCCGCGTACGAACTGGAGAACAGTCAGCCGGTCGCGCTCTCGGAGATCCCCGCCGACGTGATCGCCGCCATCCTGGCGGTGGAGGATCGCGAGTTCTACAACCACCACGGAGTGAACGTGCGTGGTCTGTTCCGAGCCACTCTGTCGAACTTCGAGGGTGGAGCCCGTCAGGGGGCGTCGACCATCACCCAACAGGTGGTGAAGATGGAATACCTCGCGGGTCTCGAACGTGACGGGCGGTACAAGATCCTGCAGATCATCGACGCACTACGACTGGAGAAAGTGCGCACGAAGGACGAGATCCTCGAGCGCTACCTGAACACCGTCTTCTTCGGCAACAACACCTACGGCATCCAGGCGGCATCCGAGGTGTACTTCGGAAAGCGCGTCGGCGCGCTCACATTGATCGAGGGGGCGTTCTTGGCCGGTTTGATCCAAGCGCCATCGGCCTACGACCCCATCCGGCACCCCCAGCAGAGTCGTCGGCGCTTCGGTCAAGCGCTCGACGCGGTGGTGGAGGAACGTCTCATGGACGCCACGACCGCCGAGGAGATCAAGTTCTGTCTGATCGACTCCGATGACCCGATCGCCGAGGCACGCTGCGCGGGCAGTTGGCAGTTGCCCGAGGTCGTGAAGCAGATCGAAGAGGAAAAGATCGCCCGCACGCATTTCAGCGAAGAGGTGAAGTCCTATCTGTTGAACAAGAGCAACCTGCTCGGCGACACCTATCAGGAGCGTTACAACAAGCTCTTCCGTGGGGGTCTGCGCATCTACACCACCCTCGACCCCGTCGCCCAGGAGGCCGCGGAGAAAGCCCGACGGGAGCAATTGCCCGCCAACACTGCCGGAATCGACACCGCGATCGTGTCGCTCGACAGCAAGACCGGCGCGGTGCGCGCCATGGTGGGCGCCAAGCCCTTCGTGGCCGGTCGCAACGAGGTGAACATGGCGTTGGCACCGCGTCAGACCGGATCGAGCATCAAGATGTTCATCCTCGCCGCGGCCATCGCCGCCGGCGCACAGGGTGACGATCTGATCGATGGCACCTTGCCGTGCACGTTGCCCAATCCGGACGATCCCGACAATCCGTTCGTGGCCACCGATGGCGTCAGTCGTCCAGTGGGCACCTTGTCCGAGATGACCTGGGCCTCGATCAACTGTGCCTACGCCCGACTCTCGCAGATCGTCGGATTGGACCGCGTGGTCGACACCACGTACCGAATGGCGAACAACCTGTACTTGTACCCGGGGCGTAACCCGGAGGAACGTGCTCCGTTGCGGCCCTACGCCAGTTTCGCCACCGGCGCCAACGAGATGAGCCCGCTCGACATGGCGTCCGGCGCCCAGACCCTGGCCAACGGTGGGCTGCACATGCAGCCCTATTACATCGAACGCATCGAGGGTCCCGATGGTGTGCTGTTCCAACACACCGACGCCGGGGTCCAGGTGCTCACTCCCGAGGTCAACGCGCGCACGGTGAGCATTCTCGAAGGGGTGCTCGTCACCGGTACGGCGCGACGCTCGCAATTGGAGGGTCGCGTGGCCGCGGGCAAGACCGGCACCCAGGACAACAATACCAACTCGTGGATGGTCGGTTTCACGCCCGAACTCACCACCGCGGTGTGGGTGGGGCACCCCGATCTGTACCTGCCCATGAACGACATTCCCGAGTTCGTCGCCGCGGGTGTGGATCGGGTGATCGGCGGAACGTTCCCCGCACGCATCTGGAAAGCCACCATGGACGCGGCGTTGGCGGGTCGGCCCGCCACCTTGTTCCCGACACCACCCGCGAATCCGCGCGAGCCGATGCGTTTGTATCTCCCGGAGTCCGACTGCCCGGCGCCGGTGACGGTTCCCACGATCCCGACGGCCTCGACCACGCCGACCGATCCGACCGCGTCCACCACCGTGGCGCCGACCACCACCACGTCGACCACCACCACGTCGACCACCACCACGATCGTCGCGCAGCCGGGTGTCATCACCGACATCAACACCACGATTCCGCGTGGTCAGGTCGATCCCACCTGGCCGCTACCCACGTTGCCGGTCGACGAGTACACATTCGCGGCTTGTCCCTGAGCCGAGCGTCTTGTGGTCCGTGCCGGCACGTGGCACAGTCAGTCGATGGATCTACGGGCCCTTTTGGATGTGCAACGTCTCGACACGGCCATGGATCAGGCACGTCACGCGCGGGCGAATCTTCCCGAGTCGGCGGTCCAGGAGTCCGCGGCCGGGAAGTTGGCGACGTTGCGGGCTCGTATCGGGGATCTGTTGCGCGAGCAAGGAACCCTGGAATCCGAATTGGCGGGAATCGAGAAGCATGACGCCGAGATCGGGACCCATCTGGCGAGGCTGGAGAAGCAGTTGAAGTCGGTGATCGCCCCGCGAGAAGCCGAAGCACTGCAACACGAGATGAAGAATCTGATGATCGAACGTGAGGCCGCCGACGAGCGAGGGCTCGCGATGCTGGACGCGTCGAGTGCCGCCGAAGCCGCGCTCATCGAGATTCGGGCCGCCGATGCCGAGGCCGCGCGGGAGTTGGCGGCGGCCGAGGCCACGTTGCGTGATGCCGAGAAAGAAGCCGATCGGGCCATCGCGGAGTTGTCGGTCGCGCGAGCCGATCTGATCGCGTCGATCGACGCGTCGGACCTGGCCACGTACGAGCGTTTGCGCGCGAATCACGCCGGCGTGGCCATCGCCGAGATCAAGCACGGCGTGTGCGGCGGTTGCCACATGGACATTTCGGCCAGCGAGTTGGATGCCATCAAGCGACTACCCGCGGATCAGTTCGCCGAATGTCCCAATTGCACCCGCTTGCTCCTACGGTAGGAGCGTGATCTTCTGGTTCATCGGTACCGCGGTTCTCTCGGTCTGGTTCGTCTTCCGTGATTCGCGATTCGACCACCGACTTCTGATCCTCGGTGTCCTGCTGCCCGACGTGATCGACGGAATCTGGGGTGGGGCACGGGCACTGCACTCGATCACCGGCAGCGTGGCGATTCTCGTCGTGGTCATGGTCGCGACCACCGGGCGCAAACCGATTCGGCGACGACTGCTGGCCATCCCCATCGGGACCTTTCTGCATCTCATCTTCGACGGAGCGTTCAGCTCCACCAAGGTGTTCTGGTGGCCGGTGACGGGCGTGTCTTTCGAAGGTGCCCGACTTCCGGTCGTCGAACGTGGATGGCTCAACGCGGCTTTCGAGATCGCCGGGCTGCTCCTCTGCGCGCATGTTTGGCGACGATTCGGTTTGTCCGACCCGGCGCGTCGTCGGGATTTCGTTCGCGGCGGAACACTTCATGAGTGACGCCGTTCGCCTCGTTCTGGTCCGCCACGGTCGCACGGCGTTCAATGCCGCCGGCCGCATCCAGGGACGCATCGACAACCCGCTCGACGATGTCGGGCGTCGCCAAGCCGTAGCTGTCGGACGTGCGCTGTCGTCCGACGTCCGCGACGGTGCGGTGGTGGTGCACAGTCCGTTGTCGCGCGCCACGGAGACGGCCCGCGAGATCGTCGCGGCGTCCGGTCGCGCCATCGAGACGATCGTCGACGCGGACTGGATCGAACTGGACTACGGAACGTTCGACGGAGTGCACCAATCGGAGATCGAGCCGACGACGTGGTCGCAGTGGCGGGCCGATCCGAACTTCCGTCCCCCCGGTGGGGAGTCGCTGGTCGACGTGGAGGGCCGGGTGCGCGGCGCGATGGATCGGGTGCTCGAACTCGGCGCGCGGACGGTGATCGTGGTCAGCCACGTGTCGCCGATCAAGGCCGCCGTCACGTTGGCGCTCGGTGTGGATTCCGGGGTGGCCTGGCGAACTCGGCTCGATCCGGCGTCGATGTGTCGCATCGAAATGTCGGCGCGCGGATTGGCACTGGCGGGCTTCAACGACACGTCGCACCTGACGAACGTGACGGCCTGAAATTCGCGACGTTTGCGCCTCCGTTGGCGCGTGATGACTACGATTCGGGAACCGCACCTCGCGTGCCCGAACCCCTGGAGTCGTCATGCCCGAAGCAGTCATCGTTGCCACCGCCCGTAGCCCCATCGGTCGTGCCCACAAGGGCTCGCTCACCACGTTGCGCACCGACGACATGGCTGCCCAGATCGTGCGAGCCCTGATGGACAAGGTCCCCCAGGTGAAGGGCGCCGACATCGAGGACCTCATCATCGGTGTGGGTCAACCCGCCGGCGAGGCCGGTTTCAATCTCGGCCGTATCGTCGCGCTGTTGGCCGGCATCCCCGAGGCACCCGGTGTCGTGGTGAATCGGTACTGCTCGTCGTCGCTGCAGACCATTCGTATGGCCGCCCACGCCATCAAGGCCGGCGAGGGTGATTGTTTCATCGCTGCCGGTGTGGAGACCGTCAGCCGCTACGGATCGGGTGCCTCCGACACCGCGCCGAACCCCATCTTCCAGGGGCCCGGTGAGCGTTCGAAGTTGCGTTCCGGTGGCGGTCAGCCCACCTGGACCCCGCCCTCCGGTCTGTCCGACGCGTACATCGCCATGGGTCAGACCGCCGAGAACGTGCGCGAGGTCGAAGGGGTCACCCGTGAAGAGATGGACGCGTTCGCCAAGTTGAGCCAGGACCGCGCCAGCGCGAACGTGGCCAACGGCTTCTTCGAAGCCGAGATCACTCCGTTGACGCTGCCCGACGGCACCGTCGTCAGCAAGGACGACTGCCCCCGCGAGGGAACGACTCTCGAGGGTTTGGCGTCGTTGAAGCCGGCCTTCCGGCCCGACGGACAGATCACCGCCGGCAACGCCTGCCCGTTGAACGACGGTGCGGCGGCCGTGATGGTGATGAGCGACACCAAGGCCAAGCAGTTGGGTCTCACCCCGCTGGCTCGCGTGGTGTCGAGTGGCGTCTCCGCGCTGAACCCCGAGATCATGGGTCTCGGCCCGATCGAGGCC